>JAESGW010000520.1_pt1 | contig 30413 bp, 22 predicted proteins | sample 9269791 | NCBI WGS metagenome assembly JAESGW01 (sample SAMN16773120, study PRJNA677053) | algae metagenome | isolation source: Aphanocapsa lilacina HA4352-LM1 and co-occurring heterotrophs from near cave... | place: USA: Maniniholo cave, near Haena, Kauai, HI | collected 2009-07-28
CTCGGCAATTCGTCGCGACCGAGTCACCAGCGATGCCGGTGGTTTCCCAGCGCAAGCTGCTCGCCTGGGCAGGTGCGGGGGGCGCCGTGGCGGCATCGATCATAGCACTTGGCATCAGCGCGCCGGCCGCCGGCGCGATCACGACCGGACTTGGCGAGGTGCGCCGGGTCACGCTCGACGACGGGTCGAGCGTCATGCTGAACAGCCAGACGAGCGTGAAGGTGCGCTACAGCGACAGCGAGCGTCGTGTCGAACTGCTTCATGGCGAGGCCTATTTCACGATCGTCCGCGACGTGCGCCGACCGTTTCTCGTCGATGTCCCCGGTGCGCGCCTGCGCGCCACGCGTGCGACGTTCCGCGTTCGCAAGCTCGATGGGAAGCCGCTGGATATCCTGGTGGATCAGGGCGGCATTGCATTGGGCGCGAGGGGCGCATCCGATCCGGTCGTCATGCAAGCCAATAGCCGGCTGCTCCTTCCGCCGTTCGCGCCCGGGGGCACGGTGCCGGTGCCGCGAGCGATCTCGCCCGATCTCGTCTCGCGCGAGCTGGCGTGGCGAGAAGGCAAGATCGCCTTCGAGGGCGAACGGCTCGACCAGGCGGCCGCCGAATTCGCGCGCTACAGCAGGACCCGCATTGAAATACGCGACCCCGCGCTTGCCCGAGAGCCCGTCACCGGATTGTTCTCCGCCAGCGATCCGATGGGCTTCAGCCGTGCCGTCGCCGGCATATTCGATGCGCAAGTCGAACAGCGGGGCGAAGTCGTTATCCTCAGTCGCCGCACGGACCGTCGATAAATATTTTCGGCGGATGGCGGAAACCGCCGCCCGAAGACTCTCAGCCTCCAAAAGAGCGGCAATCGCCGCGAGCAAAGGGGTCGAGCATGTTTTCCCGCAATTCCATCCTGTCCAGCACTGCCATTATTGCCGCGCTCGCGGTCTCCGCGCCGGCTTACGCGCAGGCCCGCGCCTTCGACATTCCGGCCCAGCCCGCGGTCAAGGCCATCCCCGAGCTCGCCCGCCAGGCCCAGATCCAGATCGTCGCTTCCGCGCGTGATCTGACGGGCGTTCGCACGCCGGCGATCAAGGGCACGATGGATGCGCGGGAAGCGCTTCGCCGCTTGATCGCCGGCACGCCGCTTCGGATCGTCAGCGACGATGGTCAGATCGTGACGCTGCGCTCAAGCCGCACGTCCGGATCCGGCCAGTCCGATCAGGTGGCCGGCAAGGGGGCGCTTGCGGGCCGCGTCCTCAACACCGCGACCGGGGAGTATGTGCGCAATGCCGAGATCCGCGTCGAGGGCACGACGATCGTCGCCTATTCCGAGGACGGCGGCAATTTCCGCCTCACCGGCGTGCCGGCAGGCGAAGCCATAGTCGTGGTCAGATATACCGGCCTGCAGGAAGCGAAGGCCACCGCCAATGTTGTCGCGGGCGAGGCGACCACGCTGGATTTCGAGCTGAAGGCGCTGTCCTACGCTGCCACGGGCGGCGATGACGCCGAAGCGATAACGGTCGTCGGGAGGCGCGGAGGCCAGGCCAGCGCCATCATGGAGCGCCGCGCCTCGATGAATGCCAAGACCGTCGTTCCCGCCGACAATTTCGGCGCCCTCACCATGGGCGATGTGGGCGAGTTCATGAAGAACATGCCCGGCATTTCGCTGGACTATACGGAGGTGGACGCCACCGCGGTGCGGATCGGCGGACTCGATCCGAAATACTCCACCTTCACCACTGACGGCGCCCGCATGGCGACGGCCACGTCCAACAACAATAACGGCCGCCAGAACTCCTTCGAGCAGATGTCCATCACCGGCATCGATTCGATCGAGCTGAACAACACGCTCACCGCCAGCATGGATGCCGACTCCCCAGGCGGCAACATCAACCTTCGGAGCAAATACGCCTTCGAGCGCAATGGCCGCCAGCTGCGCTTTCAACTCGGCGGGGTCGGCACCTCCGACTCCGGTTTCTCGCAAGCCTATTTCCCCGACGACCAGAAGCACCCGCGCATCTACCCCTCGGCTCAGATCGGCTATGCCGACGTGCTCCTGGACGGCCGCCTCGGCATCGCGTTCAACGCGAGCTACAACGCCAACTACGTTCAGCAGGACCGCATCCAGACCGACTGGTCCTATCTCTCCAGCGGTCGCGTCATCCCCTATCAGGTGATGTGGCGTCCCGGCCCGAAGATGACCTCGCGCATCGCCGCCAACATGGCGGTGGACTACAAGTTCACCGACGAACTCACCCTGTCCCTGCGCGGCAGCTACTCCTTCTACGACGTCGAGTATTTCAACCAATATACCTATCTCATTTTCGGGACGACCACGGCATCGCAGACCACGGCCGATTCGACGCCCACGCACATCGTGGTGAATCCCAACGGGACCAATACCCGCCTCCACACGCAATATTCGCACCGCTACGCCGGAACGCCCACCAAGCTCATCACCCCGAAGCTCGAATATAAGGGCGACACTTGGGAGGCCGTGCTCCGCGGCAGCTATTCCACCGCGGAATTCAACTTCCGCGACACCAGCAAGGGCTTCTTCCAGCGCACGGACAGCTATCTGACCCGCATCGGCTTCACCCTGGACCGCGAGTCCGAGGAGTCGATGGCCTGGACGCTCGCGCAGACCGCGGGCCGCCCCTGGGGCGACCCAACCAGCTTCAATCGCGATGACGATATCGGCAACAATATCCGCACCGCCGAATCCGACGCCAAGAACGTGACATATGGCGGCAATCTAGACCTGAAGAAGCGGTTCGACATCGGCGCGGTCCCGGTCACGCTGATGGCTGGCGTCAGCGCCCGCAGCAACGACTGGAGGACCAACGAGGGTTCGTTCCAGCAATTCCAGTATGTCGGCCCCACCGGCGATCTGACCCAGAAGGCGCCAGAGGCCGTCATCCCCTGGACGCAGCACTATAATTTCGAGATCATCGGCTTCGACGCCGGCAACATGAACGCCCAGAACTGGCGCGCGGACAACAATTATGCGCTCTATGACATCTACAAGGCGCATCCCGAATATTTCGTGCCCGACACCCTGGGCAACTTGAAGCGCCGGCTCGACAACGACAAGCGGATCAAGGAGGAAATCTACGCCGCCTATTTCGAGGGCCAGACGCGCGTCGGCCGGGCCAAGTTCGACCTGGGTCTGCGCTACGAGAAAACCAGGACGGGGGCCAAGGTTGCCGATACCCGCCCGATCTCCGAGGTCGCGGCCGCCGGATACCCGGTGAACGCCGCCGGGACCGCGGCGACCACGGTCGAGGGCCTGCTCTACCAGTATAATGACGGCACCTATTCCACGCGCCGCGGCGAATATGACGACTGGTTCCTGAGCGGCGGGGTCAAGTACGATTTCACGGACAAGCTGGTCGGCCAGCTCGCCTTCAGCCAGTCCATCCTGCGTCCCGACTACGGCAATCTGGGCGGGGTCGTCTCGGTGAACGACGACACCATGATCGTCTCGGTGCCCAACCCGGAGCTCAAGCCCGAGCACTCCACGAAATATTACGCCAGCCTGCAATATTATCTGGAGCCGTCGGGCATCGTCGGCCTGTCCTATTACCGGCTCGACATGAAGGACATGCAGGTGACCGGCATCACGGTTAACCCCGAGGACGTCGGCTACGACCCCGATGACTATGCCGGCTACATCTTCCGCAGCGCGCAGAACGCCCCCGGGATCAGCACCAACGAAGGATTGGTCATCGAATATGACCAACAGCTCACCTTTCTGCCCGGCGCGCTCAAGGGCCTGGGCGTTCGCGGCTCGCTCACCCGGATCTTTCCCGATGGCGAGCGTCAGAACATGCCCGAGAAGGCGGCCAACTGGGGTATCCGCTACAGCTATGGCCCCTTCGACGCCCAGCTCACCGGCAACTGGCAGTCGCGGCATCGCACCAGCGCGCTGAGCAACACGCCCACCACCGCCAACAACGGCATCCTCTACCATCAATCCCGCGAGCTGTGGAACGTCAGCGCCAGCTACAAGCTCACGCAGAACTTCGAGTTGATGGTCGCTGGCCGCAACATCTTCAACGCGCCCGACATCATCTATTCGAACGTCCCCGGCCGCGTGCAGCAGTACACGATCTACGGATCGATGTGGAATATCGGCATCAAAGGCACCTTCTGAGGCTTCCCGCGGCGGCGAAAAGGAGTTGTGATGGTTCTGCATATCGATCGCCGGAGCCTTGTCCTCGGCGCGGGGCTCGGACTGGGCGCGCTGATGCTTCCCGCCGGTCGCGGCCTTGCGTCACAACTCCTCGCCGCCAGGGGGTTCACGCATAATGTGGCGAGCGGTGAGCCCGGCCCCGATTCCATGCTGCTGTGGACGCGCTACGCGCCCGCGTCGGGCGACAACGCGATCCGGCTCGACGCCGAAGTGGCGCTCGATCCGGATTTCGCCAGGGTGGTCGCAGGCGGCAGCGTGCGCACCGGCGCCTATCGCGACTGGACCGCGAAGATCACGGTCGATGGGCTGAAGCCCGGAACGGTCTATTGGTACCGGTTCGTCGCGCCCGACGGAAGCAAATCCCCCACCGGACGCACGAAGACCTTGCCCATGGGCGATGTCGCCCGGTTCGGGCTGGGCATATTCTCCTGCTCCAACCTGCCAATCGGCTGGTTCAATGCCTATGCGCATGCGGCCGGGCGGTCCGATCTCGACCTTTGGCTGCATGTCGGCGACTATCTCTACGAATATGGCATGGGGCCCTATCGCAAGGAGGACCTGGTCCCCGGGCGGACCCTGGAGCCGGACCGCGAAATGGTGGCCATCGGCGACTATCGCCTCCGATTTGCCTGCTATCGCGCCGATCCCGATCTTCAGCGGCTGCATCAGATGGCACCGATGGTCGCGCTCTGGGACGATCACGAATCCACCAACGACAGCTGGGAAGGCGGCGCGCAGAATCATCAGCCGGCGACCGAGGGCGACTGGAATCCTCGCCGCGGCGCCGCGATGCAGGTCTATCGCGAGTGGATGCCGGTCTCTGACGAGCCGTGGAAAGCCTATCCCCTGGGAACGCTCGCCACGCTCTATCGCACGGAATCGCGTTTGCTGGCGCGCACCCGGCCGGCCGACATCGGATCGGCCTTCAAGGCGGAAGATCCCGACGCCGCGCTCAAGGCGTTCCGCGATGGCCCATGGCAGGACCCGTCCGCGACGATGCTCGGCTCGGCCCAGGAAAGCTGGCTGGCGCATGCGCTGAAGGTCAATGCGCGGTCCACGGCGTGGCAAATGGTCGGCATGGGCACGATCCTCGGGCGGACGGTGATGCCCCAGGAGGCCATCGACTGGCTCCGCCCCGGTTCGAGCGAGCGCGTCGTCAACGGCTTCCGGGACAATGCGCGCGCCGCCAGGCTCGGCCTGCCGATGTGGATGGATCGCTGGGACGGTTATCCCGCGGCGCGTTCGCGGCTGTTGAGAGCGGCGCAACAGGCGGATGCGGATCTCGTGATGCTCTCGGGCGACAGCCACAATGCCTGGGCCTATGCGCTGGCCGAGGACGGGCGGCCCGCCGGCGTCGAGTTCGCCGGCCATGCCGTCACTTCGGGTGGGATCGAGGGCGCCTGCGCCGCCGATCCCGGGATCGTGGCGCGGGGCTTCATCGCCGCCAATCCCGAGCTGAAATGGGCGGATACGAGCCGGCGCGGCTATATGATGATCGACATCACGCCGCAGCGCGTCACCGGCGAATGGCTGTTCCTGCAGACGATCAAGGCGCGCAACACCGCGCTTGCGGGCTCGCATCGCATGCATATCGAGCGCGGGCGGAGGGCTTTTGCCGCCTAGGCTGGCGATGCCTGAAGGTCCAGCGCGCTCAGTACTGGTCTATCATGCGATTGCAGGAACCGCGGCAGGCAGATGTTCGATCAGCTTGTCGAGCGTGATCGGATAATCTCGCACGCGGACGCCGGTGGCGTTGTAGATCGCGTTGGCGACCGCCGCGCCGACGCCGCAGATGCCCAGCTCGCCAACACCCTTCGCCTTCATCGGCGACGACATCGGGTCGGCCTCGTCGAGGAAGATCACCTCCTGGTGCGGGATATCGGCGTGGACCGGCACCTCGTAGCTCGCGAGATCGTGGTTGACGAAAAAGCCGAAGCGCTTGTCGACCGCGAGATGCTCCATCAGCGCCGCGCCCGCGCCCATCGCCATCGCGCCGATCACCTGATTGCGCGCCGATTTGGGGTTGAGGATGCGCCCCGCCGCGCACACCGCGAGCATGCGGCGGATGCGCGTCTCGCCAGTCATCGCGTGCACCGCGACCTCGACGAAATGGCTGCCGAAGGTCGATTGCTGGTGGGTCTTGGCGAGATCGCCGAACTCGATCTTGTCCTCGACGATCAGCTCGCCCGCCTGGGTCAGCGGCACGCTGCGCCCGCCAGAGCGGACCTGCCCGTCGGCGAATTCGACATCGGCGCTGTTGAAGCCAAGCTTCTGCGCTACCGCCTCGCGCAGCTTGACGCACGCCGCATAGACGCCTGCGGTAGAGCTGTTGGCGCCCCATTGTCCGCCCGATCCCGCCGAGACCGGGAAGCTGGAATCGCCCAGCCGCACCACCACCTTGTCCAGCGGCACGCCCATCATCTCCGCCGCGGTCTGCGCGACGATGGTGTAGGTGCCGGTGCCGATATCGGTCATGTCGGTCTCGACCGTGACGATGCCGTCGCGGCCAAGTCCCACCCGCGCGGCCGAGGTCATCGCGAGATTGTTGCGGAACGCCGCGGCGACGCCCATGCCGATCAGCCAGTTGCCTTCGCGCATCTCGCCGGGCTTGCGCCGCTTGTCCCAGCCGAACTGCACCGCGCCATCGCGCAGGCATTTGACCAGCTGGCGCTGCGAGAACGGCCGCTTGGGATCCATCGGATCGACCTGGGTGTCGTTGATCACGCGCAGCTCGACCGGATCGATGCCGAGCTTCTCGGCCAGCTCGTCCATCGCGACTTCCAGCGCCATCAGGCCCGGTGCCTCACCCGGCGCGCGCATCGCATTGCCCTCGGGCAGGTCGAGCTCGGCCAGCCGCATCTGCAGCATGCGATTGGCGCCGGCGTAGAGGAAGGCAGTCTGCTGGACCGCCACCTCCGGGCCGCCGCCGGGCAGATCGCCCGACCAGCTCTGATGGCCGATCGCGGTCAGCTTGCCATCGCGCGTCGCGCCCAGGCGGATGCGCTGGATCGTCGCCGGGCGGTGGGTGGTGTTGTTGAACATCGCCGGCCTGGTCAGTGCGACCTTGACCGGCCGCCCGGCGGCGCGCGCGCCCAGCGCCGCCATCAGCACATCGGCGCGCAGGAACAGCTTTCCGCCGAAACCGCCGCCGATATAGGGCGAGATCATCCGGACATTCTCCTTGGGAATGCCCAGCGTCCTCGCCATGTCGCCGACGCTCCAGTCGATCATCTGGTTGGCGGTCCACAGCGTCAGCTTCTCGCCCTCCCATGCGGCGATCGTCGCGTGCGGCTCCATCATCGCGTGCGCCTGATCGGGGGTGGTGTAGCTGGCGTCCAGCTTGACCGGCGCGGCGGCGAAGGCCTTGGCGAAATCGCCGTGCGTCTTGTCGGGGTCGGACTTGGGCACCGTCGCGCCGCCCTTGGCCGCGGCGAGATCGTAGCGGCCCTTGTCGCGGGCGTAATCGACCCGTACCAGCGCCGCCGCGGCGCGCGCCTGCTCGAACGTCTCGGCGACGACCACCGCGATCGCCTGGTGATAATGCTGGATCGCGGGGCCGCCGAGCAGATGCGCGGTGTTGAAATTGCCCTTGCCCAGCTTGCCGGCATTCTCGGCCGTGACGATCGTCAGCACGCCCGGCGCGGCGCGCGCCTCGCTCAGTTCCATCGCGGTGATCCGGCCCTTGGCGATGGCCGATCCGACGACATAGCCATAGGCTTGGTTCGCCGCGGCATCGTGATGCTCATAGGCATAGGGCGCGGTGCCCGTGGTCTTCAAAGGACCGTCGATGCGGTCGGTCGGCTTGCCGATCACCTTCATCTGGTCGATCGGGTTGGGGCCCGCGGGCGTATCGAACTTCATGCGCGTGCCTCCGCCATCACCGCGCCGAGCGTTCGCTCGACCAGCGGCACCTTGAACGCGTTCTCCTCGGTCGGCCGTGCGCCGGCCATCAGCTGCGCGCTCGCCGCCTTGGCGCCGAGCCCCAGCTGCGCCTCCGCCGCCTCGACCCGCCACGGCTTGGGCGCGACACCGCCCACCGCGAACCGCGCCGATCCGTCGCGCTGCACGACCGCCGCGACCGAAACCAGCGCAAAGGCGTAGGACGCGCGGTCGCGCACCTTGTGATAGGCATGGGTGCCGCCGATCGGGCGCGGCAAGGTCACCGCGGTGATCAGCTCGCCGGGCTGCAGCGCCGTCTCGATATGCGGAGTGGCGCCGGGCAGGCGGTGGAAATCGGCGATCGGGATCGCGCGCGCCTGGCCTTCGGGGTTCACCGTTTCGACCACCGCGTCGAGCACGCGCAGCGCCACCGCCATGTCGCCGGGATAGGTGGCGATGCACTGGTCGCTGGTGCCGATCACGCCCAGCTGGCGGCTGGCCCCGCCGATCGCGGCGCAGCCCGATCCGGGCTTGCGTTTGTTGCACGCCTGGTTGGTGTCGTAGAAATAGGGGCAGCGCGTCCGCTGCAGCAGGTTGCCCGCGGTGGTCGCCTTGTTCCTGAGCTGCCCCGAAGCCCCCGCGACGATCGCGCGCGTCAGCACGCCGTAATCGCGGCGCACGCGGTCGTTGGAGGCGAGCGCGGTGTTGCTCACCAATGCGCCGATCCTGAGGCCGCCGTCGTCGGTGCGCGCGATCCGATCGAGCTTCAGATCCTGCACGTCGACAAGGTGCGTCGGTGTCTCGATCTCCAGCTTCATCAGGTCGAGCAAATTGGTGCCGCCGGCGATGAACTTGGCGCCCGGCTGCCGCGCCACCGCGGCCGCCGCCTCGGCCGGGGTGCGGGCGCGTTCATAGGTGAAGGGTTTCATGCCCGGCCTCCTGCGACGTCGGTCATCGCCTCGAGGATGTTCGAATAGGCGCCGCAGCGGCAGATATTGCCGCTCATCCGCTCGCGCATCTCGTCGTTGCTCGCGGTCGGCCGCGCGGTGATGTCGGCGGTGGCGTGGCTCGGCACGCCCGCCTTGATCTCGTCGAGCACCGCCACCGCCGAGCAGATCTGCCCCGGCGTGCAATAGCCGCATTGATAGCCGTCATAGGTGACGAACGCCGCCTGCATCGGGTGCAGCTTGTCGGGCGTGCCCAGCCCCTCGATCGTCGTGATCTTGTCGCCCTGGTGCTGGACGGCCAGGCTGAGGCAGGAATTGATCCGCTGGCCCTCGACGATCACCGTGCACGCACCGCACTGGCCGTGATCGCAGCCCTTCTTGGTGCCGGTGAGCTTCAGATGCTCGCGCAGCGCATCGAGCAGGGTGGTGCGGGTGTCGACCTCCAGATCGCGGCGCTTGCCGTTGACCGTGAAGCGCACGGGCATGGTGGCGGGCGCGGGCACCGATGGCGCAGGCTGTGCCGCTATCGCGGGCGCGGCGGTCAGCGCGGCAGATGCGGCGCCGCCCACCAATATGCCCCGGCGGGAGACCTGAAGTGCATCATGCTTCATCGCGGGCCCTTTCGATATTGGTCGTCAGTCACCGGCTCCAGCCAGTCCACGCTCTTGCCGTCCTTCGCCTCGCTGATCGCGACATGCGTCAGTCCGATATCCGGCGCGGCGCCGTGCCAATGCTTGACGCCCGGGGCGGTCCACACCGTATCGCCGGGCCGGATCACCTGCACCGGCCCGCCCTCGTTCTGAATATAGCCGCTGCCTTCGGTAACCACCAGTAGCTGGCCGAGCGGATGGGTGTGCCAGTTGCTGCGCGCACCGGGCTCGAAACGAACGGTCGCGCCGCCGATGCTGGCCCCGCCGGTGCCCTTGAAGGGCGCCTCTGTGGTGACTCGGCCGGTGAAGTTGCCGGCGGGCCCGGGCGTGATCTGTTCGCCGAGCCGGTGGATGGTCAGCGGCGGTGCGACGCTCGCTTGCTGCGCCGCGCCATCGAACGCCTTGCCGGCCGCGCCGACGGCCGACATCGCCTTGGGCCAGCCGGCGTAGAAGGCGAGATGGGTGAACGCCTCGACGATCTCCTCGCGGGTCAGGCCGTTCTCGATGCCGCGCGGGACATGAAAGGCCAGCTGGCCGTCATCGCCATTGGCGGCCAGCGCAGCCACGGTGACCAGGCTGCGATCGCGCGCGCTGAGATCGGGGCGCCGCCAGAGATCGTCGAACAAAACGTCGTTGGTCAGCGCCGCCAACTTCGGCGCGACCGGCCCCACGGTGTCGTTCACACCCCGAGCGCGTGCTGCATCCGATGCCGGGAGCGATAGTGGCTCGTCCACCGCGCTGCGAAGCGCCGCAATATCGACCTTGCGCTCCGCAAACACTTGCTCGACGACGCCCAGAGAAGACACCGCATTCGGCCAACCCGTATAGAAGGCCAGGTGTGTCACCAGTCCTGCGACCTCGCCGGGCTCGACGCCGTTTTCCAGCGCACGGTTGAGGTGACTTGTCAGCTGCGCTGTCTTGCCGGTGGCGATCAGTACGGAGACCGTCACCAGGCTGCGATCGCGGGGACTCAATTCCGGCCGCAGCCAGACGTCGCCGAACAGGACATTGTCGGTATAGCCCGCCAAGGCAGGGGTGATCGCCTGCATGTTCTTCGGCGCGACCGAGGGGCGCTCCTGCGCCACTCCTGGCCCTGCCAATGCGAGTGACGCGGCCGCAATTGCTTTGCTCTTCATGGTTCGCTCTTTTCTTGGGGGCGGCCCAACCGCTGGTCCATTTAGATAATGGAGGCGCATCCGCGCGATTACCCGTTAAAAGGCGCATGTTCTCATATTGGAGATTCATGAATGCGTCGCGAGGACCTGATCGACCTGAATGCCTTCATGGCCGTGGCGGAAGAGCGGAGCTTCACGCGGGCGGCGGTCAGGCTCGCGACCTCGCAATCGGCGCTCAGCCACACGATCCGGCGGCTCGAAACGCGGTTGGGCGTGCGATTGCTCACCCGCACCACGCGCAGCGTCGCGCCGACCGAGGCGGGCGAACGGCTGCTGGCCGGGCTTGGCCCCGCATTGCAGACCATCGCCGACGAACTCGCATCGCTCAACAATCTGCGCGACGAGCCGAGCGGCACGATCCGGATCACCCTGTCCGAGCATGCGGCCGACACGCTCATCTGGCCTGCGCTCAAGCGGGTGCTGCCGAACTACCCGGATATCCATGTGGAACTGAGCATCGATGCCGGCATGGCCGATATCGTCGCCGACCGGTTCGATGCCGGCGTCCGGCTGGGCGAGGCGCTGGCCAAGGATATGATCGCCACGCGCATCGGCCCCGATCTGCGGCTGGTGGTCGTCGGTTCGCCGGATTACCTCCGCGATCGGACTGTCCCACGCGTTCCCGGCGACCTTGCCGAACATAATTGCATCAGTCAGCGCATGCAGACGTCGGGCAGCCTCTACGCCTGGGAGCTGGAGAAGGACGGGCAGGAGCTCCGCGTCCGCGTCGATGGTCAGCTTGTCTTCAACAACACCAACCAGATCGTCCGCGCCGCGCTCGAAGGGTGCGGTCTGGCGTTCGTCATGGAGGACCATATCCGCGAGCATGTTGCGGAGGGGCGGTTGATCCGCGTGCTGGACGACTGGTGTCCCTCATTCCCCGGATATCATCTCTATTATCCAAGCCGCCGCCAGCATTCGGCGGCATTTGCGGTGCTTCTGGAGGCATTGCGATACCGGGCTTGAGGTCCCGCCTTCGGCCCGTTCTGACCGAGCCCTCGCTGCATGGCCGTCAGCACAGCCATGCATGCTGGGCGAGCGATTTGAATTTCTCCTCGTGGAGATGGCCAAGGCCCAGCGCTTGCAGATTCGCTTCGACCTGTTCGCGCGTGCGCATTCCCACTGCCACGGTCGAGACCGCAGTATGCGACAGGCAAAAGCGTAATGCCAGATCGGACACCGAGCGGTCCGGCGGTTCGACCTCATGTGCGAGCCTTTGTACCCGCTCATCCGTTTCCTGCCGGTGCTGATCGAAGAAATAGCCGCTTCGCCAGTCGTTTGGCGGGAATTTCCGTCCGTTTTCGGGCAAGGACGGAGCAAGCGCGCCGTAATAGAGCGGCGAACGGGCGATCACCCCGACATCGTGCCTGCGGCACAGGGGAAGGAGCGCCGCGGCGGCGCCTTGATCGAAGATATTGTACATCACCTGCACTGAATCGATCCTGCCGCTGCCAACGATCTCCAACGCGGCCTCCACATCGTGATCGAAAAGCGATACGCCGAAGCCCGCGATCTTCCCCTCCTGGCGCAGACGATCGAGCGTCTCGAGCCAATTCCCTTCGTCCAGCCACTCGGGGCACCAGGCGTGCAGCTGCTGCAGCGCAAGACGTTCTACACCCGATGTCCTGAGCAGCGCCTCGGTCTGCGCGCGGATGTGCCAGCCCGGATAGGCTTGCTGCGCGCGAACATGGGGCGAGGGGAGGTCGAACGGGACCAGCGACGTCACCCTGGAGAAGACGTGAACGCGGTGGCGGTCGCCTCCACGCTTGAGGGTTCCGTTCAGGAGGCTTGCCGTTTCGTCGTCACCGGCGTCCATTTCGACTGCATTGATGCCGTGTTCCAGCGCGAGCGCGATCACGGTCCCCGCCTCCGCGGGGGAAGTCGCCTTCAGCGTCGATGTGCCCATCGTGCATTCCGACACGTCGATGCCGGTTCTTCCGAGGCGACGGCGGCGCATCAGGGTTGGTCGGACGCTGCCGTGATCACGATCTGCAGTCCCGGCGCCTTGCGATTCTCCCATGAAGAGCGGTGATAGGTGCCCGGTTTCGCCGGTGTCCGGATGCGGTGGATGCTGGCGGCACCAGGCGCAATCTCGCTTTCCCTGTCGGGATCGAGAAGGAATGGAAACCGGCCGGAAATCATCGCCGCAAGCTGCATGGGTCGGTGGGCCCATAGCGCCTCGACATCGGCGCCCGTGCGCAGGACACGCGTGTCCAGCTGACACAGCAATGAATGTTCGCGGCGCATATAGGCGCGGTGGAGCCGCTCATCGATGTTTTCGGCCGGCGTCACCCGCATGCCGCATGGGCGGCCGAGCGGCCACAGCACCCGGAATGCAGTCCGTTCATTCACGCGATCGACGTGCCAGACCAGATCGCCCGGCGCGAAATAGGTGCGAATCGAGATCGATGGCCGGCAATCCGCCAGCCTTCCCGCGAACGCAGCCAGAGCGGCGATGTCGTCGGCCAGCAGGGCCAGCTCGTGGCCGAACGCGCCGCGCCCGAGAAGCTGGTCCGATACCATCGCAAGCGCTTGATCGGGCGCCAGCCGGTTGAAATCGAGCTTGAAGCCCTGCTTGCGGAGCAGCGCGAGGACGAAGTCGCGATAGGGCAGTTCGTCGAGCGGCGGGCGAGGTATCTCGATGGCCCCGAGTGCAGATCGATCGAGCAGGCGGCGCGCCGCCTCCGGCCCAAGCGCCAACGGGGCGCAGACAAGTCCGTTGGCGGCGCCCGCGTTCACGGCGTCGGCTGCTGCCCGCCCATTTCCCCGGGCGGTAGCCTCCGGACGCTGCGAACCAGGCAGCTTCGAAAACCGCTGCCGCTGGCGTCCGGCACGAGCAGCTCGGCGGGCCGGCCGGAGCAGATGCGTTCGCCGCTTCGCGATTTGATGCCGATCTTCATCGCCCAGTCGATATCCGGACAGCCCGGGGAGAGCGTGAGCTCCCAGGTTTCGCGCGTGCCGATGCGGACCAGCGCGCGATCGGGACCGGCGTCGCTGAAGCCGCTGACCTGCGAAGGCCAGAAACACGCTTGCCCGGTTTGCGGCGCGGCGTTTGCCGGCGGCTGCACGGTGCAGGCTGCCGACGCGAGCATTGCAGGTAGCAGCAGGTGAATCCGATGCATCAGGACATCTCCCGATCAGAGAGGCGTGCAAGCCGGAGGAGCATGCTTTCGATAATGGCGGGCGCCCCGGCCACCGGGAGCGCCCGCCTGGCCATCAATTCCCGAACTGGATACGCACGCCACCCATGATCCGGCGACCGCCGTAGAGCGTCCTCATGATCTTGGGCGTGCCGTCGCCGAAAGGCACATATTCGCCGGTCGAGATCGTCTGCATCTCGCGGCTGATGTTGCGCCCCTCGAGATATATCTGGAAGTTGCGGGTGAAATTGTATGAAGCCTTTGCGTCGATGAAGGTGGAGGCGTCGTTGAATCGCGGCACGCCGGGATTATAGCCGGGCGCGACCAGGCGGACATTGGTCCACTGTTCACCGGGATAGTTGATGTCGGTGGTGTTGCCGCCGCAGGGCGTGATGCAACTGAACCTGGCGCTGCGCTTCTGATAGGCAACGCGCAGATTCAGCTTGCCGTCGTCATACCATAGCGACGCGTTGGTATAGTGTTTCGACTCGTCCGGCGGGGCCATGATGTCGCCGGTCAGCGGATCCTGCTGCCCGGTGGTGGCCGACGAGCCCAGGATCGAGAAATTGGCGTCGGCGCCCGTATATTTCAGGAACCAGGGCAGGAAGGTGAACGCCGTCTTGGCGGAGAACTCCCAGATGCTGCGCTTGTAGCCCGGCCCGTTCTCCCAGGTGGGATAGCTGAACTCGAACCCGGACAGCGGCTCGCCGCTGATCGGATCGACCTGATCGCTTCCCTCGAACGGCCGCGCCGTCTTGGTGACCGCGATCGGATTACCGATCTTCACGTCGAGCCTGCCGTACGCCACTGAGAATAGCGTGTCGGCGTTCGGATACCATTCGAGGCTGGCGTTGTAGCTCCAGGCCGTGAAAGGCTTGAGGCCCGGATTTCCAACGCGCCCGGTGCAGCCGTAGATATCGTCGCCCGACGTATCGAGCGTCGCCCGCTCGTCGATCGTACACGTGCCCCCCGGGATCAGATTGTTCATGTTCGGACGGGCGACGGTCTTGCCGCCATAGAGGCGGAACACCAACGTCTCGTTGAACCCCCAGAGATTGGCGTTGAAGCTTGGCAGCCAGTCCGTTGTCTTCGCGTTGATGGTGACAGGCTGGCTGAAGGACTGGGTGATGATGCCGTTGGCGTTGTTGGGATCCGCCGGATTGAACGCGGGCGTCACCCGTATTGCGGTAATCGTTTGCAGGCCCGACCCCTGAACACTGGTGAAGACGCCGCGTACGCCGACATTGCCGTTGAACAGCAGGCCCCAGGGCAAGCTCTGCTCGAAATCAAACATGCCGTAGATATTCTTGATCGTCTCGTTCGCCCGCGTGACCGGCTGGTCGTACATCTGGCCGTCGCTGCCCATGCAGGTCTTCAGGCAATCGAAATTCATGAATTGCGAAGCGCCAAGCTCGGCGAACAGCTGGTCCGTTCTGATGCCCTGCCAGGCCGGCGGCAAGTTCCCGCGGTTGGGCAAGTCGCCGAAATATTCGGAGTCGCTGTCCTCGAGCGTCCGGGTGAAGAGATCCTGCAGCTCCTGCGGGGTCAGCGTGTCCACACCCGACCTCACATTGGCCGGGTTGGTGCTCGGAGCGAAGCCATAATTGCACGATAATCCGCCGGGCGCGGACGATCCGGCGGTCGGCTCGCAAGCGCGGTAGGTTCCGCGAACGATCGCCGTGGGAACGATGACGGCAGGGATATAGCCGGGCTGTCCGAAGGTGCCGACCGCGGTGCTCGCCGTATATCCGCCGTTGTTCCAGCGGCTGATCTCGTTCTTGCGATACATCGCACCGACCTTGAAGCGGGTGATGAACGGAAGAATTTCGTCGGTTTTATAGGCCAGATCGAACTTGGCGATCTTCTCGCTCGATTCGCCGAGGGCCGGCGTATACTGGATCTGAAAGCTCGGGGTGGTCAGCGGCATCTGCGATACGAGATAGGCGGGGGTCGCCGGCCCGTTGGGACCCGCGGTTACTGCGTTCTGGCCGATGCAGGTGGCCGGGTTGGTGCCCCCCGAAACGCAGGCAGGCGGGCGGAGCTGGACGAAGTTGGCGGGATTCGTCTCATCGTAATTGTCCGGCAGATCGATGTCCCATAGCCCGTTCGGCTGCAGCGTCAGCGTCGCGTCGCCATAGGCATAGGAACGCGCAGTGCGCATGTCGTTCCGGGTCGTCGTGGCCTTCGTGTAACCGCCCCAAAGATCGATTTCGAGCCGGTCGCCACGATATTCGGCGCCTGCCTGGAAGTATTTGGTCTTGGTGTCGATGGTGTTTTCGATCTGGTCGATACCGACCGAGTTGTTGGTCAGCGTCATCTGGGTGACGTTGTGCGCATCGTCGACCACGACGCTGCCGGGTACGACGTTCAGCACGTTGCCCAGAACGGCGCTGGTGACCGCGTTGTTGCCGCTACCCGTGGTGACGGCGTTGAGCCCGTAGGTGGGGTCGAACAGATAATATCCCGCAGGGGCGTTGGGCGAAACCGTGCGGTTGAGCGGATATCCGGTGGTGGAGTTGACGAAGGTGCCGTTCAGATTCTGGTTGAACAGGGTGACCGGATTACGGCTGCGGTTCTGATCGTGCACCTTGCGGTTGGCGATGGTGGCCTTGGCGAATACGGTCAGATTGTCGGTGAGACGATAGTCCAGCCGCCCGTCGAACGAATAGCGCTCGTCGGTCTGGGTGTTCATGAAGTTGCGGATCAGCGACGGCGTATAGTCGTTCCACTGATTGAGGCAGGATTGCTGCTCCAGAATGCGCTGCGTCTTCTGTGCGTTGCTGCCCGTCGGATTGTGCGGGAAGATCGCCAGGCACTCGGCCTTGCTCTGGGCTCCGGCGGCAAGGTTCACCAATTCGCGCGGGGTCAAGGACGTGCCGTCGGGGGCGGTACTGTTCGCAAAGGCGACGTCGGCCGCGTCGGTCCCGACCGTTGCAGGATTGAAGGCGAACGTCTTTTCAGGCGACTGATCGAAATCGAACAGGCGTGAATAGCCGCGGTTGTTGCTGGTCGTGGTCTCGAAGCCGTGGCCATTGTTCTGGAGCTTCGAATAGGTGCCGCTGACGATCACCCCCAGCCGATCGTTCAAGAACCTCGATGCCGCCACGCCGTTGAAGTCCGGCGTCCAGTCGCGGCCCAGCGAATTCTGTCCGGCACCGGCGCGCAGCGAGAAATAGGGCTTCTTGAAATCGAGACCGGTGCGCGTCTTGATCTGGACGGTGCCGCCCAGCGAGCCTTCGGTCATGTCGGCGGTCGAGCCCTTGACCACATCGACGCTCTTCACCAGTTCCGCCGGAAGCTCGCGCAGATCGGCGCCCCGGCCGCTGGCGCCGGAAATGGCGAGGCCATTGGTGCTTTGCACACCGAGCCCGTCCAGTTCCACGCGGGTGAGGTCGGGACCGTTGCCGCGTATGGCGACACCTTCGCCTTCGCCGTGTTCGTTTCGGGCCAGTGCCACGCCCGGGATACGCGAAATGGCTTCGTTGACGTTCCGGTCGGGGAACGACCCGATGTCGTCGGCAACGATCGAATCGGTCGCCGTGCGGGCGTTCTTCTTGCGGGTGTTGGCCGATTGCTGGCTCGCACGCGAGCCGACGACGATGATGTCCTGGTCTCCCCCCTGGGTGACGTCCGCCCCGGCGTCGGGCGCGGTCTGTTCGCTTGCCTCGGGTGCGGTCTGCGCCACCGCCTCCCCGCTGCAGGCCAGCATCAGACCCAGAACGGTCCAGGACGCGGTCGCCCCCACGCGACCACGCACGTTCGCTCGATTTGCCATGATTTTCCCCTCTTCACCCTCTCTTGTCAGCCACGTCACCGGAGGGGCTTTGCCCTCACCGGCGGTTCTCTTGTTCTCAGCGTAGCTTTGTTATCCCATAAAATGGGATTGCATCTCGTTACTTGAAATATCAAGTTCGATGGCGTGTTGCAAGTTCCATCCTACAAATCCTATTAACCAGCTACTTAGAGACCATTTCTGGGCTGCAGGCGCAGTTGGGGACCTGTCTTCAGCACACACATCGCGTTCGGTTGATGGAGCGTGCCACCAGCATCACCGGAACGATTGACGCGCCGATTCCGGATTCAATCCAGGCTGTGGCTCCATCGCCGTGGCCAAGGAACGGGACGGGCGATTGAAATCACGCAATGACAAAAATGGTCATTGGCGCGGTGGCGAAATCAGCCCGCCGCCTTCGCCAGCCCCTTCGACAGTTGCAGCGCGCCGTTCAGGCGAGACTGGGGATCGCCCCAGTTGCGGGAGATGACCAGCTTGCTGTCTGGGCGCAGGCGGGCGGTGCCTTCGAGGCGGGTGACATAGGCCAGCAGGCCGTCGATGTTGGGCGGGGTGTCGTCGTGGAAGGCGACGAGCGCGCCCTTGGGGCCGACATCCAGCTTGGCGATGCAGGCTTTTTTGGCGTTCTGCTTGATCTCGATGATACGCAGCAGGTTTTCGGTCGGCTGGGGCAGCTTGCCGAAGCGGTCGATCAGTTCGGCGGCGAAGGCCTCGATCGACTGGCGGTCGTCGAGATCGTTGAGGCGGCGGTAGAGGCCCATGCGCAGATCGAGATCGGGGACATAGTCCTCCGGGATCATGATCGGCGCATCGACGGTGATCTGCGGGCTGAAATCCTTCGGGCGGGCGAGGCCGCCGGCGCGCGCCTCGAGGATCGCCTCCTCCAGCATCGACTGGTAGAGTTCGAAGCCGACTTCCCTGATATGCCCGGACTGCTCGTCGCCGAGCAGATTGCCCGCGCCGCGAATGTCGAGATCGTGGCTGGCGAGCTGGAAGCCGGCGCCGAGGGTGTCGAGATCCTGCAGCACCTTGAGGCGCTTTTCCGCGGTTTCGGTCAGCAGGCGGCCGGGAGGCGTGGTCATGTACGCATAGGCGCGGGTCTTCGACCGGCCGACGCGGCCGCGGATCTGGTAGAGCTGGGCGAGGCCGAACTTGTCCGCGCGGTTGACGATGATGGTGTTGGCCGAGGGGATGTCGAGCCCGCTCTCGATGATCGTGGTCGACAGCAGCACGTCATATTTGCGGTCGTAGAAGGCGGACATTCGCTCCTCGATGTCGCCCGCGCCCATCTGGCCGTGCGCGACGATATAGCTGATCTCGGGGATTTCCTCGCGCAGGAACTGCTCGATATCGGGCAGGTCGGCGATGCGCGGGGTGACGAAATAGGCTTGGCCGCCGCGATAATGCTCGCGCAGCAGCGCCTCGCGCAGCACCACCGGATCCCACGGCATGATGTAGGTGCGCACCGCGAGGCGATCGACCGGCGGGGTCTGGATGACCGACAGATCGCGCAGGCCGGACATCGCCATCTGCAGCGTGCGCGGGATCGGCGTGGCGGTGAGGGTGAGGACGTGGACGTCGGCCTTCAATGCCTTCAGCCGCTCCTTGTGGGTGACGCCGAAGCGCTGCTCCTCATCGACGATGACGAGGCCGAGCCGCTTGAAATCGATGCCCTTGGCGAGGAGGGCGTGGGTGCCGATGACGATGTCCAGCGTGCCGTCGGCCAGGCCCTCCTTGGTCGCCTTGGCCTCCGCCGCGCCGACGAGGCGGGAGAGGCGGCCGATCCTGATGGGGAAGCCTTCGAAGCGCGCGGTGAAGTTCATCGCGTGCTGGCGGGCGAGCAGGGTGGTGGGGCAGACCACAGCAACCTGCATACCCGCCATCGCCGCGACGAAGGCGGCGCGCAGGGCTACTTCGGTCTTGCCGAAGCCGACATCGCCGACGATCAGGCGGTCCATCGGCTTACCGGCGGAGAGATCGCCGATCGCGTCGGCGATGGCGCGGTCCTGGTCGTCGGTTTCCTCATAGGGGAAGCGATCGACGAAGGCGGGGTAGCCGCTCGAATCGGGTTCGGCGACGGCGCCGTCGCGCAGCGCGCGGATCGCGGCTGTGGCGATCAGCTCGCCGGCGATCTCGCGGATGCGCTCCTTCATCCGCGATTTGCGGCGCTGCCAGGCCTCGCCGCCGAGCCGGTCTAGCGTGGCGTTCTCGCTGTCGGCGCCGTAGCGCGAGAGGACGTCGATATTCTCGACCGGCACGAACAGCTTGTCGCCGCCGGCATAGGTGAGCGCGACGCAATCGTGCGGCGCCTGGCCGACGGGAATCGAGGTCAGCCCTTCGTAGCGGCCGATGCCGTGGTCCATATGGACGACGAGATCGCCGGGGGTGAGGCTGGCGAGCTCGGCGAGGAAGGCGTCGGTCGATTTCTTGCGCTTGCGGCGGCGGACGAGGCGGTCGCCGAGCATGTCCTGCTCGGTCAGCAGCGCGACATCGGGGGCGGCGAAGCCGTGTTCGAGCGGCAGGACGATCAGCGCGGTCGAGCGCGGGCCGACGCCGAGCGCCTCCTGCCACGTATCGACCGGCTTGAGCGCGGTCAGGCCGTGATCGGCGAGCAGGCCGGACAGGCGCTCGCGCGAGCCCTTCGAATAGCTGGCGAGGACGGGCTTCTTGCCCGCCTTTTGTAAGCCGTGGAGGTGATCGACCACCGCCTCGTAGACATTGGTGTTGGCAGCGCGTTCGGGGGCGAAATCGCGCGGGCCGTCGACGGCGAAATCGAGGACGCGGACGCTCTCCGGTTCGTGGAACGGGGTGGCGAGGTGGATGGCGCGCGCTTCGACCAACGCGTCCCATTCGGCGGGGTCCATGTAGAGCGTCTTTTGCGGCAGCGGGCGGTAGCTGCCGGGGTCGCTCGACTGGGCGCGGATGCGGTTGGCGTGATAGTCGGCGATCGCCTCGAACCGCTGTTCTCCCGCGGCGATGGTGGTGGTGTCGCGGACGATGACGGTGTCGTCGGGCAGGTGATCGAACAGGGTCGCCAGCTTGTCCTCGAACAGCGGCAGCCAATGCTCCATCCCGGCGAGGCGGCGACCCTCGCTGATCGCCTGGTAGAGCGGATCGCCGGTGGCGGTGGCGCCGAAACTCTCGCGGTAGCGGCTGCGGAAGCGCTTGACCGATTCCTCGTCAAGCAGGGCTTCGGAGGCGGGGAGCAGGGTGAAGCCGTCGATCCGGCCGGTGGTGCGCTGGTCGGCGGGGTCGAAGCGGCGGACGCTTTCGATCTCGTCGCCGAAGAAATCCATCCGCAGCGCCTGTTCCTCGCCCGACGGCCACAGATCGACCAGCCCACCGCGCACGGCGAACTCGCCTGGATCGGCGACGGTGTCGGTGCGGACATAGCCGTTGGCCTGGAGCAGCGTGGACAGCCGGTCGCGGCCGATGCGCTCGCCGGGGGCGAGCTTGGCGACGAGCTGGCGGATGCGGAACGGGGTCAGCGTGCGCTGGGTCGCTGCGTTGATCGTGGTGACGAGCAGTTGTGGGCCGCTGGCCTTGGCTTGCAGGCCGTGTAGCGCCGCCAGCCGGTCCGAAGTGGCGCGTAGCGATGGCGAGGCGCGGTCGTAGGGGAGGCAGTCCCAGGCCGGGAAGGTGGTAACGGTCAATTCCGGCGCGAAGAACGTCGCGGTGTCGGCCACCGCGCGCATTGCTGATTCGTCGGAGGCGATGAACACCACACGGCCCTTCGCGGCGCGTGCGAGGTCGGACAGCAGCAGCGGCAGGAAGCCGTGCGGCACGCCCGCGAGGGTAAGCGGCGTTTCCGCTTTCAATATGCGCTGGATCGGGTCGGTCATTCGGCGATCGGGATATAGTCGAGTTGGCGAAATGCTGCGGCCTGGGCGCCTTCGAATGCGGCCGGGAAGGGTTCGATACCCATCCCCCAGGCCATGATGTCTACATCCTGTTCTTCAAGGAATGTCTCGAACCAGACGATCTCCGCCTCGCTCCAGCGCGCGCCGTGGCGGTCGAAGAAGCCGCCGATCATCAGATCGGCCTCCTTGGTGCCGCGGTGCCAGGCACGGAAGCGCAGGCGTTTGAGGCGGGTTTCGCGATCCATGACGTCCCATAGGCGATTGGCCGGCGACGCCGGAATGGCGCGCCGGTTGGTGAATGGGGTCATCTAGAGTTGGAGCGGCAAAGTTGGAAGCGCCGCCCGCCGACAAATTTTCGCGCGCGATTGAACCCGGCCGGGCTATCGCGCCACCTATCATCCGGAAACGACGATTTGGACCGCCGCCACATGCAGGCATCGCGCATTCTGGACGAATATCTGCTGGTGTCGGCCCGGGCGGGCGATCGTGCGGCGTTCGACCGGCTCGCCCGACGCTGGCAGGCGAAGCTGCTGGCCCATGCATGGCGGCTGCTGGGCGATGCCGAGGGCGCGCGGGATGCGGTGCAGGAGGGCTGGATCGAGATCGTGCGCGGCCTGCCTGGCCTGCGCGACGAGCGGGCCTTTCCGGCCTGGGCGTTTCGCATCGTTTCGCGGCGGTGCGCGAAGGCGATCGATGCGGCGGTGCGGCGGCGGCAGGTGGCGGCGGCCGTGGCGATCGAGGCCGAGGCGCCAATCGACGAGGCGGCGAGCGATCATGACCGGCTGCGCGCCGCGATCCGCGCGCTGCCCGAGGGCCAGCGCGCCGCGATCGCGCTGTTCCATTTCGAGGACATGAGCGTCGCCGAGGTGGCGGTCGCTCTCGACGTTCCGGTGGGCACGGTGAAGACCCGCCTGATGCATGCGCGGCAGAAATTGCGCGCCGCGCTGGAAGGAGACGAATGATGAGCGATATCGACCGGATGATCGACGACGCCCTGGACGCGGAAGAGCGCGAATTGCTGCGCACGCTGGACGAACCGGGCTTCTTCAACCAGGCGTTCGGCGTGTTCAGCGGCCCGACCGGGTGGATGAGCCTGGTGATGATGTTCTGGCAAACGATCATGTTCATCGCCGGCGTCTGGGCGGCCTGGCAGTTCTTCGCGGCGGGAGACGTGGTGACGCAGCTGCGCTGGGGCCTGCCCGCGGCGATCCTGCTGATCTTCGCGGGAATGCTCAAGATGGCGTTGATCCCGCGGATGGAGAGCAACCGGCTGCTGCGCGAGCTGAAGCGGGTCGAACTGCAGATCGCGCATCTGACGCGGCGCTGATCTGAATGCGGGGAGGATTGTTGCGCGGCGATCCTCCCCCTACCAAGACGGGCGATGCGACCCGAACTGCTCAACCCGATCTTTGCGGAGGCGACCGCGCTGAAGGGCGTCGGCCCGGCGCTGGCCAAGCCGCTGGACCGGCTGGGGCTGGCGCGGGCGGTGGATATCGCGTTCCATCTGCCGGTGGGGTTCGTCGATCGGGTCGCGGTCGAGCGGCTGAGCGAAAGCGATGTCGGGCGGGTGATCGCGATCACGCTGACGGCGATGCAGTATCGCAATGCCGCCGGGCGCGGACCGTTTCGCGTGCAGGCGAGCGACGGTTTCGGCAATTTCGTGACGTTGGTCTATTTCGGCGGACATCCCGGCTGGGCGCAGAAGCTGCTGCCGCTGGGCGCGGCGCGGCGCGTGTCCGGCCGGCTGGACGCCTATGGCCAGGAATTGCAGATCGTCCATCCCGATTTCGTCGTGCCGCTGGCCGAGGCGGACGATCTGCCGGGGCGCGAGGCGATCTATCCGCTGTCCGAGGGGCTGACCAACCGGCGCATGGCGCAGCTGGCCGAAGCGGCGCTGGACCGCGCGCCAGAGCTGCCGGAATGGATCGAGCCCGGGCTGCTGGCGCGGAGCGAGTGGCCGGCGTGGCGCGACGCGCTGGCGCGGGCGCATGCCGATCCGGAGGACGCGGCGGCGCGGCAGCGGCTGGCCTATGACGAGATATTCGCCAACCAGCTCGCGCTGATGCTGGTGCGGGCGGACACGCGCAAGCGGCGCGGCGTGCCGCTGAAGGGCGATGGACGGCTGACCGGAGCGCTGCGGCTGCCCTATCAAGCGACCGGCGCGCAGACCCGCGCGGTCGGCGAGATCACCGGCGACATGCAGCAGGCGACGCCGATGCTGCGCCTGCTGCAGGGCGATGTCGGATCGGGCAAGACGCTGGTGGCGCTGATGGCGCTGCTGACGGCGGTGGAGGCGGGCGCGCAGGGGGCGCTGCTCGCGCCGACCGAGATACTGGCTCGCCAGCATTACGAGGGGCTGTCGCGGCTGCTGTCCGGACTGCCGGTCAATCTCGCTATCCTCACCGGGCGCGACAAGGGGCGGGTGCGCGAGGCGACCCTTATGGGGCTGGCCGACGGGTCGATCGATATTCTCGTCGGTACGCACGCGATCTTCCAGGAGGCGGTCAGCTACAAGAATCTGGGGCTGGCGGTGGTGGACGAGCAGCACCGTTTCGGCGTGGCGCAGCGGATGATGCTCTCCGCCAAGGCCGATCGCCCGCCGCATCTGCTGGTGATGACCGCGACGCCGATCCCGCGCACGCTGACCCTGACCCATTATGGCGAGATGGACGTCAGCCGGCTGGACGAGATGCCGCCGGGCCGCCAGCCGATCGAGACGCGGGTGATCTCGGACGAGCGGCTGCCCGAGGTGGTCGACGCGCTGGCGCGGCACATGTCGGCCGGGGGGCAGGCTTATTGGGTGTGCCCGCTGGTCGAGGAGAGCTTGAAGAGCGACCTCGCCGCCGCCGAGGACCGCGCCGCGGGGCTGCGCGCACGGTTCGGCGAGGACCGGATCGGGCTGGTCCATGGGCGGATGAAGGGGCCGGAGAAGGACGCCGTCATGGCGCGCTTCGCCTCTGGCGATCTGACGGTTCTGGTGGCGACCACGGTGATCGAGGTCGGCGTCGATGTGCCCAATGCCACGCTGATGATCGTCGAGCATGCCGACCGCTTTGGGCTGGCGCAGCTGCACCAGCTGCGCGGGCGGGTGGGGCGCGGCGAGGGCAAGTCGACCTGCCTGTTGCTGCGCACCGGCGCGCTGAGCGAGACGGCGCGCGCGCGGCTGGCGCTGATGCGCGAGACCAATGACGGCTTCCGCATCGCCGAGGAGGATTTGCGGCTGCGCGGTTCGGGTGAATTGCTGGGCACGCGGCAGTCCGGCGAGGCGCGGTTCCGGCTGGCCTCGGCCGAGCAGATGGCGGAACTGCTGCCGGTGGCGACCGACGATGCGCGGCTGCTGGTCGATCGCGACGGCGGCTTGAGCGGGCCGCGCGGGCAGGCGGCGCGGGTGGCGCTCTATCTGTTCGAACGCGACGCGGGGGTTGGCCTGCTGCGATCCGGCTAAGTCGTTATTTCTTCAGTACTTCCGCCAGCATCTGCAGATAGCGGGCGAGATCGATCATGTCGTAGAATTCGACGCCCATGCGCCCGCCCAGCGCCCAGCGGATGTGACCGGTGATCAGCCCGGCGCCAGGCAGCCGGACGGAGATCGCCGAATTGGGGATGATGCGGTCGTCGTCGCAGCGCGCCATCAGCCCGCGGGCGGACACGTTGACCACCAGCAATTCAACCGTTCGCCCATCGGTCGTTGTGGCGCGCGTGCGGAAATGCACGTCCTCGCGCTGGTCGCGGCGCGCTTCGGAAACGAACATGCCCTGTGCGTTGAGTGCCATATTGTATGATTACACCACCGAGGGTGAACTCCCCCGGAACAGACGTGGTGGATAAAGTCTTACAGCTGCGCGATCAGGCCGTGCTTCTTGGCGCCGAAGCTGACCTTGTCACCCACGGCCACCGCATGCGTCGGCTCGCGCACGACATCGCCATTCACGCGGATCGCGCCTTCGGCCAGCTTGCGCTTCACCTCGCCGTTGGACGCCGCAAAGCCAAGGTCGATCAGCGCGCGTGACACGGTCAAGCCGTCTTCGAAAGCCATAGTTGGCAGATTACCGCCCGCGGCGCCTTCCTCGAATGTGCGGCGGGCAGTTTCGCCGGCCTCGTGCGCCGCGGCCGCGCCATGCGCCATCGTGGTGGCGGCATCGGCCAGTAGCTTTTTCGCGTCATTGATCTCGGCGCCTTCGAGCGCCTCCAGCCGGGCGATCTCATCGAGCGAAATGTCGGTGAACAGGCGCATGAAGCGGCCGACATCGGCGTCCTGGGTGTTGCGCCAGAACTGCCAGTAATCATAGGCGCTGAGCATGTCGGCGTTGAGCCACACCGCGCCCGCCATCGTCTTGCCCATCTTGCCGCCGTCGGCGGTGGTGATCAGCGGCGTGGTGAGGCCGAATACCTCGATGCCGTCGACCCGGCGGGCAAGATCGACGCCGTTGACGATATTGCCCCATTGGTCCGATCCGCCCATCTGCAGCCGGCATTCGGCGCGGCGCGACAGCTCCAAGAAATCATAGGCCTGGAGGATCATGTAGTTGAATTCGAGGAAGCTGAGCGACTGTTCGCGGTCCAACCTGAGCTTGACCGAATCGAAGGCCAGCATCCGGTTGACCGAGAAATGCTGGCCGATGTCGCGCAGGAACGGGATATATTCGAGCGCGTCGAGCCATTCGGCATTGTCGAGCATGATCGCGTCACTGGGACCGTCCCCGAAGGTCAGGAACTGGGCGAAGACGCGCTTGATCGAGGCGACGTTGGCCGCGATCGTCTCCGCCGTCATCAGCTTGCGGGCATCGTCCTTGAAGCTCGGATCGCCCACCTTGCCGGTGCCGCCGCCCATCAGCACGATCGGCTTATGGCCGGCCTGCTGCAGCCGGCGGAGCAGCATGATCTGCACCAGACTGCCGACATGCAGCGAAGGCGCGGTCGGATCGAAGCCGATATAGCCGGGTATGATCTGCTTCGTCGCCAGCGCATCGAGCGCTGCCGCATCGGTCAACTGGTGGATATAGCCGCGCTCGTCGAGCAGGCGGAGGAGGTCGGATGTGTAGGCCATAGCGGCGCGCGCTTAGCATGATTGCGGCGGTTTGCATCAATTCCCGTATCGGCCGAGCTTGTTCGCGCCACCGGCTGCTCTACACGCAAAGTGAGCGGAGGAGTGGAGCGCGTGCTGGCAATCGGATTGATGTCTGGAACATCGCTCGACGGGATAGACGCGGCGCTGATCGACACCGATGGCGAGGGCGCGGTCCGCGCGGTCGCATGGCGCAGCGAGCCATGGTCCGATGCGGCGCGCGAAGAGCTGATGGCGACGACCGAAATGGCGCTGACCTTCGATCGCCCGCGCGCCAGCCCGCCGGTCGTCAAGGCTGAGGCGTTGGTGACTCGCGCGCATCTGCTGGCGGTGCGCAAGCTGCTCAACGAATCCGGAATCGCCGCGGAAGATATCGGCGTGATCGGCTTTCACGGCCAGACCATCGCGCATCGGCCCGATCGCGGCTGGACCTGGCAGATCGGCGACGGCGCGCAGCTGGCGAAGCTGACCGGGATCACCACGGTCAGCGATTTCCGATCGGCCGATGTCGCGGCGGGCGGGCAGGGCGCGCCGCTGATCCCGATCTATCATGCCGCGCTGGCCGCCGAGCTGGAGAAGCCGGTGGCGCTGCTGAACCTGGGCGGTGTCGCGAATGTCACCTTCATCGGCGAAGACGATGGGCTGATCGCGTTCGATACCGGCCCGGCCAATGGCATGCTCGATCAGTGGATGGCGCTGCAGACCGGCGCGCGCTTCGACGCCGATGGTGCGATGGCCGCTGCCGGACGGGTGGATCAGCCGATGCTGACGGCGATGCTCGATCATCCCTATTTCGACGCAGCCCCGCCCAAATCGCTCGACCGGTTCGATTTTCCGCTGGAGGCGGTGCGCGGGCTATCTCCGGAAGACGGCGCCGCGACGCTGACGGCCTTCACTGCGCAAACGGTGGCGGAGGGTCTGCGTGCGTTGCCCGAACGCCCGCGGCGGCTGATCGTCGTTGGCGGCGGGCGGCACAATCCGACGATGCTGGCGATGATCGCGCAAAGGACCGGGCTCACGCCGGAGCCCGGCGAGGCGCTTGGCCTGAACGGCGATGCGACCGAGGCGGAAGGCTTCGCCTATATGGCGGTGCGCACGATCAACGGCCTGCCGATCAGCTTTCCAGGCACGACGGGCGCTCCGGCGCCGATGATGGGTGGGGTCATCCACCGCGCGTAGATTCAGTCCGCGTGGTGCAATCTGCTCTCGGGTGCCGGCGTCCAGCCGGGAGTCGCGCCGCCGAGGACGAGCATCATCGGACAGCCGTCATGCTCCGCATAAACGGCGGCAATGTGCTTGGCCGGCGGCTCTTCGCCGAGCTTACGGATCATCGGTTTGTCGGGCTTGGGCATGGCCGCGGCCGTCACGGGGGCGGGGCATCTGGATGCCGACGAGGTGGGTGGCACATTTTCCGGTGCGGCCATTGCGCCGATCGAGAGCAGCGAAAGCGGTGCGAAAAAGAGCATGCGCATCAGACACCTCCTGACACCGCCATACACCATTCCTGGCGCGGGCTCCACCATCAAGACCGGGACGAATCGAGGGCATGGCGCGCCAAACCGAGCATTCGCAGCGCGTTAACCACTTGTTTACCCAGTTCGTCGCAGTCTAGCCTCGTTCGGTCTTCCCGGGGGTGGATGATATGGAGTCGGATCTGCGTTATTATTCGCGGCGCGCCGCAGAGGAGGCTCTTGCGGCGTCGCGGGCGATTACCGATGCGGCCCGCATCCGTCGCCAGCAGCTGGCCGACACCTATATGCGCAAGGTGCAGGAATTGCGCGCCAACTAGTTCTTCCGCCCCAGCTCGCGCATCGCATCGTCGAGGCCGTCGAGCGTCAGCGGATACATCCTGTCCGATAGCAGATCGCGGATGATCTTGATCGATCCCGAATAGCCCCATTGCGCCTCCGGAATCGGGTTCAGCCATACCGAGGCGGGATAGGTGGTGGTCAGGCGGTGCAGCCAGACGGCCCCGGATTCTTCGTTCATATGTTCTACCGATCCGCCGGGATGGGTGATCTCATACGGGCTCATCGATGCATCGCCGACGAACACCGCCTTGTAGTCATGGCCGTATTTGTGAAGCACGTCCCAGGTCGGCGTGCGTTCGGAAAAGCGGCGGCGATTGTCCTTCCACACGCCTTCGTACGGGCAATTGTGGAAGTAGAAGAATTCGAGATTCTTGAACTCGGATGTCGCGGCGGAGAACAGCTCCTCGCAGAGCTTGACGAATGGGTCCATCGATCCGCCGACGTCGAGGAACAGCAGCAGCTTCACCGCATTGTGCCGTTCGGGCCGCATATGGATATCGAGCCAGCCCTGGCGTGCGGTGCCGTTGATCGTCGCGTCGAGATCGAGTTCGTCGGCCGCGCCATCGCGCGCGAAGCGGCGCAGGCGGCGCATCGCGATCTTGATGTTGCGGGTGCCGAGCTCGCGGGTGTTGTCGAGATTGCGGAACTCGCGCTGGTCCCACACCTTCAGCGCGCGCTTGTGCTTCGATTCGCCGCCGATGCGGACGCCTTCGGGATTATAGCCTGAATTGCCGTAGGGACTGGTGCCGCCGGTGCCGACCCATTTGTTGCCGCCCTGGTGGCGGCCCTGCTGTTCCTCCAGCCGCTGCTTGAGCGTCTCCATGATCTCGTCCCACGACCCGAGCGATTCGATCGCGGCCATTTCCTCGGGCGTCAGATATTTCTCGGCCACCGCGCGCAGCCAGTCGCCGGGGACATCGATCTGCTGCTGGCCGAAGGTGGTGGCGATGCCGCGAAACACCTTGGCGAAGACCTGATCGAACCGGTCGATCAGCCCCTCGTCCTTCACATAGGTCGCGCGGGCGAGATAATAGAATGCCTCGGGTGTCCGATCGATCACCTCGGCATCCAGCGCTTCCAGCAGCACCAGATGCTCCTTGATGCTGGCGGGAATGCCCGCGGCGCGCAGCTCATCGAGGAAGTTGAAGAACATCGGCTGCGTTATCCTGTTACCCGGTTCGGCGCATATTCCGCCGTTTCCGGCGCGCGTCGAGTGGCGCATGTCGCAATATACCTATCAATCCCGGATTGCCGATGAGACGATTTCGACCTGCTCGGGAGGAGGATCCTGTGGCTGATTTCGACGAAGCGAAGCTGCATCTTCTGGTGGGGAAGATGCTTGGCGATCTGGGGGGCGCCTATAGCGTGCCGACGGTCCGCATCGGGTTCAGGTTGGGCCTGTTCGATGCGTTGCACGGGGGCGGCCCAGCGACGGTCGCCGAACTGGCGGCGCGGGCGGGCGGGCTGGCCGAACGCTATGTGCGCGAATGGGCCCTGGCCCAGGCGGCGAACGGGTATCTGGATTATGATGCGGCCAGCGAACGGTTCAGCCTTTCGCCCGAACAGGCGATGGTATTCGGCGTCAAGGACAGCCCGGTCTATCTGGAGGGCGCGTTCGATCTTGCCGCCGCGATGATCGAGGGTGAATCCAAGGTCGAGGCGGGCTTTCGCGACGGCTCTGGCGTGACGTGGGGTGATTCCGCCGGTTGCCTGTTCTGCGCGGTGGGGGCGTTCTTCCGGCCGGGCTATGTCAACAATATCGTGCAATCGTGGCTGCCGGCGCTCGACGGTGTGCGGGACAAGCTCGAAGCGGGCGCGAAGGTTGCGGATATCGGCTGCGGCGTAGGTTTCTCGACCTTGCTGATGGCCGAGGCCTATCCGCAGAGCAGTTTCGTCGGTTTCGATTTCCA
>JAESGW010000521.1_pt1 | contig 30263 bp, 28 predicted proteins | sample 9269791 | NCBI WGS metagenome assembly JAESGW01 (sample SAMN16773120, study PRJNA677053) | algae metagenome | isolation source: Aphanocapsa lilacina HA4352-LM1 and co-occurring heterotrophs from near cave... | place: USA: Maniniholo cave, near Haena, Kauai, HI | collected 2009-07-28
CGCGAGAATGCCATATCGCCGATTTGGCGAGGGACGACGGCATCGCCGGCATGGCGCAGCGTCTGCTCGCCGAGGCGCCACCGGGTCCCTTCGCCCTCGCCGGCCTGTCGCTCGGCGGCATCGTCGCGATGGAGGTCGTCCGCCAGGCGCCAGGCCGCGTGGCAAAACTCGCGCTGATCGCCACCAACCACCGCGCCGCCGGCGCGGAGTTCGTCGCCATCCGCCGCGAGCAGATCGCCCGCGCCGCCGCCGGCGGATTGCGCGGCATCGTCGTCGACGAGATGAAGGCGCAGTATCTCGGCTGCGCCCGCGCCGGCGATCAGGCGCTGCGCGATCTCGTGCTCGAGATGGCGCTGTCGCTGGGGCCGGGCGTTTTCGCGCGGCAGGCGGAGGCGCTGATCGGACGGCGCGACCAGAGCGACGCGTTGAGACGCTACGCCGGCCGCGCGCTGCTGCTGTGCGGCGCGCAGGACGAGCTTTGCCCGGTCGCCACCCATCGCGAGATGACGGCGCTGATGCCGCGCGGCGAACTCGTCGTGCTGGACGGCGTCGGCCATCTCGTCACGCTGGAGGCTCCGCACACAGCCACCGCCGCGCTCAGGCGCTGGCTGGACGCCTGTTGACCGGCGTGCCGGCGGATCAGGCCCGGGCCCAGCGTTCCGGAGCCGCTGCGAGGTCGAGCTCGATCGCTCGCCCTTCCCGGATCGAGCGCTCCGCGGCGAGGCCGATCGCGACCGCCTTCAGCCCGTCAGCCATCGTGACCTCGACCCGCCCGCCGTCGCGGATGGCGTGCGCAAAGCCCTGATGCTGATAGAAGGTCGCACCGTGATGGTCGCCGGCCTTGAGCACGCTCTCGTCGACATGGACCTTGCGCCGGACCGGCGCCTTCGGCTCGCGTGGGCTGATCTCGATCTCGGCCTCGCGCTCCTGCCCGCCCGGCCAGAAGCGGGCCGGACCCGGCACGAAGCATTCGACGCGAGCCCTGTCGCCGGTCGCGGCGATCGTCTCCTGCCAGTAGGAGCCTTCGGCGAACATGCACAGGTCGAGCGAGGCGCGCCGGCCATTGGCGAAATCGACGATCACCATGGCGTTGTCGACGATATCGGGCATGCGCCCGCCATAGCGCTCGTCGCGATGGTTCACGTCCATCGCGCCCGACGCATAGACGCGCACCGGCTCGGCCGCGCAGATCAGCCGCATCAGATCGAAGAAATGGCAGCACTTCTCCACCAGCGTTCCGCCGGTGCGGTCTGCAAAGCGGTTCCAGTCGCCGACCTTCTCCAGAAAGGGGAAGCGATGCTCGCGGATCGCCAGCATTTTCAGATCGCCGATCGCGCCCCTGCCGATCTCCGCGGCAAGCTCGGCCACGGGCGGCATGTAACGATATTCCATCGCGACCCAGATCGGGGCCTTGTGCGCGGCGGCGCCGGCGGCGAGCGCGGCGCAATCCTCGATCCGGGTGCAGACCGGCTTCTCGACCAGCACCGGCAGCGCCCTCGCTGCGGCGAAGATGTCCGAGAGGACCTCCGCATGGGTGTCGTTGGGGCTGGCGATCACCAGCGCGTCGACGAGACCGCTGGCGAGGAGCGCACGGTGATCGGAGAAGATTGCGGGCTCACTGCCCGCCTCGCGCGCGCTCAAATCCTGCTGCGTGGCGTCGGGCTCAGAGAGCGCGGTGACGACCGCACCCGGGATCAGCGCGAGATTGCGGATGTGCTCGCGCCCCATCATCCCGGCCCCGATCAGGCCATAGCGGATCGTGTCCTTGCTCATCTTTGCCTCATCTCACGCCAGTTCCACCACCGGCAGACCGATGCGGCCCGCGACGGCGCGCAGCGCCCCGCGCGCCTCGCCATAGACGATCGAGACATGGTGCTCGAGGCCCATCTCCAGCATCGCCGCGGTGACCTCGGCCACCGGCCGATCGAAGCGGATCACGCCGGATGTCCCGGTGAAGCTTTTCGGCGCGCGCAGCATCTCGCCTCCCGCCAGCACCATGACCGGGCGGCCTTTCGCCTGGCTGATGCGGGCGACGGTGACGCGGCCGGGCTTCAGCGCGAACTCCTGGAGCAGCGGCATGCGCCGGTTGGAGTGGATTTGCGCCATCGGCGGCGTCTCGGGGTCGGCCATGGAGCGCGGCGCGAGCCCGCAATGCCAGAGCACGCCGGTGTCGGCGGCGGCGTCCATGTCGACGATGTCGACCAGAAAGGCGGGCTCGCCGGTCAGTTCCTGAAGCAGCAGCGAGGTCACCGCGCCATGGACGTCGGCCTCGCAGGCGCAGGGCACCGCGTCCTGGTTCATCAGGCCCATCGGCCCGCATGCCGCGCAACCATAATCGGTGAACATCTCCGGCCAGCAGCGCACCGCGAGCGCGGAAAAGCCCTTCTCCTCGGACAGGCCTTTCAGCGCGTGGAACACCGAAAAACTCTTGTCGAGCTGCCCTTGGTCGACCTCGTCGAGGCCCGAGATTTCGCGGCTGATCACGGCTTTCGTGGCGGCTACCGCGCTCGCCGGGACGGAGCGCGCCCGGTCGAAGAATTCTGGCAGGCGGATCGGCTCGACGGCGATCCCGACCAGCCTGTCCAGCGTGGCGGGATCGTAGGAGCAGGTGTCGAAACCGGCAGGATGCTCGCCGATCAGGCCGATGCGGCGGCCGGCGAGGCGTTCGAGCGCGCGCCTGGCTGCATCGTCCTCGAAGACGGACGGCTTCGGCCCGGCGGGGAAGACCGGGTCGCGGTCGGCGAGGCCGAGCAGCGCATCGATCACGTCGGGCATCTGGTCTTGCGTCGGCGCAGCATAGGCCCAGCGCGCCTGTCGCCCGGCGCGGCCGAGCGCGTGCAGAGCAAGATTTAGCCCGCAGAACGAGTTGAGCCTGAGCCTGCCGCCGGCGCGCGGCTCCGGAAAGGCCCAGATCGCCAATGGCGCGCGCGCCGCTTCGGCGATCTTCACCGTCATGGTGGCGTCGGTGAAGGTGACCTGCAGGATCAGCAGCAGGTCGAGTTGCTCGCCGGCGAAGGCGGCGAGCGCGGTCTCGGTCGCAGCCGCGTCGAAAAGCAGATCGCGTCCGCCGACGAGCCTGTGCCCCTGCGCCTCGAGCGCCGCGACGGCGCTTGCCGCCATTTCCTCGGCGAAAGGCACGTCGAATGTTGGCCGCGCCAGCGGCAGGATGCCGATCCTCGCCATCTCAAAAGCCCCGATAGGCATGGCGGAAGCCGCCGTCCGGCGTCGGCACGGACACGCCGCCGGCGAACAGCGGATGCTGCGTCCAGGGCGTCGCCGCCCTGTCGGTCAGCGCGTTGATCTTCGCCATATAGGGCAGGCTCTGCCCGCGCAGGCCGGCGCGGATCGCGTCCCAGTCCGGGAACGACTTGAAGGGCTCGGCCCAGATCGCCCGGCCGGCGAGATAGCCGGACGCGCCCGCCGCATAGGCATGCTCCAGCACGATCTCGAAATCGGCCATGCCGGCGCCGGCCGAGAGCATCACCCAGGGCCGCCCGCAGAGCGCACCCATCTCGTCGAACAGCGTCTGTGTCGCCGCCCGGTCGGCCGCACCGATGCCCTTGGCCGGCACGGGGCTCTCCAGCTTGAAGATGTCGACGCCGTATCTGGGCTTGGCGAATTCGCGTACGCTGTCGAGGACGTGGTCGGCGTATTTGCCCTCCATCTCGACATAGTCGGTGGTCTGATGCGCGTCGCCTGCGAGCGGATAGACCAGCAGCTCGAACAGGAAAGGGATGTCGTAGCGGGCGCAGGCCTCGCCGATGCGGGCGGTGAAGTCCTGCTGCGCCTGGTTGACCGCCGGCGAGGCGTCGGGCCGGTACCAGGCCAGAACCTTCACGGCGTCGCCGCCGCAGCGCTTGATCTTCTCGACCGACCAGTCGTCGATCTCGGCGGACAGGCGACCTTCCGGGGTCTCCCGGAACAGCGAATCCTCGAGCGTGACGATCAGCCCCTTCTGCGGCGACAGCAGCGAGAAGCCGCGCGGCAGGGCGAAATGCGGGTCGAGCAGCAGCGCGGAGGCGTCCTTCTGCAACTCCTCGACCAGCATCAGCTTGAAGTCGGCGACATCCTCATGGGGCGCCTCGCTCGTGCCGCGCTTCTCGCGGATCGGGTTCTTGATCGGCGGGCGCTGGTCGACCGCGACCATCTTGAAGCGGTCGCCCTCGTCGGCCATGCGACGGAAGCCCCAGAGTTTTCCGGGCGAGAGTTCAGCCATCGGCGTGCTCCTGAAGAAAGGTCTCGACCTCGGCGCGGGACGGCGTGCCCCGCCGACCGCCGAAGCGGGTGCATTTGATCGCAGCCGTCGCCGAGGCGAAGCGGACCGCCTCGCCCTCGCGCCGCGATTGCGCCAGCGCCAGCGCAAACGCGCCGTGCCAGACATCGCCGGCGCCGAGCGTGTCGACCGCCTTGACCGGGAAAGCGGGGCTGTGCGCGATGCCGCCATCGGCCTGAAAGAGCACGCCGTCCGCGCCGAGCGTCACCGCGAGCCAAGCCGGCGTCGTGCTGGCGACGGCCGCCAGCCCGTCACGAGGGTCGTCGCGCCCGCTGAGCTCGCGCAGGCCCTGCAGGCTGAAGGCGATATGGCTCGCCTGCTCCACCAGGGCTCGCGACGGCGGCGCCCGGTCCGCATCGAGCACCGCCGGCAGCCCCGATTGCCGCGCGAGCCCGAAGATCGCCGCAGCGCCTTCCGGCCAGCGCGTATCGCCGAGCACCGCGCGCGTTCCCGCCGGCAATCGCGTCGGCAGCCAGCCCGGATCGACCGGCATCCCAGGGTCTGCATAGCCGACCACCATGCGTTCGCCACTTCCGTCGACCAGCACGGCCGCGGAGGGCGAGCGCAGACCGGGGAAGCGGCGGCAGCAGGCGGTGTCGACGCCCTCCTCGGCCAGGCCCGCCACGATGGCGTCGCCGGTGAGGTCGTCGCCGAGCCGCGTCGCCATCCAGGCCTGGCCGCCGAGGCGCGCCACCGCGACGGCGGCGTTGGCGGCGAGCCCGCCGCCGACGACGGCGAGATCGCGGGCCCGGTGCTTCTCGGCCCGGGTCGGCAACGTCTCCAGCCCGTAGACGAAATCCAGGACCGCAATGCCGATGCAGAATACGCCGCTCATCTCGCCGTCGGCCCGCTCGCCGTTCGTTTGCCGGGATGGTCGCGATGCCTCGGCGGGAGCCGCGCACGAACCAGTTGCCAAGGACCGTATCAAGTCTTATGTCTTTTACAAGACTTGAGGACGGCCGCTTGTGGATTCTTCTGCAAGCGCTTTCATTCAGGCATGATCGGAGGCCTGCGCGCTTCAGCGCGACGAGGTCCGCACGCGGGAGGTGTCGTCTTGGCCGGAATCGCGATCCGCAACGTCGTCAAGACCTTCGGCAAGGTCGATGTGATCCATGGCGTCGACCTCGCCATCCGGGACGGCGAATTCGCTGTGCTGGTCGGCCCCTCGGGCTGCGGAAAATCGACGCTGCTGCGCATGATTGCTGGACTTGAATCGATCTCCGGCGGCGAGATTGCGATCGGCGACCGGGTCGTCAACGATCTTGCGCCGCGCGAGCGCGACATCGCCATGGTGTTCCAGGATTATGCGCTCTATCCGCACAAGACGGTGCGCGAGAACATGGCATTCGGCCTGCGCATGCGCGGCACGCCCGCCGACGAGACGGCCAGGCGCGTCGCGGAGGCCGCCGAAATCCTGCAGATCGACCATCTGCTGGAACGCCGGCCGGGCCAGCTCTCGGGCGGCCAGCGCCAGCGCGTCGCCATGGGCCGCGCCATCGTGCGCCGTCCGCAGGTCTTCCTGTTCGACGAGCCGCTGTCGAATCTCGACGCGCAATTGCGCGGCGAGGTCAGGATCGAGATCAAGAAGCTGCACCAGGCCTTCGGTACGACGATCGTCTACGTCACCCATGACCAGGTCGAGGCGATGACGCTGGCCGACCGCATCGCCGTGCTGAACAAGGGCCGCCTCGAGCAGTTCGCGACGCCAGACGACATCTACAACCGCCCGGCCACCCGCTTCGTCGCGGGCTTCATGGGCTCGCCGCCGATGAATTTCGTCACCGCGCAGGTCGAGCCCGACGGCGCTGCGCTGCTCTGGCCCGGAGGGCCGAGGCTGGCGGTGCCCGAGCACAGGCAGGCGGAGGCCCGCGCCTTCGCCGGCCGGCCAGTGGCCTTGGGCCTGCGGCCGGAGCATGTCGTAGCCGGTAGCGGCGACGCCGCGGTCGAGGCCAAGGTGGAACTGATCGAGCCGCTCGGCTCGGAAACGCTGGCTCTGCTGAAGATCGGCGAAGCGAACGTCACCGGCCGGTTCTCGCCCGATGCCGGAATCAAGGCCGGCGACGTCGTCCGTGTGACGCTGGTCCTCGACAAGATGCGCCTGTTCGACGCCGAGCGCGGGGTTGCGCTCGCCGCCTGATCCGACTGAACTTCATGCCGAACAAGCCGCCGGCAAGGCGGCGAGCGACCAACGGGAGGAGAGCTTTCATGAAACGCCATCTGATCACGACCGCGCTGGCCGCGGCGCTTTCGCTGACAACGGCGCAGGCCGTGCTGGCGCAGACTTTGCGCATCTTCACCGGCGGCCAGCAGCGGCCCGACGTGATGCGCAAGATCGCCGACGAGTACGAGAAGCGCTCCGCCGGCGTGAAGATCGAGGTCGAGGTCGGCGGCGCAACCTCCGAGCAGCAGCAGCAATATCTCAACACCGTGCTGGCCTCGAAGGACTCCGCGCTCGACGTGGTGCTGATCGACGTCATCCGCCCGGCGCAATGGGCCGCCGCGCAATGGGCCGAACCGCTCGACCGCTATCTCGGCGCCGAGAAGGACAAGGTGATGGCGCAGTACGTCGCCGCCTATCGCGAGGCCAACATCGTCGGCGGCAAGGTCATCGCCCTGCCCTATTTCGCCGATGTGCAATTGCTTTATTACCGCAAGGACCTGCTCGAGAAACACGGCGTCCAGCCGCCGAAGACCTGGGCCGAACTCAAGGCCGCGTCGGAGAAGATCCAGGCCGCCGAGGGCAACCCCAACCTGTCGGGCTTCCAGACCGCCGGAGCGCCGATCGAGGGCACGGTCTGCACCTATCTGGTGCCGCTCTGGGGCGCGGGCGGCGAGCTCACCGACAAGGCCGGCAAGCTGACCCTGACCTCCGACGCCGCGAAGAAGCCGTTCGAGCTCTGGGCCGAGCTCAAGGCCGCCAAGGTGACGCCGCCCAACCTCGCCGAGATCCCGACCGACCGCATCCGCCAGAACCTGCAGGCCGGCAACCTGATCTTCGGCATGACCTGGGGCTATGTCTGGCAGCGCGCCGAGAACGACGCGGATTCGACCGTGAAGGGCAAGATCGGCGTCGTGCCGCTTCCGGGCTTCACCGCCGACAAGGCCGCGACCTGCATCGGCGGCTGGCAGCTCGCGGTCTCGTCCTTCTCCAAGAACAAGGAGGCGGCCTACAAATTCGCGCGCTATCTGTCCTCGCCGGAAGTCGCGAAAATGCAGGCGATCGCCGCCTCGCACATGCCGGTCTTCCCCGAGGTCTACACCGACGCCGAGGTGCTGAAGGCCAATCCCTGGTTCAAGGACGCCTTGCCGGTCGTGCAGACGGCCCGCGCGCGCCCGGTCTCGCCGTCCTATCCGAAGGTCTCGGAGGTGATGCGCACCAACATGAACGCCTTCCTGGCCGGGTCGAAGACTGCGGAAGCCGCGCTCGCCGACATGACCAAGGAACTGTCGCCGATCTTCCGGTGATCGCGGGCCGTCCTTCCCGGGCGGCGTGGCAGCGCCGACCCGGGATGTAAGGCCAGAGATGTCTGGGCCGAGCCCGGGCACGACGCTCTCTCCTCTCCAGCGAGACCGCCATGGCGCGCCCAACACTTTCACCGCTCGAACGCGCCGACCGCCGGCTCGGCGCGGCGCTGCTCGCGCCGGCCTTCCTGCTGCTGACGACGGTGGTGCTCTATCCGATCGCCGAGCTGATCCTGACCAGCTTCAGCGAGAACAAGCTGACCGAGCCGTGGCTGGCGAAGCCCTGGATCGGCTTCGAGAACTACGCCAAGGCGATGGGCGACGCCCGCTTCTGGGAAGCGACCTGGCACACCGTGCTCTACATTCTGGTCACGGTTCCGGGCGCGGTCGTGCTGGGGCTCGGCCTCGCGCTGCTCGCCAACAAGCCATTCACGGTGAAATGGCCGGTTAGGCTAGGCCTGCTCCTGCCCTGGGCGCTCCCATTGGTGTTCTCGGGCCTGATCTTCCGCTGGTTCTTCGAGTTCCAGCAAGGGCTGGTCAACAATGCGCTGATCGGGCTTGGCCTGCCTCCCGTCGCCTGGCTGACGCAGGAGGGGCCAGCCTTCTTCGCCGTCTGCATCGCGATCATCTGGAAGACCTCGAGCTTCGCCGCGCTCGTCCTGCTCGCCGGTCTGCAGACGATCCCGAAATCCCTCTACGAGGCGGCCGAGGTCGACGGCGCATCGCCTCTCCAGCAGTTCTGGGAGATCACCCTGCCGATGCTGCGCCCGGCGATCGTGGTGGCGCTGATCTTCCGCACCATCACGGCGATCCAGACCTTCGATATTCCCTACGCCATGACCAATGGCGGGCCGGGAAACGCCACCGAGACGCTGGCGATGTACATCCACAAGACCACGATCGACTTCCTCGACCTCGGTTATGGCTCGGCTCTGGCCGTGCTGATGTTCATCGTCTCGGTGATCGCGACGAGCTTCTACCTGCGCCACACCAGGCGCGACCCCAGCGCCGGGAGGGCCTGATGGCGAACGCTGCCGGCGCCCTCGCGCGCTTCCCCAACCGCCGCCGCACCACCTGGATCGCGGCGATCGTCGTCGCCGTCAACGGCTTCTTTCCGGCGCTGTGGATCCTGTTCACCTCGCTGAAGACCGAGGCCGAGCTGATGCGGCTGCCGATCACGATCTGGCCCTCGGCCCCGACGCTCGCCAACTATGCCCGCGTCTTCACCGACCAGCCGATCCTGCTCTTCCTCTGGAACAGTCTTGCCGTCGCGGTGCTGTCGACCATCCTGTGCGTGTTCGTCTCGGCGCTGGCGGCCTATGCGCTGGTCAGGTTGAAGCTGCCCGCTCCCAACCTGATCCTTTCGGTGCTGCTGGCGGTGGCGATGTTCCCGCTGATCTCGCTGATGGTGCCGCTGTTCCAGGTGATGCGCGACCTCTCGCTGCTCAACACCTGGTGGGCGCTGGTCTTTCCCTATGCCGTGCTCTCCATGCCGGTGTGCACGCTGGTGCTGATCTCGTTCTTCCAGGACATCCCGCACGATCTCGAGAACGCGGCGATGATCGACGGCTGCACCCGGATCGGCGCGCTCTGGCATGTCGTCGTGCCGCTGGCTGCGCCGGGCGTCTTCACCGCAGGCATCCTCGCCTTCGTCAACGCCTGGGACGAGTTCCTGCTGGCGCTGACGCTGTCCCCGCGCGTGGCTTCGCGGACATTGCCGGTCGGCATCACGCTCTATCAGGGCGAATTCTCCTTCCCCTGGCCGATCATCTCGGCGGCGCTGATCATCGCGATCGTGCCGATCTGCATCCTGATCGCGGTGTTCCAGGACCGCGTCGTCGGCGGCCTGACGCAGGGCGGCATGAAGGGCTGAGGTCAAAACGGCGCCGACCGGGGCTATGGCCGCAGGACGATCTTGGCCGCAGGCGTGCGTCCGGCGTCGATGGTCTGGAAAGCGTCCGCACCCTCGGCGAGCGAGCGCTCCTCGAACCAGCCGAGGGAGCCGAGCCGCCGCTCCGCCAGAGCAGCCACGGTCGCGATGAAATCCGCCGGCGTGTAGCAATAGGAACCGGCGAAAGCAATTTCCTGCAATGTCAGCTTGCGGATGTCGAGCCCGCCCTGCCCCGGCAGCAGCCCGACATGGACGATCACCCCGCCGGGCCGCGCCATCCGGCAGGATGCTGCGCGCGTGGCGTCGGCGCCGACAGCGTCGATGACGAGATCGGCGCTATTGTCTTCCGGTTCGTCGATCCCCGGCCGATAGGTCGCGAAACCCTCCTCCCGCGCCAGCGCCTCGCGCCGAAGCGGGTTGGTCTCCCCGATCACGACGTCGCGCGCGCCGAAATGGCGTGCGACGAGCGCCGCCGCCAATCCGATCGCCCCGCCGCCGAGCACGACGACCCGACAGGCGGCGAGCGGCCGGTGCAGCCGCTCCATGCCGATCCGCACCGCATGCCAGGACACGGCGACGGGTTCGGCCAGCGCCGCATGGGCGATCGGCATCGCCTCGGGGATCGCCACGACGTTTCGCGCCGGGATCCGGACGAGTTCCGCGAAGGCGCCCGGTCGCGGCGGCATCGAGATGATCTGCCGCGTCGGCGAGAGATGCCAGCGGCCCTCGATCGCATAGGGGCATGAGGGATCGACGACCAGTGGATTGATGGTGACGCGTTCACCCGCGCGCGGTCCCGCCGCGATGCGGCCGGCCGCCTCATGGCCGAGGATCAGTGGCGGCGGGCGGCGCGCGTCGAAGCCGTGATAGGCGTGCATGTCCGAGCCGCAGATGCCGACCGCCTCGACCCGCACCAGCACATCCCCGGCCTCGGGGATCGGCTCGGGTTCGTCGCGGAAGACGAGATTGTTGGGGCCGGTGTAGACGAGGGCCTTCATGCCGCCTGTGTCCTCATTTCGCGGTGAACCCGCCATCGACGGCGATCGTCTGACCGGTGACATAGGCGGAGGCCGGCGACGCAAGGAAGACGGTCGCGCCGGCAAGTTCGTCGAGCTCGCCATTGCGGCCGATCGCGGTCTGCGCGGCGTTGCGGGCGGCGCGCTCTCCGTCGGCGAAGACCGCGGCCGTCAGCGGCGTCGGGAAGAAGCCGGGCGCGATCGCGTTGCAGATCACGCCATGCCTCGACCACTCTTCCGCGATGGCGCGGGTCAATTGCACGACGCCGCCCTTGGCCGCGCCATAGGGGGCGCTATCGGGAAAGGCGCGGTAGCTTTGTAGCGAGGCGATGTTGATGACCCGGCCATAGCCTCGGCGCGCCATCGCCGGCGCGAAGGCCTGCGTCAGCAGGAAGGGCGCGCGCAGATGCACCGCCATATGCAGGTCGAAGGCCTGCGCCGTCACCTGCGCAAAAGGCTGGCGCAGGTTCAGCCCGGCGGCGTTGACGATGATGTCGATGCTTTGTCCAAGGTCCTTGCAGGCCGCAGCCAGCGCCACCCCCGCCTCCGGAGAGGCCAGATCGGCGCGGATGACGTCAGCCGCGATCCCTTCCGCCGCAAGCCCGTCGGCTGCATTCCGCAGCTCCGCCTCGCGCCGCGCCACAAGGACGAGGTGCGCGCCGGCCTGGCCGAGCGCCCGCGCCATGGCCAGCCCGATGCCGCTGTTGCCGCCGGTGACCAGCGCGGTGCGGCCGGTGAGGTCGAACAGCGCGGCGAGGCGAAACATGATCAGATCTCCACCGGGCGGCCGAGGTCGATGTTCGAGCCCGGCGCGTACTTCGCCATGCGCGCGTCGCTGGTGCGGGCATGGGCTTCCATGCCCTCAAGCCGAGAAATCCGCGCCGAGACCGGGGCGATGCGCTGGCAGGCCTCGCGGTCCATGCGCTGCCAGGTCAGCGGTTTCAGGAATTTATGGACCGAGAGCCCGGCCGAATAGCGCGCCGCGAACTTGGTCGGCAGGATGTGGTTGGGGCCGGAAACCTTGTCGCCGAAGGCGACATTGGTCTCTTCGCCGAGAAAGAGCGATCCGTAATTGCTGAGATTGGCGTGCCACCAGTCGAGATCGGCGCAATGGACCTCGAGATGTTCGCAGGCATAGCGGTCCGAGATTTCGACCATCTCCTCGCGGCTATCGCAGAGGACGATCTCACCATAGTCGCGCCAGGCCGCGCCGGCCGCATCGCGCGCGGTCGGCGGCAGCGTCGCGATCAGCTCCGGCATCAGCCGCGCCACCTCGTCGGCGATGCGGCGCGAGTTCGTGATCAGCCAGGCGGGGCTCTCATGGCCGTGCTCGGCCTGGCCGACGAGGTCGGTCGCCACGATCCGGGGATCGGCGCTGTCATCGGCGAGTATCGCGACCTCGGAGGGTCCGGCGAAGACGTCGATCCCGACCTTGCCGAACAGCATGCGCTTGGCCTCGGCGACGAACTTGTTGCCGGGGCCGACGATGATGTCGGCGGGGCGGCCGGTGAACAGGCCGAAGGTCATGGCCGCGATCGCCTGCACGCCGCCGAGGCACATCACGATGTCGGCGCCCGCCACTCTCATAGCATAGAGCACATGGGGGTGGATGCCCTCGCCCCGGAAGGGAGCCGAACATGCAACGACGGTCTTGACGCCGGCGGCCTTGGCGGTGGCGATCGACATGTAGGCGGAGGCGATATGGGCGTAGCGCCCGGTTGGGACGTAGCAGCCGGCGGTGTTCACCGGCACGAGTTTCTGCCCGAGATGCAGGCCCGGCGACATCTCGATCGAGAAATCCCGACAGGAATCGCGCTGCGCCTCGGCGAAGCGCCGGACCTGCCCGGCTGCGAATGCGATGTCGTCCTTCACGCCTTGCGGAACATCGCTGATGCGCCGGGCGATCGCAGCCTCGTCCAGCACGATCGCGCCGTCCCATTTGTCGAGCTTCAGCGCGTAGTCGCGCACGGCTTGCTCGCCGCCGGCCTCGATCGCCGCCAGCATCTCGGTGACGACCGCGCGAGCGGCGTCGGTCTCCGTCTCGGGCGTCTTGCTAGCTGTCTTCAGATGCGTGATGGCCATGGCGCTGTCCGCTCGCGGTCGAAAGGGGGGTGTGGCGGCGGCATGGAGGCCGCCGCCGCTCGTCGTGTCGCGGTGTCAGGTCACTTCTTGTCGAACTCGGTCGCGAAGGCCTTGAGCTTCGGGTCGGCCGCGACGCGCTTGAGGAAGTCGTCGGTCAGGTAGCTCTTGGCGTCCGGGTTCGCCGGAATCGTGCCGACATCGGTGATGAACTTGCCGATCTCGGAAAACCAGCCATCCACCGTCGAGGCACCGGCGCCACGCGCCATCAGCTTCAACTGCTCGTCGAGGCCGAAGGTCGGGCGCAGATCGAACTCCTGGTCCATGGCGCGAGCCGTAACCTCAAGACCGCCCTGCTTGTAGAAGTCGAGCGCCAGCGTGCGCGCCTCGGCCGGATTGGCCTTGGCCCAGGACCAGCCGCGCAGGAACACGGCGAGAAACTTCGCGACGTCGTCGGGCCGCTCCTTGGCGAAATCGCCACGCACGATCAGCGCGCCTGGCACGACTGCGCCCGCATCCGCGCCCGAGCAGAGATATTTCGCGTTGGCGCGGTCCTCCAGCGTGTAGGTGTTAGGGGCCCAGACGCCCGCGACATCACCGTTGTTGGAGGTGATCGCCGTGATGATCTGGGCCTGGCCGAGATTGACGAACTGCATGTCGTTCTGCGCCAGGCCGAACTTGGCGAGACATTTGCGGGCCGAGTAGTCCACCGTCGAGTTGGTGGTCAGCAGCAGCTTCTGGCCCTTCAGCAGCTTCGGATCGGCCTTGATCGCGTCGAACTTGTCGCCGCGCACCATCATGGCGTTGGCCTTGGACTCGTCATTGGTGAGGCCGATCGTCAGGATGTTGAAACGCACCGCGCCCAGCACCGCCGGCACGGAACCGGTACCGCCGACATCCCACGACTTGGCGGCGGAGGCGGCGATCTGCGGCGCGCCGGCCGGGAAGGTCGAGAAGGTCGGCGCCAGGCCGACCTCCTTCCACCAGCCCTTCACGGTGGCGTAATGGAACGGCAGCGCCCAGTAGAGCGAGGGCTGGTAGCTGACGCCGATGGCGGTTTGCGCCTGTCCGGCGCCGGGAGCCACGCAGGCGAGCGCTGCGGCGATACCCAATCCTGCAATGATCCGTTTCATGTCGTCCTCCCTTGGTTTTCGTTTGCCCGGCCTCAGCCTGTCGCGGCCCGCCCGGTTTCCCCTGTCCCCGCGCGTGCGGAAACCACGGTCTCGATCGCCCCGCGCACGATCGTGGCGACGAGGTCGCAATCCTGATCGGTCAGCGAAAGCGGCGTGCGAATGTCGCAGAGGCCCGCCAGTACGGCGTGCGTCTGCGCCATCGCGCCTTGCTCTCCGGCGTAGCGCCAATGGCGCGGCGCGCTGGTGAAACCATGCTGGCGACCGCTCCCGAACCATTTGACCGGCAGCCCGCGCGCGGCGCAGTCAGCGAGAAACGCCCGAATCTCATCACCGTCGAACCCGACCAGCGAGAACTGGATCGAGGTGGCGGACTGTCGCGCCTTGGCCGGCCGTTGCGGCAGGCGCAGATGCTGCGAGCCCGCGAGGCCGGCCGCGATCCGGTCATGGATCGCGTTCCAGCGCTGCGCCCGGCGCGGCAGGTCGTGCAATTGCGGGCGCAGCAGGGCCGCAGCCAGCGCCGTCATGCGCATGCTGAAATTCGGCACCGTCTCCTCGCAGCGGGCGATCTCGTCGGGCGGCGGCGCGCTGAGATGCTGGCCGTGCAGCATGTAGCTGCCCGAATGCAGGATGGCGCGCGCCGCGCGGTCCGCATCGTCGAGCACGAGAAAGCCGCCTTCGCCGGAATTGAGGTGCTTGTAGGTCTGGGCGCTGAAGGCGGCGGCCGCGCCGAACGTGCCGATGGCCCGGCCGTCCCAGGCGGCGCAAAGCGCATGGGCGCAGTCCTCGACCAGCAGCAGGCCGAGTTCGTCGCAGGCGGCTGTGACGGCATCCATGTCGGCGATATGGCCGCGCATATGCGAGAGCAGCAGGATGCGCGCGCCCGACGCCCGCGCCTTGCGCCGCAGATCCTCGCAATCGATCACATAATCCGCCCCGATCTCGACCAGAACGGGACGGGCGCCGGCATGGACGATGGCGCCTGGCACCGGCGCAAGGGTGAAGCCGTTGACCAGAACCGGCTCGCTTGCCGCCACGTCCAGAACCTTGAGCGCGAGACAAAGCGCCGCGCCGCCCGAATTGACCGCCACGCAGTACCGTCGCCCGACGAACGCCGCGAACTCCTGCTCCAGCAGAGCCACGTCGCCCTGATCCGCGCCCATCTCGCCATAGCGGAACAGCCGGCCCGAGCGCATCAGCTCGACGGCGCGCGCGATGCCGGCCTCCGGGATCGGCTCCGGCTCGGTCAGGTCGCGCGCAAGGCGCGACGCGAGGGCGTGTTCAGACGCCATGAGCGGCCTTTTCCTCCCGAAGTGACTTCCAGATCTGGGTCCGCAGATGGACGAAGGATTCCAGATCCATCACATCCTCGATGCGCTCGTGCCGGTCCCAGTTCTCGGCCTGCCGGACCGAGCGGATGTCGAGCACCTCCTTGATGCGTCCGGGACGCCGCGTCATGATCGCGACGCGATCGGCGAGATAGACCGCCTCCTCGACGGCATGGGTGATGAACAGCACCGTGCGCGGATTGACCCGCGCCAGCCGCACGAGTTCCTCCTGCATGACGACACGCGTCTGGGCGTCGAGCGCTCCGAAGGGCTCGTCCATCAGCAGCACCTCGGGATCGAGCACATAGGCGCGCGCGATGGCGACGCGCTGCTGCATGCCGCCGGACAACTGGTGCGGGAAGGCGTCGGCATGGCTTTCCAGATTCATCAGGCTCAGCGCGCCCGCGACGAGCCCGTCGCGCTCCGATTTCGGCAGACCCTTGTTGCGCAGCCCAAGCTCGATGTTCTCGCGCACCGTCTTCCACGGGAACAACGCAAACTGCTGGAAGACCACTGCGCGATCCGGTCCTGGCTCGGTGACCGCCTTGCCGTTGACGCTGACGACGCCGGAACTGGGAGGCTCGAATCCGGCGACCATGCGCAGGCAGGTCGTCTTGCCGCAGCCCGAAGGCCCGACGATGGCGACGAACTCCTTGTCCATGATCTCCAGATTGATGTCGTCGAGCGCCTTCACGCCCTGGCCGCGCGGGCCGAAGACCTTGTCGACCTTGTCGAACCGGATCGATCCCATCGTCCTCGCCCCTCAAGCCTGAAGGCCGCGGCGGCGGCGCAGCCAGGCCTCGCCCTGCCTCAGCATCACGTCGATCAGCATGCCGACGACGCCGATCGCGACCATGCCGGCCATCACGGTGGGCGTCGCGACATTGGCCTGCGCCTGCACCATCATGAAGCCGACGCCGGCGGCCGCCACGATCAGCTCAGCGCCGACCAGCGACTGCCAGCCCAGCCCCGCAGAGACCCGCAAGCCCGCGACGATCGAGGGCGTGGCGGCAGGAAGCAGGATTTCGAGGATCATCCGCAGATTTCCCGTGCCGAGCATCCGCGCCGCCTCGATCAGGCGCGGCTCGACGAAGCGCGCGCCGCGATAGGCATTGATCAGGCAGGGTGGGAAAGCCCCGGCGAAGATGATCAGGATCGGGCCGCCGATGCCGACCCCGAACCACAGGGCGGCGAAGGGCACCCAGGCGATCGGCGCGATGAAGCGCAGGCCGTCGAACAGTGGCGTCACGATGTCGTCGAGCAGCCGGAACCAGCCCATCAGCAGGCCTAGGGGGACGCCGATGAAGGCGGCGAGCAATACGCCATAGGCGTAGCGCTGAAGGCTGGAGGCGAGGTGCTGCGGGAGGGTCGCCCCCGCGAATGGCGTCGTCAGGAGCTGGACGAAGCGGGAGACGACGTCGATCGGCGAAGGCAGGAACTGCCTCGGCACAAGGCCGCTGACCGACAGGACCATCCACACCCCAAGGAAGACAGCGAGCCCAAACGCTCCCCAGAAAAATCGCTCGCTCGCTCGCAACGGGATCGCCTGCATCGTCTCAATCCCTGCCCGCGACGTTCCAGGCGAGCGCCCGACGCTCCGCCAGGCCGAGCAAATGGGTCGTAGCCCAGCCGAGCACGCCGACCGTGACCATCCCGACCAGGATCATGCCCGGATAGATGTCCTGCTGGGCCATGTTCAGGACGAAGCCGATGCCAGCCAGCGCACCGACGAGTTCGGCCGCGACGAGCGTGGTCCAGGCCGCCTGCAGCGAGAGGCGCAGGCCGGTGAAGATCATCGGCGAGGCGGCGGGCGCGATGACCTCGCTGACCAGCCGCCAGCGCGGCGTGCCCAGCATCGCAGCCGCCTCGATGATCGGACGGTCGATGTTGCGCACGCCGGCAAAGGAGTTGATCACCGAGGGCACGAAGGCGGCGAACCAGATCACCATGATCTTGGCGCCGTCGCCGAGTCCGAGCCAGAGGATCGCCAGCGGGATCCAGGCCAGCGGCGGGATCGGCCGGATGATCAGGAAGATCGGGTTGACCGCGGCCTCGGCCCGGCGGCTCCAGCCCATCCACAATCCCAGCGGCACCCCGGTGGCGATCGCGACCAGGAACCCCATCACGACCAGCTTCAGGCTCTGCATCGCATGGCCGACGAGGTCGCCGCCGGCATAGCCGCGGGTCGCGATCTGGCTCAGCGACTGCCAGAACGCCGCCGGCGAGGGAAAGCGGCCGCCCGAAACGATCCCGGTCGCCATGGTCAGCACGAACCACAGCAGCAGCACCGCCGCCACCGAGGCCAAGCTGACCCATCCCCGTCTTCCGATCATGACGTTCCTCGGCGCGCCCTTATGAAAGCGCTTTCATTCAGCCTTTCAGAACGGCTCACCGCTGTCAATCATAAACCGGATTCGCTGCCGATGCCGCTGCCCGCTTGCGAATAGGTCGAATCTGCGCCTTAGATTGGATGAAAGAATTTTCACGAGGAGCACGCGTGACCGGAGCCCGCATCAAGCTCAGCGACGTGGCGCGCGACGCCGGCGTTTCGCCTGCCACGGTCTCCCGCGCCATCGCGCAGCCGGGGCTGCTCTCGTCCGAGACGCTGGCGAGGGTCAGGGCCAGCGCCCAGCGCCTTGGCTACACGCCCGATGGCGCGGCGCGCGCCCTGGCGTCGGGCCGGTCGATGACGATCGGCGCGATCGTGCCGACGCTCGACAGCGCCATCTTCGCCCGCGCCCTGCAATCGATGCAGGCGACACTGGCCCAGGCGGGCTATCTCCTGCTCGTGGCCTCGCATGAAGCCAGCCCCGCCGCGGAAACGCAGGCCGTCCGTGCGCTGCTCGGCCGCGGCGTCGACGGCCTCATGCTGGTGGGGGCCGAGCGTGCGCCGGAGACGACGGCTCTGCTCAGGGGATCGGGGCTGCCGGTCGTGCTGACCTGGTGCGGCGACGGCCATTTCACTGCGGTGACGATCGATAACGCCCTCGCCGGACGGCTAGCCGCGCAGCATCTCATCGACCTCGGGCATCGGCGGATCGGTATGATCACCGGTCACCTGCAGTTCAACGATCGCCAGCGGGCGCGGCTCGCCGGCGCCCGCGCCGCCCTGACCGAAGCGGGGCTTTCCCTGCCCGATCGGCTGATCGTCGAGCAGGCCCTGACCCTCGCCGGAGGGCGGGCCGGCTGCGCCATGCTGCTCGACCTAGGCGACAAGCCGACGGCGCTGATCGGCGGGATCGATCTTTTCGCGATTGGCTGCCTCGAAGAGACGCATGCACGCGGAATGACGGTCCCCGAAGACCTCTCCGTCGTCGGCATCGACGGCCTCGACATGTCGGCGCATGTCTCGCCTTCACTGACCACGATCAATGTTCCGACCGGCCGGATCGGACATCTCGCGGCGAGGACATTGATGGCGCTGATCCAGCGCGACCCCGTCGCTCCCGAGACGCTACTGCCCGTCGAACTCGTGATCAGGCGGTCGTCTCAGGCTTTAAATCTATAAATCCGGAAATACCGCTTGACGGACTCTGCGGCAGCGTGCTGTGCTGGGCGCATGGAGACATCCGACGCAGCGGCCAGGCTCGAGGCCCTTGGGAATCCGACCCGGCTCGCGCTCTACCGAATTCTGGTCCGGGCCGGCCATTCCGGCCTGTCCGTCGGCGAGTGCCAGCAGCGGCTCGGGCTCGCCCAGTCGACGCTGTCGTTTCATTTGAAGACGCTGGTCTTGGTCGGACTGGTGACGCAGGAGCGGCAGCGGACGACGCTGATCTGCCGCGCCAATTTCGCCCTCATGACCGCGCTTGTCGATTTCCTCGTGGCCGAATGCTGCGTCGAGAGCCGTTGCGCAGAGCCTCGCACGAGCGCGGCCTGACCATCGGCCATATGTGCTGATCTGCTGGAGAACACCATGTCGGAGCCCAGAACTGTCTCGATCATCGGTGCGGGTCCGGTCGGTCTGGCCGCCGCCGCGCACGCCATTGAGCGCGGATTGCGGCCGGTCGTTCTCGAAAGCGGGCCCGCCGTGGGCCATGCGGTGCGGCAATGGGCGCATGTGCCGATGTTCTCGCCCTGGGCGTTCAACATCGATGCCGCCGCCGCCCGACTGCTCGCGGCGACGGGCTGGAACCGGCCATCGCCAGACGCCTATCCGACCGGCGGCGATCTCCTGGCGCAATATCTCGTTCCCCTGGCGGAGCGCACGGCGCTGCGCGAGGCGATCCATCTCGATGCCGAGGTCGTCGCGGTTTCAAGGGTGGGCTTCGACAAGGTGAAGACGGCCGGCCGCGAGAGGGCGCAATTTGCCGTCAGGTATCGCAACGGCGCCGGCGACAAGACCGTTCTGGCGGACGCCGTCATCGATACGTCGGGAACATGGTTTTCGCCGAACCCTGCCGGCGCGGGCGGCCTGCCGGCCATCGGCGAGCGGGAAGCGGCCGGGCGGATCGGCCATGGCATGCCCGATGTCCTGGGCGGGGCCGGGCCGCACTACGCCGGACGCAGCATCGCCGTCCTGGGCGGCGGGCACTCTGCAATTGGCACCCTGATCGCGCTCGCGGAGCTGCAAGACCGGGCGCCGGACACCAGAATCGCTTGGCTTTATCGCGGGCCGGCCCTCGCCAAGGCATTCGGCGGCGGAGCGGCCGACCAGCTCGCGGCGCGGGGCGAACTCGGGACGCGGATCGCTGCGCTGGTCGAGAGCGGACGCATCGCCGTCGAGACGGATTATCGTCTTGAGCGGATCGAGACGAGCGCGGCCGGGCTGCGCCTGATTGCCGAGGACGGGCGCGGCGTGTCGGTCGATGAACTCGTCGTTGCGACCGGCTTCCGGCCAGACCTCGCTTTCCTGCGCGAGCTGCGCGTCCAGCTCGATCCGGCGCTGGAATGCACGCCGGCGCTGGCGCCGCTGATCGACCCGAACGAGCATTCCTGCGGTACGGTTCGTCCCCATGGCGCGGCCGAGCTCGCCCATCCGGAACCCGGCTTCTACATCGCGGGGATGAAGTCCTATGGCCGCGCCCCGACCTTCCTGCTCGCCACCGGGCACGAGCAGGTCCGTTCGATCGTGGCGGCGATCGCCGGCGACCATGAAGCGGCAAGGCGTGTCGAACTCGTCCTGCCGGAGACGGGCGTGTGCAGCGCGACCCCGGGCGGTGCGAGCAAGGTCGAGGTCGGCTGTTGCGGCGGCCCGGCCCCCATCCCGGCCGAGGCCTGCTGCGTCGCCGACGCGCAGGCGAAGGCGGCGGGTGAGCCGGGATGCGGCTGCGGCGGGACGAACGCCAGGCGCGAGGTCGCGGAAGCCTGATGTCCAGCCCTGCCTCCACCCCGCCCGCACCGAGGGGAGCGGGCGGCCTGCCGCTCATCGTCGCGCTCGGCGTAACCCAGGTCATCGGCTATGGCGCGCTCTACTACGCTTTCGCCGTGCTCGCGCCGCGGATGACCGACAGCTTCGGATGGTCATCGGAATGGACCTATGGCGGCTTCGCCGTCGGCCTTCTGGCCGGCGGGCTGCTCGCGCCCCTGGCGGGGAAACTGATCGACCGACATGGCACGCGCCTCGTCATGAGCATCGGCTCGGGCCTCGCGGGGCTTTCGTTGCTCGCGCTGGCCGAGGCGCGTGGACCCGTCGGGTATTTCTCGGCGATGATCGCTCTCGAGATCGTCTCCACGATGGTGCTCTACGACGCCGCCTTCGCCGCCCTGACGCAGGCGCGCGGCGCCGGCGCTCGGCGCGCGATCAGTCAGCTCACGCTGATCGGCGGCTTCGCCTCGACGCTGTTCTGGCCGCTGACGACGATGCTGCTTAGCCAGTTCGACTGGCGCGAGATCTACCGCATCTACGCCGGGCTCCAGTTCGCGCTCTGCCTGCCGTTGCATATCTTCGCGCTTCCTGGCCGCGCGCGCCGCCTGGCGGCCGCGAGGCCGGCCGTCACGGCCGATGTCGTTCCGGACAAATACCTCGAAGGCGACGCACGCCGCACCGCCTTCCTGCTGCTGGCGCTCGCCTTCTCGCTGCAGGGCTTCGTCGTCTCGGCGATGTCGGTGCATATGCTGACCATGCTGGAGGGGCTGGGCCTCAGCGCCGCGGTCGCCGTTGGCGTCGGCGCGATGGTGGGTCCCTCGCAGGTCGCGGGGCGGCTCGTCGAAATGCTGTTTGGAACAGGCGTCCAGCCTGTGACGACGGCCTGGACATCGGCAATGCTGATGCCGCTCGGCTTCGTTCTGATGCTGTTCGGCGGCCTGACGGCGACGCTGGCCGGGCTCTTCGCCATCGTTTATGGCGTCAGCATGGGTCTGAGTTCTATCGTGCGCGGCACGGTGCCGCTTCAACTCTTCGGCCCGGCCGGCTACGGCGCGATGCTCGGCAAATTGTCGGCGCCGGGCCTCGTCATCAGGGCGGCCGCGCCGCTCGCCTTCGCGGTCCTGATCGAACGCGCCGGTCAGCGGCCGAGCCTCCTGCTGCTCGTCCTTTTGTCGGGTCTCGCCGCGCTGGCCCTGTTCTGCCTGGCGCGCCGGGTCGCGGCCGGCCGCGTCTGAAGCGGCCGCCCGGATCGCGCCGGCGTCAGGCTGCGTCCGCCAGCGATCTGCGGGTCGCGCCGTCCATCCGGCCGATGGCGCGCAGGACCGGCTCCAGCTCGGCGAGCTCCATGTCCTCGAAAGGCAGGTTGACGAAGGCCGAGACCCGCGCCGTCAGATCGCGGTAGCTCTGCAGGAAAGCGGCGCGCCTGGCCGACGCCGGTCCCACCGCCTCGGCAGGATCGTCCAGACCCCAATGGACCCGCATCGGAGCGCCGGGAAAGCTCGGGCAAGCCTCCTCCGCCGCACCGTCGCAGACGGTGACGACCAGATCGAGTTGCGGCGCACCGGTTCTCAGGAACTCGTCCCAGGATTTCGAGCGCATCGCCGAGACGTCGTAGCCCAGATCGGCCAGCAGGCCGAGCGCGAGCGGATGCGGCCCCTCCTGCGGCCGGCTTCCGGCCGAGAAAGCCTCGATGCGGCCGAGCCCTTCGCGGTTCAGCACCGCCTCGGCCATGATCGAGCGGGCCGAGTTGCCGGTGCAGACGACCAGCACCCGCAGCGGCCGCTCGCTGGCGACAGCCTCCCGGCGCGCCGGAATGGTCGGTGCGGGCGTCGCGCAAACAATCGGCCGCTCGCTGCAGCAAGCCTCACCGAGAAAGGCGAGCAGCGCGTCGGCGCGCGCAGCTTGCGCGGCGAAGATGATATGCCGCCCTTCGCGCCGCGACGCGAGCAGCCCGACCTGCTCGAGCGCGGAAAGATGCGTCGAGAGCGTGTTGTGCGCGACCGCGAGCAAGCGGCCGATGTCGCCTGCGGCCAACCCGTGCGGCCGGTAGCGCATCACGAGGCGAAAGATCTCCAGCCGCGTCGGCTGGGCGAGCGCGGCGAGCAGTGCGACGGCGTCGGAAGCCTCCAGCCTCGATGCTTCGTCCTTCGTCATTACGCCGCGTCGTCCCTTTGACCCATGTCCGTGCCGATCGCATCGAGACGGTGCTGCAGCGCCATACCCTGCAGGGTGGCCAGCGGCAGGCTCGCGAAGATCGAGATGCGGTTGTTGAGCATGCGGTAGGCGTCGGCGAAGGCAAGCGCCTTCTGGACGTCGTCCCCTTCGAAAGCGGCGGGATCAGGCAAGGTCCAGAGCGCCGTCATCGGGTTGCCGGACCAGGCGGGCGGGGCCGCGTTGGCGGCTGTCTCCGACAAGGTGAACACGAAGTCGAGTTCCGGCGAATCGGCCTGGGCGAATTCCGTCCAGCTCTTGGGGCGAAGGCTCGCCACGTCATGGTTCAGCGACCGGAGAAGCCGGAGGACGAACGGGTTGATCTCGGACCGGGGCTGCGAACCGGCGCTGGAGACGGTGAACTTGTCGCCGGCGAGCCGCCGCATGATGGATTCCGCCATGATCGAGCGCGCGTGGTTGCCCTTGCAGACGAAAAGAACCTTGAGGGGAGGAGCGTCCATGAGATTCTATCCATATGTCGGTTGATGACGACATATATGATGATGCGCCAATATGTCGGAGTCAATCGACATATTGACATACGATCTTCATCCGGGCGATGGACGGTGCAGGATCACGGGATGGAGCATGGGTCATGCGGGTCGGCATCAACGGGATGGGGCGGATCGGGCGGCTGGCGCTGCGGGCGGCGCTGGGCGCTGCGCACCGGCCGGTCGACGACCCGCGCGGCGGCAACCGGCTCGATGTCGTCCACCTCAACGAGATCAAGGGCGGCGCGGCAGCTGCGGCGCATCTGCTCGCGTTCGACAGCATGCAGGGGCGCTGGCGTGCCGGGATCGACTATCAGGGCGACGACGCGATCCGCATCGACGATCGGCGGTTGGGCTTTTCTGCGAAGCCGGAGCCCGGCGACATCCCCTGGGGCGACCTCGGCGTCGATCTCGTGCTCGAATGCACGGGCAAATTCCTGACGCCGGCCGCGATCGAGGGCCATCTGAAGCGAGGCGCCAGGCATGTCGTCGTCGCCGCGCCGGTGAAGGACGCCTCAGTCCTCAACGTCGTGGTCGGCGTCAACGACCATCTTTATGAGCCAGCGAAGCATCCAATCGTGACCGCCGCCTCCTGCACGACGAACTGCCTCGCCCCGGTGGTGAAGGTGGTCCACGAGAACCTGGGCATCCGGCACGGCCAGATCACCACCATCCACGACCCGACCAACACCAATGTCGTCGTCGACGCGCCGCACAAGGACCTGCGCCGGGCGCGCTCGGCCATGCTCTCGCTGCAGCCGACGACGACCGGCAGCGCCACTGCGATCGCGCTGATCTACCCCGAGCTCAAAGGCAAGCTCGACGGCCACGCTGTGCGCGCGCCGGTCCTCAACGCCTCGCTGACCGACTGCGTGTTCGAGCTGGAGCGTGCGGCGACGGCGCAGGAGGTCAACGCGCTGTTCGAGGCGGCTGCAAAGGGTCCGCTCGCCGGCATCCTCGGCTACGAACCGCGCCCGCTGGTCTCGATCGACTATCAGGGCGACACGCGCTCCGCGATCGTCGACGGCCTCTCGACGCTGGTGACCGACGGCACGCTACTCAAGGTCTATGCCTGGTACGACAACGAGATGGGCTATGCCTGCCGCATGGTCGATCTCGCCTGCCATCTCGAACAGGCCGGGCTTTGAGCATGACTGCAGGCGCGCGCAACTACGCCATCGTCACCGCCGCCTATTGGGGTTTCACCCTGACCGACGGCGCGCTGCGCATGCTCGTGCTGCTGCACTTCTTCCGGCTCGGCTATTCGCCCTTCACGCTGGCCTTCCTGTTCCTGCTCTACGAGGCGGCAGGCGTCGCCGCCAACCTGATCGGTGGTTGGCTCGCGGCGCGCTACGGCGTCACGCGGATGCTTGCCGTTGGCCTCGTCACGCAAATCACAGGCTTCCTGCTGCTCTCGGGCCTGTCGCCGGACTGGACGGCGACTGCATCCGTGGCCTGGGTCGTGATCGCCCAGGGCGTTTGCGGCGTCGCCAAGGACCTGACCAAGACGGCCTCCAAATCGGCGATCAAGGTCGCGGAAGCCGCGGCCAGGGCGGAGGATTCGGAAGGCAGGCTGTTCCGCTGGGTCGCCTGGTTCACCGGCTCGAAGAACGCGATGAAAGGCGTCGGCTTCTTTCTTGGCGGGCTGCTTCTGGAAGCGCTCGGGTTCAGGGGGGCGCTGTGGGCGATGGCGGCGATGCTGGCGCTGGTCCTCGTCGGCGTCGTCACCTCGCTTCCGGCGATGATGGGCAGGGCGAAGGCGAGCAAGTCCGCGCGCGAGCTGTTCGCCAAGAACCGCGGCGTCAACCTGCTGGCGGCGGCGCGCGTCGCTCTCTTCGGCGCACGCGACGTCTGGTTCGTCGTCGGCGTCCCGGTATTCCTTTACGCGTCCGGCTGGAGCTTCACCATGGTCGGCGGCTTCCTGGCGCTCTGGACGATCGGCTATGGGCTGGTCCAGGCAGCAGCCCCCGCCTTCGTCAGGCGCAGCGCCGACGGGCTCTCCGCCGAAGTCCCGGCCGCGCGGTTCTGGTCGCTGGGACTGGCGCTCGTGCCGGTCGCCATCATCGGCCTGCTGGCGACCGGCGCGGGCTTGCGGACCGATCTCGCGCTCGTCGTCGGATTGAGCGTGTTCGGCTTCGCCTTCGGGGTGAACTCCTCGCTGCATTCCTACCTGATCCTGGCCTATGCCGGCTCGGAGAAGGCGGCCGAGGATGTCGGATTCTACTACGCCGCCAATGCGCTGGGGCGCTTCGCGGGGACGCTGCTGTCGGGCCTGCTCTACCAATGGGGCGGGCTCACCGCCTGCCTGGCCGGATCGGCGCTGCTGCTCGCGGCATGCTTCGCGACGACACTCGCCTTGCCTGGCCGCGAAGCGCCCGCCGTCACTGCGACAAGGCAGTGACAGAAGACGACCGGATTACGACCCGTAGACCCGGAAATAGTCGACCTTGAGATGAGCGATGTGGTCTTCCTGGCGCAAGGGCTGCGGAAAGGGGACGTCCGACCGTAACGCCAGCGTGAGCAGCGGCCAGAACGCATCGCGCTGGGCGTCGATCTCGGCTGCGCGCCCGATCCTCCAGTCCAGCGGGCGGCCGGTCTTCGGGTCGCGCACCGGCTTGCGTTCGAAATAGGGCGCGCAGCGTTCCCCCTCGATCAGGACGCCGTAGCGGTGATAGCCGGCAGTGAGGTCGGCATCGGTCGGAACGCCGACGCCTTCGTGGTGCTCGCCGGGTTTGCCCCATTCGTGGAGATAGGTTCCGTACAGCCTGTGCTCCCAGCCCTTATGCTCGACGATGTCGATCTCGATGCTCGTCTTGGGGAACAGGATGCTTCTGCCGTTCATCAGCCAGAACGCCGGGAAGCTCAGCGGGTGTGCCGGGAACCACATCCGCGCCTCGAAATAGCCGCTGCGCCAGCTTTTCAGGATCGTTCCGTCCTGGCGCGCCGTCTGGATGTTTCCCGATACCCACTGAAATTCCGGCAGGTCGTTGCCATAATATTTCGGCACCCGCATCCGTCGGCCGATATAGCGGGCGGAAATCTGCAGCGCCCGGCCGTCGGAGGCCTGCGCATCCTCGATGATGGCGTAAGGGTTGAAATCCTCCTCGCCTTCGATCCGGGCGAAGGCCGACCGGCCGTAGAATCCGGTGTCGTGCGTCGTCGATTTCGGCCCGGCATGCCAGATGGCGGGATCCAGCGACATGAAGGGTTCGTCGAAAACGATTGCGCGACCGATCGTGGGGTCGACGGGATCATCGGCTCGCGAAGCAGAGACAGCGAGCAACGGCGAACACGCCCATGCGCCGCCGGCCCGCAGAAGCGTGCGGCGCGACGGTCTCTCCACTATGACCGACCCTTCGATCATCGCGGCGAATGCTCGCGGCCGGCATCGACCTGCGGAGCCTGGAGACCGCGCGGCCGGGCATGCGCAAGAGGCGGCGATGGCTTCCTGCCGACATGGGAGGCGGCGTCCTCATAAACCTCGACGGTCTGCTGCACGACGCGATCCATCGTCAGTTGCTCGATCCGATGCTGGCTTTTTGTCTTCCAGAGCGCGATCCGCTCGGGCGCTTCGATCAGCCAGGACAACGCAGCGGCGAGCGCCTGCGGATCGCGCGGAGGAACCAGGATTCCCGCCTCGCCATGCTCCAGCAACTCCGGAATGCCGTCCACCTGCGTCGCCACCACCGCGCAACCGGCCGCCCTCGCCTCCGACAGCACCAGCGGAGCCGGGTCCGCATGCGAGGGCAGGACGAAGATGTCCGCCCCTTGCATCCAGGCTGACGGGTCCGACTGGCTGCCCTCGAACCGCACGGCGTCGCGGCAGTCCAGTCGAGCGACGGTTTCCTTGAAGGCGTCGCCGAAAGGCCCGCTGCCGACGATGTGCAGCCTGGCGAGGGGGTGCTGCCGATGCACCTGGTCGAAAGCTGCGAACAGGTCGGCGAGCCCTTTGCGCGGGTGGAGGCCGCCGACGAAAAGAATGCTCGGCGAGAGCAAATTTACCGGCTCGGCCGACCGTTCCTCCGATCGGGCCGAGCCGATCGTGCCATTCAGGACGACGCGCAGCTTCGCCTTCGGGATGCCGCGCCGCTGCATCGACAGGCCGACCGCGTTGCTGACTGCGATGACACGGGTGCCGAGGCCCATCAGGACCGCGCTTTTCTCGAACTCGTTGTGCACGGTCGTCACCAGTGCGACGCCCGCGGTTCGACAGATAGGCCAGGCCAGCACGGCGCTGGTCATCATATGCGCGTGGACGACGTCGGGCCGCCATGCCCGGACAAGCCGGCGCAGCGCCAGCGCGGATTTCACCAGCGCGCCGACCTGACGCCTGTGGCTGACAGCGAAGGTCTCGACATCGTGTCGGGCGAGCAGGTCGTCGAAATCCCCGCCGCCGCTGGCGATCGCCACGGCATGTCCGAGCTTGCTCTGGTGGCAGGCGAGATCGACTGCGGCATGGACATGACCATTGTGCCGCGCCGTGTGGTTGAGCAGGTGCAAGATACGCATGGAAGCCACTTCGAACTTGCACTCCGCATCCATGATCGTCGCGCTCCTGCAAGGAGAGCAAGACGGTCCTTGCGTAAGCGGAGACGGAGGCGTCGCTCCACTCGCAGCCCTCGCAACGATGCATTTATTGTGCCGAATGCGACGAAACTGACCCGCCGACGCGCAGCGCCGCTTCGGATTCGAGCGTCGAAACGCGCGCCGTGGGCTGGTAGTTGAAGCCGCCGTGACGGCCGAAGGATTCCACGCCGAAATTCTGCAGGGCCCTGATCGCTGCGGCTGCGGTTTCATCGGCCGCGTTCTTGTAGATCGGATACGCATTTTCGAGGAACTGGCTGCCCTCGAGAACGAGGTCGCCTGCGAACAGCCCGTTTGCCGCCGCGTGAGAGCGGAAATCCGCTTCGGCGCGATGCCGGCAACCGTCTATGTGGTTGGCGATGATCTCGACCGCGAAGTACTCCCGGCCATGCGCGAGGCCGTAGAAATCGGAATACATCGTCAGGCGCTTCCAGGCCCCGTGATAGGAAAAATTGTAGATGATCGCTTCCTTGAAACCACGCCTGCCCGCAAAGCTGAAGTAAAGGGTCAGCAGCGTTATCGTCTCGAGGTCTTCCGACACATCCAGTCCGCAAAGTGTTTCCATCTGGCGTATCGGGATCGTCGAAACCACGCGACCTGCGACGAGCTGGCGGTCGTCGCAGGTCAGATTGAAGCCGTCGTCAAGTCGTTCCAGCCGGCGCAACCGCGCTCCGGTGACGAACACAGCGCCGCGCGCCGTCAGCGATCCGACGGCGGCGGCATAGAGATAGCCGAAGCCCTGGCGCGGCCGCGCCAGCTGGCGGTTGGTCGCCGGCGCCGGCTTGCGCCCGGACAGGCGCCTGGCGATCGCGCGCAGCGAACCTTGTTCACTGATCCAGAGCATGCGCTTTCTAGCCAACTGAATGTCGATCTCCGTCGACGGCACGCCGTAGAAGCGCGTCATATAGGCGTCCAGGCCGGATCGCTTCAGCAGCCGCGCGCCCATCCAGTGGCGCGCGAATTCGCGCGCGTTCCGCATCCGGCGCTGGAAAAGCCGGGCATACAGCGCCGATGCGATGATCTTCGCAACCTCGACCGGACCAGCGGCGAGGATGTCGTCCCTGATCGAGACCGGGTAGGCCGTGATGACGCCTTGCGGATTGAGCCGCGCCCAATCGGGCAGGATTGGCACGTAACGCTCGAGCAGCTCGGGGAAATGCTTGAGCAGCGGCGAGTCGTCCTGAAAAATCAGGCTGCCGATGTCGAACGTATAGTCGTCGCGCGCCCAGTCGATGTGGTTTCCGCCGACATGCGCATATTCATCGACGACGAAAACCGTCTTGTAGCCCTGCCCGAGCAGGACCGACGCGGAGACCAGCCCCGAGACGCCTGCCCCCAGCACGATGGCGTCGCAGCGATCCGTCGAGGTTCTCCCCGAAACGTGAGCCGCACTGGCTGGCCCGTCCATCGTCTTGTCCTCGCGGCGTTGCGCCAGCTTACTGACGAACCGGCGTCCAAGGAAGGAAATCTGATTTGCAAAGGTGCGCCTCCCCTGCGTAATCGACAGGCAGATGCTTTGCGTTTGCGCAGGCGCCCATCCACTGTCATCTGACTGGCGAAGTGGAATGGCATGCTCCCTGCTTGTAACGGCAGGCGCTGGCGCACGGATGAGCCTGATGCCCGAACCGCCAGGACGTGTCGTGGAACCACTCCTATGCTGAGCAGATACCAGCGCTATTCTGCCAGTCTGTTCCGCGATGTTGACCTGGTCTCGACCGATGTCTTCGATACGCTCCTGCTGAGGACAGCGCGCTCGGAGCGGCTTCGGATCGTCACGGCGGAAGGACGTTTCGCGCAGGCGCTCGCAGCGATGGGACTTTCGGTCCGGGAGGCCTGGCTCGTCGAGGCGCGCCTCGAGGCCCAGAAGCGCGCCTATCGGGCGCTCGACATGAGCCCCGGCGATGGCGAGGTCCGATTTCTCGATATCACGAGGCGGCAGTTGGCGGTGCTCGGCTTGCCGGCTTCGCTGCTGCAGACGAAGCTAGCGATCGAGATCGATGTCGAGCGCGAGTCTCTGCGTCCAAACCGCACGCTCGCTGAAGCCCTGAGACGCTGCCGTCGCGCAGGCCAGCGTATCATCGCGGTCAGCGACATCGCCCTGCCCGCCTCCGCGCTCGAGCGCCTGATCGCCGATCACCACGGCGCGAGCCTGATCGACGCCGTCTATTCCAGCGCCGACGCCGGCGCGACAAAGCGAGGGGGGCGGCTTTTCGCGCATGTCCTCGCGGCCGAGGGCGTCGCGGCCGCCCGCATGCTGCATATCGGCGACGACGAGGTCGCCGATCGTCAAATGCCCGCGGCGATGGGCATCCGAACGCTGTACCGACCGCGAGCGCGATCACATCGCCTCCTGTCGCGATCCAACGTGTCCGCCATCAGCGCCCTTGAGACCGTTTAGGGGTTTTTGGGAAGGGAGGATTTCTGGATCATCGCAGCCATTCAGGAGCGCAGATGAGACAGAAATCGGTGCCGGAGAAAGCTCCGGCAGAGCAG
>JAESGW010000523.1_pt1 | contig 29998 bp, 29 predicted proteins | sample 9269791 | NCBI WGS metagenome assembly JAESGW01 (sample SAMN16773120, study PRJNA677053) | algae metagenome | isolation source: Aphanocapsa lilacina HA4352-LM1 and co-occurring heterotrophs from near cave... | place: USA: Maniniholo cave, near Haena, Kauai, HI | collected 2009-07-28
CCTCTTGAGCGCGGCCAAGGCCATCTTCCAGGAGAAGGGCATCGAGCACGTGGGCAACAGCTACCACTCGCTCAACGAGAAGGAGTTCAGCGGCTACCTCACCAACGCGATGGCCGCCAAGCCCGACGTGCTGCTGCTCCTGAACTTCGGCGCCCAGTCCTCGGCCGCGCTGCGCCAGGCGGTGAGCTTCGGCATGCACAAGAACATGACGATCCTGATGGCCTGGGCCTCGGGGCTCGAGCAGTTCGACGAGCTCGGTGCCGACCTCTGCGACGGCGTGTACTTCGGCGCGCAGTACTGGCACACGGTGGATACGCCGCTCAACAAGGAACTGGTGAAGCGCACCGCCGACAAGCTCAAGATCGTGCCCAACTACAGCCTCGCGGGCTCGTACATCTGCACCAAGATCCTGATCGACGGCATCGTGAAGGCCGGCACGGTCGACCAGAAGGCCGTGATCGCGGCGCTCGAGGGCATGAAGTTCGACGGCCTCACGGGCAGCGAGGAGATCCGCAAGGCCGACCACCAGGTGGTGAAGGACTACTACCTGCTCAAGGGCAAGGCCAAGTCGAAGATGAAGGACGCGGCCGACTACGTCGAGGTGGTGAGCTCCGGCAAGTCCTTCCTGCCGGTCGACAAGACGGGCTGCAAGCTGGCCTGAGTCACGCCGGTTCCGCGACTTCGTCCGCGCCACCGCGGTGGCACGGCGGGGCGCGGTCCGCCCGCACGCTCCATTTCCCACACCCATGTCCGTCTACCTGCTCCAGACCATCAACGGCATCGGCATCGGCATGCTGTATTTCCTGCTGGCCGTCGGCCTGTCGATCGTGTTCGGCCTGCTGCGCTTCGTGAACTTCGCGCACGGCGCCTTCTACCTGCTGGGCGCCTACCTGTGCTTCCAGGCGCTGCAGTGGGGCCTGAACTTCTGGGCCGCGCTGGTGCTGGTGCCGCTGGCCGTCGGCGCGCTCGGCTGGCTGGCCGAGAAGCTGCTGCTGCGCCGCGTCTACGCGAAGGCGCATGAATTTCACATCCTCGTCACCGTGGGCCTGGCGCTCGCGGTGCAGGAGATCGTGATCGTCTTCTGGGGCCCGCTGGGCAACAGCGTGCCCACGCCCGACCTGCTGCAGGGCGTGGTGATGTGGGGCAGCTTCATCTATCCGAAGTACCGGCTGTTCGTGATCGGCTTCACCGCCGTGCTCGCGGTGCTGCTGTGGTGGGTGCTCGAGGGCACGCGCCTGGGCAGCGCGGTGCGCGCGGGCAGCGAGTCGACCGAGATGGTCTCGCTGCTCGGCATCAACGTGTTCCGCGTCTTCAGCCTTGTGTTCGCGCTCGGCGCGGCCACGGCGGCGCTGGCCGGCGTGCTGGCCGCGCCGATCCGCGGCGCCGAGCCCTTCATGGGCGTGGAGGCGCTCGGCGTGGCCTTCGTGGTGGTGGTGATCGGCGGGCTCGGCAGCTTCGGCGGCGCGCTGGTCGGCGGCCTGCTGATCGGCATCGTGCAGAGCCTGATGAGCACCCTGTGGCCGCCCGGTGCGAGCCTGATGATCTACATCGCGATGGCGGCCGTGCTGCTGCTGCGCCCGCATGGCCTGCTCGGCCGCAGAGGATGAACGCCGTGCCCAGAAAAATCACTTTCCTGCTGGCCCTGGCCGTCACGCTGGCGCTGCCGTTGTTCATGCGCTCGGGCTCGCTCGCGAGCGAGGTGCTGATCTACGCGCTCGCCGCGCTCGGCTGCAACCTGCTCTTGGGCTACACGGGCCTGCTGTCCTTCGGCCAGGGCATCTTCTTCGGCCTGGGCAGCTACACCATCGCGATCCTGCTCACGCGGCTCGCGCTGCCGATGCCGCTGGCGCTGCTCGCGGCCATCGGCATGGGCGCGCTCGGCGCGGCCTTGGTCGGCTGGGTCGCGATCCGCCAGCGCGGCACCTACTTCGTGATGCTCACGCTGGCCTTCGCGCAGATGTTCTATTTCGTGGCCTACACCGCCTCGGGCCTGACCGGTGGCGACAACGGCCTGCTCGACGTGCCGCGCCCGGCCTTCATGGACACGCCGTGGAAGTACTACGCCTTCGTGGCCGTGATGTTCCTGATCGCCTTCGGCCTGCTGCTGCGCGTGACCGACTCGGTGTTCGGCCGCACGCTGCTGGCGATCCGCGACAACGGCGACCGCGCCGCCGCGGTGGGCTACGACCTGCGGCGCTTCAAGCTGCTGGCCTTCGTGATCTCGGGCGCCGTCACCGGCCTCGCGGGCGGGCTGCACGCCATGATGACCGGCATCGCGCCGCTGTCGAACGCCGAGTACCACACGAGCGAGATGATCCTGGTCATCACCGTGATCGGCGGCACCGGCAACCTGTTCGCCTCGGTGCTGGGTTCGGCCTTCTACGTGCTGCTGGCCGACTGGCTCTCCACGCTGTGGCCGCGCTGGCTGCTGCTGCTGGGGCTGCTGCTGATCGGCGTGAGCATCGGCATGCAGCGCGGTCTCTGGGGGCTGGGCGAGAGCGCCTGGCGACGCATCTTCGGGAAGGGCGCGCAAGGCGCCGGCGCCACCGCCGCGCAGGGAGAAAAAGCATGAGCGACGTCCTCATCGAAGCCGTCGGCGTCACCAAGCACTACGGCAAGTTCGCCGCGCTCGGCGGCGTCGACTTGAAGATCCGCCGCAACACCGTGCACTCGGTGATCGGCCCGAACGGCGCGGGCAAGACCACGCTGTTCCACATGCTCACGGGCACCGGCACCACCACCGGCGGGCGCATCCTGTTCGACGGCCACGACGTGACGCGCGAGCCCGACCACCGCCGCGTGCAGCGCGGCATGGCGCGCTCGTTCCAGGTCACGAGCCTGTTCGGCAGCCTCGCGGTGCGCGAGAACCTGCGCGTGGCGGCGCAGGGCATCGCGCCGCGCCAGGCCATGAACTGCTGGCGCGCGCCGGTCGGCGAGATGGCCTGCAAGGCGATCGTGGACGAAGTGCTGCAGCGCGTGGGCCTCGAGCGCTTCGCCCACGTGCCGGCGGCCGAGCTCTCGCATGGCCAGCAGCGGCGGCTCGAGGTCGGCATGGCGCTGGCCGCGCGGCCGAAGGCGATCTTCCTCGACGAGCCGACCTCGGGCATGGGCATCGACGACCTCGACGACATGAAGCAGCTGATCCGCGGCCTGCGCGAGGAGCACACCGTGGTGCTGATCGAACACAACATGAACATCGTGATGGACATCTCCGACACCGTGACCGTGATGCAGCTGGGCCGCGTGCTGGCCGAGGGGCTGCCGGGCGACATCCGCGCCGATGCGCGCGTGCGCAGCGCCTACCTCGGCAACATGATCACGGGAGGCAAGGCATGAGCACCAGTCACATCCTCGAGGTCGAGGGCCTGCATGCGCACTACGGCAAGAGCCATGTGCTGCAGGGCGTGTCGCTGCTCGTGGGCGAGGCCGAGCTGGTGACGCTGCTGGGCCGCAACGGCGCGGGCAAGTCGACCACGCTCAAGAGCATCGCGGGCGCGGTCACGCCCACGGCCGGGCGCGTGCGCTTCCAGGGCGCCGACATCGCGGGCCAGCCCGCGCACCGCATCGCCGCGCGCGGCGTCTGCCTGGTGCCCGAGCACCGCGGCATCTTCAAGCTGCTGACGGTCGAGGAAAACCTGCTGCTCGGCCAGCGGCGCGAGTCGCCGTGGCAGCTCGACGACATCTACCGCATCTTTCCGCGCCTGAAGGAGCGGCGCCGCAACGGCGGCGGCCAGCTCTCGGGCGGCGAGCAGCAGATGCTGGCCATCGGCCGCGCGCTGATGAACCATCCGCGCCTGTTGATCCTCGACGAGCCGGTCGAGGGCCTGGCGCCGGTGATCGTGGAGGAGATCGTCGCGCAGCTCCAGACCATCAAGGCCGCGGGCGTCGCGATCCTGCTGGTGGAACAGAACCTCGAGGTCTGCGTGCAACTCGCCGATCGCCACTACATCGTCGAGCAGGGCCGGATCGTGCACGAGGCCGGCAATGCCGCCTTCATGGCCGATCACGACGTGAAAGACCGCTACCTGGGCGTGGGCCTCGCCTGAGGCGCACTCATCGATTCAGAGAAAACCATGACACCACACACCGAACTGCGTATCGACGGCCAGCGCCTCTGGCGCTCGCTGATGGAACTGGCGCGCCTGGGCGCCACCGAGAAGGGCGGCGTCTGCCGCATCGCGCTGACAGAACTCGACCGCCAGGGCCGCGACCTGTTCGTGCGCTGGGCGCGCGAGGCGGGCTGCGAGGTGCGCGTCGACGCCATCGGCAACATCTTCGCGCGCCGCGCCGGCCGCAACGCCGCGCTGCCGCCGGTCACCACCGGCAGCCACATCGACACCCAGCCCACGGGCGGCAAGTTCGACGGCAACTACGGCGTGCTGGCCGGGCTGGAAGTGATCCGCTGCCTCAACGACGCGGGCGTGCAGACCGAGGCGCCGATCGAGGTGGCCGTGTGGACCAACGAGGAGGGCTCGCGCTTCGTGCCCGTGATGATGGGCTCTGGCGTGTTCGCCGATGCCTTCACGCTCGAGCATGCGCTCGCGCAACGCGACACCGAGGGCGTGAGCGTGGCCGAGGCGCTCGCGGCCATCGGCTACGCGGGCAGCGTGCCGGCCTCGGCGGCTTCGTCGCCGGTCGGTGCCTACTTCGAGGCGCACATCGAGCAGGGTCCGGTGCTCGAGGCGCACGAGCGCGTGATCGGCGTGGTCGAGGGCGCGCTGGGCCAGCGCTGGTACGACGTGGTGCTGCAGGGCATGGAGGCGCATGCCGGTCCCACGCCGATGGAGCTGCGCAAGGACGCGCTGCTCGCGGCCGCCGAGCTGGTGACCGAGGTCAACCGCATCGCGCTGGCCCATGCGCCGCACGGGCGCGGCACGGTCGGCTGGATCGATGCCTATCCGAACTCGCGCAACGTGATCCCGGGCCGCGTGAAGCTCAGCGTGGACCTGCGCGCGGCCGACGACGTGGTGCTGTCGGCGATGGACGCCGCGCTCAAGGCCGCGGTGCAGCGCATCGCGGGCACGTCGAAGGTCGAGGCGACGCTCGAGCAGGTCGTGTACTTCCCGCCGCAGCCCTTCACGCCGGCGCTGGTGTCGGCGGTGCGCGAGGCGGCCGAGGCGCAGGGCCTGGACTGGATGAACGTGATCAGCGGCGCCGGCCACGATGCGGTGTACCTCGCGCGCGTGTGCCCCGCGGCGATGATCTTCGTGCCCTGCCGCGACGGCATCAGCCACAACGAGATCGAGGACGCGCAGCCCGATCATCTCGAGGCCGGCTGCAATGTGTTGCTGCAGGCGATGCTCCGCAGCGCCGGGGTGGCCGCATGAAGGTGCTGATCGCGCGTCTCAACCACGAGACCAATACCTTCTCGCCCGTGCCCACGCCGCTCGCGGCCTTCGGGCCCGACGGCCCGACCTTCGGCGCGCAGGCCTACCGCGACAACAAGGGCATGCGCACCGCGATGTCGGCCTTCATCGACCTGGCCGAGGCGGCCGGCGCCGAGCTGGTCACGCCGGTGTCGGCCTCGGCCAATCCGAGCGGGCCGGTCGACGCGCGCGCCTACGACGCGCTCACGCAACGCATCGTCGACGCGGCGCCGGGCTGCGACGCGATCCTGCTCGACCTGCATGGCGCGATGGTGGCCCGCAGCAGCGCGGACGGCGAGGGCGACCTGCTGCTGCGACTGCGCGCGGCCGCGCCCGGCGTGCCGATCGGCGTGGCGCTCGACCTGCATGCCAACGTCACGCCCGCGATGGTGGAGAACGCCGACGTGATCGTCGGCTTCAAGACTTATCCGCACGTCGACATGTACGAGACCGGCGAACACGCGGGCCGGCTGCTGCTCGACCTGCTGGCGGGGCGCGGGCGGCCCGCGATGCGCTGGCATTCGCTGCCGCTGATGGCCCACACGCTGCGCAGCGCCTCCTACACCGGCGCGATGCAGCGCGCCATCGACGCCGCGCGCGCGGCCGAGGCCTCGGGCGAATCGCTCGCGGTGTCGATCCTCGCGGGCTTCTCGCTGTCGGACATCGAGGCGCCGTGCATGAGCGTGATCGTGGTCGACGCGCAGTCGGGCGAGCGCGCGCAGGCCACGGCCGACCGCATCGCGGCGCAGATGTGGAACGAGCGCGAGGCCTTCGTCTACGACAGCGAGCCGCTGGCCGACTCGGTCGCGCGCGCGAAGCAACTGGCCGAAGGCGCCGAGCGTCCGGTGCTGCTGCTCGACCATGGCGACAACTGCATGTCGGGCGGCAGCTGCGACACCATGGACGTGCTGCAGGAGGCGCTGGCCCAGGGGCTCGAGGGCATCGGCGTCGGGCCGCTGTGCGATCCCGAGTCGGTGGCCGAACTGATCGCGGCGGGCGAGGGCGCGACTGCGACGGTGGCGCTGGGCAACAAGGTCTCGCTGGCCGGCATCGGCCGCGAGAACGCGCCGGTGCGGCTCACGGGCATCGTGCGCACGATCTGTGACGGCGAGTACGTCATCACCGGCCCGACCTACACCGGCCAGCGCGCCAGCATGGGCCGCACCGTGCTGTTCGACATCGGCGCCGCGCGCATCGTGGTCACCGAGCGCACGCAGGAGCCGTGGGATATCGGCGTGTTCGCATGCACGGGGCTCGATCCGCGCCGCGAGCGCTTCCTGCTGCTGAAGTCGCGCATGTACTGCCGGCCGGTGTTCGAGCCGCTCGCGGCCGCGCTGGTGGAGTGCGACAGCCGCGGCGTGACCAGTTCGGACTACGGGCTGTTCCCGTTCGGCAAGGTGCGACGGCCGGTGTTTCCGTTGGACCGGATCTGAAAGCGGGAACGGACAGCCGAACGCAGAGGGCGCGAAGATTTCGCAGAAGTCGCAAAAGGGAATTCCAAAGATCTGGCTGTTTCTTCTGCGTCCTTCGCGAAACTTTCGCGCCTTCTGCGTTCGGCTGTCCGCTTTCATGACCTCCCACGTCATGGACCGCAGGCGCCGCTGAAACGACCATTCCTTCACCCCGCAACGTCGCGGGATTCAACGAAAGGAATCGTCGCCATGAACACCGCCGCCCACGACCCCGCCGCCATCGCCCAGGGCTATATCGCCGTCTGGAATGAGACCGATCCCGCGCGCCGCGCCGCGCTGCTCGAAGCCGGCTGGTCGGTCGACGCGCAGTACGTCGACCCGCTCATGCAGGGCAGCGGCCATGCGCAGATCAGCGCGCTGGTCGGCGCCGTGCACCAGCGCTACCCGGGCTTCCGCTTCAACCTGCTGGGCAAGGCCGACGCGCACGGCGACCATGTGCGCTTCTCGTGGACGCTCGGGCCGAGCGGCGCCGAGGACCTGATCCAGGGCACCGACTTCGTGCGGCTGGACGCGGGCAAGCTGCGCTCGGTGACCGGCTTTCTCGACAAGGTGCCGGTCGGCGCCTGAGTCAGTCCGCGGTGCCGGTGCCGCGCCCGCGCCAGAGCTTGCGGTAGACGGTGGCGCGGCTGATGCCCAGCGCGCGCGCCGCCTCGGCCACGTTGCCGCGGGCATCGGCCACGGCCTTGCGGATCAGCGCGGTTTCCACGTCGCGCAGCCGCGGTCGCGGCTCGGGCGCGGCGGCGCCGTGGCTGCTGCCGTCGCCGCGCTGGGGCCGCACCTGCACCCGCAGGCCCGACCACAGCGGCACCTCGAGCACCGCGTCGCCGCGTCGCGCGGCATCGAACAGCATGTCGAGCGGCAGCGCGAACAGGTCGTTGCAATGCAGGCCGCCCTGGCTGCGCGCCAGCGGCTGGTGCAGCATTTGCCGCGCCGCAGCATTGGCGCCCGTGACGTTGCCGCCGCCGTCGATGCACAGCAGGCCCTCGGCCGCCTCGCTGGTGGCGCAGCCGGGCCAGGCCAGGCGCAGCAGCATCGCACAGGGCGCGCGCAGCACCAGCGCGTTCTCGATGCTGCGCGCCGACAGGGTCGCGAGGTGGCGCAGCTCGGGCCGCTCGGCCACCTGCACGCCGGTCAGGTCGAGCATGCCGATGCAGTCGCCCTGGGGACCGAACAGCGGCGCGCCGGCGCAGCTGTAGACGCTGGTGTCGTCGAAGAAATGCTCGCCGCCGTGCAGCCAGACCGATTCCTGCTCGGCCAGCGCGGTGCCGATCGCGCTGGTGCCGATGGCGCGCTCCGACAGGTCGACGCCGATGCGCCCGATGTTGCGCGCATAGCGGCTCGCGTCGTCGGTGCCGTCGGGCAGCACGCCGAGGTCGACCACGATGCCCTCGGCATCGGTCAGCACGGCGAAATAGCGGGTGTCGGCGATGGCGCGCGACAGGCGTTCGATCACCGGACGCGCGGCCGACACCAGGGCGCGGTTGCGCTCCATCACCTCGCGCTGGACGCCGCGGCCCACCGGCTCGAAGCTCACGCGCTGCTGCGGCTGCTGACCGGCCTCGATGCAGCGCTGCCACGAGCGGGCGATCCAGGGTTCGATGCGGCTGCCGGGCGGAACGCGGAGATCGGCGGCATCGCCATGGATCAGGGCCTGTCGGGCCTGGGCGATGGCCAGCGAGCGCTCGGGTGTCGGCAGGGCGTTGGAAGCGAGCATCTTGTTTGCGGGGCGCGTGGGACGCCCGTTTTGGGGACCTGCCGAACGGCAAGCTGTTTCATTTTGAGAATTTCAGGCCCCCGGCGCAAGCGTCGAGGGTTTTGCCTAGGATAGTGCAGGGGGTCGGCATCCAAGATGCCCACGGGGCCCGCCCATGCCGCCACGCCGCAGCGTGGGTGCGGGCCTGTCAGCCATCACCCTTCACGGAGACAGCCACATGCAGGTAGCCCTCAAGGTCAACGGCCGCTCGGTCACCGTCGACGCGCCACCCAACACCCTCCTCGTGCACGCGATCCGCGAGCACCTCCACCTCACCGGCACCCACGTCGGCTGCGACACCGCCCAGTGCGGCGCCTGCACCGTCCACGTCGACGGCCGCGCCGTCAAGTCGTGCAACATCCTGGCGGCCCAGGTGGCCGGCGCCGAGATCACCACCATCGAGGGCGTGGCCCAGCCCGACGGCACCATGCACCCGATGCAGGCCGCGTTCAAGGAATGCCACGGGCTGCAATGCGGCTTCTGTACCCCGGGGATGGTCATGAGCGCCATCGACCTGTGCACCCACCACCCCAAGTCGAGCGAATCCGAGATCCGCGAGCTGCTCGACGGCAACCTGTGCCGCTGTACCGGCTACCAGAATATCGTCAAGGCCGTGCAGATGGGCGGCGAGGCCATGGCCTCGGGCAAGCCGGTTCCGGTCCAGGCCACGGCCGCGGCCTGAGGAGAGCGACATGGGTGCCTCCGACTTCGCGAACCTGCCGCACATCGGCAACGCGCTGCGGCGCAAGGAAGACTACCGGTTCCTGACCGGTGCGGGCAACTACACCGACGACATCACGCTGGCGAACCAGTCGCACGCGGTGTTCGTCCGCTCCCCGCACGCGCATGCGCGCATCGTCTCGGTCGACATCGCCGACGCGCTCACGATGCCCGGCGTGGTCGGCATCTTCAGCGGCAAGGACATCGAGGGCAAGATGGGCGGGCTGCCCTGCGGCTGGCTGATCAACAACCCCGACGGCACGCCGATGAAGGAGCCGATGCACCCGATCCTCGCGATCAACAAGGTGCGCTATGTCGGCGACCATGTCGCGATGGTGGTGGCCGAGACGGTCGAGCAGGCGAAGAACGCCGCCGAGGCCGTGGTGGTCGAGTACGAGGTGCTGCCCGCATTGGTCGGCGTGGCCGACGCGGCGAAGAAGGCCGGCGGCGTCACGATCCACGACGAGGCGCCCGACAACCAGTGCTACAAGTGGGCGCTGGGCGACAAGGCGGCGGTCGATGCCGCCTTCGCGGGCGCCGCGCACGTCACGAAGCTCGATCTGGTCAACAACCGGCTGATCCCCAACCCGATCGAGCCGCGCGTGGCCATCGGCAGCTACAGCCGCGGCACCGACGACTACACGCTCTACGTCTCGAACCAGAACCCGCACGTCGAGCGGCTGCTGATGACGGCCTTCGTGCTGGGCCTGCCCGAGCACAAGGTGCGCGTGATCGCGCCCGACGTGGGCGGCGGCTTCGGCTCGAAGATCTTCCTCTACGCCGAGGACGTGTGCCTGACCTGGGCCGCCAAGCAGCTCAACCGCAACATCAAGTGGACGGCCGAGCGCTCGGAATGCTTCCTGTCGGACGCGCACGGCCGCGACCACGTGAGCCATGCCGAGATGGCGATGGACAAGGACGGCAAGTTCCTCGCGATGCGGGTCCACACCGATGCCAACCTCGGCGCCTACCTGTCGACCTTCTCGACCGCGGTGCCGACCATCCTCTACGCCACCCTGCTCGCGGGCCAGTACACCACGCCGCAGATCTACGTCGAGGTCGATGCCTGGTTCACCAACACGGCACCGGTCGACGCCTACCGCGGCGCCGGCCGGCCCGAGGCCACCTACCTGCTCGAGCGGCTGGTCTCGCGCTGCGCCTGGGAAATGAACCTGGGCCAGGACGAGATCCGCCAGCGCAACTTCATCACCGCCTTCCCGTACCAGACGCCGGTGGCGCTGCAGTACGACACCGGCGACTTCCATGCCTGCATGGACAAGGCGCGCAAGCTGGCCGAGGTCGAGGGCTATGCCCAGCGCAAGTCGGCCAGCGAGGCGGCCGGCAAGCTGCGCGGCATCGGCTACTCGAGCTACATCGAGGCCTGCGGCATCGCGCCGTCGAACATCGCGGGCGCGCTCGGCGCGCGCGCGGGCCTGTTCGAGTGCGGCGAGATCCGCGTGCACCCGACCGGCAGCGTGACGGTGTTCACCGGCTCGCACAGCCATGGTCAGGGCCACGAGACCACCTTCGCGCAGGTGGTGGCGGCGCGCCTGGGCATCGCGGTCGAGGCGGTCGACGTGGTGCACGGCGACACCGGCCGCGTGCCCTTCGGCATGGGCACCTACGGCTCGCGCTCGATCTCGGTCGGCGGCGCGGCCATCATGAAGGCGCTCGACAAGATCGAGGCCAAGGCCAAGAAGATCGCGGCCCACCTGATGGAGGCGAGCGACGCCGACATCGAGTTCGCCAACGGCGAGTTCACGGTCAAGGGCACCGACAAGAAGATCCCGTTCGGCCAGGTGGCGCTGACGGCCTACGTGCCGCACAACTACCCGCTCGACAAGCTCGAGCCGGGCCTCAACGAGACCGCCTTCTACGACCCGACCAACTTCACCTTCCCGGGCGGCACCTACATCTGCGAGGTCGAGATCGACAAGCAGACGGGCGAGGTGCGCGTGGACCGCTTCACCGCGGTGGACGACTTCGGCACCATCATCAATCCGATGATCGTCGAGGGCCAGGTGCACGGCGGGCTGGTGCAGGGCATCGGCCAGGCGTTGCTCGAGAACTGCGTCTACGACAACGAGACCGGCCAGCTGCTCACCGGCAGCTTCATGGACTACGCCATGCCGCGCGCCGCCGAGTTCCCGCAGTTCAAGCTCGACACCGTCTGCACGCCCTGCACCCACAACCCGCTGGGCACCAAGGGCTGCGGCGAGGCGGGCGCGATCGGCTCGCCGCCGGCGGTCATCAACGCCGTGCTCGACGCGCTGGCACCGCTGGGCGTGAAAGACTTCGACATGCCGGCCTCTTCGAGCCGCGTCTGGGAAGCGATGCAGAAGGCAGGCGCCGCCGCCTGATCACCCCCCCATATCTATAAATAAAGAAGGAACCACCCCATGTACGCCTTCACGTTCGAACGGCCCGCGGCCCTGGCCGACGCCGTCAAGCTGGCCGAAGCCGGCGGCAAGCCCCTGGCGGGCGGCCAGACCCTGCTGGCCTCGATGAAGCTGCGCCTGTCGGCGCCCGAGCAGCTTGTCGACCTCGGCGGCATCAAGGAACTCACCGGCATCCGGAAGGATGGCGATGCCCTCGTCATCGGTGCCATGTCGCGCCACCTCGACGTGGCCAACAACGCCGAGGTGAAGGCCGCCTTCCCGGCGCTGGCCGACCTGGCCTCGCGCATCGGCGACCGGCAGGTGCGCGCGATGGGCACCATCGGCGGCTCGGTGGCCAACAACGATCCGGCCGCCTGCTATCCGAGCGCGGTGCTGGCAACCGGCGCGACGGTGATCACCACCAAGCGCGAGATCGCGGCCGACGACTTCTTCCTGGGCCTGTTCACCACCGCGCTCGAGGATGGCGAGCTGATCACCGCGATCCGCTTCCCGATCCCGAAGCGCGCGGTCTACGAGAAGCTGCGCCAGAAGGCCTCGCATTTCCCGCTGGTCGGCGTGTTCCTCGCGCAGTACGACAGCGGCGTGCGCGTGGCCATCACCGGCGCGGGCAACGGCGTGTTCCGGCACGCGGGGCTCGAGGATGCGCTCGACAAGAGCTTCACCGCGGCCGCGGCGGCCGGCGTGAAGATCGACGCCAGCGAGCTCAACACCGACCTGCACGCCACGGCGGCCTATCGCGCCAACCTGATCAACGTGCTGACGCAGCGCGCGGTGACGAAGGCGCTGGGCTGATCCACGGGTCGGCGAACACGGGCTGACCGGACGCGAAGAACGCGAAGGTTTCGCGAAGGGCGCAAAAGAACATCCGAAGAAATTTCTCGGTTTCCCTTTCGCGCCCTTCGCGAAACCTTCGCGTCCTCTGCGTCCGGATGTCCGTTTCCCGGCGTCTTCCATGCGGCCGTGCATTACCCTAGGCCATGACCTTCGAGACCATCGACTCCCTCACCGACGGCCTGCTGCGCGCCGGCTACTACGCCGACCGCCGGCTCGCGACCGCCGTGTTCCTCGCGCTGAAGCTGCAGCGTCCGCTGCTGCTCGAGGGCGAGCCCGGCGTGGGCAAGACCGAACTCGCGAAGGCACTGGCCAAGGCGCTGCAGCGCGAGCTGCTGCGGCTGCAGTGCTACGACGGCCTCGAGCAGCGCGAGGCGCTCTACGAATGGAACTACGCGGCGCAGCTGCTGCACATGCGCGCGGTCGAGGCCTCGGGCGCGGTGCGCGACGTCGAGGCCGAGGTCTACCAGCCGCACTACCTGATCCGCCGCCCGCTGCTGCAGGCGCTGCAGGCGCCGGCACCGGGCGCGGTGCTGCTGATCGACGAGGTCGACCGCGCCGACGAGCCCTTCGAGGCCTTCCTGCTCGAGTACCTCGGCGAGTACCAGGTCAGCATTCCCGAGCTCGGCACCATCCGCGCCGAGGTGGCGCCGGTCACCATCCTCACGAGCAACCGCACGCGCGAACTCAACGACGCCGTGAAGCGGCGCTGCCTCTACCACTGGCTCGACTATCCCGAGCGCGAACGCGAACTGGCCATCGTGCGTGCCCAGGTGCCGGGCGTGGGCGAGAAGCTGTCGGCGCAGGTGGCCGATTTCGCGGCCCGTCTGCGCAGCGCGCCCTTCGTCAACGCCTTCCAGCGCGCGCCCGGCATTGCCGAGAGCGTGGAGTGGGCGCGGGCGCTGATCGCGCTCGACACGGTCGAGCTCGATCCCGAGGTGGTGTCCGACACCGCCGGCATCCTGTTCAAGCAGCGCGACGACGTGGCGGCGCTGACGCGCGAGCTGGCGAGCGAGCTGCTCAAGCCCGAGGAAGCGGGGGCATGAAAACCGAACGCAGAAGGAAGCCAAAAGCAGCGCAGAAGTCGCAGAAGAAATCCTTGGATTTTCTTTTCTGCGACCTCTGCGAAACCTTCGCGACTTCTGCGTTCGGTCCCCGCTCCCGTATTCAGAGATGCAACAGCTAGGCGACGCCCGCACCGGCAAGCTGGCCGGCAACATCGCCGCCTTCGGCCGGGCGCTGCGCCGCGCGGGCGTGCGCACCGACGCCGCGCGCATCGCGCTGGCCGAGGAGGCCGCCACCCTGGTCGGCGTGGAGCGCAAGCTCGACCTCAGTGCCGCGCTCGAGGCCGTGATGGTCGGCCGCGAGCAGGACCGGCTGGTGTTCCGCGAGCTGTTCGACGCCTGGTTCCGCGACCCCGAGCTCGCCAACAAGCTGCTCGCGCAGATGCTGCCGAGCGCCGAGGGCAAGGCCGAGCCCTCGAAGCGCCGGCCGCGCGTGCGCGAGGCGCTGGCCGCGCCGCGCGATCCGCACAAACCGCCGCTGGCCGCGCTGCCCGACAAGGAGGTCGAGTTCGACGCCGCCATGACCGCGAGCGATCGCCAGCGGCTGCACCATGCCGACTTCAATGCGCTGGGCGCGGCCGAGTACCGGCTGGTCGAGCGGCTTGCACGCGACATCTCGCTGCCGGTGCCGCGGCTGCCCACGCGGCGCCTGCGCCCGGCCGGCGAGAGCGGCCGCCATGCGCGCATGCACTGGCCCGGCGTGCTGCACGAGGCGGCGCGCACCGGCGGCGAGATGCTGCGCCTGCCGCGGCTGGCGCGGCGCGAACAGCCGCTGCCGCTCTTGGTGCTGGTCGACGTCTCGGGCTCGATGGAGCGCTATGCGCGGCTGCTGCTGGCTTTCCTGCACGCGGCCACGCGGCGCGCGGGCCGGCGCGACGTGTTCGCCTTCGGCACCGGGCTGACCGATCTCACGCCGGCCTTCCGGCTGGCCGACACCGACGACATGCTGGCCGCGGCCAGCCTCGCCATCGACGATTTCGCGGGCGGCACGCGGCTCGGCAGCTCGCTGGCCGAGCTGCGCCAGCGCCACGCGCGCCGGCTGATCGGCCGCCGCACGCTGGTGCTGGTCATCAGCGACGGGCTCGACACCGGCGAGCCGGCCCAGCTCGCGCAGGAACTGCAGTGGCTGAAACGCCATTCGCGCCGGCTGCTGTGGCTCAACCCGCTGCTGCGCTTCGAGGGCTACGCCCCTTTGGCGCGTGGGGCCGGCGTGCTGCACCGCCATGCGGACGCGATGCTCGCGGTTCACAATCTCAGCGCGCTCGAACAGCTGGCCGCGAGTCTCGCGGCGCTGATGCGGTCGGGGCGCTAGCCGCCTTCGGGCCGCGGGACAGGATCACAAGAAGGAAACACCACCATGGAAATGCTCGGTAACCGCCGGCTCGCCATCACCCAGCAACAGGCCTGGGAGGCGCTCAACGACCCGGAGACGCTCAAGAAGTGCATTCCCGGCTGCGACAAGTTCGAGCTCACGGGCGAGAACACCTACAACGTGGGCCTCGCGGTCAAGATCGGCCCGGTGTCGGCCAAGTTCAGCGGCAAGGTGATGCTGTCCGACATCGTCGCGCCCGACGGCTACAAGCTCACCTTCGAAGGGCAGGGCGGCGTGGCCGGCTTCGCCAAGGGCTCGTCGAGCGTGACCTTGCGGCCGCTGGCCGATGCCGCGCCGGCCGCGCCCGCGGATGCACCCGCGGCCGAGGGCGCCGAGGCGGCCCCGGCCGTCGCCCCCGCCGGCTGCGAGCTCGACTACACGGTGCAGGCCCAGGTCGGCGGCAAGATCGCCCAGCTCGGCCAGCGCCTGATCGACGGCGCGGCCAAGTCCACGGCCGACGATTTCTTCAAGCGCTTCGAAGCCGAGATGCAAAGTCGCTACGGCCCGCCGCCGGCCGCGGCGCCCGAGAACGCGGAGGCGCCGGCCGAGAAGACCGGCGCGGTGGCCGGCTTCATGAAGAAGATCGGCCTCGGCAAGAAATCGGACAAGGACGCCGAGCCCGGTGCGGGCGGCGAAGCCGGCGGCGGCTGAGACGGCCGACAGGCGCCGCTTTCCACGAAAGAAGACGCGATGGAAAACCTCGACGTGATGGTGCTTCGCACGCTGCGCGACTGGCGGCGTGCCGGCAAGCGCGCGCTGCTGACCACGGTGGTGCGCACCTGGGGCTCGTCGCCGCGGCCCGTGGGCTCGATCATGGCGCTGGCCGAAGACGGCGCGGTGGTCGGCTCGGTCTCGGGCGGCTGCATCGAGGACGACCTGATCGCGCGCTACAGCCATGCCCACGGCCAGGCCCAGGAGGTGCCGCTGGGCGCGCCGCCCGCGCTGGTGAAGTACGGCATCACGGCCGACGAGGCGCACCGCTTCGGCCTGCCGTGCGGCGGCACGCTCGAGCTGCTGCTCGAGTACGCGCCCGACGCGGGCGCGCTCGACACGCTAGTGTCGCAGCTCGAACAGGGCCGGCTGATGCGGCGCACCGTCGAGCTGGCCACGGGCGTGGTGCGGCTCGAGGAAGCCAAGGCGCCCGACGAACTCACGGTCGACGACACCGAACTGGCCAACACCTTCGGCCCCGAGTACCGCATGCTGCTGATCGGCGCCGGCCAGCTCGCCGAGTACCTCGCGACCATGGCCAAGTTCAGCGGCTTCGCGGTCACCCTGTGCGATCCGCGCGCCGAGTACCGCACCGCCTGGTCGCTGCCCGGCGTGCAGATCACCACCGAGATGCCCGACGATGCGGTGCTGGCCTTCCGGCCCGACCGCCGCAGCTGCGTGGTGGCGCTCACGCACGACCCCAAGCTCGACGACCTCGCGCTGCTCGAAGCGCTGCAGAGCGATGCCTTCTATGTGGGCGCCATCGGTTCGCGCCGCAATGCCGACGCGCGGCGCGACCGCATGATCGAGCACTTCGACCAGACCGCCGAATCGCTGGCGCGGCTGCGCGGGCCGATCGGCATCTACATCGGCAGCAAGACGCCGCCCGAGATCGCGGTCAGCGTGATGGCGGAGATCCTCGCGGTGAAGAACGCCGTGCCGCTGCCGCGCGAGATGGAAGTGGCGCGCGCCAAGGAACGGCTGCTGCCGGCCTGAGCCGCAGGGGTCTACTCGACGCCGAGCAGGTCGTAGATGCGCCGCACGTAGAGGCCGAACTCGGCGCTGGTCTTGATGTGCAGCGTGCGCGGCGCGGGCAGCTCGATCGGAAAGAAGTCGGCCATGCGCGCCGGCCCCGCCGTGAGCACCGCGCAGTGCGAGCCGAGGAACACCGCCTCCTGGATGCTGTGCGTGACCACCACGAAGGTGGTGCGGCTGCGCTCCCAGATCCGCAGCATCTCGAGGTTCATCTTCTCGCGCGTGAGCGCATCGAGCGCGCCGAAGGGCTCGTCCATCAGCACCAGCTTGGGTTCGTGGATCAGCGCGCGCGCGATCGCGGCGCGCTGCTGCATGCCGCCCGAGAGCTCGTAGGGCCGCTTGTCGGCGAAGCCCGCGAGGCCGACCATCTCGAGCAGTTCGTGCGCGCGCTGCGTCGCGGCCTTGCGGTCGAGGCCCAGGATGTCGGCCGGCAGCAGCACGTTCTCGAGGATGGTGCGCCACTTCAGCAGCAGCGGCTGCTGGAACACCATGCCCACGTCGCGACCCGGCTCGAAGGCCTGGCCGCCGCCGATCTCCAGCGTGCCGCCGTCGTGGCCGTGCAGCCCGGCGAGGATCTTCAGCAGCGTCGACTTGCCGCAGCCCGAAGGGCCGACCAGCGACACCATGTCGCCCGCGTGGATGTCCATCGTGACGTCGGAGACCGCGAGGAACTCCTGGTCGCGGCGGCGGTAGACCTTGCGCAGGCCGCGCATGCGGATCAGAGGCACTTCGACCTCGGCGCGGACGGCGGTCGCGGTCATGCCAGCCACCGTGCGAGGTTGTCGCGCACGAAGGCGTCGTCGGCGAGGTCGCCGTGCGCGGCGTACACGCGGTCGATCTCCGCCGACTGGCCCGCGCCCAGGCCCTCGGCCGGATCGAGGCACCAGATGCCCTCGAGCAGCCCCTGGCGCCGCAGCACCTCGTGGCAGCCCGCGATGCAGCCGTGGAAATTGTTCGCCACGTCGAAGAAGGCGGCGTTGCAGTCGGTCACGCGCGCATCGAGCGCGAGCAGCTCGGGGCTCAGGTTGCCCTGGCCGGCCGCCAGCTCGGCCTGGATGCGCGCGAGCAGCTGCACCGCGCCCGCGGTCCACACCGACCAGTGGCCCAGCAGCCCGCCGCGAAAGCGCACCTGCACCGGCGCGCCGTCGCGCATGGCCGCGAAGGGCAGGGCGAGGTCGAGCACGATGTGGTCGTCGTTGCCGGTGTAGAGGAACACGCGTTCCTCGGCGCGCGCCTCGACCACGCCGCGCACCACGTCGATGGTGCGGTAGCGGTTGAAGGGCGCGACCTTGATCGCGAGCACGTTCGGGATCGAGGCGAAGCGGCGCCAGAAGCCGCTCGACAGCACCGGGCCGCCGACCACGGTCTGCAGGTAGAAGCCGATCAGCGGGATCTCTTGCGCCACCGCCTCGCAGTGGGCGATCAGCGCGTCTTCCGAGGCGCCGGCCAGCGCGGCCAGGCTCAGCAGGCCCGCGTGGTAGCCGAGCGAGACGGCGGTGCGGGCCTCGGCGCTCGCCTGCGCGGTCGGGCCGCAGAGGCCGGCGATCATTGCCATCGGCCGGTCGCTCCACGCCAGGCGGTCGGCCATCGCGGCCTCGAGCACCTCGGCATAGAGGCCGCGCTCGCGGATCGCGAACTGCGTGGTGTGCACGCCGACCGCGAGCCCGCCCGCGCCGGCATCGACGTAGTAGCGCGTCAGCGCGCGCTGGCGCAGGCGGTCGAAGCGGCGTTCGGCATCGAGCGCGAGCGGATGGGCCGGGATCACGGTGCCCTTGGCGAGCAGCGCGAGCACGTCGGCGGGCAGGTCGGAGCGGTTCAATGGCATGTGCGAAGTCCTCAGCCGAACTCGGGGCCGGCAATGGCGTGGATGAACGAGGGATGACCGGCCGGCGCCGCCGTGCCCGCGGGCGGCAGCGCCATGCGTGCGAAGCCGCGCTGGGGTTCGAAGCCGGCCGCGCGCAGTGCCTGCGCGAGGCGCGCGCGGCCGTCGGGCACGTCGATCAGCACCGGGCCGGCGATACCGGCGAGCGCGCGCGGCAGCAGCGCGCGGGCATGGGCCTCGTCGGCCGCGAGCAGCGGGCCGACGTGATGGGCGACGCGGCCCTCGCGCACGAGGGCGAAGGCGCGGCCGTCGCGCACGCAGCGGCTGCCTGGGCGCGCGAGCAGGTCGGCGAGCACCTGGGGGCGGGCGAGGCCCAGGGCCTCGGTGTCGAGCGCGGCGAGCGGCGCCGCATCGGGCCGGTCGATCGGTGCCGGATCGGCCGCCTGCGCGAGCGCCTCGCGGCGCCAGCGCGTGAGCCGCCACAGCGGCGCGAAACCGAAGCTCGCATAGAGCGGCTCGCCCTGCGGCGTGGCATCGAGCATCGCGACGCGGCCCTGCGCGCGCACGCGCTCGAGGCAGTGCGCGAACACCGCGCGGCCCAGGCCCTGCCCGCGCGCGGCGGGGGCCACGAGGATCATGCTGATCCAGGCGGCGCCGGGCTGGTTGCGTGGTGCGTCGGCTGCGCGCTCCAGCGGCAGCACCGCGCCGCTCGCGACGATGTTCCCTTCGCCGTCGCGTATCGCATGCACGCTGCCGAGCCGCTCGAACAGCCGCCAGTCCGCCGCGAGCTGGTTCCAGCCGCTGGCCGCGACCAGCGCGTCCAGCTGCGGCAGGTCGCGCGGCGAGAGCGCGTCCAGCGTTTCGACGAGGGCGGTGGCGGGCACGGTGTCTTCCTTCAGTACTTGCCGTCGCGCGATTCGAACTTGGTCGGCTTGCCGTACTGGCGCTGCTCGCGCGCGATCCAGTCGGCGACCCAGCCCACGAGCTGCGACAGCGGCACGCGCGGATAGCCGAACAGCCGCTCGGCCTCGCCGGTGTTCATGAGCCAGGCGGTGGGCGCCTCGCTGCCCGCGATCTGCACCGGTTTGCCGAAGCGGCGGCCGAACTCCTCGGCCAGCCAGCGGATCGAGGTGGTCTCGGGGCCGCTCACGTTGAGCGGCGAGGTCGGCACCGTCGCGGCGGCGAGGCAGCGCAGCGCCTGCGCATTGGCGTCGCCCTGCCAGATCACGTTGACGTGGCCCATGGTCACGTCCACCGGCTCGCCGCGCCAGACCTTGCCGGCCACGTCGGCCAGCACGCCGTAGCGCAGGTCGATCGCGTAGCTCAGGCGGAACAGCCGGCCCGGCGTGCCGTGGCGCTGCGAGAAGTACTCGAACATGCGCTCGCGGCCCACGCAGGAGTTGGCGTACTCGCCGGGCGGATTGGGCGCCTCGCTCTCGTGCGCGCCCTGGCCGATCACCGGCACGAAGGGATAGACGCAGGCGGTGGAGAAGGCCACGATGCGCGAGCCGCTGAAGTGCTGCGCCACCAGTGCGGGCACGTGCGCGTTCATGGCCCAGGTCAGCGGGTTGTCGGCATCGGCGCCGAACTTGCGCCCGGCCATGAAGATCACGTTGGGCGTGCGCGGCAGCTTCGCGATCGCCTCGGCGTCGAGCAGGTCGCAGGCCAGGGTCTCGATGCCGTGCGCCTCGAGCGCCTCGCGCACGCCGGCCTCGCTGAAGCGCGCCACCGCGATCACGCGCCGGCCCGGCATCGCGTTCTTCGCCAGCCGCGCGAGCGTCGGGCCCATCTTGCCGCCGACGCCGAGCACCATCAGGTCGCCGTCGATGCGCGCCATGTCGCGCAGCAGGTCGCGCGAGGGCGTGGCGAGGTAGTCCTCGAGCGCGGCCTCTGTGTCGAAGCGTTCGGGGAAGGGGAGGTCGTCGAGCACGGGCGTGGTGGTGTTCATTGGATTCGGGCGTCCTGGGTGATGAAGAGGCGCTCCAGCAGCAGCACCAGCAGGTAGAGCAGCACGCCCAGGCCGGTGATGAGGAGCACGGCCATGAAGACCGCGGGGGTGTCGAGCGAGGCCTGCACCTGGATCATCAGGTAGCCCAGGCCGCGCTCCGACGCGATGAATTCGCCCACCACGGCACCCGCGACCGCGAGGATGGTGGCGACCTTCATGCCCGAGAACACGTAGGGCAGCGAGCCCGGCAGCTGGATGTAGCGAAACAGCTGCCAGCGCGAGCCCTTGAGCGCGCGCACGAGGTCGAGCAGTTCGGGCTCGGTCTCGTTGAGGCCGCGGATCGTGGTCAGCAGGATCGGGAAGAAGCACAGGCTGAAGGTGATCAGGATGTTCGGTCCGATGCCGTAGCTGAACCACACGATCACCAGCGGGCCCATCGCCACCTTCGGGATCATGTTGAGCGTGACCAGCAGCGGGAAGGCCACCAGCATCAGCCGCCGGCTGGTGACGAACAGCAGCGCGCAGAGGATGCCGAGCACCAGGCCCAGCACGTAGCCGCCGAACACCTCGAGTGCGGTGACGCCGGTGTTCATGAGCCAGGCGTGCTGCGGATTGGCCAGCGTGGCGAGCACCTTCGAGGGCGCCGGCAGCACGAAGGGCTGGATCTGGAAGGCGCGCACCGCGAACTCCCACAGCAGCACGGCGGCGACGTGCACCGCGACCACCACGGCCCAGCGCTGCCAGGCGGGGCGTTCGCCGGGCAGCGGCGCGGAGCTTGCGGTGGGCGGGGAGGCGCCGTCGGATGCCGTCATCTCAATTCCTGTGGAAGGAAACAATGCGGCGGATCATAGGCAGGCTGGCCGATCGAGTCAACCAACTAGTTGATAAAAAGCGGCGCGAGAGGCGCGGGCGCTCAGGGCCGCAGCGCGTTGAGCGCGAACTCGATCACGTGGCGCCGGCGCTTGAGCAGCGCGCCGCGCGCGTCGAGCGGCGTGCCGAAGATGGCCGACAGCGTGTGGTTGTTCGAGAAGAAGAAGTAGGAGATGCCGGCGATCGAGATGTAGAGGTTGATCGCGTCGAAGTCGGCGCGGAACACGCCCGCGGCCACGCCGCGCTCGAGCGTGGCCTCGAGCATCTCGATGAAGGGCGAGTGCATCTTCTGCAGCCGCTCCGACTCGTGCAGGTGCTCGCCGCGGTTGCGGTTCTCGTCAGCCAGCATGGCGATGAACTCGGGATGCTCGGCCAGGTAGTCGAAGGAGAAGGCCACCAGCTGCGCCATCGCCTCGCGCGGCTCGAGCGCGCCGAGCTCGAGCTTCTGCTCCTTCTCGCGGATCTCGGCATAGACCGATTCGAGCGCCACCAGGTACAGCCCCTGCTTGCTCTCGAAGTAGTGGTAGACGAGCTGCTTGTTCACGCCCGCGGCGGCGGCGATCTCGTCGACGCGTGCGCCCGCGAAGCCCTTGGTCGCGAACTCGGCGACCGCGGCGGCGATCAGCGCCTGCTTGGCGGCGACGGGGTCGCGCTCGCGGCGCGTGGCGACAGGAGCCGCGGGGGTGGCGGCGGGTGCGGCGGTGGACTTGCGGGAGGTGGCGGAAGGCATGGTCGGATTCTGTCTCCAGGGCGGGAAGGCTTCGATTGCCTATCAACCAAACAGTTGGTAATATGAATTTCAGGATCTGTTTGTACCTTCTTTTGGAGTGAGCTGCATGAAAAAGCTGTTGTCGGTGGCTGGCGCCGCCGCCGTTCTCGCGCTGCAGGGCCCCGCGGCATTCGCCGCCGATTCCATGAGCCTGATGCTCAACTGGACGCCCACGGCGGACCATGCGCCGCTCTATTACGCGAAGTCCAAGGGCTGGTACTCGGAGGCCGGCATCGACCTCAACATCGAGGCCGGCAAGGGCTCGGCCGTGTCGGCGCAGCGCGTGGGCACGGGCGGCAGCGAGCTCGGCATCTCCGACCTGCCGACCACCATCCAGGCCCGCGGCAAGGGCGCCGACGTGAAGGCGCTGATGGTGATCTACGCCAACAGCCCGCAGGGCTTCTACTGGCTCAAGTCCTCGGGCATCCAGGGGCCGAAGGACTTCGCGGGCCGCAAGATCGGCAACCCGCCGGGCGACGCCGCGCGCCTGATGTGGCCGGCCTTCGCGAAGAAGACCGGGCTCGACCCGGCCAGCGTGAGCTTCGTCAACGTGAGCCCGCAGGCCAAGGTGGCGGCGCTCAAGAGCAAATCGGTCGACATCATCAGCGACTTCTACAACGAGCACGACCTCAAGGTGCGCGAGTTCGGCGACGACCTCGGCTTCCAGCCCTGGCGCACGGCCGGCGTGAACGTCTACGGCAACTCGCTGATCGTCAACGGCGCCTACCTCGCGAAGAAGCCCGAGCAGGTGAAGAAGTTCGTTGCCGTCACGCAGCGTGCCTACGCAGCCTGCGTGAAGGACTTCGCGCCCTGCCTGCAGGCGCTGACCGCGAGCGTGAGCGGCCTGTCGCCCGACAACCAGCGCGACCAGTGGGAACGCATCAAGCAGCTGATGCGCGACGACACCACCACCAAGGTGGCGCTCGGCGCCTTCGACGGCGCGCGCGTGAAGGCCGACTACGAGCTGGTCTCGTCGCTGATCGGCATCGAGAAGCCCTACGACCCCGCGCTGCTGTTCAGCAACGACTTCCTCGACAGGAACGTGCGCATGGCGCCCTGAGCGCCTGGCACGCCGCGGGCCTTCAGCCCTTGTAGGGCGGGATCGGCCCCTGGTCCGAGGGCGCGGGCGGCGGCACGTCGCCGTGCTTCTGCCGCTCGCGGAACAGCGCGGCGCGCATCAGGAAGATGGTGGTGACGGGCGTGGTGAGCGCCACGAACAGCGCGATCAGGGTCGCGTGCAGGAACAGGCTGTGGCTCTGCACCGAGAAGTAGACGATGGTCGCGACCATCATCGACCACACGCCGCCGGTGGCGCCCAGGGTAGGCGCGTGGATGCGGCGGAAGAAGTTCGGCAGCCGCACCAGGCCGAAAGAGCCGATGGCCGCGAAGGCCGCGCCCAGCACGGCGAACACGCCGGTGACGACCTCGGCCCACAGCGGCAGCGGCCCCACGATGAAATCGCTCATTCGATGACCTCCCCGCGCAGCAGGAACTTGGCCATCGCCGTCGAGCTGACGAAGCCGAACAGCGCGATCAGCATCGCGGCGCCGAAGTACACGTCGCTCGCGTAGACGATGCCCAGCACCAGCATCATCAGCATGCCGTTGATGTAGAGGCAGTCGAGCGCCATCACGCGATCCTGCGCGGTGGGGCCGATCAGCAGGCGCGCGACGGCGCACAGCATCGCCACCGCGAGCAGGAACAGCGCGAACTTGAGCGACCAGAAGAGGATGGGCGTCATGATTCGAAGATCTCCATCAGCGGACGTTCGTAGCGGCTCTTGATCTGCGCGATGAAGGCCGCCTCGTCGTCGAGGTCGAAGACGTGGATCAGCAGGGTGCTGCGGTCGAAGGCCACCTCGCCCCAGGCGGTGCCGGGCGTGAGGCACATGATCATCGCGAGCACGGCGAGGCCGTTGGGGTCGCGCAAATCGAGCGGTATGCGCAGGAAGTTCGAATGGATCCGGTCGCTGCGGCGCGTGAGCAGCGCGCGCGCCACCGCGAACACCGACAGCGACATGTCGTAGAGCACGACGGCCGACAGCCGCAGCGCCACGCCGGGCCGGCGCATGCGCACGGTGGCGGGCCGCAGGCCCTTGGTCAGCAGCGGCACGGCGACCGCCAGCAGCAGGCCCGACACCAGCGTGCTGGCCTCGAGCGACTGGTTGAGCAGCAGCCAGACGACGAACAGCGCGACCGACAGCGGCGGGGAGGGGATCAGGCGCTTCATGGCGTGCCGGCCTTCGTATCGCCCTTGGGCGCCGGGTTCGGCACCTGCCGCGCGCCCATCACCGCTTCGCGGTAGGCGCTCGGCGTGCGCAGGCCCTCGGCGGTGGCCATCGCGTGGCGCAGCACCGGCTCGGACCAGACGGTGAGCGCGATGCAGGCCGCGATCAGCCCGGCCACCGGCAGCACCTCGAGCGCGGGCAGCGAGGGCAGGTTGCCGTGCGGCTGGGTCCAGAAATGGCGGATGCCGGTGCGGGTCAGCGCGATCAGCGCGAGGAAGCCCGAGGCGATCAGCAGCACGAGGAAGGTCCAGTCGGCGGCGGTGAGGGCGGCGCTCGAGCCCATCAGCCCCGAGAGCATCGCGAACTTGCCGACGAAGCCCGACAGCGGCGGCAGGCCCGTGAGCAGCAGCGTGCAGATCATGAAGCTCAGGCCCAGGAAGGCCACGCCGGCCGGAATGGCGCGGCCGTAGAGCGCCTGCGCGTCGTCGTCGAGGTTCACGTCGCTCAGCGCGCTCAGGTCCTCGGCCAGGAAGGGGGCGGTGCCGGCGGCCTCGTGCGGCGCCACGCTCATGCCGGCGTTGCGCCAGCGCTCGATCATGTCGATCAGCAGGAAGAAGGCCGCCACCGCGAGGGTGGAGCTCAGCATGTAGAACAGCGCACCGGCCCAGACATCGGGCTGGCCCAATCCCACGGCGGTGAGCAGCGTGCCGGCCGAGATCAGCACGCTGAAGCCCGCGAGGTTCGACAGCCGCTGCGTGCCGACGATGCCGATGGCCGCGACGAACAGGGTGGCGATGCCGGCGCCGATCAGCACCACCTGGCCGAACTCGGCCGAGGCGCCGGTGTCGGGCGCGAACAGCACGGTCCACAGCCTCAGCACGGTGTAGACGCCGAGCTTGGTGAGCAGCGCGAACACCGCGCCCACCGGCGACACGGCCGCGCTGTAGGCCGGTACCAGCCAGAAGTTGAGCGGCCAGGCCCCGGCCTTGGCGAAGAAGGCGGTGAACAGGATGGCCGCGGCCGCGTGCACCAGGCCGCGGTCGCCGGGCGCGAGCTGGGCGATGCGCAGCCCCAGGTCGGCCATGTTGAGCGTGCCGGTGGCGCCGTACAGCATGGCCGCGCCGATCAGGAACAGCGAGGAAGCCGCGAGGTTGATCGCGATGTAGTGCAGCCCGGCCTGAACCCGCAGCCGGCCCGAGCCGTGCAGCAGCAGGCCGTAGGAGGCGGCCAGCATGACCTCGAAGAACACGAACAGGTTGAACAGGTCGCCGGTGAGGAAGGCGCCGTTCAGGCCCATGAGCTGCAGCTGCAGCAGCGGATGGAAGTGCACGCCCGCGCGGTCCCAGCGCGAGGTGGAGTAGATCGAGGCGGCGAAGGCGATCACGCCGGTCAGCGCCACCATCATGGTCGAGAGCCGGTCGGCCACCAGCACGATGCCGAAGGGCGCGCGCCAGTTGCCCGGCAGGTAGACGCCGATCGAGCCCGGGCCGCCGCCGGTGTCGGCCGCGTTGACCCAGCGCAGCAGCGCCAGCGCGGCCATGAGGCCCACCAGGCCCGAGACCACGCTGAGGAAGGACTTGGTGCGGCGGCGCTGCTCGCCCAGCAGCAGCATCAAGGCGGCCGTGAGCATCGGCACCAGGATCGGCACCGCCACCAGGTGCGGCATGCTGATGTCGAGCAAGCGGTCGAGCAGGCTGAAGAGCTCGGTCATTCGCGCGCCTCCTCCTGCTCCTGGCGTTCCTCGCCGTCCACGTGGTCGGTGCCGGTCAGGCCGCGCGAGGCCAGCAGCACCACCAGGAACAGCGCGGTCATCGCGAAGCCGATCACGATCGCGGTGAGCACCAGCGCCTGCGGCATCGGGTCGGCGGTGTTGGCCAGGGTGGCCGCGAAGCCGGGGATCAGCACCGGCTCGCTGTCGACCTTGAGCCGGCCCATGCTGAAGATGAAGAGATTGACCGCGTACGAGATGAGCGTGAGGCCCATGATCACCTGGAAGGTGCGCGGACGCAGCAGCAGGTAGACACCCGAGCCGGTCAGCACGCCGATCGCGAGGGCGAGCACGATTTCCATCAGCGCGCTCCCTCCGGCGTGGCGCCGGCCGCCAGCGCATCCGCTTCGGCCTGCGCCTCCTTCTCGGCCTGCTCGTCGGCCCAGCGATGGCTGCGCACCGACTGGTGCGCGAGCGCGGTGAGGATCAGCATGGTGGCACCGAGCACCAGCGCGAACACGCCGATGTCGAAGAACAGGGCGCTAGGCACGTGGATGTCGCCGAGCACCGGCAGGTGCAGGTGGGCGGTGTGCGTGGTCAGGAAGGGGTAGCCGAAGAAGACAGCGCCGCCGCCGGTGCCCAGCGCGAACAGCAGGCCGATCGCGATCCAGCGGCGCGGGTAGATGCGCAGGTGCTCCTCCACCCACTCGGTGCCCGAGACGATGAACTGCAGCACCAGCGCCACCGACATCACCAGCCCCGCGACGAAACCGCCGCCGGGCGCGTTGTGGCCGCGCATGAAGAGATAGACCGCCACCAGCACCGACAGCGGCAGCAGCAGGCGCACCAGCACCGCGGGCACCATCAGGTAGCCGACGGCGGTGTCCTTGGCGCGGCGCGGGTTCAGCAGGTCGCTGCTGCCGTCGTCGGCCTGGGCGCGCTGCTGCGGCGGCAGCGCCATCGATTCGACCGCGGGCCGGAAGCGGCGCAGCAGCGCATAGACGGTGAGCGCCACCACGCCGAGCACGGTGATCTCGCCGAAGGTGTCGAAGCCGCGGAAGTCGACCAGCATCACGTTGACCACGTTGGTGCCGCCGCCCTCGCTGAGCGCGCGCTCGAGGAAGAAGGGCGAGATGCTCTGCGGGAAGGTGCGCGTCATCATGGCCCAGGCCAGCGCCGCCATGCCGCAGCCCGCGACGGTGGCCACCAGCAGGTCGCGGCCGCGCCGGCCCCAGGGGCGCAGGCGCGCGCTCGCGGTCTGCACCGCGTCCTTGCTGCGCATCGGCAGCCAGCGCAGGCCCAGCAGGATCAGCACGGTGGTCACGGCCTCGACCACCAGCTGCGTGAGCGCGAGGTCGGGCGCCGAGAACCAGATGTAGGTGACGCACGAGACCAGGCCCGCGCCCGCGGCCAGCATCAGCGCCGCGAGCCGGTGGAACTTGGCCTGCCAGGCGGCGGCCAGCGCACAGACGCCGCCGATCAGCCAGGTCATGGCGAACATCGGCGAGAAGGGCAGCAGTTCGCGCGTGCCGGCGGCCGCGGGTGTCTGCTCGAGCGCCGCGAAGGCGCCGGCCACGGCCACCACCACGAGCAGCAGCAGCTGGGTCTGCATGCGGCGCGTGCCGAACAGGCGGCGGCTGCGGCGGCCGGCCTCGCTCAGCAGCGCGATCAGGTGCTCGAAGATCACCTGGCCGTCGAAGCGGTGCAGGAGCGGCGTGTTCTCGAGGCCGCCGGCCGCGCGCTGGCGGCGCTGCAGCAGGTAGAGCCCGGCGCCGCCCGCCAGGGCGACGAAGCTCATCAGGAGCGGCAGGTTGAAGCCGTGCCACACGGCCAGGCTGTACTCGGGCAGGATGCCGCCGACCACGGGCGCGGCCGCGGTGGCCAGCATCGGGCCGACCGACCAGGCCGGCGCCACGCCCACCACCAGGCAGATCAGCACCAGCAGCTCGACCGGCACGCGCATCCAGTGCGGCGGCTCGTGCGGCGGCTTGGGCACCTCGTTGCCGCAGGGCGCGCCGAAGAACACGTCGAACACGAAGCGCGCCGAATAGGCCACGCTGAAGATGCCGGCCAGCGTGGCGATCAGCGGCAGGCTGAAGTCGACCCAGGGCGTGGACTGGATGAACACCGTCTCGGCGAAGAACATCTCCTTCGAGAGGAAGCCGTTGAGCAGCGGCACGCCGGCCATCGAGGCGCTGGCGATGATGGCCAGCGTGCCGGTGATCGGCATCAGCTTCATCAGGCCGCTGAGCTTGCGGATGTCGCGCGTGCCGGTCTCGTGGTCGATGATGCCGGCGGCCATGAACAGCGAGGCCTTGAAGGTCGCGTGGTTCATGACGTGGAACACCGCCGCCACCGCCGCGAGCGGGCTGTTGAGGCCCAGCAGCAGGGTGATGAGGCCGAGGTGCGAGATGGTCGAGTAGGCCAGCAGTGCCTTGAGGTCGCGCTGGAACATCGCGATGAAGCCGCCGAGCAGCAGCGTGATCGCACCCGCGCCGCCCACCAGCCAGAACCACTGCTCGGTGCCCGAGAGCACGGGCCACAGCCGTGCCATCAGGAACACGCCGAGCTTCACCATGGTGGCCGAGTGCAGGTAGGCCGACACCGGCGTGGGCGCGGCCATGGCGCGCGGCAACCAGAAGTGGAACGGGAACTGCGCGCTCTTGGTGAAGGCGCCCAGCAGGATCAGCACCAGCGCCACCGGGTACAGCGCATGGGCGCGGATGACGTCGCCCGAGGCCAGCACCACGTCGAGCTCGTAGCTGCCGACGATGCGGCCCAGCACCAGCACGCCGGCCAGCAGGCACAGCCCGCCCGCGCCGGTGACCGTGAGCGCCATGCGCGCGCCGCGCCGGGCATCGCGCCGGTGGTGCCAGTAGCCGATCAGCAGGAACGAGAACAGGCTGGTGAGCTCCCAGAACAGCACCATCTGGATCAGGTTGCCCGAGAGCACCACGCCCATCATCGCGCCCATGAACGCGAGGAAGAACGAGAAGAAGCGCGGCACCGGATCGGAGGCCGACATGTAGTAGCGCGCGTAGAGCACCACCAGCGTGCCGATGCCCAGCACCAGCATGCAGAACAGCCAGGCGAAGCCGTCCATGCGGAACACCAGGTTCAGGCCCAGCGCGGGCAGCCATTCGATCTCGTGGCGCAGCACGTTGCCGTTGGCGAGCCGCGGAAAGAGCCACGCCGTCTGCACCGCGCAGCCCAGCGCGACCAGCCCCGCGAGCGTGGACTCCCGGTTGCGCGCGTTCGACGGCATCAAGGCCGCCAGCACGCTGGCAAGGAACGGGAGTGCGACGAGCAGGACGAGGGGCATTGCGGTCGATTCTATCGGCCGCCTCTATCGGCGCCGGTATCTATAACCGCAGGACATAAGGCGGTTTTTTCGTGGCCGATCAGGCCGACAAGACCTGCACGGTGCGGATGCCCAGCCAGGTCAGGCACAGCGATCCGCCCAGGTGGGCGGCGGCCGTGACAAGGGCCACGCCGAGCCGGCCTTCGAGCAGCATGGTCGTGACTTCGGCCGAGAAGCTCGAGAAGGTGGTGAGGCCGCCGAGGAAGCCGGTCACCAGCGCGAGCCGCCAGACCGGATCGAGGTTGGGCAGCAGCTGGAACGTGGCGACGGCCAGGCCGACCAGGTAGCCGCCGATCAGGTTGGCGGCCAGCGTGCCCCAGGGCATGAGGCCGCCGACACCGAGCCAGAGCGCGAGGCCCCAGCGGGACAGGGCGCCGATGGAGGCGCCGACGCAGATCGCGAGAATCGGAACGAGCATGCGGCGATTGTCGGCCCGGGGCGTGAAAGCCTCAGGGCGCCATCTGCTGCGGTAGCCAGGTCACGAGCTGCGGCACGAAGTAGACGAGCAGCACCGCGGCCACCATCAGGAAGAACATCGGCAGCGTCACGCGCGCGATGTACAGCAGGTCC
>JAESGW010000524.1_pt1 | contig 29918 bp, 24 predicted proteins | sample 9269791 | NCBI WGS metagenome assembly JAESGW01 (sample SAMN16773120, study PRJNA677053) | algae metagenome | isolation source: Aphanocapsa lilacina HA4352-LM1 and co-occurring heterotrophs from near cave... | place: USA: Maniniholo cave, near Haena, Kauai, HI | collected 2009-07-28
CGCGTCAAGCGTTGTCCTCGCTTACGCTGCGGGAACGCTTGACTCGGACGTCTGAAGAGCCTCACCGGAACCGTCGATGATGCCTCCCCATGCCTGATTCTGAGACAGGATCACAGTGTCAGGATAAGGCCCGATGCGAGGTCAGACCATATTGCAGATTGATGCCGGCCAGTGCAGCCGGGAGGTGGCGCAGATAGGCGGCGGGAGCGCCGACTTGGCTGGCGAGTTGACCGAAGCTCCAGTGTGTCGGCGCGACGGGGGTATCCGAGCCCGGCAGGATGAGAGACAACCGCTCCGGATCGATCCTGCTCGCCTCGACATGGATGAGTGCGGTTTCCACGACGCGCGACCGGCTGCGTTCCGACCGGCGGCGCACCGAATCCGCCAACTCCGAGAGAGAGAGGTAACGCTCGTCATCCGGGCGCGAGAACCACTCCGAGGAAACGCGACCGATTCGCTCACCGCGGCTGACATCCACCTTGTAGCCGCCGCTGATTTCGCGGCCGACGTCGAGAACCTGCATGTCCATGAGACCAAACTCCATGACGGGCGCCGAGAGCCTCTCTCTCGACACTCAACCCGTCACGGAACCGGTCCGCGCTCTCACTCTCCAAGCGGGCGTCGAGGGATCTCCACCCACAGACGAGACCCGACGCCTGACAATTTCGCGCCCCCCTCTGCACCAGACATAACCGTCGCCGATGACAAGTGCCAAGGGCCAGCTCAGCCTCCTAGGCGGGCTTTCTCCGTATTGGCGGCAGGTCGGTGCAAACGCCTTCGGCAACTTCGGCAGCCATGCCGATGGTCTCGCCGAGCGTCGGATGCGGGTGGATGGTTTTGCCGATATCGACGGCATCCGCTCCCATCTCGATCGCCAGGCAGATCTCGCCGATCATGTCGCCGGCTGCCGGGCCGACGATGGCGCCGCCGATAATGCGGTGCGTCTCCTTGTCGAACACCAGCTTGGTAAGGCCGTAGTCCGCGCCATTGGCAATGGCCCGGCCTGACGCTGCCCACGGAAACTTGCCGATCTCGACAGCGCGGCCCGCTACCTTGGCCGCGTCTTCGGTTACGCCGACCCAGGCAATCTCCGGATCGGTATAGGCGACTGACGGCACGACCTTGGCGTCCATGAAGCTCTTGAGCCCGGTTGCCGCCTCCGCGGCGACATGGCCCTGATGCACCGCCTTGTGCGCCAGCATGGGATTGCCGGTGACATCGCCGACAGCAAAGACGTTCTGGTTCTGCGTGCGCATCTGCGCATCGACTTCGATGAACCCCCTGGCGTCGAGGGTGATGCCCGCCATGACAAGTTGCAGTGCCTCGGCCGCTGGTCGCCGGCCTGCCGATTGCAGGATCAGGTCGTAGCGTCGCACGCCCGCCCCCTCGCCGCTCGTCGTCACGACAAGGGCATCGGCCTCGGCGATGACGCATTCGACACGCGCACCCAGAAGGATCGCATCGAAGCGGTGGGCATTGCGCTTGCGCCAGACATCGACCACGTCGCGGTCGACGTCGGGCAGCAGCCTGTCGAGCTGTTCCACCACGTCGACACGCGCGCCAAGCCCGCTGTAGACGGTGGCCATCTCGAGCCCGATGATGCCGCCGCCGATGACCAGCATGCGTTCGGGAATGAAGGGCAGTTCGAGCGCGCCCGTGGAATCGACGATGCGCGGATCGACAGGCAGGAACGGCAGCTTGACCGGCACCGAGCCTGCGGCAACGATTGCCTTGGCGAAGACAATCCTGCGGTTGCCGCCGTCGAACAGCTCGACGTCGACCGAGCCGCTATCGGCGAACTTCGCCGTGCCTCTGACAACCTCGACCTTGCGCAGACGGGCCATGCCCTTCAGCCCATCGGTGAGCTTGGTGACGACGCCGGCCTTGAAGCTGCGCAGCCTGTCGAGATCGAGGGTCGGCGTGTCGAAGGCGACGCCATGGTCGGCGAGGCGCTCGGCCTCCTCCTTGACCGCGGCGACATGCAACAGCGCCTTGGAGGGAATGCAGCCGACATTGAGGCAGACACCACCGAGCGTGGCGTCGCGCTCCACCAGGATCACGCGTTGTCCGAGATCGGCGGCGCGGAAGGCAGCGGAATAGCCGCCCGGTCCGCCGCCGATCACCAGCACGTCGCAATCGGGCGCGGCACCCACGGCAGGTGATGGCGTGGCTGCTACGATCGGCTTCGCAACTGCGGCCGGCGCTTCATGAATAGCCGCAGGCTTGGCTTCGCCTCCGCCCGCTGCCGCTTCCACGATGGCGATCAGCGCGCCCTTGGAAACGCGCTGGCCGATGGCCAGTTCGACTGAAACGATGCGCCCCGCGGAGGGCGACGGCACGTCGATCGAGGCCTTGTCGGATTCGAGCACGATCAGTGTCTGGTCGAGCGCGACGTCGTCGCCCGGCTTGATGTGCACCTCGATGACGACGACATCCTTGAAGTCACCCATTTCGGGCACCCTGATTTCGGTGATGCTCATTTTCGCCTCAAACGATCGCGCGACGGAAATCGCCCAGAAGGGCGGCGATGTGACCAAGGAACCTGGCCGCGGCAACGCCATCGACGACGCGGTGATCCCACGACAGGGAGACCGGCATGATCAGCTTCGGCTGGAAGCCCTCGCCGTTCCAGATGGCTTCCATCGCTGAGCGACCGGCGCCGAGGATCGCCACTTCGGGCGCATTGATGATCGGTGTGAAGCCTGCCCCGCCAATGCCGCCAAGCGACGACACCGAGAAACAGCCGCCCTGCATATCGACGGCCGGCAGCCCGGTACCGCGCGCCTTGTCGGCGAGCGCGCGCATTTCCGTTGCGATCTCAAGAACGCCCTTGCGGTCGCAATCGCGGATCACCGGCACCATCAACCCCTTGGGCGTGTCGGCGGCAAAGCCGATATGGACGTAGTTTTTGAGCACCAGCTCCTCGCCGTCGAGCGAGGCGTTGAAGCGTGGGTAAGCCTTGAGCGCCAGCGCCGACGCCTTGATCAGGAAGGCGACCATGGTCACCTTGGCGTCCTTGTTGGCTGCATTAAGCTCCTTGCGGAACTCCTCGAGCCCGGTCACATCGGCCTTGTCGAAGTTGGTGACATGCGGAATGGTCAACCAGTTTCGGGTGAGATTGCCGCCCGAGATCTTCTGGATGCGGGACAGCGGCTGGCGTTCGACGGGGCCAAACTTCTCGAAGTCGACCGCAGGCCAGGCCGGCAGGCCGGCGCCAATGCCGGAACCGGGCACCTGCACCGGGGAGCCTCCAGCGAGGCGCTCCTTGATATGCGCGGTGATGTCGTTGCGCAGTATCCTGCCCTTTGCGCCGGAAGGCTTGACCATGCCAAGTTCGACGCCAAGCTCACGGGCGAAGGCGCGCACCGACGGCGTCGCATGGGCTCCGACAGCGGTCTCCGTCGTGACCGCTGGCAAAGTGCTCGCCATTGCTGCTGCCGGTGCCACCTTCGCTGTCGCCGGCGGTCCTGCCCTAACGGGTGGAGCCGCGGGAGCGGCTTCGGTCTTTTTGGTTTCTGGCGTGGCTGCCGAGGGCGCCATGGCAGGCTCGTCGGCATCGATCGTCAGCAGCAGCGCGCCCTGCGACACGCGGCTGCCGATCGCCACTGCGAACTCTCTGACGGTTCCGGCAAAAGGCGCCGGAATCTCCATCGTCGCCTTGTCGGATTCGACCGTCATCAGCGGGTCTTCGACCGCCACCACGTCGCCCGGCTTCACCAGGAGTTCGACGACCGGCACATTCTTGTAGTCGCCTATGTCAGGCAACCTGACTTCCAATTGTTGGCTCATATCAACTCTTTCAGAACTGGAAATCGACGGGTCAGTGCTGCCAAGGCGCATCGATCGTGGTATCGAGCCCGTAGCGGGCAATGGCATCAGCAACCGTCTGACGCATCACCGAACCTTCGGTGGCGAGCGCTGCAAGGGCAGCCACCGCGATGTGGCGATGATCGACCTCGAAGAAGTCGCGCAACGCGGCACGCGTGTCGCTACGACCGAAGCCGTCAGTGCCGAGCGCGGTGAACGGCGCCTCGACATATGACGCAATCAGTTGCGGATAGGCGCGGACATAGTCGGTGGCAGCGATGATAGGGACCTTGCCCGGCAGGCACCCGGCGAGATGACTGACCACTGGCTCAGCGAGCGGGTTGTAACGGTTGTGTCGCTCCGCCTCCCTTGCGTCGCGCGACAGTTCGGAGAAGCTGGTGGCACTCCACACCTCTGAGGCGACGTTCCAATCGTTGGCGAGCATCTGTGCTGCCTCGATCACCTGCGGGAGGATGGTGCCGGAACCGAGCAGGCGAACGTGCCCGGCGCTCTTCTTCGGCTTGTGGCCGGCGATCCTGTAGAGCCCCTTGATGATGTCGGCCTCGACGCCTGCCGGCATCGACGGCTGGGCGTAGTTCTCGTTCATCGCAGTGACGTAATAGAACTCGTCCCTGCCCTCTTCCATCATGGCGCGGGCGCCATGGTCGAGAATGACTGCCAGCTCATAGGCGAAGGTCGGGTCATAGGCGCGGCAGTTTGGAACGGTCGACGCAACGAGAAGGCTCGATCCATCCTGGTGCTGCAAGCCTTCGCCGGCCAGCGTGGTCCGGCCTGCGGTCGCCCCGATCAGGAAGCCGCGCGAGCGCTGGTCGGCCGCTGCCCAGATCAGATCCCCGACCCGCTGGAAGCCGAACATCGAATAGTAGATGTAGACCGGCAGCATGGCGAGGTTGTGCACGCTGTAGGACGTCGCGGCAGCCACCCAGGATGAGACTGCGCCCGCCTCGGTGATACCCTCTTCGAGCAGTTGCCCGTTCTTGGCTTCCTTGTAATACAGCATCGAGCCGGCATCCTCGGGCTCGTAGAGCTGGCCGACCGGCGAATAGATGCCGACCTGGCGGAACAGATTGGCCATGCCGAAGGTACGCGCTTCGTCGGCAACGATCGGCACGATGCGTGGCCCGACCTCCTTGTCCTTGATCATGTTGCCAAGCAACCTGACCGCGGCCATGGTCGTCGACATCTCCTTACCCTCGGCATTGAGGGCGAAATCGGCGTAGCTTGCCAGCGGTGGTATCGCCACCGGATCGGTCATGCGGCGCCGCGCCGGCAGGTAGCCACCAAGCGCCTCACGGCGCGATCTGAGATAGGTGAGCTCGGCGCTGTCTTCAGCCGGCTTGTAGAACGTGACCTGCTCTGCCTGCTCGTTGCTGATCGGCAGGGCGAAGCGGTCGCGGAAAGCCAGCAGAGCCTCGACGTCGAGTTTCTTTGACTGGTGTACCGTCATGCGCGACTCGCCGGCAGCGCCCATGCCAAAACCCTTCTTGGTCTTGGCCAAGATGACAGTCGGCCGGCCCTTGGTCGCCCTGGCCGCTTCGAAGGCTGCAAACAACTTGCGGAAATCGTGGCCACCGCGCTTCAGGGCGTCGATGTCGCTGTCCGACATATGGGCGACCAGCGCCTTGACCTCGGGATCCTCCTCAAAGAAATGGGCCAGGTTGTAGGCTCCGTCCTTGGCGCCGAGCGTCTGGTACTTGCCATCGACGGTGGCGGCAAATCGACGGAGCAGTGCGTGCTGGGTGTCGCGTGCAAACAGCGCGTCCCATTCCGATCCCCAAAGCACTTTGATGACGTTCCAGCCCGCACCGCGGAAGGTGCTCTCAAGTTCCTGGATGATCTGGCCATTGCCGCGCACCGGGCCGTCGAGCCGCTGCAAGTTGCAATTGATGATGAAGGTCAGGTTGTCGAGCTTTTCACGTGCCGCGATCGACAGGCCAGCGATCGATTCCGGCTCGTCCATCTCACCGTCGCCGAACACCCCCCACACATGACGGCCCTCGGTATCGGCGAGGCTCCGGTCGTTGAGGTAGCGCATGAAGCGGGCCTGGTAGACCGCGGTGATCGGACCGATGCCCATCGACCCCGTCGGCACCTGCCAGAAGTCGGGCATAAGCCACGGATGCGGGTATGAGCACAGGCCGGTGCCGCCGATCTCCTGGCGGTAGTGCTGAAGATGCTCTTCCGAAAGCCGCCCTTCGAGATAGGCGCGGGCATAGACACCCGGCGCAGAATGCGGCTGAAAGAACACGACGTCACCATCGCCCGCACCGCTATCGGCTCTGAAGAAGTGGTTGAAGCCGACCTCGAAGATCTCTGCTGCAGAGGCATAGCTGCCGATGTGGCCGCCGAGTTCGCCATAGGCCTTGTTGGCCTTCACCACCATCGCCAGCGCGTTCCAGCGGATGATCGCGGTGATGCGTTCCTCCATGCCAAGATCGCCTGGGAACGGCGGCTGCTTTTCGAGCGAAATGCTGTTGCGATAGGGTGAATACGGCAGCGGCTCATGCACGATGCCGAGTTCCTTGGCCTTGCGGTCGAGTTCTCCGAGGATGAATTCGGCCCGCGTGCCGCCCGAACTGACGAACAAGGACTCGAGCGAGGCCAGCCAGTCGGCTGTCTCCTGCGGGTCGCCGTCAAATCCGGCGCTGGCCTCACCGATGGGGGCGGACGGGGTCTTGGTGAGCATGATGGCGCTCCAGCTCCTTGAGTTTCCACTTGCGCGCGAGGATAGCGGCAAGGCTCCGGCATTTCCTGCCGAAGGTGTTGCAAATTTCAGAAAATGCAGCAGATACTGCTGCAGTATATTTTTCATTCAGCAGGATCTGCTGCACATGCATCTTGATACGATAGACATGCGTATCCTCTCGGAAATCCAGGAGGACGCCAGCCTGACAAACGCCGAGCTTGCCGCACGTGTCGGGCTGTCGGCCTCCCCCTGCCTTGCCCGCGTGCGCGCACTTGACGCGGCGGGCATCATCACCCGCCGCGTCGCCCTGCTCGATCCGATGCTGCTGGGCGCTGATGTCAGCGTCTTCATCCAGGTGACACTGGAGAAGCAGACCGAGGCGTTGCTCGATGTTTTCGAGGCGGCGATGGCGGGCTTTCCCGAGGTCATGGAGTGCTATCTGATGACCGGCGATTCCGACTATCTGCTGCGCGTCGTGGTGCGGGACACGGTTGCGCTCCAGCATTTCATCGTTGACCGCCTGTCCAAGACGCGCGGCGTCGCCAACATCCGCTCGAGCTTTGCCCTCAAGCAGGTCAAGTACAAGACGGCCCTCCCACTGGAGCAGCTTGCCAGCCCGCGCGCGCGTCGATAGCCCGCGTGGACCCGTGTCTATGTCGTGCAGCTTCGCCATCATGTTAAGTCGCCGCGGTCAGATGCGGAAACGCGACCGGTGGCAGGACCGAGCATCCGGTCGTCTTGTTTGGGTCGCCCTTGTTTGCGGCGATCTTGGCGGAGGGTTTTCAGTGAGCATGATGGCTCTCCAACTCCTTGAGTTTCCCCTGCACCCGAGGAGGGCGATCAGCCACTGGGCGTGATGTCAGCTGAATAATCAGGTCAGGGTGACGGATGCGGCGTCGCGCTCGATCCGCTGCTGAGCATCGACAACTTGTGCTCGAAGGCTTGCCCAATCGATGCCGATCATCTCGCCGTGTCGTTTGCGTGCGACGCCGCGCACCCAAACGCTGTCAATGTCGGACAAGCCGGCAAAATTCGCAACGCGATCCGCCAGGGTGCCCAAGGTGGCAAAGCCGATGCGCGATGTCCTGAGAAGTACTAGGTCGGCATGCTTTCCAATAGTGATCGACCCCGTGGCGTCGCCCAGGCGCATGGCCTTGGCGCCCCATCTAGTCACGAAGTCCAGCACGTCCGCAGATTTATACCCCTTGGCAATTTCGGAGTATTCCGCTGAACGATATAGACTCCAAAAGCCTGCCCTGACGTGCTCGAAATAGTCATCGGTCAACGCCATGTTCACGTCGAGCCCGAGCCCTGCTGGGACTCCCATCTGCCGTGCCTTACCGTGAATGGAGGCTGCAGGATAAGGAAATTCCCCCATCGCACACGAGCAGATCATCCCACCGGAATCTCGGAGCATTTCGAGTTCGGCATTCGACATCTCAACGCCGTGAGAAACCTGAAAATCCGGGCCTAGCAGACCCGCGGCATGAAGGTCGGCAATGCCGCGATAGACACCAGAGGGGGGCATTGGTTTCGGTTTGTGGAGATGGCAGCATATCAAATGCGGATTGAACGAACGAGCGCGTTCAAACTCCACCTTCATGTCTTTCATACTGCGTTGGCCCAACCCCTCGCTGATTGCGATGCCAAACTTCACCGGCCCATCGCTCTCCTCGGAGAACATCTCGCGAAGCAGTGCTGCCGTCTCATAGTTGGACTCTTGTGGCGCCCCGTTCCTTTCGGCCGTTGCCTGCGCTTCTGGTACTGTGTCCCCGGGTCCATAAGTCGGATTGTGAGATGCCTGGTAGCAGAACACCCCGGAGACGCCGGATGCGACGAAACCGCGTGCCCCAGCGAGCGCCTTTTCCTTAGTATGGTGGGCATGGGCGTAGTCCAGCACGCTCGTCACGCCCGAGTTGATCGCCTGGAGTCCGCCGACATATCCGGCGAGATGGAAATCTTCCGGCGTCATGCACACCATGGTGCGCATTTTCCATCTTTGGTAGCCGGAGTAGTTCTGCGGATGGGTCTTGACGAGCCTGCCGGCGTGGAGGCCCAGCCAAAGATGCCTGTGACCATCGTTCATGCCCGGCATCAGGATCATACCGGCCGCATCGACCCGTTCGGCGTCGCCGGCATCGATGCCTATTCCGATGTCGGCGATCTTTCCGTCCCGGATCAGCACATCCGCACCAGCTAGCTCGCCCAGCTTGTGGTCCATCGTCAAGACGTCGGCGCCTTGGATTAGTATTGCGCGCTTTGCTCCCCCGACCGCTGCAACAGCAGGCGCAGGGCGATTGGTCGAGGCTACAGCGATGGCCGCGGCCCCTGTTGCGCCCAATTTAAGAAACTCCTTACGTGTGATCTCGGTCATCTGGTTCTCCTCCATCGATACAAAGTGGAAAATGCGGGCGCAGCAGCTATTCGGCTGTCATCGGAGATGGTCGCACTGCATCCTGGTCAGCAACAGGCACCAGTTCTGGAACTTAAAGTTCCAATTCCGCCAGGCCGTTTCGATGGACAACGCGACGCATCGCCAAGCCGGAGAACCGGCGCAGCATTCACACAGGAGGGCATTGCCCACCAACGCGTGCGGGCGAAGCTCTTGTCGGATCCGTCGTTAGAATGTCGGCGGCGTGTTTATCCAGAGGACCACTGCCTCGCCGGGACCAGGATTGTAAAACGAGTGGGGCGCCTCCGAGCGGAAGCAGAACGAGTCACCCTTGCCGAGAACATGGGTCTGCTTGTCGATGGTTAGCTCGATAAAGCCATCCATCACGAAACCGGCCTCTTCTCCCACGTGCGAATAGTCGCCGGCTGAACCATGGCCAGCGGTAATAGTGATCAGATTTCCCTGCAGCGTGCGTTCGGGGGAATGAGGAATGATCTGCTCGATCCTGACCCCTTGATGAGGATCTCCGAGATAGTCGAGCGCGACCTCTTTCCGTTCACTCGCACGGACCAGCATGCAACTCTCGTTTTCCGATCCGGAAAGGAAGGAAGCCATGCTGGTGCCGAGACCGGCAACCAGCTTGTGCAGCACCGACAGCGAAGGCAGAAGCCGGCCGTTCTCCACGCGCGACACCAAACTCGCCGAACAATTCGCCTTGCTGGCGAGATCGACCAGTGTAAGGCCCTGTGCCCGCCGCATTGTCTGCAACCGGCGACCTATGCGCACGGCCTCAAGTGCCGCAGGTTCGGTGGTGTCAATAGCAGCAGCCCTCGCGTTACTGGGCAGCGCTTCGGCGCGCCTCTTTCGTTCCGGCTTCGCCTTGTCGGCAATGCTGTCGGCCACAGTCTTCAACTTGGAGCTTGAACCGTTCTTCATAAGAAACCGATTATCAGATCAGCCGTAGAAGTCATCAGGGTCAGATCCTCGTGCCTTCGAGTGAAAAGAGACCCCGGCGCAGCGCCGTCCATCGGATTTCGCAGCGCCGGGTCGCGCGCCTCCTACGGGCGCCATCCTTTAGGAGGATGCATGTTGGCCCGATCCACGGTTTCCAGATTATCCATCGTCACGGCGATCAACGGCACGTCGATGATTTTCGGATCAAGCTTGATGCCTTTCATCAGATCCGCGACCACGCGGACCTCGGTGCGTCCAATCAGCACCGGCTGCTGAGCTACGACATAGTCCGCACAACCGGCCCGCATCATTTCTTCCGCTTCCTCACCAAGAACCGAGAAGATCACCTTGGTCTTGCCGCAGCGGTCCGCGGCTTTCACCGCGCGCGCTGCCCCGACACCGAAAACGTCATCCGCACCGTACAGCATGTCGAGATCAGGATTGCGCTGAAGCATCTCGCTCGCGCGAGTAAGCGATATCGCCGCGTCTTGCTCGCTTGTCATCTCTGCAACCACTATGATGTTGGTGCCGGCAATGTCCTCCTTGAAGCATCTGAGCCGTTCGACCGCCCAGAACGAACCTGCAGGGCCCGCCAGCAATCCGATTGTACCGCCTGCCGGCATCAGCTTCTTGGCGCCTGCGGCCAATTCGTGACCGATGTTGCAATGGCTGGACGACACCGCAGCGTCAGGCTCGACGTCGCTGGCGACCACATTCACGCCAGCGCCCACAAGGAATATCCCTGCCCCGCGTGCCTGCATCGCGACGCCATTCAGAGCTGCTGGATCGCCCGGATCGATCAGAACCGCTTTGACCCCCTTGATGACCAGGTTCGAAACCTGGTCGAGCTGCTTGTCGATATTGGCGTAGCCGCCCGCGTCCTGCACTACCACCTCGAACCCTAGCTTGTTGGCCTCGTCGAGAATCCCGTACAGCTCAGCGGTGGGATAGGGGCCCTTGAGATTAGGCTTTGACAGCCCAATTATCGGCTTCACATCCTGCGCGGTGGCTGGAACTGCGAGCACCGCACCGAGTGCAACTGCCCAAGTCAAGCCGCTAAAGATCCCTTTGTATTTCATTTTTCCTTCCCCTTTTGTTGTTGGTTGTGGTCGCTCTCCCTGCGGCCGGTCAGTGTCCCGCTTTGCGGCGCATGCCCGCTTGGTCCAGCGCCACTGCTGCGATCAGCGACATTCCGATGATCATCATTTGCGTGTATGATGAGACGTTAAGCAGGTTGAGCCCGTTGGCGAGAATGCTGATGAAGGCGACGCCAAAGGCGACGTTGATTGCCGATCCTCGCCCTCCGGCGAGCGACACACCGCCGAGCACGACCGCAGCGATAGATTCTAGTGGCAACGTAGCGCCAAGGGTCGGTTGCCCAGAGGAAACGCGCGCCGTAAGAATGATAGCTCCGATTGCGGCAGTCAGCCCGCAGAAAGCATAGGATGCAATCCTGATGCGCTCGACACGGATGCCGGAAAGACGAGCCGCCTCCTCATTGCCACCGACGGCGCAGACATGGCGCCCGAAGCGCGTGTAGCGAAGGGCAACTTCAGCCAATAGCAGCGTCACGGCCGCAATAAGTACTGGCATCGGAATACCCAATATCGATCGATAGGCGAGTTGCCCGAAGCTGGAAGGCAGACCGGGAATGGGAACGCCGCCGGCGAGATTGAGCGCCAGGCCCGCGGTCACAGAAAGCATGGCGAGCGTGGCGATAAACGGGGATACACGCAGGCGAGTGATGATCAGCCCGTTCACCAATCCGACGCACGCACCACATATCAGCGCGGCCACAATCCCCGGTGCAATGCCATATTCACGCATGACGAAAGCCAATACGACACTGACGAGCGCTACTGTCGAGCCGACGGAAAGGTCGAGGCCGGCCGTCAGAATCACAAATGTCTGGCCGAACGCAACGGCGGCAAGCGCGGCCGCGGCCACGCCGATGTTCCTGAAGTTCTGGGCTGTAAGAAAGACCTCGGAGAAAACCGAAAACAAAATGACCATGCCGATCGTCGCGGCTGGCAATGCGATTTCCATCCCGCGTTCACGCACGATACGCACCAGTATCTGGCGCCAGTAGCGTGCTCCATCAAGCGGTTGTGTCTTTTCACCGTAAGCCTGCATATCACCAATTCCCCTGCGTTCTTGCGGCGTTACGCTGCCGAAGCGGACATGGCATGCCCCTTGAAGGCTGCCGCCAGAATACGCCGCTCGTCGAACTCGTCTTCGAGCAGTTCGTCTTGAATCTCCCCCGCCGCCACCACGAGAATTCGGTGACACAGATGAAGCAGTTCCGAGATCTCGGACGAAACGACGACAATGGCAGCACCTTGACCGGCAAGGTCCTGGATCAGCCGATAAATCTCGGCCTTTGCGCCAACATCGATGCCGCGCGTCGGTTCGTCAAAAATGAAAATCTCAGGGCGCGACAACATCCATTTGCCGATCACCAGCTTCTGCTGGTTGCCGCCGGAGTTGGTACGCGCCGACTTGGCCAGCTGGCCACGAAACTGCAGCTTCCTGGCCATGTCACGCGCGGCCGTCTTGGCACGGGTCCATGAAATGAACCCACCGCGACAGTAATCGGCCATCGAAGCCATCAGCAGGTTTTCATGGCCGGAAAGGGTGGTAACCAGACCCTGATCCTTTCGGTCCTCGGGGATGTAGGCCATGCCGTTGCGGATGGCATCGGTCGGAGCACGGATTGTTATTGCCACCCCGCGCTTGGCAATCTCCCCGCGGTCTCGCGGATCGGCTCCAAAAATGCTGCGCATGATCTCCGTGCGTCCGGCACCTACCAGGCCGGCAAAACCGATCACCTCACCGGCCTTCACATCAAAGCTAACATTGTTGAATACGCCGTCGCGGCCGAGATTACGCACCGTAAGCACCGGCTCTCCGATACGACGGTTTCGCTCGGGAAAAAGTTCTGTCAACGGGCGCCCGACCATCAGCTCGATCAGGTCATGGGCACCGTTTAGCGATGCCGTCGGGAGTGTTTTCACGTGCTGGCCACCGCGCAACACTGTGATGCGGTCGGCAAGGTCGAGCACTTCGGTCAGACGGTGCGAAACATAAAGAATCGCCGTGCCCTCGGCTCTTAGCCGCCGCAGTATTCTCAACAAAGCGCCCGCTTCCTTGTCCGAAAGAGAAGCCGTGGGCTCGTCGAGGATAATGACCGGGGCCCTGAGCACCAGGGCCCGGGCAATTTCGACAATCTGTTTCTGCCCGGTAGAGAGGGAGCCCGCCAATGCGCGCGGGTCGATCTCCTCTTCGCAGTCGAGCGCCTGGAACATGTCGCGGGCAATGCTTTCGGCGGCGCGACGGTTGAAAAGTTGGCGATCAATACCCGATCCTGGCTCGTTGCCGAGCACGACATTTTCGGCCACCGTCATGCCGGGAACGATCATCAACTCCTGAAAGATCGTGACCACGCCGCCCCGCCTTGCCTCTCCCGGCGAAGCAAAGCTGACAGCCCGTCCACCGAGCATCACACTGCCTTCACTCGGCTGGGCGTCCCCCGACAGGATACGGATCAGCGTTGATTTGCCCGCGCCATTCTCACCAACCAGCGCATGGACCTCGCCACGGTGCAGGTCGAGGCTGACCTGATGCAACGCGCGCGCACCCGGATAGTCTTTGCCGACAGCGTCGACGGCGAGGACCGGCACTTCGCCTTCAAGATTGTCAGACTGCGCCATCTCTTGCCCTCCCAGACCATGTCGATGCAGCGTGGAAATACGACCGCCAGGCCACGCATCCTAAACTAGGCCGCCGGAATAGCAGCGATCATGTCAAGTTCGACCCGTGCGCCCGGAGCACTCAGATTGTTGATTGCCACCAGCGTTCCAGCCGGTCGCCAGTCTCCGAAATGCTCGTTGAGCACGGCGTACATGTCATCCATGTCGCGCATATCGGTAACGTACTTCGTCAGCTTCACCACGTTGCGCCACGTCAGTCCCTTGGCATCCAGGACAAGTTTGATGTTTGCCAATGCCAGGCGCGTCTGCTCGCGCATGTCATGGGGCAGCACATGCTCCTCCGCGACATGCGGATGCTGATGGTAGAGGGGGGAGGCCGTGGCGCCGGCGATAAACAGCAACCCGCCAAAGCCGGTCACCTCCACTGCAGGAGCGTAAGGCATATTCGCGGCCTCTTCCGGTCGCGGATGCACTGGTTGTATCGCCATCATGGCCTCCTCCGTATCGTTGTCAGGCTGCGGCGCGGATGTTGCGCCAGTTGACCTTCTGCGAGCGGGGTGGCGTGATGCGGTTGCGCAGGACACCCAGGCCGGCAGCTTCGAGTTCGACGACATCACCGGTCGAAATCCACCGCTCGAGTTCGAAACCGCAGCCATGGTTCACCGTGCCGGAACCGATTACGTCGCCAACATTCACCGTCTCGTCCTGCGAGGTGTAGGAGATCATCTCCTCGAAACTCCACTGCATTTCGCCGGGCGTCGATTCAGCCCAGACCTCGCCATTGACCAGCACGCGCATCGGCGTGTTGAGAACGTCTGGCATTTCATCAGGCGTTACAATCCAAGGCCCCAGTCCCCAGGCAAAATCCTTGCCCTTGAACGGACCGGTGTTATTGGCCATCTCGCCGCGTTGAGTGTCTCGCGCCGAAAAGTCGTTGAGCAGCGTGTACCCAAGGATATGCTTACCGGCCTCTGCCGCATCGACGTTACGCGCCGAGAGGCCTACGACAGCAGCGATCTCGAGTTCGAAATCCAGCTTCTTGGTATATTCGGGCCACTGCACGTCGTGATCGTGGCCAATGATCGAGGTTGGATTGGCCTTGAAGGCGAACGGACGTTCATACCATTCCGGCGGCAGCTTCAGGCCCATCTTGCCGAAAGTCGACAAGAGATGGTCTTCGAAGGCGGCGAAGTCGCGCAACACCGGCACCTTGATCGGCGGCATGAGCTTTACATCCGCAAGCCGATGCGCAAGCGCTTCGCCCTTCGGTCCGCGCAATTTGGTTGCGGCGATGTCATCCCACTCAGCCACAAGCCAGTCCTCGATTTCACGAACCGGATCGAGGGACGGCCCATATAGGAGCGCCACGGCATGGAGATCGGCTGGTGCGAAAGCGTCGGCGCGCAAAGAGGGGCACGGTTTGCCCCTGGCCGCCGAGAACGCTGCGTAGGCGGCGTTGACGTCAACGATCCAGCCCTTGCCATCCCTGGCGGCCGCGACCGGATCGCTGTTGGCAGCATCGATCCGGACGATACCGAACCTGTCGACCGGGCCAAGCGGGCCATCAATTCGAAATGTTGCAATCTTCATTGTGTCACCTGCGCAATATCAACCTTGTCGTCGGCGTCGGTGCCGGGGAACGGTCCCTGCTTAATCTCGATCAGACGCGTTCTTGGCTCGAGGAACTCGACCTCGTGGCCTTCGGCCATCAACAAAAGGTCGTTGGGTTCGAGAAAGACGTCACCCAAGGACACGCCTTGCCGTGTGAAGATGCCGACCCGAGCGCGTCCGCTCTGACACATGAGAATCTGGTGTCTGGTAGGCAGCGGGGGGAGTGGCTCATTCGGCACGTGATAGTGAGGAAGGGTGATCGCTCCCTTCTGGCGCTCGAGCATGATGATCTGCAACGGCCAGCCATTGTCCGTCACATGGGCTTTCGTGGTGCGTTCAAGTGTCGGGTCCGCCACTTTGTAGGCTTCCTGGACATGACGGATTTCATCCTCGGTTTCCATGAATGGCGGGAACCTGTCGAACGCGCTGAAGTGGCCGCCGATGTAGATAGCGATCGTCCTGTTGTCGTCCGGCGCGCGGTAGAAGCGCACATGGTCAATATTCTGGTCTGGATGAGGGCTGGACATTTTTTCCTTCATTGCGTTTGCAAAGACGAAGCGACCTTGCGTCAGCGGGGCTCTATCGTATTGCTTGCCGCCGCCGGGTCTCTCATCGCTACCGTCGCACCTGCCCATGCGAGCTACCAGACTGCAAATCCAGAACTTTATGTTTCGATTTTGATCACCACACCATAGTTTTTGCAAATGAAAAAGTATGGCGGTGTTTATTGCCTATCACGAAATTTTCTGCCATTTTTTGCATACCTACAAGAACCGCACTACAGCGGCTGAGGTTGCAAGGCGCCAAGGACCTCGATGAAAATGAGGCCCCACTGGCCGGCCGATAATCCGAATGGGAGAAATCATTGATTAATTTCAATGACTACTACTACTTTGCCCAAGTCGTGGAAAACAGTGGCATCACTGCCGCCAGCAAAGTGCTAGGCCTGCCGAAGTCGAAGCTCAGCAGGCGGATCGCCGAGCTAGAGGCGCGTTTGGGGGCAAGACTGATCCAGAGAACACCGCGCAGCTTCCTCGTTACCGAATTAGGCAGCGAATTCTACGAGCACGCTCGAAAAATGATGCTGGAAGCACGAGCGGCTGAGACGGCAGTCAAGCGCAGGCTCGTCGACCAGACGGGCACGATCCGGCTGTCGAGCTCCCCTACAGTTTCGCGCCTTTGCTTTGCGGAGATCATGCCAGCGTTCCTGCGTAATTTTCCGAACACCCACGTCAAGCAGGAAGTGCTGAACCGGCCTGCGGATATGACCAACCGGATGTCGGACCTGTTCATTCTGTCTCATGAAGATGCACTCGATGACTCAACCATGATCCAGCGGCGGCTGCTGATCGAGCCACGGCATCTGGTTGCCAGCCGTGAATATATTGCACATTCGAAACCGCCGGCCGGTCCCGACGATCTTATGTCACACCAAATGTTGGCGACGTCCGAGACGTCTACTCAGATTAGGTGGGACCTGACCGAAACCTCGACCAATCGGCAATCATGTCAATGCCTTACGCCCCGCCTTGCCAGCAACGACATTTTTGCTGTCGCCGCGGCTGCCCGCGCTGGCGCCGGCATCGCCGCGTTGCCGGCATCTGTCTGCGGCGATGACATCAGGACAGGCGAACTCATACATATACTGCCCGAATGGACTGCCGGTGCGACCATGGTCAGCGCCTTGCTGCCATCTAAGCAAGGTGTGTTGCCAGCTGTTCGAGCACTGCTTGACCACATTACCGAACAATTGCCGCCAATTGTCGCCGCCCTGCACCCGCCTAGGCACGCGGCGAGGGCGGCCCAGTAGAACTGACACTCAGATGTGGACATACCCAATGATATATGAGCTACGCTACTACGAATGCGTGCCGGGAAAGCTACCTCAGGTCCTCAAGCGTTTCGAGGATCATGCGTTGCCGATCTGGAACGAGTTGGGTATCCGATCACTCGGTTTCTGGACAACCGCGATCGGCGAAAACGACCAATCTCTCCACTACATGCTAGCTTGGGAAGACCTCGCCGAACGAGAGGCGAAATGGTCCGCCTTTGCTACGGATCCGCGGTGGCAGTTGGCCAGGAAGCTTAGCGAGCCCGCTGGTCCACTTGTCGCCAAAGTCACCAACTCGATCTTAAAACTGGCTCTGCATGGAACAACGACAGCATTTTTAGCAGCCGACTGACTGGCATGCGCAGGCGCCATTCACGATTATGCGCATCGCCCGCAGAAACCGCGGGGAAGTTGCACATCTCGGCTATCGTGCAGACAAGCTGGAGCAGCGAACAGCTTGGCCTCGATGCGTCCGACTTCTGCCCTGCTTGCTCGTTGGAGCAATAGGCCGAAGAGAGAATTACCTTCGGCTGGCCTGTGAAAGAGCAGCGCATAAGGCGTAGAAATCGGCGCGCCCGCCAGGACGGGCATCTCCGGGACGGTGTCGAAGCAAATTCGCGCCCGCTCGATCGGTCAACAAGGTGACCTAAGGAGGTTCAGCATAGCGCCGCGCGAGCGGGAACCGGGACAGATCACCTCCGACGAGCGGTCAATTTGTCAGTGTGATCTTGGGGCCGGCTTTGGCTTTGTGACGAAGGCTGTGAGCAGCTCTACGTCACGATGCCAGCTCATGGATTCTCACACCCGGAACGACCTCGCGGGCAATCTCGCAGAGGTGCTGATGGTGCGTAAGGTAGATTACCTGGCCCGTCCTCGCCATTTCGCCAAAAAGCCTGAATACTTCCTCCGACCTGACATGATCGAAAGTTTCCATGATGTCGTCAGCGATGAACGGTACTGAGGAGCGGACTTGCGCGAACTCGTAATATCCAGCCAGTCTCAGTGCGAGATAGAGTTGAAAGCGAGCGCCCTTCGAGAGTGCATCGGCCACCTTGGATTGCCCGTCATGTTGCATTGCTATGAGGATTTCTCCACCCTTTACGGGTTGGGTCGTCAGGCCGCAGTACTGCCCCCTCGTCATCAGCGCAAAAGCATCCGAGGCGCGTGCCATCATGCTTGAACGATGGCGTTCACGGTAAAGGCGCAGCGCGTTTTTTGCAGCCATGACACCCAGTTTCAGTTCGATGAACCTTACCGCCTTTTCTTCGATGTCGAGTAGTATGGTCCGGCGTTCGGCATCGATACGAGCAACCGCACTGTCTCCACCGATCGCCTCCAGTCTGTCGGCCGCCCGCGTCACCCTAACGAGCTGTGCCTGGATGCGTTCGTCGAAATCAGCAAGCCGCCGCTCGATTTCGGCCTTTTCGATTTCCAGGGAATCCAGGGCCAGGCCATACAAGGCCGCCATTGCCTGACCAGTGTGGTCAACTGCGAGCTCGATGCAGAGCTTCTCCTCGAGTTCGATCACGTGACGACCCAAGCGGTCCCGCTCGCGCAGCTGTTCGTCACGCTCGATAACTTCTGCGAGCGTATCTACAGCGAAGATCTCAAGCACCTCGCTCTTTTCTTGATCGTGGGCCATTGCCTCTTGCTCAAGGCTTTCCTTGATATCGTTCAAACGCTCCAATTCGATGAGGAGGCTCGCCTTGTTCTCCCTTGCACGATCGGCGAGCTCCAGGCGCTGTTGAAAGGCCACCACGAGCTGCGCCGGATCGTCATCATCGACACCATGATTCACTTCAACTGCAGCAGCTGCGACGTCAACTATGAAGCTCTCCCGGTCTGCTTGCATCTTGTCGATGCGCAGTTGCAATGCCTCGCGATCCTGAAGACATCTAGATAGAAGAGCCAACTGGTCGAGGACGCTTCCAAGACCCGGTATCGAAACGCTGCCCTCGAGCCATGTCCCCCTGATCGTCTCGGCAACGGCACGAAGCCACTCCTGCTCGTGCCGTTCCGCCAGTTCGACTGCGCGCCGTCGGTTTGCTAGCTCCTCTTCCTTGGCAGCTACTGTCCGGAACGCTTCGGCCCGCTCGGCGTCGATCCTGGTTTGGCGCGCCAAGAACTGGTCGGCTACGGCCATTGCCGTCTCCAGACTGTCTCCGGCGTTCGGGGCGATGCCGACGCCCTCCAGCGCCCCAGCCAGCGCAAGCAATGTGACCGCTCCGTCATCACTCGCACGCTCGGCCCTCTTGCGGGCGAGGTCGATCTTCGACCAGGCCTCGAGAGCGTCCTTGCGAGCTGCAGCGTGATCCTCGACCTGTTCTATCAGACGCTCGGCTGGGACGTCCGGCTTGTGGGCAAGCAGATCGCTTGCTGCAGCCACCACCTCTGCCAGCAACGCTTCACTATCAAGGCGGTTCGCGTCAATGGCAGCATGCGCTCGGGTAAGGACAGCCTCGGTTTCCGCGAGTCTTTGCCTCGCTGCGCGCAATTCAGCAAGCACTTGCGCATTGGTCAGTCGGCCAACCCCAGCAGCGTCGTCGCGGGCAAGGGCCAAAGCAAACTGATCGGCCGTTTCACCAACCAACACGCTTCTGTGCCTTTGCCAGGCCTCGTCGCGGTCGCGACGGATCGCTGCGGCCGTCTCGTCATCCGGAACGTCTGCGGAGGCACGAAAGGCGTCAAGCCGACCCAATAGCAATGCTTTCAGGTCTTCATGCTCGGCAATACGCGTGGCAAGCACGGCCTTCGCCTTGGCAAGCTCGGCCAAACGCCCTTTCCACGCGTTGACTTGTGAAGTGCTCGGAACGGAGACCGCAGACAGTGACCGAGCGTCCCCCTCCCATGGATGCAGGCGGCGCAATGCGGTCTCGCACAAGGCGGCGTTTTCATCCTCGATCTCGCGCGCCGCCCGGATTTCGCGAAGGTGGCCGCTTTCCCTGGCCTTCGAAAGCGACGCCATCACCCGCGCTCTGGCTGGAGCTGGCACGGCCGGCTCCTCGCCAACACGCTCCCGTGCGGCCTGTAGGGCGTCGAATGAGGCCGTTGCCTCATCGCGTGCGACACGCAGACTGGTTGCGACGCCCGATCGCTGTTCGAGCAGGTGGCGCAGCGCCCCCACAATCGCCGCAGGTACAAGCAACTTTTCGGGATCTGTTTCAAACGACCGGCCAAGGGCTGATAGGCAGCTCGCCACCGCATTGTCGAGGATCTGCAATTCGGTTTTCCGTGCCGGCAAATCGAGGCCAGCCGAAATGTAACGCGCCTTGGCGTCTGCCATGGCGTGCACCCGTTCCGACACAGCAAGTATTTGTTCGTCCAGCTGGATTGATCGTATCCTGCCATGAACTCTTTCGAGCTCGTCAGCAATCGCGGACTGCCTCGTCCTGAGGCTTGCGTCGTGGTCGATCATCACTGCGACGCAGCCCGTCCACTTGAGGGCAGGCGCGACAAGGTCCGGCAGTTCTGCCAGACGCGCTTTCTTCTGCTCTATCTCTCTCAGTATCGGGAATGCGTGCAGAAGCCTCGAAATCGTCCCCAGCCGACCGGTCAGGGCAGCCCGTTCAGACACACTGCGATCATATTGTTCCTTGGCGTCACGACGCTCGGATTCCAGGCTCTCGTAGGTCGATGCGAGTGTGTCTATCTCCTCGCGCGCAGCCTTCAGTTCGGCAAGGCGCTTCTTGAGGAGCGCAATCTCGGTATTCTGGGCCTGCCTGCGGTGGATTTTGTCCGCATCCGTCTCGAGAGCGCCAAGGGTGTCACTGGCATGACCAAGTCCGGCACTGGCCGTAAACAGCAGCTTGCCCAGATCTCCGCGCGATTCCAGTATCGCCCTCCCACCGGCTTCCAGCGTCTCGTCATCGAGCGAGAACATGGTGGTGTAGGCATCGCGGGAAAGACCTGCGAGATGAGCGGAAAGCGCAACTTCGCTAACCGGTTGGCCGACTTCATTGAACAACGAATTGTTGCGCTGTTTGGTGCGGGCGAAAACCTGCTCCTCGCCAGAAAGTTCGATCACCCCGCCAACACGCATGGCGCCATACTCATGCAGGAAATTGTAACGGCTGCGCTCCTCGATCCCGAACAGTAGATCGAGATAGCCTGACAGTGCTGTCGACTTGCCGGCCTCGTTGAGCCCGAAGACGATATGAAGGTCGGGCCCTTGTTCCGGCCTTCGCCCGAAATCGATCGTCTTGTCGGTGAACTTGCCGTAACGGACCAGATCAAGGCGCCTGAGCCTCATTGCGCGCCACCTGCCTTGAGACGGGCTGTCACCAGCTCGGCGCCACCAGTAAGCACCCGGTCGAGAAACTCCTCCAACGCTGTTTCATCCTTTCCCGCGAAACCGCGTGCGTCGGGTGGCAGATCTGCGAGCGTCCTCATCACGAGCGCCTTCGCTTCCTCGCGAAAGGCTTGGGACCTGATGTCGGCGCCCATGGTTTGGGCAAGCTCGAATATCGGGTCGGCAGCGCCGTCAGATGTCTGAGAACTGTTGTTCGACAGCGCAAGTTCGAGCTTTTCCACCCAGATATCGCCAATGTCTTCACCGAGCTGTTCGGCCTCAGCCAGCAGCAGATCCCTGTCGCGGATAATGCTCCATGACAGTGGCGATGAACCCATAAGCCTGAGACGGATCACGGCATGGCGCGACCTCGCAGTCATTCTGACCTTTTCCAAGGCAATCCGAATGCGCCTCACGGCTTCCGCCCACTCCACTGTTTCCGTCAAGTCGACGTCCACACGCTCGAACTGAGCAATGCTTACCGCCCTCTCCTCGATCTCGATCGAGCGGTCGTCTCGGACGGTCACCAGCGTAACCGACTTCTCTCCGGCCTCGTTGATGTCCCTGCCCTGCGGCATTCCCGGCATCACAATCGTAGCTGTGCCAGGATAGACCTTGCGGACATGGACATGGCCGAGCGCCCAATAATCGAAACCATGCCGCTGCAAGTCGGCTACGCTGCACGGAGCGTAGACATCGTGGCCGGGAGAACCGGCAAGGCTGGTGTGCATGATGCCGATATTGACTACACTTTCCCGGGCAGCCGCATATTTGGGAAGAAGGCTCTCGGGCGCCTTTGAGCTGGCAAAGCTCAAGCCATGGAAGGCGACGTCAAGCCCACCAGCTGTCTGGAGCACTGTCTGAGCCCTGCCGCCAAATATGGTCACGGTTTCAGGAAAGGTGAGCTGCTTGGATATCCGCGACAGTGCGTCATGATTGCCGCGGATCTTGTAGACCATGACGCCGGCCTGATGAAGGCGCATCATCTGGGTGGCCAGAAAGCGTGCAGTCTTCATCGACGTCTGATCGCCATCATAAAGATCGCCGGCGATAATGAGTGCATCGACCTGCTCCGAAAGGCAGAGGTCGACGATTGCGACAAAGGCCTGCCGGCTCGCATCGCCAACAAGCTCAGCAAGCTCGGCATTCCGCAGCGCCAGCGAACGCAACGGCGAGTCGAGATGAACATCGGCCGTGTGAACAAATCGAAACGCCATGCAGGTCTCCAGCCACAGAAGGCGAGCATGTCTGCGGCGACTATTGATATGGCGCACCGAAACAGCTTCCGCTGCGAGTGGACGCAACGCTGCTTATTGCGTTGGAAAAGCAGCTTGTCAAAATTCAGGCAGGGCCGGGCGGAAGAATATCAACCTAGTACCATAAACGCTGGCCCAGCCTGCAAATTGGCTGAAGCTATCCGATCGCGGATTGCGTTGTTCAACTGTGTGAGGCCGTAGCCATCGCACCGGCGATGAGCCGGACCCGGTGGCTGATCGCTGCCATGGTTGAAGTCATGAGTTGATCAGGAAAATTGCCTGGCAGCGAATTGACGACAGCTTGTGCCTGACGCTCAGCGTTCGCCTGAATGTCTTCGAAGATTGCCTTCATCGTCGGGGTGCCGACACCCGCGATATCCGCCGTCTGCATGAAATGACGGGGCACGATGTCATGAATTGCGTAGTGACGGTTTTTTCCGACCGACATTGCGAGCTTGAATTTCTTGCGGGAGACCTGACCCTGGTCAAGGCTCGGCTGTGCGGTCAGGACGTCGTAAAGCGGTGTCATGCGGAACCGTCCGCCGGGCCCTAGGAAGATGCTGAAGTTCTTCGCGTGACCATCGGTCGCTCCTAGTAGCCAGAATATGATACTGGCGCGCATGAAAGTAGCGATGTCGGTTTCTGGCGTATCGCTGCCTTTCAGCAGGTTGATGATCTCCCGCATCCCGGGCCCACCGTCGGACTGGTATTTTCGGGTGGGCGGGATCGATAGAGCCTGGCACGTGTCCTCTTGGGGCAGCCGGAGCAATCGTCCTTCCTTTGTCCAAAGACGGTCAAAGCGTTCGACGATGAGCGTCCGACGTCCGCCAAAATCCGCGATCTCTGCTTTTGCGGCTGGGACCCCGAGCGCTTCTAGCAGCTTCAGGCAAAGATACTCATTCTCGACGCTGTTGGATAGATCGATGCCGTTGGGGAGCTGCCCGATCTGCGGTTTGAGAATGTGGGTGGTGGCAGTGGTGCCGGTGGGTTTGAACCACTGTCCGTCCTTGCGCAGCAGCGCTGTCTTTTCCTGTGCGCCGGCAATCGAGATGCGGAAATCTTCATCCTCGCCCATGCCGAGCGGTGCTGCGTGGAGGTTCTTGACGATACCGGCGATGTCGTCGTCACTGACCGGCTTTCCATCGATGCCACCGGCAGCGCCGGGGTCGAGGCCGTCGGGCAGAAATTGCAAGGCGCCCACACAGTCATGGCCAAGGGCGGTCAGCAGACTAAAAGCGTCGGTACCGTCGGCGCCGACGCGCTCGGCGACACGCTTGCGGATATGGTCGCCATCCGGCAGCAGATTGTCGAATACATTGATGACCGCGGTGCCTATGTATCGGTCTTCGCGCAGCGGCAGGGACAGTGAGACGGGAAATGTGCCACCCCAGTCCAGCCAGTCTCTTCCATATTGAAAGTCGATCGCGCCTGTCGCCTCGCGGCGCAAAACGCCGACATGGCGACCGTTCAGGAAAACATTGAGAGGGACGTGAGCTCGCTTCCGTGCCATCAGAATAGGTTCTCGATGTCGCTGGCGCTGCCCTGGCTGCGTGGCCGGACGACGATCTCCAGGTTCAGGGCTGACAATACGTCCATTACGGTGTGCAACTGGACGGCGGGTTCCCCAGCCTCGAGTCGCGAAATCGTGCCTTGCCGCAGATGGATTTGGTCTCCCAGTGCGCCCTGGCTCAGTCGCGCCTGCTTGCGGACGCGGCGTAAGATGGCGCCGAGTTGCTTTTCCGTGCGGGCAATCTGTTCGTTCAAGGCAGCCTCCATGCCTCTGTATACGCGATAGCGTATATACCGTCAGCATACGCGAATGCGCTTAATTCTATATTATACGCGAGATCGTATAAAAGCTGCAAACGCGGATAAATCATGCCGAGTCGGGTCGCGCCCACAGGGCAGGCCAAGTTGGCATAATTGGCTTCGATTAGACGACGCCTGCCCGCACCCAAAACTCTTCCCGAAAGCTTCGCGGTACGCCGCCACTCGGGTTGCCAGATACGGTGGCGGTTCACGGAGAAGCCCATCCCGATTGGGAAGACTGGCTCTCGAACACCGGGAAGACGCCTGGCTCGTGGTGGCCGGAATAGACCGATTGGCTCGATGGGCATTCCGCGCCTCCGGCCAAAGTTGGGGAACACGGTTTCAGAGCGATCGGTTCGGCGCCCGGCACATATGTGTTCGAGAAGTGAAAGATGCTGCGGCGATTTTTGATCGCGATCAAGGTTGGTTCGTCGCTGTCCTGCTTGGATGCGGGTCGTCAAACGTATCTGAAGGAGGCATTCATGTTTACCAGCAACGCCGGCCCTTTAGACCGCGGCATCAGGATCGTTGTGGGGCTCGTGGTCCTGTCGCTTCTTTTTATCTATCCGACGAGCGACTGGCGCTATGCGAGCCTGCTCGGTCTCGTCCCGCTGCTAACCGGACTTGCCGGCACGTGTCCGCTCTACAGCATGCTCGGCCTTTCGACCTGCCCTACGCAGCGCGGCTGAGTGGCCTGACTGGAGAGGTTCCGCAGGCAAGCATGTCATCCGGCCGGCTTGAACGAATCGCGGCACCTCGATGCTCGACCGTCAGAACGGATGCGGACTGACTTCGGCGGAAGCTGCCCAGCGTCCCTGCCGCACCTCAGACGCCGGAACTGTCTTCCCGCATGTTCCGGTTCGGAAACGATGCCAGCATTGTGGGCCGTTAGTGAGTCCGAAGTCGACGTCCGTGTCCAGAAGATGGGCTAACTTGTCTGCTTTGCCAGACTTACAATGGGTGAGATGAAGCACCAGGCAATTCCACTTCTCGATCGCCTTCTGTGCGATCTCAGCATGCTTGCCGGGGTGGACCGTCCAGTCCTGCCAAGCTTGGAATAGGCTGACCGGGGAGATTCCAAGGGTCAGCCTTGGACGTTTTCATCCGCTTCATCGCTGCGGTCGGGCACGAAGGCTAGCCCGTACCCGAACAGGCGACCAACCCTCATAATCGTCTCATAGGTCGGGTTGGCGTTCCCGTTTTCCATCTCGGCGACCTGTCGGCGGGTCAGTCCGATCAAGGCAGCAAACTCCTCTTGAGACTTTCCAAAGGTCATGCGGATCTCCTTAAGGTCATCCGGAAACCGCAAACGACCCGCCGCTGCTTTTTCGCCGAGCGCCTTTCGACGTGCCCTAACCTCTTCTTTGCTTGGCCTGCTGAATCTCGCCATATCTACCTCACCGCCCGGCGCAGGGCCTCAACCACGTCGCTGCACCTCACTGTTGCTTGCTCTACTGCCTCAGCAAGCGCACCTTCCTCGATCGCGATGGATGGCGCAGCTTCAAGAGCGTCGGCAAAGGCCACGAGCCCTTCGGCCAGCGCCGTTCCGTCAACCCCGTCACCGGAGACGGCGTCGCATACACGCGACCAATCAGGCGCGTAATCGGAGCCTTTGTCTTGCATGCAACGCCATTTAGTTGAGCGTGCGATCACGTCATCCGCCAGCTTCATCGGCGCGAAGTCGTAAAGGGGAGAGAGCCTCGCTGCGCCGTCGGAATATTTGGACATTGCAGTGTTACGGCCATGGTTATCGGGATTTCCCATGGCTAGGTTGGTTGCATCTCGTTTGAGATACTCGAGCACATCAGCCTGCGGATCCGCGGAATAGGCCTTCAAGATTTCCACGTAACGTTCGTGAGCATCGATGTGACCGAAATCTGACACGCCGACTGCGGACGTCATGCTCTCCTGGCCAACCCTAGCTGTGCGCCCACGTTCGTCCACGTATCTGTCGAAACGTGGGATTATCATTGTTCCGTTTCCGGCTGTCGACGGCGCGTGGACATGCAGCCCGATGCGGGCGGCCACCTGCGAGTAAACAGCCTCCGTTTTAAGAATGAGCCCGTCAATGTCGCCGCCGCGCTTTAGCTTGACGATGAGGTGTTCGACGGCCTCATCATCAGCCACCAGAGGGTCGGGATAGTACAGTCCGTCCTTAGCAAGCGTCAGCGCAACCTTTGGCCACTCGCCTTGAAGGCCACTAGAACCGGAGGCGATCATGGCGTTCTTGTCGACGACTTCCACGAACAGATCCGTGCGATCGAGGATGTCGTCAAGGGCTAGCCCCGTGCGAACAACGCCTTGGAGTCGTTTGGCTTCCTGTTCGGCTGCTTCCTTGATCCTGACATTGCCGATCGTGCTGCCCCCGGATCGCATCAGTAACGGTAGGTCCGAGGCACGGCTGTCTGGTGGAAGTCCGAGTGCCTTGGCGAGCCTGATACGCGCATGGCCTTGTGGGAGGAGGTCAAGCAGGAATGGAGGCCAGCGCGGAGTGCGCTTATCCGCCAAGCTTAAAGGATATTTGAAAGAGACAGCCCGGAAGTCCGTGACGGGGCGTTCATCTGCGAATTCGACCGCACCTTTTTCAGCGAAGTAATCGACATCGTAACTGACGGTCGCTCCGGCGAGGAAACCAGCGTCGGGCTGCTCAAAAGAAACCTCTGCAGCGTCGAACCAGCGGTCACCCAGAAACGTCTGAAGCGTGATGATCATGAAACAACCCTCATGATGGGTTATATAATCGTGATAATACCAACTAACAACCCATCAAAAGGATCATAATCGGAGAACCCATAATCGGAGGTCACACTTTTCACTCGGCTAAACAGCGTTTTGTGTCCTAGAAGGCGCTGACTTTGAGGACAAGGCCACGCTTGGCAATCACGGATGTCGAACAGAGCGCCTGGCACACATTTCGACGGTACTACCAGCCGCAAGGCCCAAGTGATGATGTTCCCACGGAATGGCTACCCTATGCGCCGCGTGGTTACGGTCTGTGGCTGCCAGGCTCTAGATCGCGCTCCCGACGGGCGGCCGATGAAATCGTTGGCCAGCAGCGCAAACAAGCTGACAATTCCAGCCAATCAGATCTGTGCGGTTCTTGCATTCCTTTCGGCATCTAAAGCGCACAGCCTGTCGATCACGTCAAATGAACGATAATCTTGCCTTATCATTCATTTGATGGCCTACTGCCGAAATGGCCTCTAACGTCGCGCAAAATCCGGAAAACCATAGCAAACTGCGTTCGCCTCGACGAGAGAGCACCTCTGAAAACGCTATTCTGGGTAAAAATCGCTGTCATGACGATGTCTCCGTCGATGACCTGCATGACATTGTCGATGTCGTGATGGCAATGGGCCGGCAGGCGGAGGCGGCCATCGAGCCCGGCGCTGTCGTCGGTGCCGACGGCGGAGGCACCTCCCCTGCCCTCGCGTCCGACGACGTCTCGCCCGTCCGCCGCCATCCGGGCCAGCTCGATGAGCTGGCCGAGCGTGCGCGCGGTTATGTCAAGGCGGCCAGTTCCGCCAACACCCGGCGCGCCTACGCCGCCGACTGGAAGCATTTTTCCGAGTGGGCCCGGCGCCAGGGTTTTGCCACCATGCCGCCGGATCCCGAGACCGTCGGGCTCTACATCACCGCGCTCGCTTCCGGCGCCGGCATCGGCGACAAAAAATCCGTGTCGACCATCGAACGACGGCTCGCGTCCCTGAGCTGGAACTATGCCCAGCGCGGGACAGAAAAGCTCGACCGGAAACACCGTGCCATCGCGACCGTCATGGCCGGCATCCGCAATGCCCACGCCCGCCCTCCCCGGCAGAAGGAAGCGCTCCTGCCCGAAGATCTGATCGCCATGCTGGAGACGCTCGACAGGGGGACCCTGTGCGGCCTTAGAGATCGGGCGATGCTGCTGCTCGGTTTCACCGGAGCGCTGCGCCGCTCGGAGATCGTTGGCCTCGATTGCGGCCGCGATCAGACCCAGGATTCTTCGGGCTGGATCGAGATCTTCCCCAGCAAGGGCATATTGGTCACCTTGCGTGGCAAGACCGGCTGGCGCGAGGTTGAGATCGGCCGTGGATCGGCCGACTCCACCTGCCCTGTCGTGGCCCTGGAGACCTGGCTGAACCTTGCCCGCATTTCCCATGGCCCACTGTTTCGCCGCGTGACCGGTCAAGGCAAAAAGGTCGGCACCGAGCGGCTCAACGACCAGGAAATCGCCCGTCTGGTCAAACGTACCGCCCTTGCCGCCGGCATCCGCGGCGATCTGACCGAGTCCGAACGGACCGGGCTTTTTGCCGGCCATTCGCTGCGTGCTGGCCTTGCCTCTTCGGCCGACGTCGAGGAGCGCTACGTGCAGAAGCAGCTCGGCCATGCCAGTGCAGAAATGACCCGCAAGTACCAGCGCCGCCGCGACCGCTTCCGCGTCAACCTCACCAAGGCGAGTGGACTCTAGCGCCCTCCCCTCCAACTCCGGAATTGGACGCATTTGAGAATGCCGCCCCGGTCACACAAAGCACCTCGATGAGGTCCGCGTGCGATTGCCACGGCATATCAGTAGCCCGCCGAAGATCCCTCCCCAAGCAAATTGCTGTGCCTGGTAGAACGCGGCCCCGCTGCGGAGCTGTAGCTTCCTCTACCCGCCGCAGCTTCCCTTAGGCAGTGATCGATGTCCCGACCGGAATTCAGCTGCGACCCAGCTTCTGCCCGCCCGGCGTCATCCCGCTTTGGTCTGGGCCCCTCCCCTGCCGCGCAGCAGCGCCATGAGCACCGGCCCGATCGAGAATTCACCGGCCCGCGCTTTCGCCGTCAGGCTACGCAGATAGCCGCCCGGGCTGGAAATGGCCTCGCCCTTCTGCAGCATCGCCGCCACCATGATCGCGGCATCCACCGCCCCCATCGCCTCGCAGGCCTGGTTCCAGGCATCCGGACTGACGCCGAGCGCGCCGCGCACTAGATTTGCCGTTTCCACCAGATCCGCCCAGCCCGAAATGCCGTTTCGTGCGTAGTCCGCAATGTCAGGGCAGGCACGCAGCACCATGCCAAGCGGATAACCCGTTGGCGGCTGGCTCCTGGTTTCAGGTTTCACCGCAGCGGCCGTCCCTTGGCCTTTCTCGAGGCCGGGTTCAAATTCATAAGGGTGTGTATTTGAATTCTGTATGTGGCGCTCGGAATGGGACTCATTGGCGCTTGTTTCTTCAGTTTTTACGTGACTTTCCAGGGCCTTGCGTACCTCCTGGGCAAGCGCAGCCAGCTCGGCGGCAATCGGTTCGAGCTCAAGCCGGCTCGCCGTGCGTGGAATAGCCGCCACTATGTCACGATAACTGAGATGCAGGCGTGGCCAATCAGCCGCAATGCCCTCCTCGAGGCCGAATGCGATCATCTTGGCGATGTCACGACGCAGGATGGTGATGCGCTCGCGGACGAGCAGAAGCGACCGCCGCTCAGCCCTCACTGCCTCGGCCATGCGCTCGAATTCTTGGGCACGGGCCAGAAGCGGCGTCAGGTCGAAGCCAAAGGCCTGCTCGATCGCACCGTCAAAGCCTTTGCGGGCATAAC
>JAESGW010000525.1_pt1 | contig 29770 bp, 37 predicted proteins | sample 9269791 | NCBI WGS metagenome assembly JAESGW01 (sample SAMN16773120, study PRJNA677053) | algae metagenome | isolation source: Aphanocapsa lilacina HA4352-LM1 and co-occurring heterotrophs from near cave... | place: USA: Maniniholo cave, near Haena, Kauai, HI | collected 2009-07-28
GCATGAGGCCGGGGTGAAGACGGCGGACCTGGCTAGCAAGCACGGGATATCCGGGGCGACCATCTACAACTGGAAGGCCAAATTCGGCGGCATGGATGTCTCCGAGGCCAGGCGGTTGAAGGCGCTGGAGGAGGAGAACGCGAAGCTGAAGAAGCTGCTTGCCGAGCAGATGCTCGATGCGGCTGCGCTGCGCGAGCTTCTTTCAAAAAAATGGTTGGGCCCGCTGCCAAACGCGCCGCGGTGGCGCATCTGGAGGCCAAGTTGGGCCTGTCGGAGCGGCGGGCCTGTTCGATCGTGGGCGCGGACCGGAAGATGATCCGCTACCGCTCTCGCCGGCCGCCAGACACCGAGCTTCGCGCCCGGCTGCGCGAACTGGCCAATCAACGCCGCCGGTTCGGCTATCGGCGGCTGTTCATCCTGCTGCGGCGGGAGGGCGAGTCGTCCGGGATAAACCGGATCCACCGGCTCTATCGGGAGGAAGGGCTCACTGTCCGTAAGCGTCGAGCCCGCCGAAAGGCGACAGGCACCCGGGCGCCAATCCTGGTGGAAGCGAAGCCGAACGCACGCTGGTCGCTGGACTTCGTCTACGACCAGTTCGCCAACGGACGGCGCTTCCGCGTCCTCAACATCGTCGATGACGTCACCAAGGAATGCCTGGGCGCGATCCCGGACACATCGATCTCGGAACGGCGGGTGGCTCGGGAACTGACGATGATCGTCGAGCGGCGCGGTAAGCCGGGCTCGATTGTCTCAGACAACGGCACCGAGTTCACCTGCAATGCCATGCTGAGCTGGTGCAAGGACACCGGCATCGACTGGCACTTCATTGCGCCGGGCAAGCCGATCCCGAATGCCTTCGTCGAGAGCTTCAACGGGCGCATGCGCGATGAGCTCCTCAACGAAACCCTGTTCTTCGATCTCGACGACGCCAGGACAAAGATTGCGGTGTGGGCTGCCGACTACAACGGCGACCGCCCGCACTCGTCGCTGAAATACCTCACCCCAGCGGCCTATGCCGCCACATTCACCGCAACGGGCGATCGGCTGCGCAACCCCGACCAGCTCCGCCGATCACCCGTTGCTCCACCTGCGCCAGACGGCGTAAAATCCGCCGAGACTCTAATCGCCGCTGGATGAAAGTTCAGTGGCAGGTCACCTGGAAGCAATAATTGGCGGCAAACACAAGCGACAATCTCGACCTAAAACCGCTGCGCTCGAATGACCTGAACGTCACTGATAGCCAAGATTCCAACTTGGCGCTCTACAATTGGATAGATCGCAGATAAGAGCAGATCCAATTCATTTTGATCCAGTATGCAAACCACAGTGAACATCTTCCCAGACTCGCTGACTAAGCCGGTAGCTTCCCATCGACCGGAATGTCCATTTCCAGCAATGATCGGAAGCACGGAATACCCTGAAACCTTGGCTCCGTCGATCAGCCCGATCACTCGTCTGAGCAACGGGCTCTCAATTACGATTTCAAGACGCTTCTTTGAATGTGTACGAATCATTTTGTCCTAACCTTGAAAAAAGTGGGCGGCTGTTACGTAAATCGGAATTCCAATCAGCAGATTGAATGGAAAGGTTATGCCGAGCGACATTGTTAGAGCGATTGCAGGATTGGCCTCAGGCAGGGCCAATCTCATCGCAGCAGGGGCCGCTATGTAAGAAGCGGAAGCAACCAATGTCGATAAGACAGCCGTACTTCCGGCCGATAGGCCGAGCATCATCGAGACGGCGCAGCCAATGCCTGCTCCGATCATGGGCATTGCAATGGCAAACCCTACAGCGGAAGCCGGAATCTTTTTCCAGCCCGTTATGAGCCATCGGCCAGCAAGCAAACCCAGATCAAGAAGAAAGAAGCAGAGCAGGCCTGGGAATAAATCAAGCACCAATGGCTTCAGCGTCGTCATACCTTTCTGGCCAGTGACGATGCCGACAGCGAAGGCCCCTAGCAACATGACGATCGAACCATGGGATAGGATATGCAGTGGTGTCGTGGTCGATCTTTCGCCCGATCTCGACGCTATCCACAAAGCCGTGAATAGTGCGGGAGTTTCCATGGCCGCCGCAACTGCAACGAGCCATCCATCAAATTTGGTGCCCAGCTGCGTCAGCGCACTTGTTACAGCTAAAAAAGTAACAGCGGAAATCGACCCGTAGTGACCAGCGATTGCTGCGGCGTCTAATCGGTCAAAAGGGGTCCAAAGCCTTAGGAGAGCAAAGGCGAGGAACGGCGTTGCTGCCGAAAGGAGTATTCCCGCAGTTATTGTCGTCAGTAACTGCCCATCCAAGCCATGATGGGATACTTCGACCCCGCCTCGAAAGCCGATGGCCATTAGCAGGTACAAAGCCAAAAACTTGGCGACCGCTTCAGGAACTGCAAGGTCCGAGCGAGCTAACGCCGCCCCTAATCCTAAAAGGAAGAAAAGGACCACAGGGGATAGCAAATTATAAGCCGTAAAGGCGGCAATCGACATCGGTACGTCCAAAATTTTCGGACCAACCCCTAGCGCATCGATGGCTTATAGGTACAATTGATTGTGTTGAACTGGCCCATTGAGAAAATTGATGCCCCGAGCCCTTACAAATCTCGACCTCGACTTGGTGCGAACGTTCTGCACGATAATTGCGAGCGGAAGTTTTACCCAGGCGGCGGGACGGCTGCGCTTGCAGCAATCAACTGTATCGCTGCAAATAAAGCGGCTCGAAGATTCTGTCGGCAGTACTTTGCTGGACCGATCGGGGAGATCGATCCAGCTTACGCCTTCCGGGGAGCAATTCCTCGATTATGCCAGCCGCCTACTTGAATTGAACGATGAAGCGGTGGCCCGGGTCAGCGAACCCCTTATTGCTGGCTCAGTAAGGTTGGGAGCGCCTGAAGACTTTGCCACACGCCATCTGCCAGATGTTTTGTCCAGGTTTGCGCATGCCTATCCCGCTGTAGCGCTGGAGGTGACGTGTGACCTTACCTTGAACTTGTTGGATGGCTTTGGAAAAGGTCAGTTTGATCTGGCGCTAGTCAAGCGGGAGCGTTCTGCGGCTCTCGGGGCGATGCGGGTTTGGCGAGAACCCTTAGTCTGGGTCAGTTCAACACGCAACCTGCCGGAGCGGTCTGTCCCGCTTGCCTTGGTCGTTTCACCTGTGCCGTGTGTCTATAGGAAGCGAGCTATCGACGCTCTTGATCGCCAGCGTCGGAAATGGCGGGTGTCTTATACTTGCGGATCGCTTGCGGGATCGATTGCTGCGGTCAAAGCGGGGCTCGGTGTTACTGTTCTACCCAAAGACATGGTCCCGCCAGGCCTCGAAACTTTCGACGGCAAACAGCTGCCCGATCTCAAGGACACAGAAATCGCACTTCTAGAGGCGCCCCGCATATCTGCAGCAGCCAAGCGTTTGGGCGAGCATATCGTACGGTGTCTGGAACAAGGCCCGTCGCAAACAAATTAGCTTTGGGATAAGCCATGGAATTCGTTAGAAAGTTCTTCGACACGACGATGTTTTCACCCCATGGGATATGCCTGTTGTGGGAACCCCAAATTCTTTTGGTGCACGTTGTCTCAGATGCTTTGATTGCTATTGCTTACTTCTCGATACCAGTTGCTCTTACCATCTTCGTTAGGAAACGCTCGGACGTCGATTTTGGATGGCTGTTCTGGGCTTTCGCTATTTTCATCTTTGCTTGTGGGCTTACTCATGTCCTTTCGATTTATACTCTTTGGGTACCAATCTACGGCGTCGAAGGCGTCGTCAAATTTCTGACAGCTCTGGCGTCGGTATTCACCGCTATCTTGCTCTGGCCATTGCTGCCTAAGCTGCTCCAAATCCCATCACCATCGCAGCTGCGACATGCTCATGTTTTGCTAGAGGCGGAAGCTCAGCAGCGCAAGGAAGCCGAGCATATGTTGCGTCAGGCGCAGAAAATGGAGGCCGTCGGCCAACTCACGGGAGGGGTAGCGCATGACTTCAATAACCTCTTGATGGTCATCCTCGGCAACCTCGAACTTGGCAGGCGGGAAGTGATGGATTGGACCAACCGATCTCAAGAAAAAGTCTTTCGGTACCTCGACAGTGCGAGAGACGGGGCGAAGAAGGCAGCCAAACTTACTGAACGCTTACTAGCCTTCTCTCGCCGTCAGCCACTCGATCCAAAGCCTATTCGTCCAAATGAACTTATAGCTGGAATGTCTGATCTGTTGCAGCGGGCCGTAGGGGAAAATATCGAAATTCAGATAGTTGGCGCCGCTGGCCTATGGATAACAGAGGTCGACACCGTTCAATTGGAATCGGCTTTGCTGAATCTTGTTATCAACGCCAGAGATGCGATGCCCCGGGGCGGCAAGCTTACAATCGAAACAGCCAATGCGTTTATAGATGAACAGTACTCGGCAGCGAATGCCGATGTCGCCGTTGGGCAATACGTCCTCATATCGGTGACTGATAACGGTGAAGGCATGGACACATCTACTGCTGAGCGGGCTTTCGAGCCCTTCTTCTCCACTAAAGAAGCCGGTCACGGAACCGGACTAGGACTCAGTCAAGTGTACGGGTTTGTCAAACAATCGGGAGGACACGCAAAAATATACAGCGAGCTATCGCATGGTACTACTGTTAAGCTCTATCTGCCCCGACTTGCCGATGATGTTCCAACGATTACGGCACGCAGTGAAATTGCATCATTAGCTTTCGGCAAAGGCGAGGGGATATTGGTAGTAGAGGATGATGGCGATGTAAGGAGTTATGTGTGTGAAACCCTAAGCAAGCTGAACTATCGTACGTTTGCGGCCCAAAGTGCTGATGAGGCAGAAGCGCTGTTCAAGCGTGAGGCAAGTCAAATCGCCTTGCTCCTCACTGACGTCGTCATGCCAGGCGGGAACGGTCGTGAGCTGAGTTCGAATTTGCTAAAAGTTAAGCCCAGCCTTCAAGTTTTGTTCATGACTGGATACTCCAGAAATGCGATCGTTCACCAAGGACGGCTGGACAAAGGCGTAGATTTTCTGCAGAAACCGGTTACGCAGGCGATGCTCGCTTCAAAGATTCGATCGCTTTTAGATCGTTGATAGTCGTCCGTGAAGAATGCGGATAGGCTTGAGCGATCAGCGGAATTGGTATTGGATTTTGCAGGAAAGCGGGGTGTTGGACCTCGCTTTCTTGCGTTTTTGGATTTTGCTTTTTAGCGATTCGTGATTCCCTGAAGGCGTCGTCAACATTGGGGAAGGCGATGAGCAAACCGCGGGATGATCGCCAGAAAGACCTGTTGCTTCCGGCGCTCGATCAGATCCTCGACATGGCGCACCCGCTGGTGCGGTTGGCGGCGCTGATCGACTGGAACATGCTGGATGACCGCTTCAGTTCGGTGTGCCAAACGGGATCGGGGCAACCTGGCCTGCCGACGCGGCTTGTCGCCGGCCTGTTCATTTTGAAGCACATGCACAACCTGTCAGATGAGGTGCTGTTCGCCCGCTGGATCGAGAACCCCTATTACCAATACTTCTGTGGCGAATTGAGCTTCTGCCACCGCCTGCCGTTCGATCGATCGTCGATGACGCGCTGGCGCCAGCGGCTTGGCGAGGAACAACTCGTCGCGCTGATCCAGGAAAGTCTGTCGGTGGCGCACAAGACCGGCGCGATCCGTCCCAAGGACCTGGAGCGCGTGGTGGTCGATACCACGGTGCAGCCCAAGGCAATTGCACATCCGACCGACGCGCGGCTGATGCATCGGGCAATCATCAAGCTCGTCGGGCTCGCCAAGCGCAACCGCGTGCCGTTGCGCCAGAGCTATCTGCGCCTGGCCAAGCGCGCCGCCATCATGGTCGGCCGCTATACCCACGCCCATCAGTTCAAACGCGCCCGGCGCCAGCTCAAGTTCCTGCGGACACGGCTTGGCCGGATCATCCGCGACATCCGCCGCAAAATTGATGGCGATGCGGTGCTGAAAGCTCGCTTCGGCCCGCTGCTCGGTTTAGCGCAGCAGGTGCGCAGCCAGGATCAGCATCAGCGCGGTCCGAAAGTCTATGCGTTACATGCCCCGAGGTCGAGTGCATCGGCAAGGGTAAAGCCCGCGCGCCTTATGAGTTCGGCTGCAAGGTCAGTATCGCCGCCCCCGTGACGTCTCCGAAAGGCGGACAGTTCGTGCTCCATGCCAAGGCCCTGCATGGCAATCCCTTCGACGGGCACACGCTCGGCCCCGTGATCACCGACATGGAGAAGCTCACTGGCGTGGAGGCTCGCCGCATCCATGTCGACAAAGGGTATCGCGGCCACAATCACCCGCATCGGTTCAGGGTCTGGATCTCGGGTCAGGTCCGCCGCGTCACGGCTTCCATCCGCCGCGAGATGAAGCGTCGCGCGGCCGTCGAGCCCGTCATCGGCCACGTCAAGGCCGAGCACCGCATGGACCGCAACTATCTCAAGGGGCGCCTCGGCGACCGCATCAACGCCGTCCTCGCCGCAGCCGGCTATAACTTCGGCCTGCTCCTGCGATGGCTCGCAGAGCTCTTGCGCGCCATTATCCGAGCCTTCTTCGAGACCGTCCCGACTCAAAAACCGCCTGAGCCACGGGTTCTTCACGGACGACTATTAAATAATCCCACTGTGCACAGCTTTCCTCCGAAGAAAGGCTTGTGGAATGGTTAGAGTTAGTTGGCTGCGGCGCGGCGTTCGCTTCGCACACCAAGCCGCTATACCCAAACTCACTTCTTCTCACCCTTCAGCCCCGGTGCACCGTCCCTTTCTCTTTTGATATTGCCCTTGGCGGTGCCCATGCCGGTGGTATCCATGGAACCGTCCGGCTTGGCTCCGCTAGTCGTCCCGGGCTTCTCCATTCCAGTCTGCGGGGCGGGACCTGTATTCTGGGCAAAGGCCGAGCCGTACACGAGCGTAAGAGCGGTAATGGTGATAATTTTCTTCATAGGTTCCACCTCTTGATGACTACAACAATTCAGTGCGCAAAGAACAACCATTCCTGGATCTGGCCTTTTGCGCCCGCCCTATTTGGGAACTGCGGGTTTCAGACCCTCGTCGGCCTGCTTCAATTGAAGGTCGCCCTGAAGTTTGATGGCGCGGGCAAGCGTGGTCGCCGCCGAGCGCACATCCTGCTGCACGGCCTCGTCGTCATCGAGGGCCTGGTGCGAGGTTGCGTAGGGCTCTTGATAACCGATATAGGTGTCGATTTCGCACATGCGACCCGCAGAAATCAAGTCCATGTCGGTGAGCCAGTCTGAGAGACATCGGCGTAACGTTTCTGCGCCGACACTGTCACCATGAACAACGACTGAGAACAACCGACCTTTCAGATGCTTCGGAAAGCCCCAACCCTTTAGCTCAATCGCCTTGGCTTCTTCGGGCTTCTTGCCATGTGTCGAGGTCGGATCAGGATTACCGCCATCCGCGCAAACCAACCGGTCGATCATCGCTTTAAGACCGGTCGGAGCCTGATACCAGTTGACTGGCGTGATAATCATGACGGCGTGCGCGCCGACCCATAGCGGGTAAATTTCGTTCATCCAATCATCGGTCTGTTGCAGCGAATAGTTCGGATAGCAACTGCATGGCCAATGACAGAGCGGCATTGCGGTCGAGACGCAAGATTTGCACGGGTGGATTTGCCGCCCCAATTCCGACGTTAAATGAGACAAATCGAGAAAATCTACCCCGTAGCCATGCTCGGTGAATATCGGTTCGGCAATTTTGCAAAGGCGGAACGACTTGGACATTTCGCCAGGGCAGGTCTGGTCGCTACGTGATGAGCCATTGATTAGCAGAACACGTTTTTGCTGATTGTTATCGTTGTGGCGTCGTATCGCGTCCTTGATCGCATCCCGCGCGCGAATCCAGTCGACGGCGAGATCGTAATTGGGATCGGCATAATCGGGACCGGCCTTTTGCGTGCGTGGCGCCTTTCGTGAGTGAGAATAGCCGTCCCAAGCGGCATCGATGAGTGCGGTGATCTCCTTATCAAGACCGTCGAACGCAGGGTCCGCAAGACGCCTGCGCATGCGTTTTGCAAACTCATCGCGCGGCAATTTGCGAGACGGCATTCCCTTGCGTATTCGCAGCTGCACAAATCACTCCTGATCGTTAAGGAGGACCGCCCCCGGCACGCCGAGGGCGCTTTGAGGGTGACGAATGGCTTCAGCTTTGTATCAAGTACGTAAAAAGATCGCCAGACCTCTCCTGCGATCACCGATGCAAGGGCGACGCTGCGACCGGAGTCTTCCTTTTTGAGCCCCCAACTCAATCAAGCGCACAGGCTTTAGTTCCTGATACCGGAACCTGTGGCCATAATGCGCGTTTGTTACAGAGAGGATCACTATCAAGGGCTGAAACATTTCACCCTGCACGTGTCGGAAGCATGCGGAAATGCCTGTAAGGCTGAAGCGAGCGAACGACGAGCTAAAGCGATTGAGATTGCTTCCCGGCATCCGATCACTTCGAAAAAACCAGGTTTGAGGACAAACCGGGACGCGGATTAGGCAGGAGAGCGATATGGGAATGGCGGCTTACGAGATTTTCGGTTCTGAAGGCGATTGGCGTATCCGACACGACGGAAAATCCGAGAACATCTATGCAACCAAAGAGGCGGCATTCGAAGCGGCCGTGGCGGCGGCATCTCTCGCTCTGCGGCAGGGTCATGAGATAAAAGTAACGGCGCCATCGAGCGCGACGGCGACGGGTGCGCCATCTTAGTGTCGGTTGTACCGTTAAACCTTTCGCTTCACATTTGTCCTCGGTTTTTTAGGTACGGGGGCCATGCAATATCTACCTCCGCAGGTTGCTCTTATTGCAAGTGCCACGTGCGTTCTTGCGGTTGTCGCGATTATTGCAGGCTTTTTTGAATTCGGGCCGCACGCCCAGCACATGATAATGCATATCATGACAATGAATGTCGCGGCCCCGATGATTAGTGCAATCGCGCTTACGCGATGCACCGGGCAGGCTCGAGGCCGATCGCTCCTTTGGTTCACAACAGCCGTCCAAATCGCCGTGCTTTGGACGTGGCACGCTCCAATTGCACAAAGACTCATGCTGCATACGGCGGGCGGAATGGGCGCGATGCACATTGCATTGTTGGTGGCTGCCATAGCATTCTGGTCCTCGTTGTTCACCCTACCCGCCTTCTCGCGATGGCAGGCTATTCCGGCACTTCTGCTAACAGGTAAGTTGGTCTGTCTGCTTGCCGCTCTGCTTGTCTTCGCGCCGCGAACGCTTTATGGGACTTCGGCCCATAGCGCCCCCAGCCTGGATGATCAGCACCTCGCGGGCCTCTTAATGCTTGCAGCCTGCCCACTCAGCTACCTTGTAGCGGCTGTCTGCTTGACGGTTCATTTGATCGGCGTTGACAAAACTACCGCCGAATCTCCACCCGCTCCGGGAGGGGCCGTCAGGTAGGCATGCGCATCGTTCCAACAGCGAGAGTCAAAATCGTCCTGTTGACTGGACTGGCAGCTTTGGTTTTTGGCGCTCTCTTTATGTGGTCAGGCATCTACAGCGTCGCTGCCAGTCGCGGACATTGGCCGGTGACCGAATGGTTCTTGACGTTCGTGATGCAAAATTCCGTCAAAACGCACGCAATCTCTATCGAGGTGCCGCGGCTCGACAATGCAGATCTCGTAGCGCTAGGCGCCGCGCATTTCCATAGCGGGTGCGCCTATTGTCATGGCGCTCCCGGCATTCCAATCAGCCCGATCGCACAGGCCATGCTGCCTCCACCGCCGGACCTTGCGAGCGACATGCGACCGTGGCGCGATCGCGAGCTGTTCTGGATCATCAAGAATGGCATCAAATATACCGGCATGCCAGCGTGGTCAGTGCAGCAGCGCGACGACGAAGTGTGGGCACTCACCGCTTTTTTGCGGCGTCTACCGGGCTTGGACGCGACGCGATACCGTGAACTCGCGCTTGGAGGCCTGCAAGTGCCGCCGCAGAGCGGCGAGAGCCTGGTGAAAAGCGAGACCACTAGCCCAGCGATTGGCGCGTGCGCTCGCTGCCATGGTGCGGACCAGTCGCGGCCCATCAGCTCTCTCGTGCCAGTCCTTCACGGACAATCGGCGGAATTCATTGTCATGTCGCTTAAGGCTTACGCGAGCGCGCAGCGCGCAAGTGGGATAATGCAGCCGCTCGCGCGCGCGCTGAGTAGCGACGAACTTCAACGCGTGGCAGATTATTACGCAGCGCTCCCAAAGCCGCCCGCGCCGCACGAATCAGGGGATAGCTCCGCTATCAAGCGTGGACGCGGTATCGCGAGAAATGGCGACCCGAGCGCTAGAATCCCGGCCTGCATGGGCTGCCATGGCGAAGATGCTTTGCAGACCTATCCTCGGCTTGCCGGTCAGAATCTCCCTTACATGATAAACCGGCTGCGCCTATGGAAAAGCGGCCTCGTGCCAGGCACACCGACTGAAGCCATCATGGCCCCGATCGCGCGCACGTTGAGTGAGTCGCAGATCGAAGACGTGGCGGCGTACTACGCTTCGGGCGATCTTCGAGCGGTTATGCCGCGATGAATGGCTTTTTTCAGTCCGTGCTTGTGCCGCACGGTCCGGACGCCGAACAAATCGCGTTGCTTGCCTGGGTGCTGTTCGCATTCGGTTCGGTCATCCAGGGGCTGGTCATCGCAGCGACGTGGCTCTCGATGCGCGGCGCCTCGCGCATACGCGGGGCGCTCGCCCAGGAACGCTCGATCATCGTGTTGGGTCTGGCTTTACCTGTCGTCACGCTCACCATCTTGCTTGGCTACGGCGTCTGGCTCACGCGCGTTCAGGCCGAACATGCGGACGGGACCGTTCGCGTCGAGGTGACGGGCGAGCAATGGTGGTGGCGCGTCGTTTACGCGGGTCCAACGCCCGTCGTGAGTTCAAACGAGATACGGATTCCGGTGGGACAGCCTGTCGAATTCACGCTCAAGGCCGCAGACGTGATCCACAGCTTCTGGGTCCCTAGCCTCGGCGGCAAGGTCGACATGATCCCCGGTCGGACGACGCGCCTCCAGCTTACTGCCGAACGCGCCGGCGTCTATCGCGGGCAGTGCGCGGAATACTGCGGCGGTCCGCATGCGCTGATGGCTCTCAACATCGTCGCCATGCCACGCGGCGAATATGATGCATGGTTCTCTCGTGCAGCCGAGTCCAAGGCAGCTCGCCTAACCGATATCGAGCAACGCGGCCGCTCGCTTTTCATGGCGGCCGGCTGCGGCACCTGCCATGCCGTGCGGGGCACAGATGCTGCAGGCACAATTGGTCCCGATCTGTCAGATTTCGGGGCGCGCGGTTCCGTTGGGATCGACACGCTGCCGCTGACGGCCGAGAATGTCGCGGGCTTCGTCCGCGATGGCCAACACATCAAGCCAGGCAACCGCATGCCCGAATTTCGCATCTTCTCACCGGCTGAGCAGACTGCACTCGTCAATTTTCTGATGGCCCTGCGATGAGCGAACCGTCACGAGCGCGCATGGGAGAGAGCCCAAACAGCCTGCCGAGGCCTAAGCAAGAACTGGAACAGCTCAAGGCGGCCTGGGAGCTACCGAAGGGCTGGCGGATCATCAGCGCGGTCAACAACACCGTCATCGGCTATTTTTACGTGGCAACGGCACTGCTGTTTTTCCTACTCGCGGGCATCCTGGCCCTCCTGATGCGCTTTCAGCTCGCAGTACCTGGCAACACGTTCCTGTCGCCGGAGACCTACAATCAGATCTTTACGATGCACGGCACCGTGATGATGTTCTTGTTCGCGGTGCCTGTCGTCGAAGCGATGGGCATTCTCCTGTTGCCGCAGATGCTAGGCGCGCGGGACCTTCCGTTTCCGCGCCTCGGCGCCTTCGCGTTCTGGGCCTACTTCGTCGGAGGAGTTATATTCTTTGGCACGCTGTTCTACGATCTCGCACCTTCCGGCGGCTGGTCCATGTATCCGCCGCTCACAGGCGCGCAGTATTCGCCCGGTCTTGGTGCGGATTTCTGGCTGCTCGGCATCGGTTTCATCGAAATCTCTGCTATCGCGGGCGCAATCGAGCTAATCGTCGGCGTCTTGCGGACGCGGGCGCCAGGCATGACGCTCGACCGTATGCCGATGTTCGCTTGGACAATGCTGGTGTTCGCCGGAATGATCGTCTTTGCATTTCCGGCGGTAATTTTGGCTACGCTGCTGCTTGAGTTCGAGCGCGCCTTCGGCTGGCCGTTCTTCATTCCGCATAAGGGCGGTGACGCCCTGCTGTGGCAGCACCTGTTCTGGTTCTTCGGCCACCCGGAGGTCTACATAATCTTCCTGCCGGCCGCCGGTATGGTCTCGATGATCGTACCTACGATGGCCCGCACGCCGCTCGTCGGGCACCGTTTGGTCGTCGTAGCCTTGATCGCCACCAGCTTTTTTTCTTTCGGCCTTTGGGTGCATCACATGTTCACCACTGGCATTCCCGCGCTTTCTTTGAGCTTCTTCTCGGCTGCCAGCATGGCGGTCGCGCTACCGACCGGCATCCAGATTTTTGCCTGGATAGCGACGATCGCTTCTGGACGTCTTCAGATAACGACTGCATCGCTGTTCGTGCTCGGTTTTCTGTTCATATTCACATTGGGTGGATTGACGGGTGTGATGGTGGCGATGGTGCCCTTCGACTGGCAGGTGCATGACACCTACTTCGTCGTCGCGCATTTCCACTATGTGCTGGTGGGTGGCATGGTGTTTCCGCTGTTCGGCGCCTTGTATTATTGGGTACCCGCCTTCAGCCGCCGCGTGCTCTCGGAGCGCCTCGGCAAAGCGACATTCTTTCTGATGTTCATCGGCTTCAATGTCACTTTTTTCCCGATGCATATCACCGGGCTCATGGGCATGCCCCGCCGCGTTTACACTTACCCTGCCGTCGCAGAGTGGGGTGTTCTGAACTTGATCTCGACGATTGGAGCATTCGTGTTGGCGGCTGGTGTGCTCGTTTTCCTGGTTGACCTCGTCCGAAATCTGCGTCCAACCCTGTCCGAGCCGGTCGGCGACGTGTGGAAGAGCGCCTCGCTCGAATGGATGCATAATGACGTCTACGGGCCGCGAAGCGTTCCGCTGGTAATGAGCCGCAACCCACTTTGGGACCAACCCGGGTTATCCGAGGAATCGAGACAGGGGCGTCATTATCTCCCTGGTACGATAACAGGGCGGCGCGAAACCATCATCACCTCGCCAATCGAAGCAACGCCGCAGGCACTTCAACGTCTGCCCGGGGCTGGTTGGCCGCCGCTTCTCGGCGCGGTCTTCACGGCCGGTTTTTTCATGCTGCTCACCGTGAATCTCGTACCGCTGGCAGTCATCTCGGGCGTGCTCGCGCTGGTGATGATCCTGATCTGGATGTGGGGCAGTGATCCCGAGCCGCTCCCTCGTGCCGAGATCGGCCACGGCATCAAGGTGCCGACCTATGTCAGCGGCTCTCTCTCGCATTCCTGGTGGGCGATGGTCGTATTGTTGCTCGTGGCCGGTTCGCTCTTCCTTTCCTTGGTGTTTTCCTACTTGTTTCTGTGGACGGTCTCCCCGCAGATCTGGCCTAAACCCGAGCAGATGCCGCAATCCACTTGGCCATTCGTTTCGGCTATTTTGCTCGCTTCAAGCAGCGGCTTGATGATTGTCGCGGGACGCTCTCTTCCGAAGCGACCTCGCGACTGGGCCGCAGCCGTCGTTGTTATTGGCTTGGCGGTCGCTTCTCTTAGCGGAGGACTCGGCGTCGAAATTCTATCACACTGGCGCGCGGGTCTGCGTCCGGAAGCCGACGCGCATGCTGCGCTCGTTTACATGACATCGTTTCTTCAGCTTCAGCTTGTGCTCGCGCTTATCGTCATGGCGGGCTTTGCGGTCGCGCGCTGCCTTGCCGGCATGTTGAGCTATCGGCGACGTGTTGTCTTCGACAATGCCGCGCTGCTTTGGCATTACACGGTCGTACAAGGCTTGTTCGGTCTCCTGCTCGTACATGGCTTCCCGAGGATTGCATGACTGCGCCCGCTCGGCCCTTTGCCGATTTTCTGCGAATCTTCGTCGGACCTTTCGTCTGGTTCTTGCATCTTGTCCTGCTTTACGGCACGGAGGCTCTGATCTGCATGCAGCCGGCCGGCTCCGGGCGAGCGACAATCTGGGTTGGAGTTTCCGCGACCTTGGGGGCGCTCGGAGCCCTTGTCCTAGCCGCAGTTTCAGCGGCACGGGTGGACGGACGAAGCAAGCACGCGGGTGCGGCATTTTTGCGCAACACTGCACTATCGCTCGGGCTTTTGTCCGCTGTTGGTGTGATTTGGAACGCTCTGCCGCTGGTTTTGGTACCCGCCTGCGCGCTTGCAACGCGCTAGTCGGAACCCGTGTCTGTCGGTGCGGTTGTCGAGTGTACGCGCGTCGCGCCATTCGGAGGTATCTCATGACAATTACCCTCATCCGTACACGCGAGCTGGCCGCCCTCGGCGTTTTTGCCAGCCTGCTCTCCGCCTGTGGCGAAAGCTCAAAAATTCCGGAAACGGCAACAATCGGCCCTAATCCGACGCTTCCTGAGCCGGTCACTACTCTCATTCCGACCGTCGATATTGCGCCCGCCAAAGGCTGGCCGGATGGCGTCAAGCCAACACCCGGCAGCGGGCTCGCCGTGACGGCGTTTGGGAAGGGTCTGGACCATCCGCGCTGGCTGTTCGTACTCCCCAATGGCGATGTCCTCGTTGCCGAAACGAACGCACCCGAGCGCGAGGAGCGCACCGGACTCAAGACGTTCGTGATGAACCAGGTAATGAAGCGCGCCGGCGCTGCTGTACCGAGCGCAAACCGTATCACGCTGCTACGCGACAACGATGGCGACGGCATTGCTGAGACCCGCGCGATGTTCCTCAAGAACCTCAACTCCCCGTTCGGAATGGCATTGATCGGAGATAACCTCTACGTCGCTAACACCGATGCGATCATGCGCTTCCCCTACAAGGAAGGTGCGACGCGGATCGAGGAGCCTGGTACGAAACTCGCCGACTTGCCGGGCGGGCCATTAAACCATCATTGGACCAAGGGGCTCGTGGCAAGCAAGGACGGCGCAAAGCTCTATGCCTCTGTCGGCTCCAACAGCAACGCCGCCGAGAATGGTATTGAGAAGGAGGACCGGCGCGCCGCCATCCTTGAAATCGACGTAATGAGCGGACAGTCGCGCGTGTTCGCGGCCGGTCTGCGCAACCCGGTCGGCATGAGCCTCCATCCGCAGACCAACGAGCTTTGGACGGTGGTGAACGAGCGGGACGAGCTGGGGAGCGACCTCGTTCCGGATTATCTCACTTCGGTGAAGGACGGCGGCTTTTACGGCTGGCCCTACAGCTATTTCGGCAAGCACATCGACACCCGCGTGAAGCCGCCACGCCCCGATATGGTCGAGAAGGCAATAGTCCCGGACTACGCGCTCGGCAATCACGTCGCGCCACTCGGGTTCGCTTTCGCATCCGGTGACCTCTTACCGGGGTTGCTGCAGAATGGGGGATTTGTCGGTCTGCATGGTTCATGGAATCGCACGCCGCTCAGCGGCTACAAGGTCATTTTCGTGCCCTTTAAAGACGGAAAGCCCGAAGGCAAGCCGATCGATGTTCTGACAGGCTTCGTCAACAAAGACGGTGACGCTCACGGTCGGCCCGTGGGCGTCGAGATGGACAAGATGGGCGCGCTCCTCGTCGCCGACGATGTAGGCAACGTCGTATGGCGAGTCACGCCCCAAAACCGCACGGCCGCGAATTAATCGTCGGAAAGCAGCAGCGTGGAGAAACTATCGCTGTCGATTGGGTCGAACTAATCGTTCCAACTCATTCAATGGGCGAAATGCTCGTGCGCGGCACTCTGACCTATCTCTCACTATTTCTAATACTTCGCTTTGTGATGAAACGGCAGACCTCAACGATCGGCATTGCCGATATTCTTGTGGTGGTGGTGATCGCCGATGCCGCTCAGAATGCATTCTCTCGCGAGTACAAGTCCCTCACGGAGGGGCTTGTGCTCGTATTAACCATCGTATTATGGGATTTCGCTCTTAATTATTTGAGCTATCGCTTCAGGCCTTTCGCGCATCTGTTTGCGCCGCCGCCTGTTGCTCGTGAAAGATGGAACATGATCAGGAGGAATATGCGCAAGGAGTTCATTACCGAAGACGAATTGCGTAGCGAGTTGCGGCAGCAAGGCATCGATAACGCCCACGATGTGACGGCGAAATAAGCGTTGTCAAGAAAGACAGGGATAATGACCCTTAGCGGAGGAGGCAACCTATCGCGTAACTTAGAAGCAGACCACGACAGCTTGGACCTACAATCAGGGCTTTCCTCAAGGCGCATCAACGACAGCCGCCCGCCATTCTTCTTTGCCGGCAATTGGCGCGGGATCGAGATGATGCGGTGCTTGTCCAATCGCGTCGCATGTGGGCGCATAGATCGGAATCAGGACCTGTTCTCGCTGAAGGGCCAGTCCTTTCCGGGGCACCAAATGTCAACTAAGGAAGGCACCGTGTTGGTCTCGCGCGCAACGGACATATTGGATCCACGTCCGCTATGCACCACAATCGCGTCATTTTCATCGTCGACCGACTACTTCCGGTCTTGCACCGGAAACAGACACGTCGGGGCCGGCCGCCAGTCTCGGTGCCATAAGCTGACTTCGGACCTCGCTAGAGCCTTGCCCGCTCAACCCAGAACATGCGCTCTTCGGAAACGGCTGCCTACTCTTAGCTCTAATGCCTGCAGCGGCTTGAGGGTTAGCGCAAACCAAACCCCAGCTACGATCTGAAGGCCGATGTTGAAAGCAAAAGCGGTCTGGTAAGCGACCTCGGGATAGTGCCCAGCTACGGGAGCCCAGAACTGAACCACTAACCCCGTCATATATTGCACCACAAACGCGCCACCGATGTGGAAGAGGTTCAGCGCCGCATTGGCCCTGCCCGCCAGTTCCTTTGGGAAATACTCGGCCAGGATCGCGTAACTGAGGACAGTTCCTGCGCCAACGGCCGCCACGACGATCCACGGGAAATACGAGGGGAGCGGCCATCGCAGGACCAATGCCAACTGGGCTGCGATGAACGTCGTGGCGACAAGGCCCAGCAACGCCCTCGGTCCAACCCCACGTCGGCGCGCTGGATCGACCGCAACGCCCCACAGCAGCCCGCCCAAGCTCAACGCTATTGCCATGATAAGCAAATGCCAGAGTAGTTGCGACCGCTCGAGCCCCTCGACATCGCTGAGCCATGGCGCCGCCCACAGTCCCTGCAACGCCCATGCTGTCCCGATACATGTCGCCGAAAGTGGAGCCAGGCGCCAGAAGCGTGGATCGGCATAGATCGTCTTTAGACTATTAGCGGTTGGCCCGCCCGCCCCGGGTACAGTTGCCGACACCTCTGGGACAACAAGATAGATAACAAGCGCGCACCCGGCCGAGACAATCGCGAGCAGCTCAAACAATGCTCGCCAGCCCACCGACACCAGCAGGAATTCCACAGGTAAAGTTGCCGTCACTGCGCCCAAGGCTCCCAACATGATCATCAGGCCGTTGAGCAATGGGATACGTTCGCTGGGAAACCAGAGCACGAGGGCTTTCAAGCCGGCCGTCAATGACGCGGCGACACCAAGGCCGATCAACGCCCGGCCGCCGAGGAGCAGCCAAAAATTGTCCGAGACGGCAAATAGCGCCGCGCCCAGAGCTGCGGCAACCATCACGACACTTTGGATCAGCCCTGGACCATATCGATCCAACAAGATGCCGATCGGAATCTGGGCAGCCGCGAAAGTCAGGTAGTAGACAGACGTCAGCAGACCAAGATCGCCAGCATTGAGGCCAAATTCCGCGGTCAAGGAACCGGCGACCGTCGCATTGATCGTCCGGAATAGAAACGAGAGATAGTAGGCCGCTACGAACGGCAGGAACACCCGCAGAATCAGGTGCCAGTTTTGTGTCAAGCCGCCGACACGTCGGCATCGAGCAGCATGGCCGGTCGGTGAAGAACGCAGTGGCTGTTCGATAGTTTCTTCGTGAGCAACTGTCTGCTCCACAACGGGTCTAGTGCAGAGGGAGCCCTGCCTTCCCTGGAAAGTTGAACAGGCTGCCGCCCTCCCGGACGGCAGTGGAGTGCTCTACTTCGATGCCAACCGGGTTTGACGTGCAGAGATCTGGCTCGCGCGTTGAGGAGCATGTCTGCGACATTCCCTCGAACGGGACACTCGAACGGACCTCGCGTTTCGGGGTGCTGAGCCGATCCATCGTCTCCTGCATGAGCGATGTTCCCAACCGAACGCGTCGCCCGACCTGTGCGGCAAGTTCGTCGAAACGCCCGGACCCAAGTTCACAGGCTGTGCGTTGGTCCGCTGCGGGAAGCACCGGTGTTACGGCGAGATGGAAGCGCGCCTGAAGGGCGACCGTCTCATTAACGATTCTAAGACCTCGATCGAGCTCTTCAAGTTGGCGGCTCATATGGGAAAGGCGACGGTCTACCGGGATGTTGTCGGTCTCATCATCCGACGCAAGGAACTGCGCAAGGGCGGCCTCAACAAGCGCCGATTTGGTGGCGCCAGGACGCTTGGCAGCTGCCGCCAGCCGCGCGGCCATCTGCTCCGAGAGGTAGACGCCAATTCTGGGCTTCATCGTTGGACCATTTGGAGAACGTGATTTCCTGCGGTGCGCGTCTGAAGCAGAGAATGGATGCCGATCGACTTCACCCGGCGCGCTGAACGTTGGCTGCAAAAAGGGGCTACTCGCGGTCCCCGGGCAACCGCTCAATCGCAACCGTAGTGTGTTCGGATAGATCGGCGTGCAAAAGCCGATTTGGAGTGAGTGGGATCTACCGGCGGCATGAAGGGCCATGGCGGTTCAACCGATTTCACATCGAGCGCCTCGTACGCTGGAGCGTGAGAGGCGGGCAGTCCGCCAATCAGATCCCCAGGCCAATTTTCCTTCCAAAGCTCCAGGTCACGCCGCCGCCACTTGCGGCGATGCCGGATACCTGTCGACCGAGATGCTGCTCAAGGGCGGGCCGCCAGGGCACGAGTTGGAATCCAAGCCCGTCGTCAATCATGGCAAACCGGCCTGACGCCAGCGTTATGCGCCGACGATAGACGCCCGCTATGCGTTCGCCCTCCGACAAAGGATTGTGGAGTAACCCCGTCTCGGCCGAGAGTCTTGCGACCGTCGCAGTGAGCTCCCGCTGTCTTAGCGTATTGAGGAGATCGCGGGCAAAGATGACCCTTGACCCCTGACGGCGCGCGAGACCTTCGCTTGCGAGATAGTCAACCCGGCGGTCCATGGCTTCGCGCACTTCGGATCCGAAGCCGCCGCTCGCCAAGATCGAATCCCGATCAAGCAACTGCCGGTCAATCCAGGTCGCTCCCGGCGCCGTGACCTGGGCTTCAATACTAAGATCCGATCGGGTGGCGAGCGAAAGCCGCTCAGCGCCTTTCGCATCCTCGTAAGACCGCGCCTCCACGATCGCGCCGGGTGCGGCATCGCCGGTCATTTCGATATCGGCAAACCTGACGTGATGCGTCCGTCCATCGATTCCCTCGATGATCGCATAGGCCGAGCCTTTCAGCTCGTCATGCAGTCCGCGCGCGACCAGACGGCCGAGCACGGGATCTGTCGGCGCATCACCATGCACGGCAAAGCCGGAAACATCCGGCTCGCGGCCACGAGCGCTCATCGCCCGATGCATGGTTTTGATGACATCGCCACGAATCGACAGGTCACGCAGCCTGTCCTCAATACCGGGCTTGAGGGTCCAGCAGCCCGGTGCAACTTGATCGGCAAGACCGAGACGTTCCAGTCTGGCGGCCCGGCCGACCACCAGGCGGCGAAGGCTCAAGTCTTCGCCTGACGCATGTGGCCGAAGGTCCGCCACGCCGGTGCCCTCGTCGGCGGCGACACGCAGCGCCCGATCGAGGCTGGTCCAACGTTCGGCCTCAACCTCCCTTTCCAGGGCGGACTGGATGGTCCGTTCGCTGCGCGGACCGAGTTCGAGCGTAACCCGCTCGGCAGCGCGATCCCGAAAGCCGCGGCTGATGTAATCCCGACTGATGACCAGATCCTGCCCGTCCTCCGCGCGGCCGCGGATCAGCACGTGAATATGCGGATTGTCGGTATTCCAGTGATCGACCGCGATCCAGTCCAGTTTGGATCCGAGATCCCGGGCGACGTCGGTCATCAACTCGCGGGTGAAGGCGCGGAGATCGCCGAGTTCGGCAGCATCCTCCGGAGAAATAATAAATCGAAAATGATGCCGGTCGTCCTTGCAGCGTTCGGCAAAGGCACGTTCATCCGCCGCATCCGATCGCGCATCGAACATCCGGGCGTCCGCACCGTCGCGCGTCACGCCCTCGCGCTTCAAATAGGTGATGTGCCTGGACATTGGTGCCGAGCGAAAGCGGGTGCCGTGGTGACGGACCACGCGCGCCTTCATCACCACGCGTCGCGAGGTCGAGCGGAGCGACAACGAGAGCGCGGCACGCCGGCCTCGTCCGAAATGCGACCTGCTCGATCCACCTTTGCCGCGGTCGAAACTGTTGCCGACATGCCCGGCTTTCTTCGCCGCTCGCATGACCTGGCCGACAAAGCTCTTTGGACGCGGGGAGCTACGTCCGCTGTCGCGAATACGCCCCGGGCGAACACGAAGGTCGTTGTCGCGCTGGCTCATGATGGCTTCACCGCAGAATTGCGCAGGCCGACGGCTCTAGCTGCGTTGATTTCCTTGACGATTTTGAATGGAGCGACGGATTGATCATTCTCGATGCCTCCTAAAACCTCAACGCCACCAACCACATGCGCCCCGACCGGAGGCGGCGCTTTTCCCTTGCCGTCCTCCGTCGCTGGTTCCCAGGGCCCAACTTCCACGCCAGCAGACTCTCGGTACTCGCGGCGATTTGCGACAAAATTCAGTTCGGATCATGCGGTGGATCCTCCAATAGCGCCTGCCCGAACACGTCGGCTGGTGACTGATTCATTGCGAAAGAGCCGCCGCGACTTCGCGTTGACTTGCGAAGCCCCACTGTTTGCGAGCGAAGCGAGCGCTTGCGATAGCGATCGTTACCCGTAGGGCCGAGACACCCGTAGGGTGGCTCGGTGAGGAGCGAAGCGACGAGTAGAGCGCGGGCCGAAGGCATCGCCCGTATGCCATCAGCACGTTGATATCGCGCTCCTCCGCGAGCCCTTGCCGCGTGAGCGAGAGTCCTTGAGTAGCAAACCCGAAAGTCTTGGCATCATGATCGTCTTGCAGCGCTTCGACTGCAAACCGAATGTCCGTCACGGTGCGCCGCCCGCTCAACAAGCAGGGAAGCGTCCGGCCGAGGAAGTGCACGCCTGCCGTCAACTGCGGCATGCTCACCTGCTCGTTGTCCAGCAATGGCGTGACCGCCGCGACGTAGGCCCTCGTTTCGAATGGAAGCTTCTTTCGATACGGTCTGAGCGCGCACGCCAGGCTCGAAGAGCGCGGAAACAGCGATGACACACGAATGGCGCGACCGCACAATAGCTCGCACCGTACGTCGGAGCGAAGCCACACGGCCGAGCCAAGCTTTCCGTTGCAGGCTGTGAGAACGATGTTTCATGTTTCACTCTTGGCCGGCAGGGAAAGAGTGGAGTTCCTTCGGAGCAGCCGTAAGCCGGCGGCTTGTAGGGGAGTTCGTGCATGATTACTCCTCGTTAGTCCACGCGGGTACCGCTCTGCCGATCACTGCGGAGGCAGGAAGTGGCCCGAAGTAGCGGCTGTCCAGCGAGTCGGTTGACTGCCAGTTCATGACAAAGACGTCGCCATCAGCGATGACGCGGCATCCGTTCCAAGCCGGAAGCGGACGGCCTCTCCCGTCGCGTTCCTGCGCCTGGCCGACCTCGACGCCGTCGACGGCGATCGTCAGGCGGTTTCGGCAAACCTTCTGTCCGGGGAGTGCCAGCACGCGTTTCAGCATGGGGACACCGATCGGCAGATAACCGTTGAGATCAAGGAATGCAGCAAGGAGATCAGGTGGCTGAATCGCGACAAGTTCGGTGACGACCAACGTGGTCATCGGCTGAAGGCGGTAAAGGCCAATTGGAGCGCTGTTCGACGCATTCCATATGTAGCGTGGTGGCGCTCTGCCGATCGTCCAAAGGAGAAGAACGGTTGCTACAGATGTCGTGAAAACTGTCGCACGCCGAGCGCTCATGACATCATCACCCTCCGCCGATGGAGCCAGGCCTGGTGCCGGGACCGCGTGTATGGCCGAGGTGTTTCGTTGACCGACAACCGGTTATGCGCATGGTGCCAATAGTCGGGGGCGGCGTCGGCAGGGTCGATGCCAATCGCCTCGACGGCATCGACCAGCTGCAGCACGCGCTCTACCTTTGGCCAGCCTGACAGGCGCAACAGGCTTTCGCCGCCCGGCCTGACATAGGGGACAGTCGAGCAGCGCTGGCCAGTTGCGACCGCCCGCAAGATGTCGATGCGTGAAACGACTGTTCCAAAATCGTTCGACATCCAGCGCACAAACGCGAAGATGCTGCCGGGCGCGAACGACAGGACTCGCCTGCGACGATCAAGAATTTGCTCCTCGGCGACGCGACCGAAGCGAATTCGGTTCTCGATGCGCTTTTCAAGCCAGAGCAGCTCGACCTGCGTGAGATCGCTCATGCGCCTCCTCCGTTTACTCGGAGGTCCAGCGCTTGCTGGCCCGCACGCACCTCACGCGGGTTATGCACAGCAAGGAAAACGGCGGGGTCCGTTAGAAGAAATCCGAAGGATTTCGGGTTAGTAAAGTTACGGCGGCTGGAACGCGCCCGATAACAAGCGCTTAAGGCCGATTCCAGTCCCCGATAGCACGAGGATCCGGTCCCCGATGGCACGAGGGTTGCGGTCCCCGATAGCACGAGTTGATTCACAGCTTGTCTCCAGCTTGAGGCACGAACCCGCGCTTGCGCAGCCGCTCCGCGAACGGATCGATGCAACGAGATGCAAAGTTCAAGCGTTCGCCGCCGTTTGGGTCGCGCGTGATGACGAGCTCATAGCCAGGCAAGGTCTGCCGCCGAACGATCTCGCGAAGGTCGAAGGCAAAGTGCTTGGGCGGCGAGAGGCTACCGGACTTGGCATGGAGATGCAGAAAATCAAAACTCCAGCCGCCCTGCTGGCGGCCGCCATGCTTGCGGGCAAGCCGGTAAAGCCAGCGCTCGAGCCCACCGGTCAAATCGAAATAGGCGCGGTCGATGGTCAGCACGAGCGCGTCGTCGAGAACGCCGGCATAGAACCAATCCGGCAGGATTAGTTCGAGGCCCAACGGGCGCCCGTTTACATCGGCTGTTTCCTTCCATTCGTTGATCCAGGAGAAGCGATGCCGCCGCCGTTCTGCCGGCTGGCGGATCGACGTCAGCACCGACGTCGCCTGCAAGCGGTCGAGACCCGCCTTGAGGCGATCGTAGTCGCGCGCACTGGTGCCGCGGCCGACGAAGGTCAGAATTTCATAAGGGGTTGCGGCCATCAGGCGCGAGGTCCTCAGGCCGGCATCGCGCGCCTCGACGATTTGCGAGGCTGCCCAGATCAGAACATCGGCATCCCAGATCGTCGCCATGCCGTGTTCTGGCACCGCTTCGACGCGGATCGAGATTGCGCCTGCGCGGAAATCGATCGGGACGACCCGCCTTGTCTTGGCGAGCGAAAAGAACGGATAGGCCATCAGGTCCTGTGCATCGCGCGGTGCGAGGTCACCGGGCAAGGCACGGAACAGCTCCAGTTGGCTGCGCTCGGATCGAGATTTACGCCGCATCTGCCAAGCTCCGCTCACTCAGCGACGTACCTGGCCCGCATAGGGGCGCAGAGCCGGGTGTTTCTTGGCAGGCAGTACGGTCCCCTTGCCGGGATCGGATGTCGATGTCTTGGCACCAAGATCGGCCCAGGCCTTCAGATCGTCGAGCGCATAGACGACCCTGCCGCCGATTTTCCGATAGGTCGGACCGGTGCCGTAGGTGCGGTGCTTCTCCAAAGTGCGACCGGAGAGCCCCAGATATCGCGCGGCCTCGGGCGTCCGCAGAAAACGTGGCGGCAGGCCGGCCATCGGATCGGGCATTTGAGGGCTCCATGAAGAGATCGCGCTATCGCTGGCGGTGCCGGCGTGTGTGCGGGGATCATGGAGGAGCAGCCCTTCGCAGGGGGATGCCGAAGATCGAGGGGTGGATTTTCGATACCCCTAAAGGCCTATTTGTCCTTGCCTCTTGGACGCAGCAGTTCGCGATAGCCGCCGCGCATCAAGGCAAGGCCGCGCTGCACGAGGCGGATGGTAAGATTGCGCAGATCGTGCGTCTTCCAGGCGCGCTCCGGGATGCGCTTCTTGCCAAAGAGGCCTTCGGCGATGGCGCGATAGCTCTTGTTTTCATTGCGCCCGTCCAGCGCACGCAAGACCAAGGCAAACCGCTGGCGCCGCTGCGGAGAATAGCCGGACGGCGGTCGGCCTGGAGGACGGCCGCTTAGCGTTCGCCAGAGCGAATGGGCAGCCTGGGCGCGGAGTTCAAACGACGAGTCCATTGGTAGCTCTATCGCTTGCAACGCCCCGGCTGCAGGCAGTTCCTTCATCCATACGCGATGCGTGGCGCCATCGAACCGCAGCACGGCATGCCAGCCGTCCGTGTTCTGCCGCAACTCGTCGGGCGACAGTCTCGTTAGATCCAGAGCGATCGGTTGAGCAGAAGCTTGCGACGACGAAGCGCTCACCGACAAAACGGTCGGCAGAACTTCTGGCGCCCAAAACACGGTCTGCTCGTGGCAGGCCTTTTGCGGGTCAGCCGCGAAAAGACAAGCCCCATTTATTTCGGAATTCGGCCGGAGCGGCGTCCAGCGGATTTTCAAGCGCGTGATAGTTTTTTCGGTATTCGGGATTACGACGAAGGCATTCCCAGGCGAGACCGGTCGGGTCGGCGTTCTGTACTTTTGAATAGGCCTCGGGCGAGCGCCAATCGAAATCCGGCATTTGCTTACTCCCACGCGAAACAATGCCGCGATGCAACACGCAAAATGTGGACCGTTTATGGTTGCATTACGTATCCCACCGGTTGGTTACCAGATTTTCCCGCAGTACAGCAGATTCGTCCTTCTGATCTGGTGCAGAGTGACGTCCTATTGATCGGCGGCTCCGCCTCGCAGCAAGTGGCCATAACCATGATTTGTCATCCATCTTGCGCGAGCCAGATGGCTATCGAAGGCGCCGCGGGCGCGCTCCGGGTAGCGTTCGGGGTCGATGTGAAGAACGATTCTTGCTACGTCTCGCCAGTCCGCATTGTCAGCGTCAGCATCCAGCAGGCGGAGATAGGTGACGACATGTTGCTCGTCGTAGGCCGTCAGCACGGGATCATCCGGTGCCAGGTCCGCAACATCGGGATCAAGCGGGGGTGACGGCATGTAACTCCTTCGAGAGGCGACATAACTGTCGCCTGTCCCCATTCAGCGATAGCCCACTTTAGTCCTATTCGTCGCCTTTCGCAGCCAAGCTTTGCGAGGACTGCTGTTCCTTAATGTTCGAATGTCAGCACTTGGGAATACACACTATAGGAGATAAACCTCATAGTATGTAAAGACGCAACTTGCGCAAATGGATATGCGCAAGTTGGTTGGCCGAAACTTCGAGCGATTGCGGAAGCAGAAGCGCTTCACGCAGGAGAAGTTTGCGGAAGCCTCCGGCTTTACCCAACAATATGTTAGCGGTCTTGAACGCGGCCGTCGCAATCCGACCATCGTTACATTGTTTGAACTCGCTTCGACACTGGGCGTAAGCCATGTCGATTTAGTGCTACCGGACGATGAAGCGCGTGGCGAACGATCCAAGCCCTCCAAGAAGAAGTGAATGGTTCCACCTGAAATCTAATACTGGCGAATGTGGCCTGGCGCTTTCGCGCGAGCCGGGCCGATAGGCCCGGCGAACGCCGGCGCGGACACGCGTCACCGCCGGCGAACCTAGGCGCCTGAACAAGAAGTGACCGCGCAATTGCGCGACCGACGTTCTAGATGGCACGTTCCAGAAGCAACACCCCGCTCGACGAGCGGGGTGTTGGGTCTGGTTCGGCTCAGTCCCCGTTGGGCTTGCGGCTGCGGGACCAGATCAGGGTGGAGGTCTCAGCGTCTTCATCGTCGAAGAGGTTGGCGTAGATCGGAGCGTTAAAGCTCGGATCGTCGAGCTTCACCGACAGATAATCGCGGCCCTCGCTGGAGCGCTTCGGCCAGGCGGCCCCGATCTCGGCGCGGCCGACATAGACCCGGTGGCTCGGCGCGTTGTCGCTGGTCCGGTCTGTCTCGGGCACGATGCGGACGCCCTTGGTCTGGAGGCTCAGGGTGACGATCTCGCCCTGGAATTCCTGGCCGGACTTCTTGAAGGAACCGATGTTAGCCATGTCACTTCTCCTTAGCTTGTTTCGAGCCCGCGACCACCGCGGCCTCGATGGCGATCTGAAAGCCGAAGGCGATCGACGCCGCACCCGCTTGGGCCGCAGCGCAGCGGAGGATGGCGGCGGTGAGACTTTCTTGGCCCCGCGAGGAATGGGCGAAGCCCAGGGGAAGAAAGTCGATCCGTCCGCCATTGCGGTTCAGGCGATCGAGGCGCAGCCGACCTTCGGCCAGATCAAGCCAATGAGAGGCAAGGTGCTCGCGTGCACTGAACAGCATTCGAGGAGACGTGCCAGCTATCAATCGGTCCGAACAAGAGACCCCGGCGCATCCGGGAAGGAAGAGAAAACCTGGCGTACAGAAAGGCGGCCAAGCATCGACGAGACAAATCGGGCCAACGACAACGCTCCGAGCCTTCAGGATTATCGTCGACCGACGGGATCGTCACCGCCCGTTCGAAGCGCTCCCGCGAGGGCCGTTATCTCTCGGTCACGAAGAACGACAGCCTCCCGTTCCATAGCCAGCCGAGAGAAGACGGAGCCGAACGATCACCCGTCTGTGCTCACCGATCCCAAGTATGGTCCCAAGGGTGATGGAGCCGAACCAGCACCAACGCCCTCGCTGAGAACAGGTGTCGTCAATATCGCCACGCGGGCCCAAGCGGTGCATCCGATGCCGACCGCGCCGACCAAGGCAAACACTTCCCGCCACCATTCCGAGGAAATGCCGATATGAGCGAGGCTGAGCGTCACCTCATAGCCGGCCCACACCGCGGGAGCCGCGAACAAAAGGGCTATGACAAGACGGATGGTGGGAGAGCGTGTGACAGAGAAGAGATACCGACCGGCCAAAAGTCCGAAGGCACCCGCGACAAAACCAACAGCGATGGCGCCGATGGGACCTATTCCAATTCGATACGTATACATGCCGGCGGTCATGCCGACGAAGAACGGCAATGCATAGACTGCGAGCGTGAATAGCGCCCAACAGACGACGCCGAGCCCGGCGATATTGAGAAGAATGCCAGTGGTGATCATGGTGGTGGGTCCCGTGACAAGTGTTGCAAGGGTTACGCCTCCACCACCACCACGGCGCACCATTTAGTATAGCCGAAGACATGAGGTGACGGGAGAGAAAATTCGTTGGCGGCCTCCGTCTGGTCAAGACGGAAATGTGCCTTTTGTCCGGCAGTGGCGGCGCTTACGCGCCGCCGCCGCCGCCGAACTTCCAGACGGGAATGCCGAGCTTGCGCGCCTTGTCGGCGAGATTGTCTTGAATACCGGTGCCGGGGAATACCATGACGCCAACTGGCAGGACGTCGAGCATCTGGTCGTTGCGCTTGAAGGGTGCCGCCTTGGCGTGGCGGGTCCAGTCCGGCTTGAAGGCGATCTGCGTTACCTTGCGGTGATCGGCCCAGCGGGCGGCGATGCGTTCAGCCCCCTTCGGTGATCCTCCATGCAGCAGGACCATGTCAGGATATTTGGCCCGGACCTTGTCAAGCGTATCCCAGATCAGACGGTGATCGTTGCAATCGAGTCCACCGGTAAAGGCGATCCTGGTGCCCGCCGGCATCAGCGGCTCAAGGGCGACACGACGCTTGGCTGCGAGAAAGTCGCGGCTGTCGATCATGGCCGAAGTCAGGGTGCGATGGTTCACCAGAGACCCCGCGCGTGGCCGCCAGGCTGAGCCTGTGTGACGCTCGAATTGCTCGGCGGCCTGGTCGCGGAAGAACTCGATGGCGTTGCGGCGTTCAATCAGGGTCATGCCCTCGGCGATGAGGCGTTCCAATTCGACCGAGCGGATTTCCGAGCCATCCTGATCCTTCTGGCTGCGCTTCTGCGCCAACTCATTGCCGTCGAGGTCGCGTTCGATACGCATCGTGGCGCGGTGGAAGAGATTGACGCTTCCCCACAGCAGGTTCTCAAGATCTGGTTCGAGACGGGTCTCGCTGAGCGTCGCGATCAGGGCGTCAAAGATGTCGGCGACGGCGTCGGCGACGGTGTGCGCTTCAGGCAGCGGTCTGGGGTCGGGTTCGTCCTGAAAGGGGCGATAGCCATGGAGCTGGAGTTCGGTGAGAACGTGATCGGTCGGGGATGTCGTGAACGGCGGATCCCAGGTCTGTTCGTCGCGATCGGTCGTCATGGCGTTTTCCTTTGTCGGAACGGCCGCGCCCATCGCGGCCTTCGTGGCGACGAAAGGCGGCGGGCGGACCGGACCTGCACCGCGAAGCGGCCGAAGCAGAGCGGAGGATGGCGGGAGCCGGCTATTTTGCTTCGCGATGTAAAGCGTCTGTGAGGACGCGACGGAAAATAGCCGGCTCGCGCCATTGCGTGGCCGGGCCGCTTGCCGCAGGGTCGCCCTCCCAGAAGGCCGGGGAGCGGTCCTCTACGACCCACCAGGAAACGCCTGCGAACCGGCGCGAGGGAATGCGCAAGACACTGCGTTTGTGTCCCGTACCGGCGGCGAGTCAGAACTCAATGAAACGCGCTACGTCCTCCGGGGCGAGTTGCACTCGCAGGGCAGCGCGAAGCGCATCGATGCCGAAACCTCGGAGATCCTCGTTGAAGTCTTCGCAGCGCGGCGACAGGGCGATCGCCTCGATCCCGTTCGTGCCAGCCCGTGCGCTCAGGCTTTCCATTGCATGATCTCCGGCGGGATCGTCGTCGCGAACGATGTAAAGGCGACGCAGTGTGGCCGGAAGGAGAATGGCTGCGAGGTGAGCGGCTGAAAGTGCCGCCGCCATTGGCATATCAGGCAAACCGCAACGGAGCGACAATATGGTTTCGATCCCCTCGCCGGCCGCCATCACGTCGTCTGCGACACCGAAACGAACGGCGTTACCGAGGAGATGGCCCATCGCGCGCCGTGGCGTGTCGATTGGCGCCTTGCCGCTGGCCGAACGATCGAACCCTTGCGGATTGAGGTAGGTACGATGCGCGCCGGTAATCCTTCCGTCGAGATCGGTCACCGCCGCGATCATCGCCGGCCAGGTCTCGGTCGGTTGGTATGGATCCGGACGGTAGTAGCAGCGCGGATGGAACCGAAGGCTCGCGCAGTCGCGAAGAACCGTGATGCCGCGGGCACGGAGATTTGCTTCCGCAAGCGTCCCCGCAATCGGCTGAGACATCGCGAATAGCCGCCGTGCCGATTCCGGAGAACCCCTGGTCGCCGACTTCGGTAATCCAGTCGGTACCACCGAATGACGCGGCGGGTAGTCCGGTTCAGGTCGTGGTAGCCTGAGGAAGCGTCTTGCTTCGCGAGCCACGTCGCGGAAATCGGCGAAGCCGCAGCTTTTGCGGATGACGTCGAGCAGATCGCCGTGCTCGCCGGTGGCGGCGTCGGTCTTATGTTCAACTGCACATAAGACGGACTATGTTGCGGCGAAGATTATGTTGCGGCCCGACGCGGAGGCGCTGTCCCGCAGCCGATTGGCAATTT
>JAESGW010000526.1_pt1 | contig 29737 bp, 27 predicted proteins | sample 9269791 | NCBI WGS metagenome assembly JAESGW01 (sample SAMN16773120, study PRJNA677053) | algae metagenome | isolation source: Aphanocapsa lilacina HA4352-LM1 and co-occurring heterotrophs from near cave... | place: USA: Maniniholo cave, near Haena, Kauai, HI | collected 2009-07-28
AAGGTTTTGACAAGTTGCGGAAAATCGAGTAGCATCAGCTCAACAATAATTATTTCACTTAGCCCAAAGTCTACACGATTTTGGGCTTCTTTTTGTAACCCCAATTCCTAGCGTTCAACACTTCTGGCCGAAGATATGGGGGAGTAAACGGTTGGATAAGTTGCGTTACTTGCAATGTTGTATGTGTCAGGAAGTCAGTTATGTGCATTGGCTGGGAAAATTGCTGGGCAGCTGGAGGCGCAGGGTCTGGCCGCTCGAACTGTGTGCAAGCGTTCACTGATTCAACACTTCTGCTCTATTTGCATCCTCCCCAGTATGCTGATGAAGCATTGATGAACGGGGATAGGCTGTTGACTGGCCCGCTGCTATTGCGCGACGTGCGCATGGTCCTTGACGACGGCTCGCTCTATGCGGGTGACCTGCTTTGCCAGGGTGGTCTTATCCAGGCGATGGACCGCGCTTTGAATAGCCCCACCGACCGGGTGATCGACGGAGGGGGGCGGGTGCTGCTACCTGGGGTGATCGACCCGCAGGTGCACTTTCGCGAGCCGGGCAAAGAATACAAAGAAGATTTGCAAACCGGCTCCTGGGCCTGTGCCCGCGGCGGCGTGACCTCGTTTTTGGAGATGCCCAACACTTCGCCTCCCACGACTACCGTCGAACGCCTCGAAGACAAACTGGCGCGCGCGGCGAGCAAGTGCGTGGTCAACTACGGATTTTTCGTGGGCGCCACCGCCGACAATATCGAACAGTTGCAGCAGGCGGCGGGCCTCAGTTGCGGCGTCAAGATCTTTATGGGCGCTTCCACAGGCGATCTCCTCGTAGACGATCCGGTGGCCCTTGAGCGCATCTTCAAAGAGGTGCCCCGCCTGATTGCCGTCCACGCCGAGGACGAAGCGCGCATCCGCGAACGCACGCGGCTGTTTGCCGGGCGCACCGACCCCCACGTCCACTCCGAACTGCGCGACAACGAGTGCGCACGCCTGGCCACCGCCCAGGCCCTAGAACTCTCGCGGCGCTACCGCAGGCGCCTACACATCCTGCACATGTCGGCGGCCGAAGAACTGGAATTGCTAAGAGCCGATAAACCTGCTCGGGTGACGGCCGAAGTGATCCCGCAGCACCTGTTTCTTTCGACAGCCGCCTACGACACGATCGGCATGCGCGCCAAGCAAAATCCGCCCCTGCGCTCGGAGGCTGACCGTGAGGCGATGTGGGCGGGGTTGCGCTCAGGGCTCATCGACTTTGTCGCCACCGACCACGCCCCCCACCTGCTGCGCGAAAAGGACCGCGATTACGCCGAGGCCCCGGCCGGAATGCCGGGCGTCGAGACTTCGCTGCCCCTGATGCTCACGGCTCTGGCGCGCGGCGAGGTGAACTTCGAGCAGATTGTCCGCTGGATGAGCCGGGGGGCGGCAACAGCCTACGGCATCCCCAACAAAGGCTCACTCAGGCCCGGTTTCGACGCGGACCTGGTGCTGGTGGATCTGGAGCGCTACGAAGCGGTGCGCGCCGAGCGCATGGCGAGCAAGTGCGGCTGGAGTCCTTTTGAGGGCTGGTCGCTCACCGGCTGGCCGGTGCTCACGGTGGTGGGCGGCCGGGTAGCCTTCGAAGCGGGGGAGGTGCAGACCGACACCCGTGGCAGTGCTCTTAGCTTTCAGCCGCCGGAATTCTGACTACGAAGATATTGACCTCGGGCGTCTCGCCGTAATAAAGCTTCATTGCCCCCGGCCCGGGCAGCTTTAACAACAGCTCACCCTCGGTCGCTTCGCGGGGCACCAGTTCTTTTGGCGCCAGGGTCGTCCTCGCCGCATCCACCGAACGCACCGGCAAGCCGGCCCCTTCATTGGGACCGACAAAAAAATATTCCGGCCCGACTTTTTGGGGCAGCGGCACCGCCCCGGGGTTGAAAATGCGCACCGTCAGCTTTGCTTCTTCGGAGGAGAGGCGTTCGAGGGTTTTGACCTGCAAGATCACCCCCTGGGCCGTGCGCACCCCGACCACCTGGCCTCGGCTGCTGCGGGGGGCAGCGGTCTTCTCGGCAGGCCGATCGCCCCCGGCGCACGCGACCACCAGCCCCAGCACCAATCCCGCCACGATCGTCCGTTTCACACTGTGTACCCCGCTCGCCCTTTCTATCGAACCACACCACCTGTACAAAAATTCATTTCGGCACTGCGGTGAACGGTTGCGCCGATGAATTAACACTGATAGACTAAAGTCGATTGAGCTTATTCAAGGCAAACCAATGCTATCGCTGTTCCTGAAGTTGGCCCTGGCGCTGTTCACCCTGGTGGTGCTGGGCACCGCCCTCAAGATCATCGTGTTACCCCTGGCTTTGGTGGCGGGGCTGTTGGGATTTCTGGCCCAGTACGCACTGCCTATCGCCCTGGTGGGCGGTGTGATCTGGCTGATCCGACGCGACCGGTCCCAAAAGCGGCTGCCCGGCAGCTAATCGGGGCAAAACAATCGAATAATTTTTGGGGCGCTGGGCTTTAGCTCAGCGCCTTTTCCAGTTCCTGCTGCTCCCACAGTTGGCGGTAGAGGCCATCCCGGCGCAATAGTTCGGTGTGGGAGCCGCTTTCGACAACCTGTCCGCGCTCCATAACCAGAATCCGATCGCAGGCGGCGGCGGCGCTCAGGCGGTGGGTGATGAGTAAGAGTGTGCGCTTCTGGCGGGCGAGGTGCTGGAGAATCTCTTCGGCAGTTTGGTTGTCGACGCTCGCCAGCGAGTCGTCGAGCACCAGCACCGGTGCGTCCATCAAAAAGGCGCGGGCGAGGGCGACGCGCTGGCGCTGCCCGCCAGAAAGCGTGATCCCCCGCTCGCCCACCAGCGTCCGGTAGCCTCTGGGAAAATCGGTGATCTCGTCGTGGATGCGCGCCTGCCTGGCTGCCGCCACCACCGCCTGCTCGCTTGCGTCGGGGCGGCCGTAGCGGATATTCTCCTCGACGGTGGCGCTAAACAGAAAGCTCTCCTGCGGGACGTAGGCGATGGCGGTGCGCAAGCTGTCGAAGCGCAGGTAGGTCACATCGACACCATCGAGAAACACCTGGCCGGGGGCAATCTCCAACAGGCGCGGCAGGGCGTTGGCCAGGGTCGATTTGCCCGAGCCGATCGCACCGACGATCGCCACACTCTCGCCCGGCTCGACGTGGAAATCGACCCCGTCGAGGGCTGGCCGGTCGCTGTCTTCAAAAAAGTAGGTGAGCGCTTTGACATCGAGGGCGCCGCGCACCGGCTCGAGGCTTACCGCATCGGAGCGCTCGACGATCGAAGGAGCCGCCGAAAGGATGCGCTCGATGCGCTCGATGCTCACCTGGCCGCGCTGGTAGGAGGTGATTGTAAAACCCAAGAGCGCGGTCGGAAAGACCAGACGCTCGATATAAATGGCCAGGGCGGCAAAGGCGCCGATGGTCAGGCTGCCCTCCGCGAGACGCGGCCCCCCAAACCACAGCAACACCAGCAAACTGCCGCTCGCCAGACCGCCCAACAGCGCAAAGATCAAGTTGCGGCTCAGGGCAAGACTCAAATTGGCCTTCAGCAGTTGCTCGTTTTTTTGATCGAAGGCGCGGCGCTCGTTTTCTTCCTGGGCGTAGACCTTGATGAGGGAGATGCCGTTGATATCCTCCTGAATGAGCGAACTGAGGCCATCGAGGCCGCGCTGTACGGCAATCTGTTCGCTGCGCAGCCGGTCTGAAAACAGCCACACCGCCAAAAACATCAACGGATAGACCGCGAGGCACTGCAGCGTCAGCGCCCCATCGAGGCCGAGCATCACCGGCAAAGTCAGGGTGTAGGCAAAAAAGGTGTTGATGATGCTCAAGAGTGCAAAACCCAGAAGCCGCCGGACGTTCTCCACATCGCTGGTGGCGCGGTTGATCAAGTCCCCCACCGGGTTCTGGGCGAAGTACGCAGGGGACATGCGCAGCAGGTGGGCGAAGATGCGGCCTTTGAGGTCGAATTCGACGCGCCTACCGATGCTAAACAGCAGTACCCGCGACCAGACACGGATGAGGCCCATGACCGTGGCGAGCCCCAAAATCAGCAGCGTGTAGTAGAGCAATCCGCCGCTGGTTAGCTTACGCCCCAGATCGTCGATCGCCTGGGCGAGCAGCCAGGGAATCGCCACCCCAAGGGCATTGGTCGTCAGAAGGGTGAAGACACCCAGCAGCAGGCTGCCCCGGTGCGGCTTGAGGTAGCTGTAAAGCTGAGACAAAGACGAGCTGGCCATATAGCCAGCTTATCCCCTGTAGCCGCCGCCCGGCATAGCCGCATCCGAGCCGCTAGCATAGTAAGCCATGGCTACCGAACGCTCCATCGACGAGATCAACGCCAAAATCCGCCGGGGAACTGTACGGGTCCTCACCGCGGCCGAACTCAAAGCGGCCGTTCGTGCGGCCGGGGTGGCGGCGGTGGCCGCCGAGGTGGATGTGATCGCCACCGGCACCTTCGAGCCTATGGAATCGTCCGGGGCGATTCTCAACATCGGACACACCGACCCGCCCATTCGCCTCGCCAAAGCCTGGCTCAACGGCGTGGAGGCGTACTGCGGCTTCGGGGCGGTCGACCTGTACCTGGGGGCGGCCCAGATGGGGGAGAGTCTCGACTACGGCGGCGGCCACGTGATCGCCGAACTGGTGGCCGGGCGGGCAGTGCGCCTTCGGGCAACGGGACTGCCCGCCGACTGCTACCCGCGCCGCGAATACGAATGCCAGGTTCAGCTCGACGGCATCAACCAGGCGTACCTGTTCAATCCGCGCAATGCCTATCAGAACTTTATTGTCGGGGTCAACGGCGGGGATCGGCCGCTCTATACCTATCTGGGTACGCTCCAGCCACGCCTGGGCAACGCCGTCTACGCGAGCGTCGGTGCGCTGAGCCCTTTGCTCAACGACGCCCACCTGCGCTCGGTGGGCATCGGCACCCGCATCTTTCTGGGCGGGGGCATCGGCTACGTCGCCTGGGAGGGCACCCAGCACTTTTCCTCCCAAAGGCGCTTGCCGAACGGCTCCCCCGTCGGCCCCGCCGCCACCCTGGCTCTAATCGGCGACCTCAAGCAAATGGATCCGTTCTGGGTGCGCGGCTGTCGTTTCTATAACTACGGTCCGTCGCTGATGCTGGGGGTGGGTATTCCCCTACCGGTCACCGACGCAGCGGTCGTGGCCGCTGCGAGTCTTGCCGACGGCGATCTGGTCGCCCCGGTTATCGACTTTTCGATCCCCCGGCGCGTGCGACCCACCTTTGGACTGGTGAGTTACGCCCAACTCAAAAGCGGCCAGATCACTATCGAGGGCCAAAAGGTGCGCACTGCCCCCCTGGCGAGCACCGCCCTCTCGCTGCGGGTGGCGCAGGTGCTCAAAGAATGGATTGCCTCCGGTCGCTTCGAGCTGACCCAACCGGTCGCATCCCTGCCTGCCGAGCGTCCGCTCCTGGCCCAGGAGCGCCCATTGCTCAGCTGAATCCCAAAAACCCGTCCGAAGCACCGGAGTCTGTGCCTGTGCCGAATCGGTTCATAAATTGTTGCATTTATATCTGGTGTATTTTTCACCTTGGCGCTGCAAAAATTGGGTTCATATAGAGGTTCTCCCCACCGATTCGGTATCCACCCGTGGACATTGCTAACAATCAAAGGTTTGTACATGCTTTCAGAAGAAACGACAGGGGCGTTCAACTTGCTCAGCCTCGGCCAGCGCGGTGTGGGCAAGACCGTCTTTCTAGCGGGCAGTTATGCCGAGCTGCACGCCTGCCATCCCTCCCAGGCAAAATTGCCGCTGTGGTTTGACTGCAAAGATCACCAGTCCCAGGAAAGTATCGAAAAGGTGCTCGGTTACATTGTCCGCAACGGCCAGTACCCGCCGGGAACTATGAAAATTACCCACTTCGACTTCAGTTTGAAGCGCCAGGGGCTGTGGGGACCGTCGGCGGTGTGCGACTTCCGGCTGCGGGACATGCCCGGCGAAGCCTGCCACAACGCCAACCCTGCCTTTCGGGAGATCGTGCTGACTTCCCACGGCTGCTGCGTCTGCATCGACGGGCAGGCCCTCGTGCACAGCCACACCTACCTCGACGATCTGCGCGACTTGATTGTGCAGGTGATGGCGATTGCCACCCTGGTACAGCTCAACCGCCTCAAGTACGCCTTTGCCCTGGTGATCACCAAGTGCGATTTGATTGCCGACGGCACCACGGGCGAGCAGCCCAGCCTGCGGGATCGCCAGCGCATCGAGCGGCGGTTGCAGGCGCTCATCGAACCCCTCGACGAGTTGGGTACCCGCTACCGTTTGTTTTATTCGGCCATCCCGCTGGTGAGCCGGGGTGGGGATATCGGACTGGCGCCCTCGGGAGGTGCTGCTCCCCTATTGTGGCTGGTGGGAGAGTTGAGCCGCGCCCACAACGCCGGAGCGGTCAGCCAACTGATGCGCCAGTTGCGCCAGTTGCTGCCGGGGCGTTTCCAGCGGCGACAGCAGGCCGGTAAAAGTCCCCTGCACCATCTGTTGCAAACGGGCACGCCTCCCAACCCCTGAGCGCAAAGCGCATCGGGGTTGGCAATCTTGGCAGGCTTTTGGGCACTCCCGTCCGTAGCCAGGCAAAACGGACTGTTCGCTGCGTCCACGGTCACTATGGATACGCTGGAGGATAGCCTGCTCGGCGGGTGAGGGTTCCACTGGCGGCTGCCGGACAGAAGGCTGCATAGGCGAAGGAGGTAGAGGTCGTCTCCAAAAAAGAGGATGCGGCTTCTACCGTCAACTGCTGGTTCTGGACCGATGCTCTAGGCGTCGTCCGCTAGTCGCTGCAAAGCGGCAATGCCCACGCTCGCACCGTGCGGGCCAAAGCGGCCCTGCAAGTATGGCTTCAACAGCTCGATTGCTTTCTCCGGCCAGAGGATGTCGCTGACGGCCAGATGGGCGATGGCTTCGAGGACGGCGGTGTCGTAAGCCCTCGCTCCCATTGCCTCGATGGCGCGCTCGCGCTCGCGCAAAACGTCCCGCAGATCGATCTCCGGATCCGGACCTTGCGGATTCATAGAGTTATCTCCAAAATTGAAAACAAAGACCCGCAACTTTACTGCTGCTGCTTTGGAAAATTGGGTCCGCAAGCCACTACATGTAGCGCCGACAAACCTGTCTCAGATTCTAGAACACTATATGTAGATCCTCAAGGGTTTTCGTTGAAATAGAGTAGCTGTGCTGAATTTGTGGTGAAGTTGGTGCTTTGCCGCTTTTAGAATTGGGTTAGAAGCGTTGTTATTTCGTTGCAGGACAACCCATGCAAACAATCGTGGTCGGTGGTGGGTATGCGGGTCTGCGGGCCGTACAGCGGCTGGCCGCTCAGAATCTGCCGGTCATCCTCGTCGAGCCGCGGCGCGAACACATTTTGCGCCCGCGGCTGGTGGCCGCCGCCGCCGGGCGCATCGCCCCAAAAGATGTGAGTGTGCCTCTGGCAAGGGTGTTGCCCGAGGGGGTGCGCCACCTGCAGGCGACGGCGCTGGGTTTTGATCCGGAGACAGCGGCGGTAGAGACCGACTACGAAATGCTCCAGGGCGACCGGTTGGTGATTGCCGTCGGTTCGGAGGCGAATCTGAACGCCTCGGGCGCTCCGCGCTACACCCTGCCGCTCTATAGTCTCGAAGATCTGCAGCAGGCACTCAGCCACTGGGCGCGGCTGGAGGACGCTCTACAGCGCGAGCGCTGCGATCTGAGCCTGTTGCGCTGGGTGATCGTGGGCGGCGGCATCACGGGCGTCGAATTGGCGGCGGAGCTGGTGCACCTGGCCAGGCGGTGGCGCAACCGCTACGGCGGTCTGGCCGAGGCGATCCAGATTCACCTCATCCAGCGCGGCTTCCGGTTGTTGCCCGATTGGCCCGCCGAGGCTTCCGACTGGGTGACTCGCTGGCTGAAGCGCCATCGGGTAATCGTGCAGACTGCCACTGCGGTGCGGCGGGTGCGCGCCGACGGCGTCGTGCTCGAAGGCCCTGCCGGACCCGAGGAACTGGCCACCCAAACAGTCTTCTGGACCGGCGGCAGCCAGCCGGTACGCTTGGAGGAAGAACCCGCCGCTCTGCGCGACAAAAGTCAGTTTCTGCGGGTGGATCCGTATTTGCGCCTGGTCGACTATCCGCGCACCTACGCGATTGGCGACAGCATCCTATCCTTCAATCCGCAACTCAATCGGACGTTGCCCCCCTGCGGGCAACTGGCGGTGCGCTCGGCGGAGGTGGCCGCCGCCAACATCGTCGCCGAGAGCCGTGGGGAAGCACTGATCGCCTTTGTGCCCGCCATCGAGCGCATCGCCCTGTCGCTTGGGGCCTTTGACGGTCTGGCTGTGGTCGACGGCCAGGTGCTCACCGGCACCGCCGGTTGGACAGTCGCCCAGGCGGCCGACTTGTTCTACTTCAATGCCATTCAGAATCCGCTGCTCGCGCGCATGGCCCCGGAGCTGTTCAGCGGCACCGGGTTACTGAGCGAGCGGCGGTAAGATGGCCTCATGATTTTGCGCGTCGCCTTTTTGGGACCGAGCGGCACCTACGCCGAGGAAGCCACCCTGGCCCTGTTGGGTAGCGAGTGCGAGCGGCTTGCCCACCCGAGCATCCAGGGCACCTTGCGCGCCGCCGCCGCGGGTGAGGTCGACTGTGCCGTGGTGCCGGTGGAAAACGCCGTCGAAGGCACGGTGAGTGCCACCCTCGACACCCTCTGGCTCTATCCGCAACTGCAGGTGCGCCGGGCGCTGGTGCTGCCGGTGCGCCACTGCCTCATCGGCCCTGTGCAACACCTCAGCGATATCCAGGCGGTCTACTCCCACCCCCAGGCCCTTGCCCAGTGCCAGGGATGGCTCGAAGAACACCTTGGAACCGTTGAGCGCATCCCCACCGCCTCGACCAGCGAGGCACTGCGCCACATCGGAGCGCACACTGCCGCCATCGCCTCCGAGCGCGCCGCCCGGCTGCACGGGCTCAGCGTCATCTTCCAGGCGATCAACGACCACCCCGACAACTGCACCCGCTTCTGGCTGGTGAGCGAAAAGCCGCTGACAGAAGCGCTCCCCCCGCCGGGCGGCTGCACCTCGATCGCCTTTGCCCTGCGCCGCAACCAGCCGGGGGTACTCCACGAGGTACTCACAATCTTCGCGCGCCACGGCATCAACCTGGCCAAAATCGAATCGCGGCCGACCAAAAAGGTGATCGGCGAATATTTGTTCTTTGCAGATCTCGAGGGCGAAGCCGAGGCTGAACCGGTAAACATGGCCCTTCGGCAGGTGGCAGCGGTGGTGGCCGAACTGAATATCCTGGGTAGCTACGCAATCGAGCAGAGCGGCGGTTGAACCGGCTCAGGACAGACGCATCTTCAGGTACTCGCCCACATCACTTTCGAGGCGGCGGCGGTAGACCGCGTAAAGATCGCACACCAGGCGCTCATCGAGGCGCTCGCCGCAGACGCCCTGCTCGACAAACTGGGTGTAGCTGCTGCCGAACACCTCGTAGGCTCGATGGGCGCTACGCAGGCTCAAGTGCAGCTTGGCGTTCTCGATGGCCTCGCCCAAAAGCTCGTCGCGGTTTTCGCTCGCGTCAAGGGAGTGGCAGAGGAAGCGGATAATCCGGTGGTTGAGATGGGCAAAGGGGGTAAAGTGTCCACCTTCCGAAAGACTCAGCACGCGTGCGTATGTCAGCATGGCATGGACCAGCTAAGAGTTCGGACCCCTGTGAAACAACTCACATTGTCCTTGAGTTCATGCTACCCCAAGTAACGTAAACAAACTCAATAATTTGTAAGAAGCAAATGAGCGCGACGCGGTTCACCACTGCACTTTTCGTATCGTCCTGGCTGGGGATGGCCCAGGCCGCAGCTGCCTTGCGACTGGTCTATCCGCCCGATGGACATCGCACCGAGAGCGCCAGCATTTATTTCATCGGTACGGCCCCCGGGGCGGGCAGTCTGCAGGTCAACGGCCAAAAAGTAGCGCGCCACCCGGCGGGCCATTTTGCCTGGACGGTGGCGCTGCAGACGGGGAGCAACACCTTTCGCTGGACTTTTCGGGGGGCGAATGGTGCGAGCGAAACTGTCGAGCGGCAGGTCATCCGCCAGAGCCCGAATCCGCCGGTACCCGGGGATCGGTTGTTTCTAGAAGCGCGCCTGCCGCGCGGGGAGCAGCGGGTGCTGCCTTTCGAGCCGGTTTGCTTTGAGGCGCGGGCGACTCCCGGCGGCCAATTGCAGGCGCGCGTCGGGGAACAGTCGATCGCCCTTGCGGAGGCCGCCCCGTTTCGGGAGCCGGGGGACGCGGCGGCGGTGCTGAGTGGCGGTGCGGCCGGCCGCTCCCTTGTCGGCTTCTATCGCGGCTGTCTGGCGGCGGCCGAATCGTGGCGCAATGTTGAGCCGCGCCTGGATTTTCGCTGGCGCGGCCAGGTACTCAGCTCCCCGGTGCCCGCCACGATTACCAGTCTCGATCCGCGCCAGCTGACCGTGATCGAAGTCACCGCCGCCGAAGCGATCGTCCGGGCCGGGCCGGGGGCCGAATTTGCGCGGCTTTCGCCCCTCGCGCGCGGGGTGCGCTCGCGGGTCACCGCCACGAGTGGCGACTGGCTGCGCCTGCAGGGCGAAGGTTGGATTGCCAGGGCGGATGTGATGGCATTGCCCGTGGGGGCTGCACTGCCGACCAGTGCGGTGGGGGCGCTGCGCACTCGGGTGACGACGGCGGGCAGCGAACTTATCGTGCCGCTGGAGATGCGTTTGCCGGCGAGTGTGCGCCAGGAGGAGCACCGGCTCATCGTCACCCTCTGGGGGGCACAGGCGCGCACGGATTTGATTCGTTTCGACGCGCCCGACCCGCTCATCCGCTCGGTGCAGTGGGAGACGGTCTCCCCGGAGGGCGTGCGCTTTTATGTCGATCTGCGCGAGCGGCGGCAGTGGGGCTACCAGTTGCGCTACGAGGACAATGCGCTGGTGGTGGCCCTGCGCAAGGGGCCGCGGGTGGGCCGCGGGCTTGCCGGGGCGCGGGTGATGATCGATCCTGGCCATGGCGGCGCCCAGACGGGTTCAATCGGTCCCTCGGGCATCCCCGAAAAAACCGTCAATCTTGCGATCGCATTGCGCCTGGGTGAACAGTTGCGCCAGGCCGGGGCGGAGGTATGGTTTACCCGCACCGCCGATGTGGACGTGCCGCTGGCCGAGCGCTCCCGGATGCTGGAAGCGAGGCAGCCCACGGTATTTTTGAGCCTGCACCACAATGCCCTGCCGGATGCGGGCGACCCGTTGCGTCAGTATGGCACTTCGGTGTACTGGTACCACATGCAAAGCCGTGAACTGGCGGAGGTGCTGCACCGTCAGTTGCTCCGGGACCTTGGGCGCCCCGATTACGGTCTCTATTGGGACAGTCTGGCGGTGATCCGCCCGACGGCCGCCCCGGCCGTGTTGCTCGAACTCGGTTTTATGACCCACCCCGACGAATACACGCTCATCACTGCACCGGCTTACCAGGAGCGCGTCGCCCGCGCGCTGACCCGCGGGCTGGAGCATTGGCTGCACGCCGGTCGGCCGGAGTGATGTCGATGCCGTTTCGTTTTAAGACCAGGACGCTGCTGATCGCCGCCAGTCTGGCGGGGGCTCTGGGTCTCGCCTGGGTCGCCTTTTCGAAGCCGCAAACGGAGGGGGGCACCCTGGTGGCCGTCTCCAGTCAGGATCGCTCCGGACGCTACCGCCGGGGAAGTGCTGCCTTCGAGCGGGGCGATTACGCCGAGGCCCGCCGGCAACTGGCAGGATTGGCCTCTGCCTACCCGGCCCTGGCCGAACGCATCGGGTTGAAGCTTGCCGTTGCCAGCGGCGAGGGCCGCCGCTGGCTGGAGGCCCACCCCAAAAGCCCACTGGTTCCCGACGCGCTGGCATTGCTGGCCCGCCAGGATCGCGCCGCTCTGCTCCCGCTGTTGAACGGCTATCCGGATCACTATCGCACCCGCGAGGCGCTGGAGCGGGCGCTGGTGCGCAACCCCGACGATCGCACCCTGGCTGGACCGCTGCTCGCCCGTTTTCCCGAGAGCACCCTCGCCTATGCGGTGGCGACCCGGCGCGAAAAAACCGGCGCACTCTCCCCAGCCGAATGGCAGTTGGTGGCTGCTATTTATCGGCGGGTGAACGCCAAACAGGCCCTCGCCGCCTATGAGCGCGCCCCCGCGACCCCCGAGAACTTGATCGAGCGCGCCCGGCTCCAGCGCAAGTTGGGGGACAAAACTGCCGCCCAGGCGCTCTACGAACTGGTGTCCCGGCACCACCCCCAGTCGCCTCTGGTGCTCGAGGCAGCCTTCGAGCGCGCCGAGTTGCTGGGGGCGGGCGAGGCTTTTGCTGCGCTCGAACCATGGGAGCGCGCCTTCGCCGAGCGCGGCGACGAAGTGCTCTGGATGCGCAGCCAGATTGCCGTGCGACGATTGAGCGCTCCCGAGATGGCCGTTCCCTTATACCGGCGGTTGGTGGAGCGCTATCCCCAAAGCGCCAAAGCTCCCAACGCCGCCTGGGAACTGGCCGCCCAGAGCGCCGAGCGCGGCGATCCGGGAGCGGCCCGCTCCTACGCCCGCTGGTTGGTGCGCAACCACCCGGCCGATCCGTTTGCGCCCAAGGCGGCTTTTTGGCTCGGCAAGTGGGCCGAGCAGGCCGGAGCCACCGCCGAGGCCCGCTCCCAATTTCGCGAAGTGCTCAAGCGCTATCCCCGAAGCTACTACGCCTGGCGCTCCGCCGCCCGGCTGGGTCTGGCCGACGGCAGTTACGACATCGACCGATCCGTCGTCTCGGTGCACTGGTCGCAGCCTCCCCTGCCGCTGGAGGGAACCTCCGCCACCCTGCGCGAACTGCTGGCTCTAGGCGAAATCTCCGAGGCCGAGCAGCAGTGGCACTCGGAGACCTACCGCCGCAAGCTCTCCCCCGCCCAAAAGCTCGCCGAATCGCAACTGCGCGCCCGCCTCGGCCAGCACCTCAGATCGATCAACCAGGCGACCCTCACCTTGCTCGCCGCTCCGCCCGCCGACCCGCGCGCCTGGGAGCAAGCCTATCCGCTCTTCTACGCTCCCGGACTGCGGCAGTGGTCCCAGGAGCGCAATCTCAATCCGCTGTTGGTCGCGTCGCTGATTCGCCAGGAATCGCGCTTCGAGCCTGCCATTCGTTCGCGCTCCGGGGCGATGGGTTTGATGCAGATCATGCCCGCCACCGCCCGGTTCATCGCCGGGCGCGAACCGGGGGCATTCGAATTGACCAACCCCGTGGACAATCTGCGCCTGGGCACCTGGTACCTGCGCTATACCCACGAGCGCTTCGGCGGCAGCACGATGCTGGCGCTCGCCAGTTACAACGCCGGACCGGGCAACGTCTCCAAGTGGCTCAAGCGCAACCCCATCACCAACGAAGAGGATTTTATCGAACAAATCCCTTTTAAGGAGACGCGCTTCTACGTGGTCAACATCTACGAGAATTACTGGAACTATCTGCGGCTGTATACCAGCCAGGGCCGCAAAGCTCTGGCCGCAATCGACGGCCGGACGGCTATGGACAACTCGAAGTAATTGGATGGTGTGGCAGATTTCTCACACAACCTAAGGTGCTCGCCAAGCAAGGCGATGGTAAGCGCTCAAATCGGCGTAGGGGTCCGCGGGCGGATGGTCGTGGGTGTGCCCGTGGGCATGGCTGTGCCCGTGGCCGTGGGTGGTGCTCACGGCGCGGCGGAATTTGCACATCTCGCAGTTCATCGCCACCCGTTGCTCGCGCGCCTCCTGCTCGCGTCTGCGCAGCAATTCAAAAAGCACCGGGTCGAGGCCGATTTCATCGAGAGCCTGCACTGCGACTTGCGGATGCAACGTTTGCTGGAGGGCGGCCGTCTCCTGGATGCGCTTGACGAGCACACCGGTAAATAAAAAGTACGGCAGTACGACGACGCGCTTTGCCCCCCAGGTCCAGGCGCGCTCGAATCCCTGCTCCAGGCGGGGATGGGTGATGCCGATAAAGCAAACTTCAACCCCAAGATAGCCACTCCCTTCCCAGAGCAGGCGGGCCATCTTGCAGGCGTCGCCGTTGGCGTCGGGGTCCGACGAACCGCGCCCGACAAACAACAGCAGCGTCTCGGAGCGCGGGATGTCGCTGTGTTCGTCGAGACGGGCGAGCCGTTCCTGCCACAGTTCGATGAGGCCCGCGGTGATGCCCAGATGGCCGCCGTAGTGCACCATCAGATCCGGATGGCGCTCGCGGGCGCGGTCCAGTTCGTTGGTAACGTCGAACTTATTGTGGCGGGCGGCAAATAACAGCAGTGGCACCGCGGTCAAATCGCGGTAACCCAGCTCGATGCAGCGATCGACCCCCACCTGAATCGACGGAGCGGTCAACTCCAAAAAACAGGGCACCACCGGCCGGGCCGGGTCGATGTGCTGGTAAGCGGCGGCAAACTCTAAAAACGTCTCGCGCCCATCGGCATCGCGGGTGCCGTGGCCGATGAGCAACAAAGGATGGACCGTACCGTGCATGAAGAACTCCATTCCTGTGCGACGCAGGCGAATGACCGGAGGCAACGTCCAAAGGCGGCATTCTGACTTGGGAGGCCCATTACAGCTGCGGCACAGTACCGGAATCGCACCGGACTTTCCCGCTTTTGGACTTCAACAGGTTATCACCCTGCGCTGCAAGGCGCGGGAAGGCCACCGAAATTCTTAACCGCCCGCAGCTAGGAACCCACTTCAGGGATCGCCACTTTGACCATGGCTGGGCGCAGCACCTTGTCGGCGAGCAAATAGCCCTTTTGCAACTCCGCCACGACCGTCTCCTGGCTCACCCCGGCCGATTCTTCGCGCAGGATGGCCTCGTGCTGGGCCGGGTCGAACGGCTGGCCGACCGCCTCCATGGCCGTCACCCCCATCTTTTCGAGTACCGAGAGGAACTGCCGGTAAACCTGCTGGTAGCTGTTGTGCAGCTTCTCTTCGCGCTCGTTGTCGGGCTGGGCGAAGGCGCGGGCGCGATCGAAGTTGTCGAAGACCGGCAGGATGTCCTTGAGGAGCTTGGCGGAAACAAAATAGGCCAGTTCGTCTTTTTCGCGCTGGGTGCGCTTGCGGAAGTTGTCGAAGTCGGCCATCAGCCGCGTGTACTTTTGCTCGTAGTCGGCGAGTTTTTTTTGTAGGTCGGAGTTCTCGGCGGCGAGCTGGTCGATGCGGGCGGTCAATCCCGTCACTTCCGCAGCGGACGCCTCGGGGGCTTGGGTCTCTGCGTAGGAAGGATCCTGCGGTTGGGAGTTCTCGGTGGTGCGCTCGTTTTCTGCCATCGCTCTGCCATGTGGTGCCGTTTGCAACCTTGATTTTAAACGCTCGCGCACCCAACCTCCGGGCTGCCTCCTCCAGCAAAAATGAGGACTCCGGCCTTTGCGCCGGGGAGCGTGTACAATTAGCCTCTGGCTGGTCACCCGTGAATCCAGCTAAGATCATCGTCCGCTTTTGTTACCTGCCATTTCGATGAAAGTCACGCAAGAGAAGCTCCCGCGTTCCCAGATGGGCCTCAATGTCGAGGTCGAGGGCGAAAAATCCAAGCAAGCTTACGAGAAACTGGTGCGCGACACCATGCGCACCGCCCGCATCCCCGGTTTTCGCCCCGGCAAAGCCCCGCGCCAGCTGGTGCTGCAGTTCTACGGCAAGGAGCGCCTCAGGGCGCAGGCGCTCGAAAATCTGATCGACAGCTCCCTCAAAGAGGCGATCGAACAGGAGTCGATTGCTTCGTTGGGCAACCTGCAGCTGCGCGATTCGTTCGAAGAGTTGCTCGGCCGCTACCAGCCGGGAGAACCGCTCAGCTTCAAAGCCGCCGTCGATGTGCAACCGGAGGTGCAGCTGGGTACCTACACCGGCCTGACGGTGCGCTACAGCGAAGTGCCCTACGAGGCCAAGCAGGTAGATGACCTGCTTGAGCAGTACCGCGAGCAGCGCGCCGTGCTCGTTCCTGTCGAGGGTCGGGCTGCTGAGGTCGGCGACACCGCTGTAATCGACTTTGCGGGCACCAAGGCGGCGGACGGCAGCGAGATCGTCGGGGGTAAAGCCACCGATTTTGAAGTCGAACTGCTGCCGGGTCGGCTCATCGCCGGCTTCACCGAGGGGATCATCGGTATGCACATTGGTGAGAGCACCGAGCTTGCATTGCGCTTTCCCGACGATTATCCGCAGCAGGAACTGGCGGCCATCGACGCCAAATTCGCCGTCACCCTCAAAGATCTCAAGATCAAAGAGCTGCCCGTCCTCGACGACGATTTTGCCGGTGACATCAGCGAATTTGAGACCCTCGAAGCACTGCGCGCGTTTCTGGAGCAGCAGCAGCGCGAGCAGGCGGCGGAGAAGACCCGCGCCAACCGCGACGCCGCCATTATCAAGGCGCTGGTGACCGAGACGACCGTCGACTTGCCTGAGACGCTGGTCAACCGCGAAGTGCAGTTTCTAGCCGAGCAGAGCTTTCGCAACCTCCAACAGCAGGGCATCGACCCCAGCCGCATCTTCACCGAGGAGAACATGCCCCGGGTACGCGAAACGCTCAGAGTTGACGCCGAAAATCGCCTCAAGCGCACCCTGGCCCTGGCACAAGTGGCTCGCGCCGAAAATATCGTGGTCGAAGAGGGGCAGGTGGCTGCGCGCATCGCCGAGTTGCGCAGCGAACTGGAGGAGGAAGTCTCAGAGCAGGCCCTGGCCGAATTTGCTCGCGAAGAAATGCTTACGGAGAAGATTTTGGAGTGGCTCGCGGAGCACTCTACAATAGAGTTGACTTTGCCGGGTGAGGCGATTGAGCCGGGCTCGGGCGAAGACGCTCCCCCCGAAGTTGCCGCCGGGGCCACCGAGCCCGAGGCGCAACCCAACTCCTGAAACCTCGCTCCCTCAACACCCAGGCTGCCCCATGCCCAAGTACGACTCTCACCTCAAATGCTCCTTCTGCGGCAAGTCCCAGGAGCAGGTTCGAAAGCTTATCGCCGGGCCGGGGGTATACATTTGCGACGAGTGCGTCGAACTGTGCAACGAGATCCTTGACGAGGAGCTGTTTGAAGGGGCGACCCAGCCCCAGCCCCAACCGACCAAGGTCAAAGCCTCGCGCTCCAACCGCCGGGACACTTCCCTCAAGAAGATCCCCAAGCCGCAGGAGATCAAGTCTTATCTCGACCAGCACGTCATCGGTCAGCAGGAGGCCAAAAAAATCCTCTCGGTGGCAGTCTACAACCACTACAAGCGCCTCAGCTCGAAGCTCGAAGAGAGCGGCGACGAGGTCGAAATTCAAAAATCCAACATTCTGCTTATCGGTCCCACCGGCTGCGGTAAGACGCTTTTGGCCCAGACCCTGGCCGATTTGCTCGATGTGCCCTTTGCCATTGCCGATGCCACCACCCTCACCGAGGCGGGCTATGTGGGCGAGGATGTCGAGAACATTTTGCTCCGGTTGCTGCAGGTGGCCGACGGCGAGGTCGAGCGCGCCCAGCGCGGCATCATCTACATCGACGAAATCGATAAGATCGCCCGCAAGTCCGAGAACCCTTCGATCACCCGCGACGTGTCGGGCGAAGGCGTCCAGCAGGCGCTCCTCAAGATGCTCGAAGGCACCGTCGCCAACGTCCCTCCCCAGGGTGGGCGCAAGCATCCCTACCAGGAATACATCCAGATCGACACGGCCAACATCCTGTTTGTCTGCGGAGGAGCGTTTGTCGGTCTGGAGCGCGTCGTCGAGCAGCGCATCGGCAAGCGGGCGATGGGCTTCGTACAGGCGGGCGAGCCCCAGAAGCGCGAACAGCGCCTGGTCGAATCGCTCAAGGCCCTCGAACCCGACGATCTGGTCAAATTCGGCCTGATTCCCGAATTTATCGGCCGCATTCCGATGGTGGCGGTGCTCGAACCCCTCGACGAGGAAGCCCTCATCGAGATTCTCACCGAACCCAAGAACGCCCTGCTCAAGCAGTACCAGCGCCTGCTGCGCATGGACGGCGTCGAGATGGTCTTCGAGCCTGACGCGATCAAGACGATTGCCCAGGAAGCTTTCCGTCGCAAGACCGGGGCACGGGCTCTGCGGGGCATCGTCGAGGAGCTGATGCTCGAAGTCATGTACGAGGTGCCCTCGCGCGCCGATATCCGCAAGTGCGTGATCACCCGCGAGATGGTCGAGAAGCGCTCCACCTCCGAGCTGCTGATTCTGCCCAGCTCGCTTCCCAAACCCGAATCTGCCTGAGTCCCTGCACGGCGTATGTAGGAGAAGCGGGCCGAAAAGCCCACTTTTCTTGTTCGGAGCACGGGCTCCAGCCAGGTAAACAATGTCAAAGATCGACGCTTTGGGCCTGGCATTGCCTCCGAGTTGGGCTATACCTGGCCTATCGAATTTCTGCGGGGAGTTTCGCTGGCATGTTTTTGACCGGCCGGGAGGCCAGGATGCTCGAATCTCGATTTCTCCGGCAAGCGACAGCTGCGGTGGCGATGCTGCTGGCACTGTGCTCGCCGGGTTGGGGTCAGAGTACGCTTGTGCCGCCCCCACCGATTGCCGACGAACCGCTCACCGTGGCCACAGGCATCTACCTTATCGAGTGCTATGGCCTCGACGACAAAGAAGAAACATATAAAGTAAATGCTTTTTTGAGCCTACGCTGGAAGGACAGGCGTCTGGCCTTTGATCCTGCCCGTAGCGGCGTCCGCATCAAAACCTACGCTTCCGAAGCGATCTGGGTTCCGGAAGTACGCTTTATCAACATCGAAACTGCCCGCCAAAGCGAAGTGGTCGATATCTCCGTCAGCCCGGACGGGACGGTGCAGTATCTGGAGCGCTTCGCGGTCCTTTTTCTCTCGCCGCTGGATTTTCGGCGCTATCCTTTCGATGCGCAGATTTTGCACATGTATCTGATCGTCCGTTCCGTCGACACCCGCAACATCGTGCTCGCGGTCGATCCGACAAAAACAGGCAAAAACAAGGACGTCTTCTTGACGGGATGGGACATCAATAGTTTCACCGCCGCGGCGAAGCCCACCAACTTCGCGTTCGAAAATCGGCTCGAATCGAAACTGGACTACCAGTTGCAAATCTCCCGGCAATCTTTTTCGTACATCCCCAATATTATTTTGCCGATGCTGTTCATCTTGTTGATCTCCTGGACCGCCTTCTGGTCCACTTCCTACGAGGCAAACGTCACGCTGGTGGTCTCGACGCTGATCGCCCACATTGCCTTTAATCTGGTCGTGGCAAACAACCTACCAAAAACCCCTTACATGACCTACACCGGGGCGATCATCTTCATGATCTATCTGTTTTACTTTGTAGCCATGGTCGAAGTGACTGTTCAGCATTCCTTGAAAGTCGAAAACAAATCGAGACAAGCGGCGTCGATCACCCGCGTCGCCCGCGTCGCCTTTCCGGTTGTGTTCATTTTGACAAACATTGCTCTGGCGTTGCTTTTTTTTGGCACCTGAGCGTGGAACGTGGGCGCGGGAGAGCGGGTGGCCTTTTTGCTGCCCAACAGCCCCCGGATCGTTCCGGGCTGCTACGCCTTACCCACCGCAGCCCGGAAGAAGCCACCGGCGAGTAGATTCGCCAGGTGGGCATCGGACGGTAGCACAGCATGGCGATGCCGTTGCCGGTAGGCCATCCGACTGAATCCGCCCGGCGGCGAATCGAGCCGCGCTTTTGTGGTACTCGATCCTGAGGAGCCTTCCCGGTGGGCGGCTTGCGCCGACTGCGAGCGCCTATGGAACGGCGGCAATAAACCCGACCGCCGGAGGATTGATGCATGCGTTTTTAAACTTACATTGGGAGTGCCGAACTCTGCGTATGGCTCTCCGTGGCGACCAAACCCGATGTTTCCTGGCGCGGTGTCCTGTTCTGGCCGCTCGAATGGCTTTTTCTGGCGGTGGCCACCGTCAACCTCGTCTGGGTGATCTTTGATCTGAGCTATGTACAGCTGCGCGATTTTTATGTGCTCAGGGTGCCCGAACTGGTCCGTCTGTACGATCCGATGAAGGGTATCGAACCCCACCGGATCACCGAGCGGTACCTGCGCACGGTCGATGCCTACAAGGCGGCGGCAGACGCCGGGGACGCCACGCGCGAAGCGGCACTGCTGCCGGTTTTGCGGATATTGAGCGCCCAGATTGTCGATGACAGCCCTTTTGAGCTGGCGGGCAAGCAGGGCACGCTGGAGCGCATCAAAAACCGTATCCGCCGCCATGTGGGGGACAGTTCCTCCAAGCAGTCGTTTTTGCGCTTCTGGAGCGGGCAAAATATGACTCCCACGCGGCGGGTGCAGCAGTTGGAATTTTTTGACAAGCAGTTGCGCCCTCTATTTGCCGTCAACTATTACCGCAACTACGGCGAGGACGGCGAATTTGTGGACGGGTACTTCCGACGGGTCGATGTCTGGTTTATGGGAATCTTCGCACTGGAACTGATGTTGCGCACCTTTGTCACCTACCGCAGCCATCCGCGCTGGACCTGGCAGCGCTGCTTTTCCGAGAACAGCTTCGATGGGCTGAATCTGTTGCCTGCCGTCAACTTGATCCCCGGCGTGCACCTCGGATGGCTCGCCCTGGCGCGCGTCTTTACCTACGGCGATCGCCTGGAGCGGCTGGGCATTTTTCCCTCTCCGATCGCTGGAATTATCCACCGCTACTCGATGGCGATTGCCGACGAGGTGACCGACCTGGTGGTGGTTAAGGCCCTCGCCCAAGTGCAAGATGCGGTGCGCACCGCCGACCTGACCGCCATGCTGCCCCGGGCCGCCCAGGCTGCCCCGCGCGCTTCCAACGACCCACCCACCGCCATCGACGGCTTCGTCAAAGAACAGACCGCCATGGTCGTCAAAGAAGTGCTCCCCCAGGTGCGGCCCGAACTGGAGCAGCTGCTTGCCCACTCGATCAAACAGTCGCTCCCTTTGCCCAACCGGCTCACCAGCGGCCTGGTCAACGCCACGCTCAACGCCGCCTACGGTGCGGCCAACGGCGTGCTCAAAGCCGACCCCGAAGGCGAGCGGCTCACCCGGCAATTGCTCGACAAGCTGCTGCGCACCTTGAGCGCCGAGTGGCGCGAGCACGGCACGGTACAGGATGCCCAGCAGCTCATTGTCACTCTGCTGGAGCAGGCACGGCGCGACTATATCCGTCGCAACGGCATGGACGCGTGATCCCCCGCGGAGGGTCCGCAGACCCGGTTCAACCTCCCGAGAGCATCGCAAAAATTTCGGAGCTGCCGGTCGGGTAGGCAAAGTGGGTGGAGCGCATCCCGTCGATGTCCATTTGCGCCTGGATGGCCAGGGCGAAAACGTTGATGATCTCGGCGGCAAAAGGACCGAGCAGATGGGCGCCCAGGATGCGTCCGCTCGTCTCTTCGACCAGGATTTTGGAAGCGGCGTAGGGTGCCGCGATTGAGCGGACGGCGATCCGCTCGCGGTGGTCGTCCAGCAGCGCACGGTAGCGGAGTCCCTGCTCCTGGGCTTGCGCTTCCAAAAGTCCGACCGCCGCCAGCGTGGGCTCGGTGAACACCGCGCTGGCGAAGACAGCCTTTTCGAGGGAGCGGGTGTTGCCGCACAGCAGGTTCTCGGCGACGACCTCGGCGTGCAGGCTGGCCACCGGGGTCAACTGCGGACCGGGGGCGTCGGCTACATCTCCGGCTGCGTACACCGCCGGGTTGGAGACGCTTTGTAGATGGGCATTGACGGTAATTCCTTTTTTGCCTGCTTCCACACCCGCCCGGTCGAGAGCGAGTGCTTCGATATTAGGGGAGCGGCTCGCGCCGTGCACGACCAGATCCGCCGCGAAGGGACCGCCGTCGCCGTCGGTGTGCACCAGCAGGCCGCTGCCGGTTTTTTCGATCGCCTTGACCCGGTGGCACAAACACAGGGCACCCAGTTCCCGCGTCGCTTCGATGAGCCGGTCCACCAGATCGGGATCGAACGGGGCCAACGGGCGTTCGTCCTGATGCAACACGTGTATCTGGGAACCAGCGCGGGCGGCAAGGTGGGAAAATTCCATCGAAATATAGCCGCCGCCCACAAACACAATGCGCCGCGGCAACGTGCTCAGTTCCAGAAAATCGTCCGAGTTCGCAAGGTGCTCTTCCCCTTCGATGCCGAGGGTGGCCGGCCGTGCCCCGGTGGCGATGAGCACCTTTTCTCCTTCTAAGCGGTCGCCGTTTACTTCGAGCGCGTTCGCCCCGACAAAGCGGGCTTCGCCGTGGTAGCACTCGATGCCCGCCTCGGCGTACTCCGCCTCGCGCGCAGCCGGGATGGGGTCGATGAGCGAACGCTTGAAGCGCATCAACTCCGGCCAGTCGATGCGGGCGTCCTCGGCGCGCAGGCCCTTGCCTGCGAGGTGCCGCCACCGATCGAGCCGTTCCCCGGCCTGGACGAGCGTTTTTTTGGGCGTGCAGCCGCGCAGGGCGCAGGTGCCGCCGAACGGTCGCGAATCGACAATAGCGACGTTCCAGCCGGCCTTTCGGCAGCGTTTGGCGACGGTGGAGCCGGCCACGCCGGTGCCCGCGACCACCAGGTCATAGTGCTTTTGCATACGAAGGTCCGCTCGCATTCGCCCTCCAGCCTCCCGCGAAACCGCCGCTTCGGGTTCTACCCGCGGGGGGAACCCGCGGCGGGGGCGAAAGGGCCGTGCTACGTTAACAGCAACCTCGCAACACCGCCCCGCCATGCACCGACAAGCCGTTGTTTTGTTTGCCGCGCTGGTTGTTCTGGCGCTGCCGGTGGGCGCCCAGCAGGGCGCACCCCCCACCCTCGATTTGCGCCTGGAAACGGACGCCCCCGGGCAACTGGAACGCGATCTGGCCGGTCGCCGGTTGTGGAGCGCGCTCAATCCGACCTTCACGGTGCGCACGCCCTTCGGTCCCTATCCGGTGGACCTGGGAAGCGACGCGGGCCGCAGCAAAGCGCGCGAGGGCTTCGCTTTTGTGGTAGGGCTGGTAACGGGCCAACAGCAGCGAATGCCCTTTATCAGTTCGGTGGTGCGCCGCGTCTACAACCGGGTGATCGCGACCGAGCCCAACCTCGACAAGTTGCTGGCGGCCGTCGCCAAGAGCAATCCCGACACTGACCTCACCGACCCGCGGGTGCTCAAGATCCTGCGGCGCAACGGCGCCGAGCTGGTCAACACCTTGATGGGGATCCTGGCCGAACCGAACGCGATCGCCCTGCTGGCCCTGGTCGAACCGGATCTGGCCGCCCGCGCCTACCAGCTTTCTTTGAAGAACCGCCTGGAGCGGCGGGGCAACTGGGATCTGCCCGGCAACCTTCAACTGGAAAGGCAGATTGCCGCGATCGAACAGGAATTGACCGTGCCCGGCCGCAGCGAGGAAGCGCGGCTGGTCGCCCTGCAGCGGCTGCTCAAAGACCAGGGCATCCCGATTCCCGACAGCATCGAGGGCGGCCAGTACCTGGCGGACCGGCTGTTCGTGCGCTTTGAGGAGGTGCTCGACGGCAAGAGCCGGCCTGTGGCCATCGATGTAATCGGCCGCGACCCCAACAGTGGCCTGGCCAAACTGTTCGCCCGCCTCGACGAGCGCATCGCCCGCCTGGAAGGCGAAGAAGCGGCACCGGCAGCTGCCGTTTCCCGCTAGCTGTTCAAATGGCCCCGCCGGTGGCACTGATGCGCTGTCCGGTCACCCAGCGCGCCTCCTCGCTCGCCAGAAAGAGCACCACGTCGGCCACGTCGCGCGGCTCGCCGAGCCGCCCAAAGGGGGACATCTGCTCAGCCATTTTTTTCATCTCCGGCGGGGCCGCCGCTTCGAACATCTCGGTGTCCGTGAAACCCGGCATGACCGTGTTGACCGTGATGCCGCGTCCACCCAGTTCTTTGGAAAGGGACATGCTGAATCCTTCGATGGCCGCTTTGCTGCCGGCGTAGGCCGTGGCACCGGGGGCGCCGGTCGCAGTGCCGCCGGTGGTGATGCTCACGATGCGGCCGCCCTCCGCCATACACGAGGCGGCGCGCTGTAGGGCGAAGAAAACACCGCGGGCGTTGAGGGCAAACAGCCTGTCGAACTCCGCTTCGGTGATTTCGACTATCGGTTTCATGATCGACAATCCGGCGTTGTTGACAAGAATATCGAGCCTTCCGAAGCGAGAAAACGTCGCGTCGAACAGCGCATCGATCTGCTCGACGCGACTAACGTCCGCCTGGACGGCGATCGCCTGCCCACCCGTCGCTTCAATGGCTTGTACAACCTCCCGGGCTTTGTCCTCGTTGCCCGCGTAGTTGACGACAACCGAAGCCCCTTTGCTGCCCAGCCCCTCGGCGATCGCCCGGCCGATACCGCGCGATGCCCCTGTGACGATGGCCACCTTTCCTTGCAATGACGACATGCATCAACCCCCACTCTTGACGATCACTATGCTATTTAGCTGCTTACGATAATGGAAGTACTTACCTAAAAGTAAGCTAAAGCCAGGCAGACGCGGAGATGCAGCGTGGAGCAAACGGAGCCGGAAGGCACTCACTGGGTGCGCACGACCCTAAACGTCCTGGGGGGCAAATGGAAAATCCTGATTCTCTGGCACCTGCGCAAGGGTGCCAAGCGGTACAGCGCATTGCGGCGCTCGATACCGGAAATTTCCGAGAAAATGCTTATCTCACAATTGAAGGAGCTGGAAAAAGACGAGATTGTCCGCCGCACCGTCCTGCGCAGCGTGCCGCCGCAGGTCGAATACGCCTTTACCCCCCACGGCGACACCCTGTTACCTGTGCTGGAGGCCCTGTGCGCTTGGGGCGAGTACCACGAAAAGCAGCTTTTGAGCAGTTGCGATTGACAAGCTGGGCGACGCCTTTTCGGATCCCCACGAGACCACCCCGACCGGCCAAAACTGGCGGATCTGCGCTCCAGAAGGTAAAATGGCGCCCTCGATTGCCCAAAAAGGCCGCTTTGATCGGGGACACCATCGGACGTATCGTGCAGCTGAGCTTGTCTCGAAGCGGTCAGCGGTGACAGCGAAGACCAGTGTGGGGCGGTCGCCGAGGGCTCGCTACACCTTCGATCAAAACCCGATCAAAAGGTAGACCTGTAATCAAACCCAGCCACCCCAAGTGTTTGGGGATTTTTGCCCCGGCTCTAGACTTGGTTTAAGGATAGATAATCAAAACCCGATCAAAACATTTGATTTGAAGTGGCACGTGTATCTTTAGGCCCAGAATGGTACGTAGGCGGTCCGCGGCCGTTCCGGGTCTTCCGAGCGGATAAGTCCGTGCTCCAGCGCTCGGCGAATCACCTGTGAAACTTGAGAGGCGTTTTTTTCTTCGATGCCAAAACGCTCTCTTAAAGAACTATTCTGCATCTTCTCGCCACTGACATATTTGAGGACGGCGTGTTGGTAGCAGGCACGGATGCGTTCTTCGGGAGTCATTCGGGAGAACTTTCTGGGCGCGTAAAGCACGACTCGGAATGCGCCGCCCTGCACCTGATCCTCGACCCGAAAAGCGGGTGGCGGCAGTTGATGGAGTTCGACAGCCTTGATGACCTTGTCGATACCGGATCCCTGTTCCTCACACAGGCGCATGCGACGCATGAGCGCCGCCAACGCCTCGTTGCGCGAGCGCGGGGGAGAATCAATTAATCGTTCCGGACTAATCAGAGGTATTCCGGGATTGGTTATTTCTAGGCGATCCTTAAAAAGTTCGAGTTGCGGTCCCGAGCCCCTGATGGTCATATCCTGGTGGATTAGGGCGTTGGCAATCAGTTCACGCATTGCGATATCCGGAAATAGGGGGCGCTCTTCCCGAAACACTGTTCCGATATACTCGTCGCTGGGCAGGCTGGCCTTGATGAAGCTCATCAATCCAGAAAAACCATTGGCATACCCTTTGCTCCCATCTTGCCGCTTGATGACCGTATCCGCTCGGCTATTGCCACCGTAAGCTACAAAGCGGATGGCCTTGCGAGCAATTTGCGGTTCTAGCGTTTTCAAATTCTTGGCAAAGAGGATTGCGCCTAAATTGGTGATGTTCCAACGCCCAGCTACATCAGGAAAAATGAGCCGTTCGGCTTGCAAGCGTTCAAAAATACCAGTCCGATTGTCGGGCAGAGGCTGTCGGAGCAGAGAAAAGTAGCTCGCATAATCCAGTCGTTCCAACACCTCATCCGAAGTGATGTATTGAGCGGCAATCCCGGATTCCCAAACGTAAGGCTGAAGCTTGGCCCACAATGCCTGAAGCCGTTCTGGATGATCGTTCAAGGTCGGGGTGGCGCTGCCAATTCGGATGTAGGCTGTTTGATCGAATTCTACCGGGATCGAAGTGGTCGCAGGAATTTCCAGCAATATCAAACGGCCGGCCGGGTGCGAAACTTTTCGGAAAGACAGGTGGAGGCTGGGTTGTAGGCGGTTGGCAAGCCAAAATTCTAGAGGTTCCCGCTGCACCTGGACAGAAGGATCAAACTGGGTGCCCACGACGGCAAGATCGTTATCTCGAATGCCCCAGACCACGTAGGCAAAATGTTGATCCGCTAGCCGCGCAGCATTGGACAAAGCAGAAATCAACTTACCGATTTTGTGCGGATCGGCCTGACTTTCCTTGGACTCCACACAGTCGGTTTCAGCGGGATGGCTTAGCAGCACTTCAATCAAAGCTAAGGTACGAGCGTCGCTCATGGTGAACTACCTTGTACGGTTGGTGGACGCACCGTGGCTAGTGGATAGGAATTCCTTAACCATAGCAGATAATGCCATAACTTAGCATTCCACTAAGCAAAGCCGAGGGGGTAGGACAATGACCCTAAGAAAACAGTTTTATGCTCCACGATCTATCTTAAATGGATTAAGGAATTATTAGTTAGAAGATATCGGTGTCCGACCTTTTAAGCCAAGCATCCTGATTTTGCCACAGCAGCCAATTAAATAACAAAGGCAGGATTATTCTATAAGTTTACTGATGAACTTAGAACATCAGTTAGATACACAATCCAACTCAGCTTTTGAACAGCATCCGGATAACTAAAACCAGGGTTGTTTCATTCTAAATTTGCACCTCCTGCAAATGAGAATTGAGAGCCCAAGAGCCTGATTTCACGTTAAGCGAGTAGAGCTTATTGGCATGTTCAGCCCAGCTTTCAGGAGAATGAAACAGCCCTGTAACTAAAACAGTGTTTCACAATAAGACTGATTTTTGGCTCAATATATGCACTTTGAGGCCCCTTCCATTGAGAGAAAAGGGGAGAAATTTGGGTCGTAAGCTCTGTCTTCGTTTACCGAACGCTGTTTCTCTTTGTTACGATCGCGTGGATATCCATTTTCGAGAAAGCATGGGCGCCTGGAGAAGAGTCGGGGTCTGGCTAGGGCGCGTTCTGGCCGCGATCGGCGCTCTGGCGGTGGTGCTGGTGGTTGTGGCCGTGCTGGGGGTGCTGCTGTTGGGCCGTGGGCCTCGGATTGCCGACAACTCGGTCCTGGAAATCAAGCTTGCCACGGCCCTGCCGGAGAAAACTTCCCAAGACTTGACAGCTGGGCTCCTGGGTCCCCCCGCGTTGACGTTCAAAGACGCCCTCGACAACCTCAAAAAAGCGGCGAAAGACACGCGCATCAAGGGGGTGGTGCTGCACCTGGATGGCACCGCTCCGGGCTGGGCAAGCGTCGAAGAGTTGCGCGAGGCGTTGGGGCAATTTCGGCGCTCCGGCAAGTTTGCCGTGGGCTACGCCGAGGGTATCAGCGAGCGGGGGTATTACCTGGCGCTGGCGCTCGATCGCATCTACCTGCCGCCCACGGGCGGCTTCGAGATGAACGGTCTGGTCAGTTCCAACTCCCACCTGCCGGGATTGCTCGCCAAAGTCGGCATCGGCGTGCAGTACTTTCGCTACGGCAAGTACAAATCCGTCAGCGGCGAGACCTTTGGCCGGCAGGCGTTCAGTGAACCGGTCAAGGCGATGATCAACTTCAACCTCACCGCGCAATACGACACGTTCGTGAGCGCCGTGGCCGCCGCCCGCAAGATCCCCGCTGCCGAGGTGCGCCGGCTCATCGACACCAACCGGCCCACCGCCGAATGGGCGCTTGCCAACAAACTCATCGACGGCATCGCCTACTGGGATGAGGTGGAAGCGGACCTCAAAAAGCGGGTGGGCATCGCAGCGGACAAAGAACTGGAGAAGGTGAGCGCCTCCGAGTACGCGCAGGTGAACCTGGAGGAACTGGGCCTCAACCGGGGGCCGAACAAAATCGGCTACATCGTCGCGGAGGGGTTGGTGGTCTCAGGGAGCAGCGGCCCGGTCAATCCACTTTCCGGTGGACCGGTGCAGGGGTCCGAGCCGCTCATCAAGGCGCTGCGCGAGGCGGGACGGCGCGAGGACATCAAGGCGGTGGTGATGCGGGTCAACTCCCCCGGCGGGGCGGGTCTGGGGTGCGACCTGGTGCGCCGGGAAGTCGAAAGATTGCGCGCCAAAAAGCCCGTCGTCGTCTCGATGGGCGATTCAGCTGCGAGCGGCGGTTACTGGATTGCGATGGACGCCAGTGCGATCGTCGCCCAGCCTTCCACCCAGACGGGATCGATCGGCATCTTCGCGGTGATCCCCAACGTCGAGCAACTGAACCGCGATCTCACCCTCACCCCGGAAGTCTTCAAGCGCGGGGCGCGCGCCGACGCCCTGAGCGGCAACCGGCCATTAAATTCGGAAGAAGCGAAAATCTTCGATCAAGAACTGCTCGCAAGCTATCGCCGCTTCGTGGCCCTCGCCGCCAAAGGCCGCAACAAAACGGTCCCCCAGATGGAAGCACTCGCCCAGGGCCGCACCTGGCTAGGTCGCAAAGCCCTCGAACTGGGGCTGGTGGACCGGTTGGGCGGCATCGATACGGCCATCGCCCTCGCAGCTGAGAAGGCAAAAGTGTCCCCCGACTCGGTGGCGGTAGAACGCCTCGAAGGCGAGCAGAGCACGCTCGCAAGCCTGCTTGGCGCCGAAGCCACCCGTATGGCTTTGCGCAGCCTGGGCATCGAGCAGACGGCAAGCCGCCTCTCGCCGCCGTTCAGCCTTGATGTGCTCCTGAGCGAGCATCTCTACCCGCTCGCATTGCCGCAGAGTTTTGATTGAAGACTGCTTCAAAACCCTATGATCGCCAGGGTAAGCGCATCTAAAAGGCGTTGAGAAATGTGCTGGGGTACCCTGGTACTGCATCGTGCCATCTCTGGACTGGATCCCTGATTTGAGACAAGGAGTTAAGCTCCACTAAGCACAGGAGCAAAAACCCGTGTCCCACCAACGTAGACGCTTCTCCCGTGAGCTCAAGCTCCACATCCTCGCCCAGATCGAGGCCGGACAAACCATCGCCGCCGTCGCCCGCGAACACCAGATCCATCCGACGCTCATTACCAAGTGGCGTCAGCAACTCGGCAAGTACGCCGACAAAGCATTTGCTGGTAATGGCCATACTTACAAGGAAGAAGCCCGTATTGTCGAACTTGAACGGCTGCTCGGTCAGTTGACGATGGAGAATGCGCTTTTAAAAAAGGCTTTGAGCAGGCTCGACATCAGAAGCCGACCGACGCAACCAACTGGAAACACCTGATGGAGCAGTTGGTGAGGGAAGAAGCAAGGGACCAGGCAGGATTATCAATTGCCCAGATGTGCCGCACCCTGGGTTTGAGCCGGGCAGAATACTATCGTGGCAAATGCAGTGAGCGGCGGGTAGAGGCCTATTCAAGTTTGAAGTGCAACAGCACCTGACTGAGCTAAGAATACCTCCCGTGGTGTCCGATAACCAAGCACTTTTCGCGGGCGGTCATTGATCATGTCCATTGCCCTTTGCACCTGCTCAGGTTTG
>JAESGW010000527.1_pt1 | contig 29703 bp, 26 predicted proteins | sample 9269791 | NCBI WGS metagenome assembly JAESGW01 (sample SAMN16773120, study PRJNA677053) | algae metagenome | isolation source: Aphanocapsa lilacina HA4352-LM1 and co-occurring heterotrophs from near cave... | place: USA: Maniniholo cave, near Haena, Kauai, HI | collected 2009-07-28
CTCCTGGTCGGTCTTCGAGCGCGGGATGGTGAGCCGTCCGCTGCCGTCGGCAACGAGACGCAGATCCGAGACCGTCGCCGCCACCAGCTCGGAGACCCGCAGGCCCGCATCATAAGCCATCGAGCAGAGCGCCGCATCGCGCAGCCCGACCAGATCTTGCCCGCACGCCAGGAGAAGGCCTTCGATCGTTAAACCGTCCGGCGCGACGTCGGCCGACGACATCGCTTGACCGTAGCGCAGCGGTGCCGCCTGGCGCTGGCGCGTGCCGGCCTTCCTCCGAATGCCCTTAAGCGTGTCGCGGACCATGCCCGCCTGCGTCGGCAAGGCTTCGGTGTCGCCGTAGCCGAGGATCCGATGGACGCGGGCGATGCTCGCGAGACGCCGCGCGAGCGTTGCCGGTTTCGCGGCCGCGCGCGTGTCGCTCGCGCGGGCCAGCCAGCGGAGATAGAGAACAAGGGTTTCGGGGGTGGCGGGCACCGCGGTCGCGATCGGCCGCTGCAACATACACCAGCGCAGATAACATTTGAGGTCGGAGACGATCGCCGCCTTGGTCGCCGGCGCCATCGCGTCGGCCGCGGCCTCGATCGCCAGCGGCTGCGCCTTGCTCCAGTCGACGAGGCGGCCATGCGCGGCGAGCACCAGCTCGAGCGACGACGGCAGCGGCGCCAGCTCGCTCATCGTGGGGCCCGCGAGGCGGTCATGGACAGCGACCGCGCGATCAGCGCCGCGCCTTCGATCGAAAGGCACCAGCCTGCCCCGCCGCGTGGGCCCGGACAGTCATCGACCAGCCCGCGCGCTTCATACGCCCACATCAGATCGAACGCCGCCTCACGGGCGCTGACGCGGTTCGCGGTGACGCTGCGGCCATTGAGCGTGCGCGCGATCGCGGCGGCCGAGCGCCGCGTTCCAGCATCGGTGCCGAAGAGCTGGCGCAGGTCGGCCGCGCTGCGGTGATCGATCATCATGGCAGGCCCTCCTTTTTCGGGTTCCGATCGCGCGAAATTCTCGGGCGATTTGGCGAATTTGGCAAGCTCGGTTTCACCATAATGTCCGATTATGGAAAGTACGTGTTCCGGGCGCCGAAATGATAGGAAACCTAAGTGCCACTTAGGTTCACTCCAGGTTTGACGCCGACCCGCTCCGCTTCTATCTTTTTGAAAGATAGGACCTGCCAATGTCGCTCGCGACCCACACCGCCCCCCTCGCCTTCCGTCGTGGCCAGCTCGACGCGCTCGCGCGCACCTGGCTCGCCTCTCCCGCCCTCTATACCGCGGAAATGCGTGACTGTCTGGCGCTGCGCACGCTCGGCCGCACCTGGGCGCAGTATCGCGAGGATCGCGGCATAACGATGGGCGAAAGCCTGATCGGCGCCGAAATTGCCGCCGAGCGCGATGCGTTCCTCACCCTTCTCGAAACCGCCCTCCCCTCGCGCCACCACGAGCTTGCCGGCGCGATCCGGCGCGTGCGATCGGTCGCGATCCGTCCCCTCGCCGCCGAAGCCGCCGCGACCGCCGCGATCGTCGAGACGAGCACGCCCGAGCTCGATGCCGTTCGCGACATTCTCGCCAGCGACAAGTTGCCAAGCGATCCTGTTCTCCGCGTTGGGGCCGTTGTCCGCGCGCTGCGCCGGTCGGCCGACGTCGACGCGGATGCGCTCGCCGCCACCGCGAGTTCTCCCTGCTGGGCCGTCAATCTGCTCGCCGCGGTCGACGGGGCGCCGTTCGGGCTGAATCCCCTCCCCTGCCCCGCGCTCGTGGCGCGGCGGGTGTTTCGCGCCGACGTCGATGACGACGCGCGGCGCGATGCGATCGTCGAAAACTTGCTCGATGCGCTCCACGAGACGCTGTGCGAGATTGTGCGGGTGCAGCGCGCTTCGCTCGCCTTTCGGGAGGTTTCTACGAGGTTGCGGGGGAATTCCAGGCTTTATCAGGCATGGATGCTGTTGTTTGGCTTCGACGCGATGACGCCGGCCCAGCTGGCGCGGGCCGTCCCCTGCTCAAGGCCTGGAGCATCCAAGCTGCTCCAAGCGCTGGGGGCACAGCATCTTGCCGGAGGCGGAGACGGGTTTGCGTCCTACAGGAGCCGCATGCAGTTCCCTTGCGCATTTCCGATGGCTTGACGTTAGCCGTCTCAACATGGCGTCTTGGCTCTTCTACTTCGACCAGTGCTTGTCGAGCAATGCCTTCATTGCCGCTTCTGCTTCGGCACGACTCCCCCCCCCTTTCGGAAACATGGTGATACTGAGCCCCTTTCGGTCGCTCTTATCGACACGAAAAAGCAGGGTTCCCGCCTCCGACTTGAAGACCTCCTCAGACGATCCTGACTTCTTGGGGGAAACCTTCTTGGTTTCGCGATGCGATGCCCCCCCTGCTGCAACTAATGCGCGGAGGATGTCCGGCACGGTTGCTGGAACAATTTCCGCGCCGCTTGACCGTGCCTCAGCAAGTCTCGCTGCTTCTGCTAGTACACGCGCTCGCGTAGCTTCCGGCTTCAGAATTGGTTTTAGAGTTCCGACGTGCGATATTTTGAGCTCGAACGGATCCGGAAAGGCCATCAACAACTGCTCAGGCAGACGAGCTAGATCGAGATATCGGCTGAGCCAAGCCTCACTTTGGTTGAGCCGCTGAGCCATCGCCTTCTGTTTGCCACCATAATAGAAATCAAGCGCCTTCAGATAATCGCGTGCGCGTTCGACATCTGCAAGGTCTTCCCGGGCCCGGTTTTCAAGGTCCGAGACGCGGAAGGCCTGTTCGTCGGTGAGACTCCTGATCTCGATGAGATAGCGGATATCCGGATAATTGTTGGCCCTCAGCCAGGTGACCGTCCAATGGCGGCGCGCACCCGATATGACCTCATAGTCATGGTCCGGATCACCCGTGACTCGGCGGACGATCGCGGGAAACTCCTGTTTGCCCTGCGCGACGATCGTCTCGATGAGATCCGCGCAGCGCTCCTCGTTGAGCGCTTCATAGTCTCGGTTGTGACGCTCCCATATCCGGCACCGCGCCGGATCGACGAGTTCCTGAGGAATATCGACAACCGTGCCTGACGCAAGGTCGGCTAAACGGTTTGTGCGGCTGCCCAATACACCGACGCCCAGACGGTTTGTCCGTTCAGCCGGCGCGGCGTCCGCTGGCCCCATTCCGGCTGCCAGATCGGCGACGAAACTCTTGTTCTTTGAGCTCATCGCCCTCCCCTTTCGTCAAAAATTGCAGCCCTGCAATTTTCTCGATTCATGCCAGCCCCTCCTTGCGCAAGCGCGGCAAATGGCTCGGCCACGTCGCGCGGATATCGACCTCGATTTCGCCGCAAACCCCGTCAAGATAGGTGAGACAGCGATCACGGACCTGCTTACTCGTCATTGGGCCGTTGAGTTCATAGACCGTCATCAGACGAGCTGTCGCATTGTCGATTTCTGCGGAATCTTTGAGCGGCGTGCGGATCATCGCACTACCAAAAACCTGCCGCATCAATTCAAGAAGGCCCTTCTGCATCGACTTGGTGTCGTCGACCTTCGAGGCGAGAAACCGAAGGAAGGATAGTTGCGGCGCAAGATCAATTGCCTGCAGCTCCTGGATAGTCTCATCGAGCATCGCCAGAAATGCCGCCGTAGACGAGAAGTCCATGACCGTTGGCGGCACGGGCACAACAAGTGCATTCGCGGCCCTCAGCACTGAAAGCGAGATCGCACCGAGAGCCGGTGGCGGATCCAGGACGACCACATCGTAAAGATCGGACACCGATGCGATGCCCTGTGCGAGGCGGTTAAGCAGGGCTCCCTGGCCTCGCGCCATGCGAGCTGCGAGCTCATATTCCGACTGGAACAGACGCAGATTTGCTGGAATCAGATCAAGACCATCGAAATGGGTCTTCTTGATCGCATATTCGAGGGTCTCCCGCTCACCCTCGCGCAGGTAAGGATAGAGGGTTTCGTCTTCATTGAGGTCGAGATCCGGCACATAGCCAAAGAGTGTCGTCGCAGAGGCTTGGCTGTCACAGTCTATGAGAAGGACGCGATAGCCACGGATCGCGAGGTTTTGCGCGAGATGGACCGCGGTGGTACTCTTGCCGACGCCACCCTTGAAATTCTGGACCGCGAGGATCGAGACCGGGTCCGATGGTGCGCGCCACGGGCGGGTTCCGAATGTACCACGCATGTCATTGAGCTGCGCGAGGCTATAGGCAACACGCCGGTTATTTTCGCCGCGCGTCGGGGCAACCAACCGGCCATCAGCCTCCGCTTCGCGGATCGCCGCCGTCGTACGGCCAACCAGCTCCGCCGCCTTGCCGATCGGGAATGTCGGTTCCCTGCGCTCGTCGGCCCGTGCCGACCGTGCCGAATCCCGCAGCCGCTCGAGCACGGACGACGTGCGAGCCGCAAGGGAGGCTACGTCCAGCGTCTCGGCCATGCGAACCTGATCCACTGACGTTGCCATATTCACTCCCATTTACGAAAACCGAGGTAGCCATGTCCGATTTTCACTTTTTGGTCAATGGAAAGCTAATATTCGCAAGTCTGTGTGCCGTGACACGAATTTCAAATTTTTTTGGCCCGTGATTTGGATTACAGCCCCCGATTCTGGCCGCTTCCGACCGAAGCCTCCGGGGATGGCCAACGTCGGCGCTGAGACTTCCTGTCCAATTGGGGGTACGGGCCGCACTTCCTATAAACCGCAGCACCAAAGCGAACCTGCCGCCGAACACCAAACCCGAAAAATTGCAGGGCTGCAATTTTCCCTTCACGGTCGTCCGCGCCGCGAGGAATAGGACTCGCAGAAACCGCGCCACGACCGCTCCAATTTCACGCCTTTCAGCGAAGCAAGGCGATCGCCCATCTCCTTGCGATACGCCTCCGCGATACCGTCCACGTCCCAACCGCCACCATGGGCGAGACCAATCTTGTGGAACTCTTGACCGCCATATCTGAGGGAGCCAGACGGAAAAGCCGCAAACTTTTCGCGCGGGCCACGATCGGGAGCCGCGAGCTTAGAGGTCGCGTCGGCCACCAGCCTGCCGATCAGCTCCGGGGCAACGGCCGGCCCATCGATCGCGACCGACTCCACATCGTTATCCCGCCGCGCCTTGCGGCCCGCGGTGTGGCGGGTCAGTTCATCGACGGTCTCGATCTGGGCCGGTGCATTCTTCGGCGCGAAACGGAAGACGAGCTCAATTACCGCCCTGCCCCGCCGGATCTCGTCCCACTCAACCGTGAAATGGGCGAGCTGATCAATCTCCGCTTTCGCTACTTGAAGCACCTTCCGCCTCAACTGGGCAAAGTCAGCATATTTTTCTGGATCGATCCCCAGCGCGGCCCTCAGCCCCACCATGTCAACTTTCCACACCGGCTGCCGACGATGCAACCGAAGCGCCCCCTCCTCATAGAGTTTCAGGGAGTAGGCCGACCGGAACCCTAAAACCGCTTGCCGGTTCATCACCGCATAGGTCTGCGATTCCTGGATCAGCCTGCGCGCATCGGGTGTGAACTGCCATTCGATCCAGCCGGTCTCTTTGCCTTCATCCTCGACTTCTTCCCAAGAGGCCTGAATAAGACTGAACCGCTTCGTGGCGCGCTTTCCTCGCCACGACTTGTCGTCCTCCGCGAACAAGGTACGATGCAGCTCCTCGAGCATATCGACGATCCGCTCGTTGCCCTTATGCCCCCGCCGAATGTCAGATTTGCGCATTCGATGCGAGACGTCTCGCCATGCATCGCCACCCGCAGTCAGAATCATCAGCGCGAGCAAGCGGGAAGCGGTCAGGCTAAGCGATTGCCCCCTAACGAAGCGCACTTCAACGAGGCGCCCGGGTTTGACGAATTCCTCGCCCCCTTTTCGGGCGAGCGCAGCGGCGACCCGCATAGCGCGAGCAGAGGAGACTTCATTCTCATCATCCTCTATGGGTACAGGGTCCGATTCCCCCATCGATTCACCTCATCTGGTCAATCGGATGCCTGACCTGTCCTAACAGGTCAAGTCAGGACAGGATGGCAGGGAGTCCATTGCCCCCAAGAGGACAGGATAGATTCCGACGGTCGGAAGCAGAAGGCCCCGCTGAATCCACGAGTCGCGCGGATAACCCAATCTTCCGCGCAGGACGGTGAGTTTAAGCCTGCCGATCAAAGTAAATTGAAGCCATGAGCAATTCCCCCAAACGGGCAGGATACCCCGTGAAGACAGGTTTCATCCCCCGATCGGACAGGGAAAAGCCCCCACAAAGACAGGTAAGAGCCCCCAAGCGGGCAGGATAGGTCTCAATTCACCCAGCAAAACCAAGCGTCTTGCTGCACCGAATCTTAGAATCATTAGAATCTTGAAACACCCCGTCGCTAAAGCGCCGGGCGTATTTAGATTTTTCACGATCATATAAAGGAGAGGGGAGGGGCGGGGATTCCTCGCGCGTTGAAGGCTTCACCACGCAAATAGCCAATCGACGTCGATATGACCTGGCAGCGATAGGTCTCGAACTTGTCCGGCCAGAGGATGCCGTTGGCAATGCCGGTCCCTTCCTCGATGGTGATGAAATGGAGGCCGTTGGCAAACGAGGATCACGCCGCAAGGTAAAATCGACGTCGCTGACGAAGACTCCGCGGGCGCGGTCGAATTCAGGCAAATCTGCTCCCTTTTCAGAATGAAATGATTGCACCCAGCCTCAGATTCCTGACGCGCGTCGGACCGGCGAGCCGGTCCGATAGGCATGGTTGGGGAGGGGAGGGGGGAAGCGAGATGATTGGCTCAGGGTCTCTTTCATGGTCCCCGAGACTACCTCTGCAATCTGCCGAAGGCTCGCATCACGATGCTTGCTTTCGCTTCGAACCGGAAAGCGATCTTGTGTATGTCGACCGAAAGAAATGCGGCGCTACCCGAAGACCTCCTGGCATTTCTCCGCAAAACGCCGGGCGTGAGCCTCGGCTATTACCCCCAGCGGGCCCGGCTCATTGCTAGACTTGAGGCGCTGGTCGCATCGCTCGCACCGCCGTGTGACCCCGTGATCCAGGAAGCAAGGGAACGCTGGGCGACGACACCGTTCATTCGCATCGATCCTGACGAGCGGATGATCGAGAACGATGTGGATGGATCACACTGGATCCGAGCCTGGGTGAGAATTTCGCACGCTCTGCCCCTGCGGCCCGATTCCCCCACGCGGCGGCGCTACGAGGCGGCCATCGCGGCGATGCCCGAACGGACGCGCCAAATATTCCTAGCGCATCGCGTTGAGGACAAATCCTATGAAACAATCGCTGCGCAGTTCGCGACTGATCTGGAGACAGTGCAGAATGAGATAGCCGCCGCACTCTTTCAGCTCTCGGTTGCTTTGGAGCGGGATTAACAAGGCTTCACGCGGGATAAAGCATTTTAGCGCCGTGACATCGCACGAGTACCTCCAGATTTGGGGACAATTCCTTTTGACGAGCAATAACGATTTTTGGAATATTTGCCGCCATGTCGGCCGATGCAGTCACCTCGTCCCGCGTCTACGCGATGATGAAGGCCGATATCGTTCGCGGGAGGTTTCCTCCCCGCACCCCGTTGGTGGAACGGGCTCTCGCAGAGGACTATGGTGCGAGCGTAACGCCAATCCGGAACGTGGCGTACCAACTCGTCGGCGAACGGCTTCTCTCCCTGCATCCGGGAGGGGGCTATGAGATTCCGTCAGTAACGACCGATAGTCTGCATCAGCTTTACTCGTGGCACAGCCAGCTCATCCGCATGGCCCTCAATCCGAAGAGGCTAGGGGAGGGAATGATCGAGCTGACAGTCGTCTCTGCGGAAAACCCGTCATCGGTTTCCGGGGTCGCAGAGGCGGCTGAAAATCTGTTCACGAAAATCGCGGCGCTCTCGCCAAACGCGGAGCATCGCAAAGCAGTGCAGTCGGCCGCCGAGCGACTCCACGCGCCGAGGCGCATTGAGCCAACGATATTGAATGGCACGGCCGAAGAGCTGGCTGCGGTTCGGGCTTTGACCGCTGAAGGTCGACGGTCAGACCTTGTGAGCGCCATTTGGGCATATCATCGTCGGCGTTTGCGCCGCGTTACCGAGCTTGTCGCGGCGCTCAACGCTGCCGGCTAAGTGCCGCCTCGAACTGATATCATTAGAGAACATCAGCTCGGTCGACCAGGTCGCATGATGGACTAAGCTGCGCCACGCAAACTCGCTGCGCATCTGGGGGCTTATCGCGTGGCTGATCAGGCCGCGTGGCCATAGCCTGCGAGGTGCTGCGTTCTGCAGCGTTTCACCACATGGAGGTACACATGAACCGCGAACTGAATGACGAGCTGATCGATCTCGGCGCAGTGACCGAGGAAACCAAGGGCGTCGGCGAGATCCTGACCGACGGCGTCGGTGGGCAACTTCCCCGCGCCGGTCTTTCGGACGACTGAGCCGTTGGGCGCGTGAATCTTACTCAGGTTCGCGCGCCTAAAGGCGATCCCGCTTCATGAATTATGCACTTCGCGATGGGCTGAGCTTCTGTTCCGCAGAAAGCCGGACGATCATTCTCGATCTCCATTCCGGGCGCTACCTTGCGCTTGTCGACCGCAATCACGACGCTTTTCGGCGCTGGGTCATCGAGCGGAATCCCTCCGTGACCGATTGCTATCAGCTGAACAAATTGGCGGAACGCGGGATTCTAGCGAAGGTCGAGAACGCGGCCATACCAAAACCGGTAACGACGATATTGCCGACTGCGACGCACGATTGTGCTTCCACCATATCGCCTATCGAAACGATCCGGGCACTGATAGCGAGGCTTCTTTGGAAGAGCCGACTAAGGCGATGGCCGCTTCAACGCATCGTCGTTCGGCTCGAAAAAATCGCGATTGAGATCGAGCAACCGAAGGGCGAGGCGTCGCTCGCGAGCATCCTGCGCGCGTTTGAATTTACCGACCTATTGTTAGGAAGCCATGATCGATGTCTGGAGCGTTCCTTGGCGCTCGTCGCCACATGTCGCAAGCGGGGCCTACACGCCGAGATCGTCGTGGGTGTCCAGACAGATCCGTTCGCAGCGCATTGCTGGGTGCAACGTGGAGCCACCGTGCTCAATGAGAAGCCTGACAGAGTCCGGATGTTCATGCCCATTCTGGTGGCGTAATGCGCCTCTCTTACCTCCTCCTCGTATGCGTTGGAAATCATCCGTCCGATTCGGACGTCAAAGAATTTTGCGCGCGTTCCGATCTTCGGCTGAGACATCAGGAAGGGAACGTCCTTCTTTTTACGAACGATCCCGATGATGTCATCACCGTCGCAAACGGCCATGGATTTGTCATCGGTAAGCTGTTTCGCGATCGCGAGCCCGGACATCAGCTGAAAAAATTGTCCTATAGCGACGAAGTAGCCGTGATGGAGCGCGGAGGACGCCGCCTCGTTAACGAGTTTTGGGGCAGCTTCGTCGCCTTCACCATCAGCCAGAATGGTATAAACATTGTGCGCGACTCTTCTGGGGGGCTTCCATGCTACTGGAGCCAGACCGAACAGCTCATCGCGTTTTCGTCTGACGCGGAAATTTTAGTTGATTGGGGTGCCATTCGCCGCTCGGTCGACTGGAGGTCCGTCGGTCTCTTCCTCTACCATCACCAACTTCCTTCAGAGCATACGGCCGCCGAAGGAATTATGCAGTTGCTCCCGGGAAGCGCCCTCTCGATAAATGGGTCGAGAGCAGAGGCAATGCCACTGTGGAATCCTTGGGACTATATCGAGCCGAACGGCGTGTCCGAACCCAGTCCCGATCGCCTTTTGGGGGTACTCCAATCGACGTTTGCAGCTTGGCAGTCGTCCTTTAATCGGCCGTTGGTGGGATTGTCGGGCGGATTGGACTCGTCGATAGTTGCTGCATGTCTAGCGGCCGCCGGTTCTCATTTTGCCTGCGCGACGTTGACGACTTCCGACACCACAGGAAACGAGACGGCATACGCTCGAGCGGTTTGCGCCGCCCTTGGAACTGAGCTCGTTGAGATGCCCTATATTGATCGACAGATCGACATGGACAGGTCCGTTGCCGAGGGAATTCCATTCCCATGTGGCAAATCACACGAACAGGCCTACAATCATGCAATCCGGGAAGCGGCATCAACGCAAAAGGCCGATGCCTTCTTTGTAGGAGCCGGTGGGGACAATGTGTTCTACCTTACGCATTCCGCGCGACCGTTAGCGGATCGATTCCGAAAAGAAGGGTTCTCGCTAGGCGTTTTGAAAACGCTGCGTGACATCTGCCAGATCACGGGAGCTGGTGTAGGCCAGGCATTGATCGAGACTATCAGGCTCTTGTTTTCGCGTTCCATGAAAATGCGCTGGAGCACCGTATCGGATTATTTGCACCCGGATGTTATTGCAAGCGAGCGAGGCCGAGCGGTTGAGCACCCCTGGCTAAATCCGCCACGACGCGCCCCGCTCGCCAAGCTCGGTCACGTTGCAATGATTCTTCAGGCGATGAATCACGTCGAGCATCGAGATAAACAACTGGCGATGCCTATGATCTCACCTCTTCTATCTAAGCCGGTCGTCGAACTGTGCCTAAGTATTCCGTCATGGGAATCCTGCGAGGGTGGCGTCGACCGGTCGGTCGCCCGTCGCGCTTTTGCTTCCGTGCTACCGCGCGAGGTAATCGCAAGAGCGGGCAAGGGAAGTCCTGACGGATTCATTGCGCAGTTTATAGATCGGCATCGAGCACAAATAATCGATCGACTATGCGAGGGGCGCCTTGCGGGGCACGGGATAATCGATCGCTCAGCGATCGAGGCGCTTCGCCGGTCGAGCGGCGGGAACGGGCTGAATGACTGCCCGCGGATCATGGCCCTGCTAGATGCCGAGGCTTGGTCCGCACACTGGTCGCACGCTTAATCGCTAATTCCTACTTTGGGATCGACCTCTTCCAAGAGGCCTTCATTTCCGACCACCGTTCGACTTCTGCTCTCCGAACTGGATTGTCCGGCATTAAGTCCTTTAACCAGAAATCGAACCAATCGATATTGCGCTCATAGACGGCCAATCGGTGAGCGGGTTGCCATTTGATATGATCCTCGTCGGGGAAAATATAGAGGTCGCTGGGAATCCCGGCTTGGGTTAACGCCGTATGGCCACCGACCATCGCCAGATATTCATTGTCCGCAGCCTGAAAAAGGAACGGAAATCTTACACGTCGAGGATCATGGATGATCGAGATCTTCGACCAGAACCCAGGGCTAGCGTCGGCAAGGCGAGGCCACCCGCTTTCGTGATAGTTCTCCGCGATCATCGGCCCTAAGATCGCGTCTTGGAAAGGCTCCCATCCACAGCCCGAGACCGATCCAGCTGAGAAAAGCTCGCTATTTACTGCTGCGAACTGGACTGTGGTGCATCCGTCACTCAGCCCGGAGATTCCGATGCGCTGTGGGTCAACGAGACCTTTGTCGATCAGTCGACGCGTGGCAATCTCGATCGCCGATAAAATGTTCCGTCTGCCTCTGAAATCGTCGTTGAAGGCTGCCACAAGTTGTTCGATCGATTTTTTTCTCCCGACGATATCTTCATATGTCAGATTGTCGGCACTCAGGATGAAGTAGCCTCTGCCTGCAAGTGCTTGAATCGGGACCTCGTCACCAATACCTCCGCGAAGGAATCCCTTGGTCCGATATTGAACGATCACCAGCGGGTAGCGGCGCCCGGGCTCGTATCCGACAGGATAAACCAGGTCAGCATAAAAGGGCACATTCATGCCGTTGAGCCAATTCAGGCGCTCTACGCGCCCCAGCGAATGATCCGAGAATTCCGGATTGGGATCGAAAATCTCTTTGATTTGGCCGGTGGCGAGCAGAAGTCTCACAAAATGTCGCGATCGTCGCGACTGCTCCCGCAGACAAAGGAGATCATCTGCCAGCGGCTGACATTCGATCAACGCGGCGCTGGTGAGGAGAATTCGTTTCGGCTTACCTTGGCCCGGGATCCATTCGTAAATGCCGGTGAGGCTGTTGGCCCAACCTTCGCGGCGAGAGAAGCGTATCTTGGTTCCTTGGTCATTCCACCAAATTGAGGTGGACCAATCGAATTCGCAGGCTCGGAATTCGCATCGTTCAAATTTCTCTCGCCGCTTGACCATCAAGCGATAGAGAGGAGGGAAGAGGGGAGCCTGGGTGGCTTCCGCCCATGCTTCTGAGCCGCCCGCTGTCCTCGAATACGCTGTAGCGTTTCCCGGAAGACCTCGAGCTACGTCAAACAGTTTTGCCTCGTCGGCATGCGCATCTCGTTCCTGCCCCTCTTCTAAATCCACACTCCTCAAGAGGCGATCTGCATCGGGTGTCTGGGGTCTTGCGCCACGCACCGGAAATGCTCGCCTATCGAACCGCCAGCCCCTCAACCCTTCCTGATCAATCTCTGCTGATTTTTCGGTCAATTTTGGGCGGGATGAATAGACAATCGTTCGGCCATCTCCAGAAATTCGAAAGTCATCGACGTTCACAGGGGAGTGCGTGACCTGACTGGCAGCCCCCGTGCGGGCGTTAACCCGCCATACCTGAGTCAAACCATGCTCGCGTTTTAGATATGCGATCCAGCGCCCCTTGGCTTCCCAGCGAGGAGTAACCGGCGCAGGAGTTCCAATCGGAAATTTTGCCCAACCATATCTAGGAGGTTCGTCGCGGATGAGTTCACGACTTGAATCAACGATGCTGACCTTTGTCGGCTTCTCGAGCGAAAGGATAGCCAGTCCGACGCAGTACTGATTTTCCTTTGGAAATCCTCGATGGAGGAAAAACGCTATCCACTTGCCATCAGGCGAGATGGCAAAGAGCTTTCGTCGGCGGTCTGGTAACGTCGCCGGGCCAATATCTCGTATTTGCGCAAGCAGCTCGGGCGTGACGGGACCACCGCGCAACTCCGTATGCGCCGGGGGCACCAAACTCGCACAGGCATCGGCGGCGAGCGCCGAGTGTGGAAGGACGCCCGCTGCGGCCGCCAACAGTGAAGCGACGAGGCGCTTTAGAGACCACACGTCACCAAGCCTTCGACAGCGTTAGGCTTATCACCCTCCCAAACGGCGATTGATTGATCGAGTCATATCGGAATGCTGCGGGATCTATCGTCCGAATAAGACTGGGTCTCTCGTTGAACAAATTTTGAATAGCGATGGTCAAATTCGTGCCCGACAGCACGCCGCTCGCCGCTTCGCTTCGAAACGTTGCGACAGTGTCGAAAGTCACAAAGGACCGGACTCGCGCAGTCGGCTGAAATCGATTGTCGGTGCTACCGCCAACAAATGATCCGGACGCACTGAGAACGAAATTGGCTTCCTCCCAGTTCGCGCTCATCCGTCCCCGCCAATGTGGCGGCTGAAATATCAAGCCCGATTGCGGCATGGAAGGAAGACCGGCCGTTATCCGCCGAGCGCTATCGAGATAGCTGAGCGCGCCCTTAACTGACAACGTTCTACCGTTTTCGAGTTCATGGCGAAAGCTAACCGATCCGTCGAAGCCTTCGGCCGATTGCAGAGAGATATTCTGGAGCTGATCGTTGACGACTGCTGCGACCGCGCCTGGATCGAAGGGAGCGCCTGTGAAATTTGCGAATGTGCCGGTAAGGCCGTCGATTATCGAAAGCACGTCCGTGGCTGAGGGATTGAGCGCGACAAAGTCACCGAAGACCGGGTGCAACGCGCTTGTCACCGGTGAAATGGGCTCCGCGACACGATTTTTGTACTTGATCCTAAAGTACCCCAAGTCGATCCTCAGTCCGGGGAGGCCCGCGGGCTCGATCGACGTCGACAGAGTCAACGTGGTGGCTCGTTCCGGTTGAAGGTTCCTGTTACCACCAAATACCAGAAGTACGGGTTTGGCGTTTGTGGGGGAGGGATTGAAAATGAACCCTGGCACCAACTGAGCGTTCGTCGTTTGGCCGGTCTGGAAGAGGGTAGGAACCTTGAACGATTTGCCCCAATTTGCTTTGAGCTCAAACCCGTTGACGGGTGAGTAGATCAGGCCCAGCTTCGGCGTCGTAACGCGATCGATTCCTTTATGATCTTCGAAGCGGATCGCACCATTCACCTGCAGCTTTCTTGCAAAGGCGACCGCATTGGTCTCTGAAATCAGCGGCAACGACACTTCACCGTAACCGAACAAGACTTCGCGCGATTCACGAAAAATATCGATCGGCGCCTCAACACCGCCGACAAATCGACGAGAATCGACGCGAAGACGGTTGGAGCGATAGCCCGCCCCGATGGCCAATCTCGATTCGCCGCCGGGCAAACTGAAAATTGGCCCCTCTGCGCCGACCTCGCCTGACCTCAAACTATTATCATAATTGGGCAAGGCACGCATCGTCTCGACACCGCCGGCGAATGTGACATTCGAGATCGTGTTGTTGCTCTTGCTGTAGGTTCCAAGGATATTGAGATTCCAGCCCGAGGGCAGTGAAAAGCGGAATGAAGGGGACACCGACCAACTGTCGACGCCGGAGGCGACGACACTCCCTTGGCGGTAGCAACTTATCGAAACGGCTGCGCTTGTTGGCGAAATACAACGGGTCGTCGTACGGTGCGTAAAGTGGCCATCGATCTCGAAGACACCCCTGTCGGAGATAGCCTGCCTGCCCGCCAAGACGATGCTCAATTGCTTCTGGCCGGGCACGATAGTGGAGTCCGGAAGGAGGTTGTTGGTGTAGGATCGTTGCCGTGCTTCGATTTCGCCGGTTCGGGAGAAGTCGCCGGCAATCATAACGCTGCCACCGTTCCACGAAGGACCTCCAACTGCGCTATATTGCTGCGCAAACGCCCCCCCCTCAGTCGCCGCGCCAATCCGCGCGGAAGTGAGCAACCGGTCAAAGCTACGCCTGAGAATAATGTTGGCGACGCCGGCTACGGCATCCGAGCCATAAAGCGCCGACGCGCCGTCGGTCATCACATCAACGCGCTCAATCGCTGCCAACGGTATTGCTGAGATATCGATGCCTTGACTGATGGCGTCGAATGCAATCCGATGACCGTTCAAAAGGGTCAGCGACGCATCTGGTCCAAGTCCTCGTAGATTGAGGGTCGAAGAACCGGAGACGTTCGAAAAGTTGCCTTGCCCTGTCGGCGCGATTGTCGGATTTTGCCCACCGGAAAAGTTCTGCGGCAGATCGCGGATCATTTGACCTATATCCGTGTGGCCCGCCAGTTCAGCGTCTCGTCGAGAGATGCTCGTCATGGGGGATGACGCAGGTCCCCCGCGGATGCGGGATCCTGTGACAATAATCTCGCGTTGCTCAACGCCATCGCTCACCGCCGCTTGCGCCGCGGGAAATCGCTCGCGGACAATAAGCGCCCCGCGTCGATTGAGGACGACGAGGTTTGATCCCTTGATAAGAACTTCGACAGCTTCCCGTGGGGTGTATTGGCCGTTGAGCGCGGGCGCACGCTTGCCAGCCACGATCTCGGTCTCGAAGAAGATCTCGCTATTCGATGTTCGTCCGACCGAGCGCAGCGCAGAATCAAGATCCTGTGCTTCCAACTGGTAGCTGCGACGCTGCTCCGTCTGCGCCGCAGCGGGCGCGGCGCTCAGCCCGGCGCTGATAGCGATTGCAGATGTGAAGATTGAGCCCCGTACTGACATGATTGTTGCCTCCCTGCCGCCGGCGTTCGCACCGGTGTCGGGAAGGCGACGAGTGACGCTCGCGAATTATGAGGGCGGCGTGCAGTTTTCTTTCTGGGGGAGGGGACACGCTGGGCTGAGGATCAGCCGATTGCCGCTTCGAATGAGGGCTAAGCGGAGCATGTCTGCGAGATTCTCCGCCAGTCGTTCCACCTCCCTGATGCGGTAGGTGCCGGAAACTTTTCGGTCGGCGACATTTGCGGCGGCCATTAGAATGGGACCGGTGGCGTAGGTGTTTGCCTCGCTGACCACATGTCCAAGTCGAACGCCGTCATACTCCCGGATGCCTTCTGGCCAGCGCCGATCCGTGACCAGAGTGTTGGTCACCTGGATCGGAGACGCTGCTTTTTCAGCCTTGAAGATCATTTGCTGGCCGGGCGCCAATCTCACGGGCCTGTTCACCGACGATCCATCAGGCCGGAATCGTACATCGACTGCGCCATCCAGCAGTTCGATCGTGACCTGCTCATCACGCGTTACCGCGACGTCGAACACGGTACCGAGCGCGGTGATCGTCCCATTCGCCGCCGTTACGACGAAAGGCCGCCGGTCATGTTCGACCGTGAAGCGCGCGCGACCTCGAACCATTCGCACGTCCCGTTGGGCCTCTCCAAACTTTGTCTCCACAACGCTGTCGGTATCAAGCGTTACGCGCGATCCGTCCGTCAGACGTACCTCTCGAATTTCGCCGGGCTCGCTCTTCAGTTGCTTCGAGAGCTGCCTTTGCGTCGAGCCTCCGCCCGTCGCCAAGTTCGGGCGGCCGGGTTCGACATGGCCAGGGATCACCGCAACGGCGACGTATAGAACGGCCGCTACGCCCACCATCCCCAACGCGATCCCAGCGACTTTGGGTCTTCCACGCCTCTGGCCGCTCGTGTCGGGCGCGGGTCCGGCTTCATCTGCTTCCGATTCGTTCAACCCCTTCCCGAGACTGAAGGTCTCGGCGATCCGATTATAGGCAGTGCGGTGCAACGCGCCGCGCGCGAGCCAAGCCTCAAACTCCTCCCGCCGCGCGTCAGCATCGGGGCCGCGCATGATCGCGAACCACTCCGAGGCCTCTCCTCGAAGATGACCCGGTCGTTTTGGCGTTTCGCTGTCCTCGGTCATTCCCGCTCCAGAGCCGCATCGATGTGGGCGAGAGCACGTGCGACATGATATTGCACGGTCGGAATCGAAATCCCGAGCCTTTCCCCGATCTCCCTGTAGGCAAGCTCGTCAACGCGGTGAAGCAGAAATACCTCTCGCGTACGGTCCGGCAATTCGGCCACGGCCCGGCGGTAGGCGCGCATCACGTCCTCAGCTTCGATGGCGTGCGTTTGATCGGGTTCGACGACCGGTTCGCATCCCTCGCCGATGGGGACGTGCAACGAGGCCAGTCTGACTTCGCTTCGTTTAGCGCGGTCATAAAGCAAATTTCGGGCGATGCGCTGGAGGTAGGCGCCAGGCGCAGGGAGCGTGCGCTGCGCCATCGACCCAACGAGCCGGACAAAGGATTCCTGCACGAAATCGCCGGGATCGTCTCCGGTTCGAAGACGGGCGCGGAAATATCGCGTGAGGCGAGGGGCTTCCTTTCGGAACACGGCTTCGAGATCATCGACCGGGATTGCGGCCTTCGTCTCCGCGGTGGACGAGTCTTCTGCATTCAGCCCCCCAGTCGGGCTGCGGAAATCGCGGTTCGATGGCATGAATACACTTGGCCTCTCGGGCCGACAGATGTCGGGCGCCCGGGATAGCCGGTGCCAAACTGATGCAAGGTGCGTCGCCTCGACAATTTCGTCCGCGACCGCTCGACGCGAACAACGAGCGTAGTGATACCCGGCAGGATAATCCTACGGGGCGATTGCCGGCTCTGTTCACCCCACAGCCATATCCATAGTCAATCGTGGCGCCGCTTCAAGTCTATGTCGAAGCTCGGTCGGACACATTCATCGTCAAAGAAATCCCGGTCTTGAATAAGGAAAATTCCTTGCCGAGGCTCTTTCCTATACAGAGAGATAGAGCGAGCGCGGGAGATCAGCGACGAAGCCGAGCATGAACAGGGATCGGCTCAGGAGGCGGGCGGAGTGGGTGGCTCAGTGGGTCATCCCGCACGAACATCGTGTGCGCGCTTGGCTTCGGGGGTCACGCGCCGCTCCGGAAGAAATCGACGAAATTGTGCAAGATTGTTACTGCCGTTTTGCTACGATTGCGAGCGTCGAGCATATCGAGCAGCCTAACACCTATTTCTTCGCCATGGCCCGCAACCTGCTCATTCGCACTCGCAAGCGAGCGAAGGTCGTGCCGATCGAAACGATTGTGGGCTTACAGGACGCGCTAATCGACGACTTACCCGATCCCGAAACTACAGTGTCTGATCGGCATGCGCTGGCGAGGCTCAGGGCCTTGCTACCGGATCTTCCGGCGCGGTGTCGGCGCATCCTCGAAATGCGAAAATTCGACGGTCTTTCCCAGCGAGACATCGCAGTGGCTTTAGGGGTGACAGAATCAGTTGTGGAAAATGATGTGCAATTTGGAGTTCGATACCTTCGTGCCGCATGGCGCGACGCGGAGTATCGGGCGGACCAGGCCATGCAACGGTTTGGTGAGGGGGCCGCGCGCCGATGACCCAAACTAGCGCTTCGATCGACGCCGCCGCTGCCCAATGGGTTGCTCGTATGGATTCGGAGAATTGGACCGAGGCCGACGACCTTGCGCTTGAGGACTGGTTGAACCTCGACATTCGCCATCGGGGCGCACTAGTACAAGCTCAAGCGCTATGGAGTATTCTATCCGAAACGCATTCGATTCAATCGGTCGATGAGGATGTCGAACAACCTGCATCTAACTCCAGCCGTCGAGGCCTGTTCATATGGGCCGGTGGAGCACTGGCGGCCTCGGTTGTCGGCGGACTCTATCTTACCAATGCCGGCAGTTCGTACTCCACCGACATCGGCGAATTGCGCCGCGTCGCGCTTGATGACGGTTCGACCGCGGCCCTTAACACGGATAGCAAGGTCGAGATTGCCTTCGCCAAAGATGCCCGGGTCGTTCGCCTTGATCGCGGCGAGGCGTGGTTCGAGGTTCATAAGGATTCCAATCGACCCTTCGAGGTTGAGGCGGGCGACGTCCGAATTCGGGCTGTCGGGACGGCCTTCGCGGTAAGGCTCCGCGCAGATGGCACCGGAATAAGCGTCACCGAGGGCGTCGTTGAGGTATGGAAGATCGGCGAGGAGAGTCCGCGCATGCGTCTTCGGGCGGGCGGGACCGCTCTCGTGAGCGACAGCGCCACTAGCGTTCTCGAGCCTTCGGAACCGGATGCCGTTGAACGTTCGCTGGCGTGGCGCACCGGGAAGATCGATCTTGTCGGAACGCGTGTGAAAGACGCTATCGCTGACATCAATCGTTATAACAAGCGAAAGGTCATCCTGGCGGATCCGAGTATGGCAGCTGAGGAGTTCGACGGAGTATTCCGCACAAACGATCCGGAAGGTTTCGCGCGGGTCATTGCTGGAAGCTTCGATCGATCCCTCGACCTCACAAACCCTAGGGAAATCAGGATCGTTGCACGCTGAAGCGACCTCATTCTGAGGGAATAAATAAGGAAAATTCTCCTGAAAGGCTCCTTTCAATGATTGGGCTTCAATGGCCCGCAAATGAGGGGGCATAACCATGAGCTTCGGGACCAAAAGCAGCATTTTTCTCGCGTCATCGGCGTCCATATGGGTTGCGGCGATGCCAACGCCTGCCGCTGCCCAAACCCGTTCATTCGACATTCCTGCGCAGTCAGCCGAAACTGGGATTCCCGCGCTCGGGCGGCAGGCCGAGATTCAGATCGCAGCGGCACGGCGCTTTACCAAGGGTCTTCGCACAAATGAAGTCCGCGGAACGATGACGGTGAAAGAGGCCCTCTCGAAGTTGCTCGACGGAACAGGGCTAACCGTAAGATCGACTGGACAACGGACCTACATGGTTGTGCCTTCGCCGGCGCGACCGACGGCAGAAGAGGTGTCCTTTGTCGCCGATGCGCAGGAAGAGCAGATTGTGGTGACGGGCTCGCGAATTCGCGGCGGTCCTGCCACATCGCCGGTAACGACTATTTCTCGAGCTGAGGCGGAAAAGTCAGGCCAAACCGATCTCGGACAGGTGATTCGAGACCTTCCTCAAAATTTTTCGGGCGGCCAAAACCCGACAATTGTTGCTGCAGGTCAAGGTGGTTTCACAAACGTCTCAGGATCGTCCGCCCTCAACCTCCGCGGTCTCGGGCCCGACGCATCGCTGACGCTATTCAACGGACACCGGGTTGCCTTTGATGCCGTGAGCCAAGGTATCGACATCTCTGCGATACCGCTGTCCGCTATTGAGCGCATCGACATCGTAACTGACGGGGCGTCAGCGCTCTACGGGTCTGATGCGGTTGCCGGTGTTGCGAATGTGATCTTGCGGCGCCGTGTCGAAGAGATCGTCACGTCCATGCGTATCGCGGGAACCACCGACGGCGGCGGCTTTACGCAACAGTATAATATCGTGGGTGGCCCTTCCTGGAGCTCTGGAAGCTTGATGGCGGCCGCCGATTTCCAGAAAGCGAACGAAATCACCGCCCGCCAACGCTCTTATACCGGAAACCTGCCCCCGGATGCGACGCTGATACCAGGGCAAAAGCAGGTCAGCATTGTGGCAGCTGGCCGCCAGATTCTGGCCGAAGGCATCGAGTTCGAGATCGACGGGCATTATATGCATCGTTCTACGGAACGGTGCATCACGGCGTCAGTCTCGCCAAGCTGCTACGGCCAAGGCAGTGTGGTGTCATCGACGGCTGACAGTTGGTCGGTTTCGCCGTCGCTGGAAGTAAAATTGGGTGGCGGCTGGTCGCTTCATTTTTCCGGAACGTACGGAGAAAGCGACACGTCGATAGCAACGCGTGTCTTCTTCAACCGGGCCGAGGTCTCCCTTGCGTTGCCCAATTATGCGAATGAGCTGAGCTCCTTTGAATTCGGAGCGGAGGGAGGTTTGTTTCCGCTTCCAGGAGGCGACGCAAGGCTCGCGATTGGTGGCGGCGTCCGCACAAACAAGCTGACCGTCGATTCCCGTCGTGTCGTCGGTGGGATCGAAACGCCAATCGACATATTCGCGGAGACGCGAAAGATCACCTTTGGCTACGGCGAGCTCTCTTTGCCGTTCGTATCCCCGAGCAATGGGCTGCCATTCCTCAACAAGTTTCAACTCGTCGGAGCGTTACGGCTCGAAGATCATCGAGGTATCGATCGGGTGACGACGCCAAAGGTTGGTATCGTCTATTCTCCGTTAAGCGGCGTTGATTTCAAAGCGAGTTGGGGCAAATCATTCAAGGTTCCGACTTTGTATCAGACCGGTCAGACCTCGAATGCGCAGCTTCTTCCGGGTTTCATTTTCTCGCCAGCGCCAGCGAACGCCAGCCCTGTGCTTTATCTTTTCGGTGGCAATCCGAATCTCGCTCCCGAGCGCGCTACGACGTTCACCACGTCGCTGACAGTCGAACCCTTTGAAGGTCTGCGCGCGGAGTTGGGCTATTTCCATATCCGCTATCGTAACCGCGTGGCCGCTCCCTTTTCTCCAATCACGAGCGCCTTACTCCCGGTCTATGCGGCTTTCGTGCAGCTGAACCCGAGCGCGGCTCAGGTGAACGGTGCAATCGCCGACATATCGGGCGTCTTCGAAAACTCGTCGGGCCAAGCTTTCGACCCAGCCAGAGTCGCAGCAATACTCGATAATCGGCTGCAGAATATTTCGCTGCAATCGCTGAGCGGTATCGATGCCGCAGTGAAATATTCACACGATTTTGGCGACAGCGGGAAAATACAGCTCAACAGCACGGTGACCTATCTCGATAGCGCCCGTCGGATCACCGCGGATTTACCCCTCATGGCGCAGTCGGGTCTGATCTTCCGGCCACCGCATTGGCGCGCGAGATTGAGCGGAGGTTGGGAGAAGGATAATATCAGCATCACCGCGGTTGGAAGCTATATTGGCCCCGTGAAGGATGATCGCTTTCAGCCGATTGTCACGGTGCCAGCGTTCGTAACTTTCGACACGGTTCTGCACCTCACTACCGATCGAAACCGGGGTCTCCTTGGGGGAATGGGTTTCACGGTCAGCATCCAGAACATTTTCAATGAGCGGCCGTCTCCGATCCGCTTCGTGGATCCTGCCGCGCTTCGGTACGACTCGATCAACCAATCGACGTTCGGGCGAACCTTCAGCCTGACGCTGTCGAAGGCTTGGTAGAATGTCGAAGCAAGTAACAACGACTGCGTCGATGATTTTCTGCGCGCTCTGTGCCTTCTCTGGGCCAGCGAAGGGCGCGGACTGCAGGGACCTTCTGCCAACGAACGCCGTTAATAGTCGCTCCAGCGTCACACCTGAGCAGCTGCTGGAACTCCGCGATATCGGGCAGGCCTATGGCGGGGATCCAAGGCGCCATCTCTTCACATTCTCTCCCGACCAACAATCAATTTCGTTCCAAATCCACCGTGCGGACCCTTCGACGAACAGTTATTGTGTCGGCTTGGCCGTCCTGCCAACCCACAAGGGGGGGCGGCCGCGCCTGATCGACATCAGTCATGATCTCATTATGGACCGGCCTGCCTGGTACGGTTGGTCCGCGTTCCCGATAGGAACTCCGGCGACAATCACGCCGCGGTGGCTTCCAGGGGGGAAGCAGATTGCATATCTGAAACGCGCCGACGGCTTAACCCAAGTCTGGCTTGCGAACGTGGATGGCTCGGGTGCCAGGCAATTTTCTCAATCTGCTACCGACGTCGACGATTTCCGTCTCTCGGCCGATGGGCGTTCCATCGTCTATGCGACACGCCCGGAGATTCCGGAACTGGAGCGGCAGATCGAAGTCGAGGGGCTCACAGGTTGGCGCTACGACCAGAGAGCTTTTCCCGTTCGCGGGCCCCGGCCTCAAGTTCCGGCGGCCTCCACAAAGTTCATGCTGATAGACGTGGAGAGCGGGCGAGAGAGGACGGCGACCGAAGTCGAAGCCCATGAACTTGCTTCAGGCGGCGACGCACAACCACGGGCAGTCGATAGCGAGGGGCAAGAAGCATGGAGCGAGCCGGAGAATACGGCGATCTATCCGCCGGACTATCGCCTCGTCGTGAGCAGCCGGCAAGCGCGTTTCTCTTGCCCATCGACAAGCTGCAAACTCGATCGATCCTCGAATGTCTGGTGGAGCGGCGACGGACAGAAGGTAATTTTCAATCGCCGGGAAGGCTGGGCGAACAGCCTAACCGGAATTTACACATGGAAGCCGGGTGAAGCGTTGCCAAAGCGCGTGTTGGTAACGAGCGATGCCCTCATCGAATGTCAGCCCATGGGTACTGGGTTGCTCTGCCTGCGCGAAGGCTCCCCCGAACCGCGTCACTTCGTGAAGTTCGATTTTCAGAATGGAGCATCGGAAAAACTGTTCGATCCCAACCCCGAAATAGGGAAGTCGGTCCTAGGTCGCGTCGAGCGACTGCACTGGCGCAACGCACGAGGCGTGCCGTGGTACGGTGATCTGGTTTATCCGGTCGGCTACCAGCGCGGCCATCAATATCCGATGGTGGTCGTCCAATATCGCACGAAAGGATTTTTGCGCGGTGGCACGGGGGACGAGGTTCCCATTCAGACGCTCGCCGACAAGGGCTTTCTCGTGCTGAGCGTGGACAATCTGACCTATGAGGATATCGTCGGCCGACAAAAGAATGCCGAAGAGCGGACTGCGGCATTCAACCGTGACTTTGCCGGCAGGAGACACATCCTTTCCGCAATTGAAACGGCGATCGAAATCCTTGCTGGCAGAAACCTCGTAGCGAAGGACAAGATTGGCATCACCGGCTTGAGCGATGGTTGCACCACGGCGAAATTCGCTGCGATCAACAGCGACAAGTTCGCTGCCGGCTCCGTCTCAGGTTGCGGCGGCGAGCCTGATCAAGATGCGGTTCTGGGGCCAGCAATCGCTCAGACGTATCACGATAGTGGATGGCCGCGTTTTACAGACAAGGCCGCGGGCTTTTGGTCACAGATAGCTTTTGTGTCGCAGCCTCAGAGCGTTAGGTTCCCTATGCTCTTTCAAGCGGCCGATAACGAGTATCTGGCGATGGTTGGCAGCCACACCGCTCTGCGCCAGGCCGGAATACCCAGCGACCTTTTTATCTTCCCTGATGAGGATCATATTAAATCTCAGCCGGCGCACAGGCTCGCCGTTTATCGTCGCAATTTGGCTTGGTTCGACTTTTGGCTAAATAATGAGATGCCGACGGATCCTGAGCTGCTTGAGGAAGCTCACCGCTGGAAGGCGATGCAAGAGAATTGGTCGCGCACAATTGCCGATGAGCGGTGACGAGTCCCAACCGCGGAAAACTCGGGACGATCCTTCATTCGCCCATCGCCTCTGTAAGGATCCGAACGTCTTGACTGCGGCTGCACATCCTTCCAGCTATGGTTGGCGGACTATTCAGAGAGCCGATTTGTCGCTGTGGGGATTGGCGGATATGGATGTGCGGTACAAAATCGAGGCCCCGAACCCTTTTAGTCTCGCTTCTTCATACAGAAGGCTTTGAGATAGCTGCAATGCCAGGCTCATATCTGCGAGACGCCCGGTTAGAGGATGCCGCGGCCGTCGCTGCCATTCATTGTGCCAGCTGGCGTTCGGCCTATGCCGGCATCTTGGAGCGATCATTTCTCGACGGTCCCATCGAAACCGACAGGGCTGCGCTCTGGCACGACCGCTTCGCCAATCCGCAGACTGCGCAGATGGTACTGATCGCCGAGGAAGGGCCGGCGCAGCCGATCGGGTTCTTATGCGCCTTTGGCGGCCGCGACCCGAAGTGGGGGAGCCTGATTGACAACATTCATGTTCTCCCTACGCATCGCGGGCAAGGTTGCGGAGCCTTGTTGATGCGGTTGGCAGCGACGCGCCTCGTTTCCCGTCATCCGGGGATGGGCATTCATTTATGGGTTTTCGAAGCGAATGCCGCAGGACTGCGCTTCTACCAAAAACTGGCAGGCGAAATCGTGGAGCGGGATAAATCGCAGATTCCAGCGGCAAAGGGCGCGACGGTTCTCCGTTTGCATTGGCCGGACCCGTGTAGATTGCTGGAGTAGACATTCGGGTGTGCCCAGTTTCCATGGACTCTTGATGATATCGACCACGGCGAACCGCGGGCGATCGCCAAAGAGGTCAGTTGGCGGTTCCGGCTGTAGCCTTGCTCGCTGGCGGGCTGTCGTTAATCGCGATACGACCTACATCCGCGGGCGATTGGATAGAGGATAGGGGCGTGTGACCTACATCGGAATTGGTGTTCTGCTCGCGCTGCTGTCTTCGGTCACCACCGCTTTGGCGCACGCGTTGTTGAAGGCCGGCAAGGACAAGCTGGCAGTTCGCGCATTGATCGGGGCAGTCGGGACTTTTTCGCTCTTGCCATTCTGCTTTCTCATCCCTTTGCCGACATTGCCGATGCTCCCTTGGCTTGCGACGGCGAGCGCGCTCCATACCAGCTATCAGCTTGTTCTCATCCGTGCCTACGAAGCCAATGACTTCGCCGTAGCATTTCCGATTGCACGCGGGGTCGCACCGATCGCTACGGCAACATTGGGAATGTGGCTTCTGGGCGACCGGATTGCAGTGGCGAGCTTCTTGGGCATCGCACTGGTCAGCGGAGGTATTCTGCTCATTGCTGTCGGGCGCTCGATAGCCGCGGCGGGATTGATCGCAGCCGGGATCGCGGGAATCCTAACGACCGCGTATACCGTCGTCGATGCTCATGCGATCCGGCTTGCGCCGGTCGCGATGACATTCGTGGCATGGTTCTTCTTGCTCGATGGCCTCATAATGTTCCCCATTTTTGCAATTACTCGGCGGGGGCGCATTATATCGCTCCTCCGATCGGAGGGGCGGCAAGGCCTTGTGGCAGCGTTCACCAGCCTTATCAGCTTCGGCGCGGTCCTCTTCGCTCTTCGGCTGGCGCCCGTCGGCATCGTTGCGGCGCTTCGTGAAACTAGCATAGTGTTTGGGATGCTCATCGCGGCATTCGTTCTTCGCGAGCATGTTGATCGCCGTCGAGCTGCGGGCGCAGTTGTAATCGCTATCGGCGCAATTCTCACCCTGGCCACCGCATGAACTTATCATGACGTCAGCCTTCGCGGACGCCGAACTGCGCCTCCCTCGTAGGTATGGTCAGGAAACCGCCATCGTTCATCTGTGGCGGGATTTAGCGTCGGCGTGGGCGGCTTTTCCCAGCACCCGTCGTTTGGCGAGCTTCGCCATGCGTGCGTTGATCTCGTCGATGCTGATATCCGTGGGATCGAAGACGCCGCCATACCACTGCACCATCGACGCGCGCTCGGGATGGCGGGGCTTCGCCATGGCTTTGAGGAACTCCTCAAAGCCCGGGGTTCCACCGACATCTTCGGGCGGAGCACGTCGTTCGCCATCGACGAACCGCGGGTAATCGATGCCGGGATTTGCGGGCATGATCTCTTCGATCTCGATGCGATGGCGCCAGTCGTCCCCGAAATCATAGGTGTAGGTGAAGCTGGTGATGCCGCGCTCGACGAGCTTGCCGATGCGCATATGGGCGGCGTCGCGGGTGCGGATCCCGAAAGCATCGTCATCATCGAAGCGGATGCCATAGACGGCATCGCCGACGTCAAAGCAGAACAAATGATAGTTTTCGAAGAGCATGCACGCCTGGATCGCGAGGTGCAGGGTCTTGAGGCTGTTGGTGACGGGAAGTTCGACACGGCGCCAGATGGCGGGCTTCATGTCTTCGAGCGTGATGCGCATCCGGGCGATCTGGTCGGTCATGCCGCCATGCTGGCGGTTCGGCCTTGCGCTGTCCAGTTCCGCGACATGCGATCGAAAGGACTTGCCTCGCGTATCGTGTAGTCGAGCGGTGGCGGCCCGCCGACGCGTCATCGCGCTGGCGGGCCGCGGAACCGTTCAACCGTTGAGCTTGTCCTTGACTGCCTTCGCCGCCGAGAAGCCGAGCTTCTTCGAAGCTGCGATCTGGATAGTCGCGCCTGTCGAGGGATTGCGACCTTCGCGGGCGGCGCTTTCCTTGACCTTGAACTTGCCGAAGCCGTTCACCGATACTTCTTCGCCCTTGGCGGCGGCATCGACGATCGCGGCGAAGACGGCGTCAACGGCCTTCTTGCCGTCGGTCTTGCTTGTTCCGAGTGCGGTCGCGACACTGTCGGACAATTCGGCGTGGTTCATTCTGTATCTCCATGATGGATCGCCGGCCCCTCGCCAGCGTCGGGCTGCTATATGCGCGGGGAAGGTGCTTCGCCAATGCGATATTAAAGGTCGAGTAGTATGGAAACCTCGGACATGGATACTGCTGCGATCAGCCTGTAGGCTGAGGTCATGCTCAAAGGGTCGCCCCCGATCGGCGGTTCGCCAGGCCGCCGGCACGGGACATTCTCCGAACTGTCGGTCCTAAGGTCTCCGCGACCGAGCAGAGCTGCAGCGCCCCGCCGGATCATTGAATTATACGCCGATGATATACCAGAGGTATGATTGGGGTTGATTCTGCGAAGCATCGTGTTGCGGAGCATTGGAAATTATGATATAAATACATCATGAGCCTACCACGATCTGATAAACTAAGGTCGCTACTGGATGAATGGGAGCCGCACAGCATAGCAACCAGCGCTCATCTGGCGACACTCGGCATAACGCCACAGGACGTTCAGAATTACACGTCGTCGCGATGGCTGATGTCGCTTGGCCGTGGCGCGTTCAAGCGACCGATGGAAACCGTGACCTGGCAGGGCGCGCTGCGCGGCCTCCAAACCCAACTGCGGCTACCCGTCCATGTCGGGGCGCTCACCGCGCTCGAAATGTCTGGCAACAGCCATTATATGCGATTTGCAGCGACAAGAGCCTACCTGTTCTCGCCGCTTCATGTCGCGCTGCCATTGTGGTTCAAAACCCATTGGGGTGATGATGTCCGGCATGTTCAGACCAAGCTCCTGCCTCCCGAACTCGGCCTGACGGAGCAGCAGGCGCCCGAAGGTTTTACCCTGAAGACCTCGACGGCCGAACGCGCAGCGCTTGAAATGCTGCACCTCGCCCCGAAGGAATTCGACCTTATTGAGGCCGGAATGATCATCGAATCTATGACCTCGATACGACCAATGCTCATGCAGAACCTGCTGGAGCAATGCACCTCCATCAAGGTGCGCAGGCTCTTTCTATACCTCGCGGAGCGCGCCAACCTGCCGGTGATGCCTCACCTCGACCTGGACGGGATCGATCTGGGGATCGGGGATCGGAGCCTCGTGCCGAACGGTCGCTATGTCGCGAAATATCAGTTGGTGCTTCCCAAGGAGCTGGTCGATCATGGTTGAGTCCTACCCTGATCAGGTCCGGCTCCTGCTCGACGTCCTGCCACTGGTGATGACGGAACCGGCCTTCGCACTCACGGGCGGCACAGCCATCAATCTCTTTGAATGGGATCTGCCGCGCCTGTCGGTCGATATCGACCTGACCTATCTCCCCATCCATGAGCGCAAGGAGTCGCTCGACGCAATCGGCGAGGCCCTGGCGCGCATAGGGACCGAGATAGAGCGGCGCTTGCCGCGGACCCGTGTCACCCATACGCCACCGGGCGCGGAAGCTCTGGAAGTAAAACTCAACTGCCAGCGTGCCCGGGCGCAGGTGAAGATCGAAGTTAATCCCTCCCTTCGCGGCCACCTCTTGCCGGTGCGTGATCTCGCTTGTTCCGATAAAGTGCAGGAACAATTCGAAGCCTTTGTAGAAGCGCGATGCGTGTCACAGGGCGAGTTGTTTGGCGGCAAGATATGCGCCGCGCTCGACCGTCAGCATCCCCGCGATCTGTTCGACGTCAAGCGTCTGCTCGAGCGGCGGGGCATAACGTACGAGGTTCGCATGGGATTGATCGCCGCCCTCGTTAGCCACAGCCGCCCGATCTCCGAACTCGTCGATCCCAAACGCAAGGATCAGCGGCAAACTTTCCGGTCCCAGTTCGAAGGCATGCCGTTCGAACCTTTCTCCTACGACGATCATCAGGCAACGCTTGATCGCCTAGTCTACGCGCTGCACGCCTCGCTCACCGACGACGATCGTGTCTTCCTCTTGTCGTTCGAGGCCGGCGATCCCGATTGGGAACGTTTTCCGATAGCGGAACTGGTCAATTTGCCCGGCCCGCAGTTCAAACTGCTGAACATTCGCAAGTTCCGAAACGACAGCCCCGAACGCCATGAGGCGTCTCTCAGCGCGCTGCAGACGTCGCTGGCATAGCCTTCAAACCTATTCGGTTCGCCGCCATTGATAAGAACTGCCCACGACGCTTCAAAACAACGGCATCTAGTCAAAGAATGCGGGTTTCGTTGTATCCGTGGCGTAAGCAAAGGCGGCGTGAATGTCGGCCTCGATCGTCCGGCCTCTCGACAAGGGCGGCAAATCGTCAACCCCGAAGAAACGCGCCTCGATGGTTTCGAGACCCGGCTGGGGCATGGCGCGATCAGTCCGGTCGCAGAGGAAAAACATTTTGTAAAAGTCGCGGACGTCGGCTAGATAACCCGAACTGGCTTTGTGTCGCACGCCGAACAGGCGTTGAGCTGAAACCTTCAACCCTGCTTCTTCTCTCATCTCCTTCTCGATGTTGCGAGCAGGAGAGAGGCCAACATCGGCAAAGCCGCCGGGTAGCGTCCACAAGCCATCACATTGCTCGCGCACGAGAAGTATCATGTCCCCTTCGATGAGCGCGCCACGCACGTCGACCTTGGGCGTCGCATATCCCCGCGCAAAATCCGGAACGAGATCTGAAATACGTTCGATGGGAACATCACCGAGAACGGACAGCATCTCGTTCGCGATCGCGGCGATTTCTTCATAGCGTTCCCGGTCGAACCGATCGCGCGTGAAGTGAAGCCCCGTCGATGCGATGCTTTGAAGCCGCTTCCCGTAGGTCAGCCATTGTGGTTCCAAGGATTGCTCCCTTTTCTCCGCTAAGCCCGATCGGAGTAACGCTAACCTTGATACGCGGTGCCGACAACGCCCAATCGCAAGGGTTTCCGCGGGAGACTGCCTTTGCGGCCATTCTCACACGGAGCGGTCAGATTGGCAGGGGAGGGGCGCC
>JAESGW010000529.1_pt1 | contig 29472 bp, 25 predicted proteins | sample 9269791 | NCBI WGS metagenome assembly JAESGW01 (sample SAMN16773120, study PRJNA677053) | algae metagenome | isolation source: Aphanocapsa lilacina HA4352-LM1 and co-occurring heterotrophs from near cave... | place: USA: Maniniholo cave, near Haena, Kauai, HI | collected 2009-07-28
TGATCAGCGGCACCCCGGCATAGAAACGGATGCCGTCCTTGCCCTTCACCAGCGGGTTATCGGCGAACCGCGGATCACGCGTGGCGTCGGGTATGATCATCGCTTCGGCGCCGAGCATGGCGTGCGCGCAGAATGACTGGCTGCGCGGCGTTTCGGTCACGTCCAGCCCGGTGCCGCCCAGGAACCGCTGGCGATCCTTCTCGACCAGGCTGACCAGCGCGATCGGCGCGCCGCACAACGCGGCGGCGAAGCGCGTGACCGCATCCAGCTGTGGATCGCCGGTCTCACCGGACAGATCGTGCGCCAGGATCACCGCGGTGCGATCTTCCTCGGTCGTCGGGACGGGAATGCGCAGCATCGTGTCGTTCACGAAGCCCCCTCGCAAGCAATCATGGCGGGAAGGCGGCGCTGCATCGCGCGACAATACACAAGTGGCATCAGCTGTTCCATTCCGCAACGACACCCTCGTGCAATTCATCTGCGCAACGATTTGCGCGCTCGTCGGCGTGACGGAGGGGGTCGAGCTGCGCCAGCGCCCAGACCGCCGAGCCGCGCACCACCGGGCTGGCATCGTCGAGCAAGGCGGCGACCGCGGGGGCGAGATCGCCCCTGCCGCTGTTGCCCGCGGCGATCAGCGCATTGCGCACCATCCGGTCGCGTCCGATGCGCTTGATCGGCGATCCGGCGAAGACCTGGCGGAAACCGCTTTCGTCCAACGCGATCAGATCGGCCAGTTCAGGCGCGGCCAGCTCCGCACGGCCGACAAATGCGCGGTTCGCCGCCGCCGCATCGGCGAACTTGTTCCACGGGCACACCGCCAGGCAATCGTCGCAGCCATAGATGCGGTTGCCCATCGCCCGGCGGAATTCATGCGGGATCGGCCCCTTATGCTCGATCGTCAGATAGCTGATGCAGCGCCGCGCATCGAGCCGGTAGGGCGCGGGAAACGCATCGGTCGGGCAAGCGCGCTGGCAGGCGTCGCACGATCCGCAGGTGTCGTTACCCGGCACATCGGGTTCGATCTCCAGCGTGGTGTAGATCGCGCCCAGGAACAGCCAGCTGCCATGTTCGCGGCTGACAAGGTTGGTGTGCTTGCCCTGCCAGCCCAGCCCGGCCGCCTCGGCCAGTGGCTTTTCCATCACCGGCGCGGTATCGACGAACACCTTCACGTCCGCGTCGGGCGCCGCCGCCACGATCGCGCGGGCGAGCTGCTTCAGCGCCTTCTTCACCGTATCGTGATAGTCGCCCCCCTGCGCATAGACCGATATCCGCCCCACCCCGCCTTCACCCGCCAGCGCCAGCGGATCGTGCGGCGGCGCATAGCTCATCCCCAGCGCGATCACCGACCGTACCTCCGGCCACAGATCGGCGGGAGCGGTGCGGTGGTGCGCGCGCTCCTCCATCCAGATCATGTCGCCGTGCATGCCCTCCTGGAGCCACTGGCGCAGGCGCTTGCCCGACAGCGGCGCGGCGTCGGCGCGCGCGACACCCCACGCGGCAAAGCCTGCCGCGCCGGCCTCGCGGGCGATCAATTCGCGCAAATGCTTGTCAGCTGTCACCCCGCCCCGCTACCACGGCAGCAGGCGGTCCCGAGGGGAAAATTTCGCGTGAGTGCAGCACTGGCGGTCAGCGCCTCGGGACTGGTCAAGGATTTCGGCGGCAAACGGGTGGTGAAGGGCGTGGACCTCGCCGTGCCCACCGGCGCGATCTACGGCGTGCTCGGCCCCAACGGCGCGGGCAAGACGACCACGCTGCGCATGGTGCTGGGCATCATCGAGCCGGACGGCGGCACCCGAACGCTGCTGGGCGAGGCGCGCCCGCGCGACGCCGGCGACCGGGTGGGCTATCTGCCCGAGGAGCGCGGCCTCTACCCGACGATGAAGGCGCGCGAGGCGATCGCCTTCATGGGCGCGCTACGCGGGCTGGACTGGAAGGAAGGCCGCAAGCGCGCCGAGGTCCTGCTCGAAGAGGCGGGCCTTGGCCATGCGATCGACGAGAAGATCAAGAAGCTCAGCAAGGGCATGGCGCAATTGGTCCAGTTGCTCGGGTCCGTGGTGCATCAGCCCGAACTGCTGGTGCTGGACGAGCCCTTTTCCGGCCTCGACCCGGTCAATCAGGAGCGGCTGGAGGCGCTGATCCTGGCGCAGCGCGACCGCGGCGCGACAATCCTGTTTTCCACCCACGTCATGGCGCACGCCGAACGGCTGTGCGACCGGCTGGCGATCATCGCCAAGGGCACGCGCCGATTCGAGGGCACCGTGGCCGACGCGCGCGGCGTGCTGCCGATGCAGGCGCATTATGTGCCGCACACCCCGCACGACGGCATCCGTGCACTGCTGCCCGCCGACGCCGTGGTCGAAGGAGAAGGCTGGCGCTTCACCGTGCCCGACGAAGGTATCGAGCCCCTGCTGGTCAAGCTGATCGACGCCAGGCACGGCATTTCCGGCCTGTCGATCGAACGCCCCGGCCTGCACGAGGCGTTCGTCCGCATCGTCGGTGAAGCCGATGCCGGAGACATCGCATGAGCCGCGCCCAAAGTCGCACGGCGCGCACCCTGCGCCAGACGCTGACCATCGCGCGCCGCGATTTCGTCGCGACGGTGTTCACTCCTACCTTCCTGATCTTCCTGCTGGCGCCGCTGATCATGCTCAGCTTCGGCGCGATCGGTGGGCTGGGTGCCGCGACGATGGCCGACAGTTCGGCCGAACAGATCAAGATCGTGGCACTGGCTGGAGACGATCAAGGCGTCCGCCTGAAGCGCGCCGACCGTGATCTGCGCCGAGTCTTCCGTGAGAGCGAGGCACCGCCCAGGCTCGAAATCCGCCCGATCAGCGTCGATCCCGCCCAACAGGCCCGCGCGCTGTTCAATGACGAGAACATTGAGGTTTCGGCGGTACTCTACGGCCCGCTCGAACGCCCCACCGTGCTGCACGGCGTCGCGGGCGCGCGCACCGCGACCTATATGGCCACGCTCGCTGAACAGGCGGTGCTGGGCGAGCGTGCCGGCACGACCGCACCGCTCTCCACCGCCACCATTCTGCCGTTCGAACGTACCGGGGCAACCCGTTCGGGCCAGCAGGCAGCGGGCTTCGGCGCAGTGTTCGTGATGTTTTTCCTAACGCTGCTGCTTGCCGGCCAGACCGTCGGCATGCTGGCGGAAGAGCGCAACAGCAAGGTGATCGAGGTGCTCGCCGCCGCCGTCCCGCTGGAGGCGGTGTTCTTCGGCAAGCTCGTCGGCATGTTCGGCGTGGCGATCCTGTTCGTCGGCTTCTGGGGCACGCTGATCACCCAAGGCGCACAGCTCTTGCCTGGAGAAATCGCCACCGCGCTCGGCGAAGTCGTACCGGCGATGGGCTTCATCCCGTTCGCGCTGATCTTCCTCGCCTATTTCTCGCTCGCCTTCCTGCTGCTCGGCGCCGTTTTTCTCGGGGTTGGCGCCCAGGCGGCGACGATGCGCGAAATCCAGATGCTGTCGCTGCCGATCACCATCTTCCAGGTGGCGATGTTCGGGTTGAGCGCCGCCGCCGCGTCAAACCCCGGCTCCACGCTGGCGACCTTTGCCGAGATATTCCCGTTCAGTTCACCCTTCGCCATGGCCGCGCGGGCGGCCAATGCGCCGGAGATCTGGCCGCATCTGCTCGCTATCGCCTGGCAGGCCATGTGGCTGGCGATCACCATCTCGATCGGGGCGCGCGCGTTCCGGCGCGGGGTGCTGCAATCGGGAAGCGGTGGCAAAATGAAACTTTCATCGCTGTTCGGGCGCAGCTGACCGGTTTCGCCATTGACATAGGTGTCAGTAAGCGTTTCTCTTGGGCGAAAGAGGAGCGGGACAATGGCGACAGTTGCGGCCGAGACGGTGACACGATTTCCCAAGCCGGCGGTGATCGATCCGCTCGACGTCAGCCGGCCCGAGCTTTACCGCGACGATACCTGGCACGAGCCGTTCCGCCGCCTGCGCGCCGAGGCCCCGGTCTATCGCTGCGAGCATAGCGAGTTCGGGCCCTATTGGTCGATCAGCACCTACAAGGGCATCGTCGAGGTCGAATCGCTGCCCGATCTCTATTCGTCCGAGGCCGGCGGCATCACCATCGCCGATTTCCTGCCCGAGACCGACGTGAAGATGCCGATGTTCATCGCGATGGACCGGCCCAAGCATACCGGCCAGCGCCGCACCGTCGCGCCCGCTTTCACCCCGTCCGAAATGCAGCGGATGACCAGCAACATCCGCGAGCGGACCGAGGAGATCCTCGATTCGCTGCCCTGGGGCGAGGAATTCGACTGGGTCGACACCGTGTCGATCGAGCTGACCACGCAGATGCTCGCGATCCTGTTCGACTTCCCCTGGGCGGACCGGCGCAAGCTGACCTTCTGGTCCGACTGGGCGGGCGATATCGAGCTGGTCAAGAACGAGGAGCTGCGCCTCCAGCGGCTGCAGCACATGTATGAATGCGGCGCCTATTTCAAAAATCTGTGGGATCAGAAGATCGACAAGGAGCCGACCCCCGATCTGATCTCGATGATGATCCATTCGGACGCGATGCGCGAGATGGATCACATGGAATTCATCGGCAACCTGATCCTGCTGATCGTCGGCGGCAACGACACCACGCGCAACTCGATGACCGCGCTCGCTTATGGCCTGGACCTGTTCCCCGACGAGCGGGCGAAGCTGGAGGCCGATCCCGGCCTGATCCACAATGCGGTGCAGGACATCGTCCGCTGGCAGACGCCGCTCGCCCATATGCGCCGCACCGCGACCGCCGACACCGAGCTGATGGGCCAGCAGATCAAGGAGGGCGACAAGCTCGCTTTGTGGTATATCTCGGCCAATCGCGACCAGAGCGTGTTCGGCGAGGATGCCGACAAGATCGTCGTCGATCGCCCCAATGCGCGGCGCAATCTCGCCTTTGGCCATGGCATCCACCGCTGCGTCGGTGCGCGCCTGGCCGAATTGCAGATCGCGGTGCTGCTGGAGGAGATGGCCAAGCGCCGGATGCGCGTGAACGTGGTCGGCGAACCGACCCGCGTCGCCGCGTGCTTCGTCCACGGCTATCGCAAGCTGCCGGTGACGATCAGCAAATATTGATCCGCTTGCGCGCCGCGCTGCGCTGCGCCACCCTGCCGTAATGCACGTCAGGCCTCTCTTCGCGATCGCCGCCGGCCTGCTGCTCGCCAGCTGCCAGCCGCCGACCTACGACATCACGGTGGTGTTTCGCGACGGCGGCCTGGTGCTGGAGGCGCATGGCAGCGACATCTGGCCGTTCGCCTGGTCGGACGACACGATCGATCCCAGCGCGATAGAGATCACCGATCGGGACGGTCCGGTATGGGCAATCGCCGTCAAGCAGGAGTGCGGGCAGAGTCTTCCCAACCCTTTTCCAATCGCGATCGGCAGCTTGCCGAATTGTTTTGTCGAGCAGACGCCGTTCCGGGGATTGCGCGCCAACACGCTCTATCGGATCGAGGCCGAGGGGTTCCGCGACGGCAGCGGCTATTTCCGCATCCGACCGCGAATCAATAATCTCTCATGGGACGACGTAGGGGACGAACTGCAGACGTGGCCGGTCAGAGATCCGATCGTGCCGCCCGACCTATCGGGGAGCGACAACACGCTGCAGCAATGAAACCTTTCGCCATGCTCGTGCGAACTTATGGGCGAGGAGACTTTCATGACATTCGATCGCCGCCAGATGCTGTTCGGCGCTGCCGCCGTCACCATGCTCGCCGCGTGTGGGCGCGCCGAGGCGCAGAAATACGCCGTCACCATGACCGACGCACAGTGGAAGAAGAAGCTGGGGCCGCAGGCCTTCGCGGTGCTGCGCCAGGAATCGACCGAAGCGCCCTATTCCAGCCCGCTCAACAAGGAAAAGCGCGCCGGCATCTTCGCCTGCAAGGGCTGCGACCAGGCGGTCTATTCATCCAGGACCAAGTTCGAGAGCGGCACCGGCTGGCCCAGCTTCTGGGCGCCGCTCAGCCCCAAGGCCGTCGGAACCAAGACCGACTACAAGATCGGCCTGCCGCGCACCGAGGTGCATTGCAGCCGCTGCGGCGGGCATCTGGGGCATATCTTCGACGATGGCCCCAAGCCGACCGGCAAGCGGCATTGCCTAAACGGGGTGGCGCTGACCTTCAAACCCGGACGGGCGTGAATCTCCGTAAGATCGCAGACCTAACCCCGTTCGTGCTGAGCTTGTCGAAGCACCGTCCTGCCTTCCCCAAGCTAAGTCGAGAAGGACGGCCCTTCGACAGGCTCAGGGCGAACGGAAGGTAGAACGGAGTAGCGGTCGGCAATTACTGACCGCGATAGGTGTCGATCAGGCTGGCGAGCTGGATCAGGCGCTCGCTCTTGGGCTCGGCCTTGGCCATCTGGACCTCGGGTAGCGCCCTCGCGCCGTGGTCATAGATGAAACCGTAGATGGGGTAGGTGCTGATCCCCATGCGGCCGCGGTACCAGACCTGCACCTTCGACCAGTCGCCGGCTTCGGACACGTCGATCGCGCGCACGTCGCGCTCGACACCGCCGCGATAGGACCAGTTGGCGTGGGTCAGCAGCACTTCGCGGTCGCTGACGATCTTGCTGACCTTGGCGACATGGCCCAGGCGCATCTTGCCGCTCGATTTGAATGCCATCACCGCGCCGACCTGGGGGTCCTGGCCGCGTTCGTACAGGCCGTCGGCTTGCGCCCACCAGGTGTGCGCATTGCCGCGGATCTGGATGTCGGTAACGGAGCGCGCGAAGGTCACGCACTGCCAGAATTGCGCCTGCGCAGGGGCCGAAATCATCAGGCTGAACGAAAGGAACAGCGCAAAACGCGCAGCAAAACGTGCGATCATGTGGAGCGACCCCCCAAGGTCCCTGTGAACTCTTGTGAGGCTGGTTAAGCAGGGGTGGTTAACGAAAAACAGGGGGTCTGGACGGCGAAGCGATGAGCCGTTGGAGTCGCGGGGTCACCCGATCCTCAGAGATGCAACTCTATCCCTTCCAGCCGACAATGCCGTCCACCGTGCCCGTCGTCACGCTGTGATATCCCGGGCGCGCCCTGGCATAGATTCGCTTGGCCGCCGCTTGCCCCCACTCCCCCTGCGCCATCAGCGCAGTGAACAACGGCGCGACGAACTTGCGGCGGCCCATGCTGTTCAGGAACGCATCGGCGGATTCGAGCGCGGGCGGATAGCGGCTGGAGATCGCCAGCATCAGCCAGGAAAAGCGCACCTCGCTATTGCCGCTGCTGTTGAACTTGAATGCCCCGTCCAGCGCCGCCAGCCCTTCGGCGGACAATCCGCGTGGCAGCTGGTCGAGGAATCGCACGGTCTCCTGTGTCACGCGCTTGGCCGGCACCACGGCGATATCGCCGCTCTCGGCGAATTCGGCCGCCGCCTTGTCCATCGCCGGAAAGGCATCCGACCGCACCCGCACGGCATTCTCCGGAATACCAGGCTGATACACCCAGCGATCGACCTGCAACCTTTGCTCCAGCGCGGCATCGCCCTTGATCAGGTTCGCCCGGATATCGCGCAGGAACCCGGCGCTGGTCTGCGGCTGGAACGCGTTGCGGTCGAAATAGCCGCGCAGATAGGCGTCGAACCGCTCGCGCCCGACCGCCTGCTCGATCGTGCGGAGGAAGGTCGCGCCCTTGTCATAGGCGATCTGCGTCATCCCCGCATCGGGATCGCGATCGAAGGCGAGGTTCAGGTGCAGCTGCGTATCGGGCGAAGCCGGCCCGCCGGCCTCCTTCACCGCATCCTCCATCGCGGTCCAGGCGAGATCGGCCTCCATCGCGGCGCGGCGCTTGCCGTACATCGATTCCATGATGCGGTTTTCGAAATAGCTGGTGAAGCCCTCGTTCAGCCAGAAATCGTTCCACGTCGCGTTGGTGACGAGATTGCCCGACCAGCTATGCGCCAGCTCGTGCGCGATCAGGCTGACCAGGCTTCTGTCGCCCGCCACCACCGTGGGGGTCGCGAAGGTCAGGCGCGGGTTCTCCATCCCGCCGAAGGGGAAGCTGGGCGGCAGCACCAGCACGTCGTAGCGGCCCCAGCGATAGGGACCGTAAAGCGCCTCGGCCGCCTTGACGAACTTCTCCAGCTCGCCGAATTCCCTGGCCGACGCCTCCAGCGTCGATGGCTCGCTCCAGATGCCGGTGCGCGGGCCGAGCGCCTGGAAACGCAGATCGCCGACCGCAAGCGCGATCAGATAGGGCGCGACCGGCTGGTCCATCTCATAGGTGAAGGTGCGCCCGCCGCCTTCCGCTTCCTCGCCCAGCGCCGATTTCGCCTCGCCGCTCATCACCGCGGTCAGCCCCTGCGGCACCGTGATGCGCGCTTCCCAGGTCTGGCGGATACCGGGGCTGTCCTGCGTCGGAATCCAGCTGCGATTGAGGATCGCCTGGCCTTGGCTGAACAGATAGGGATGCTTCTTGCCCGCGGTCTGGCTGGGGTCGAGCCATTGCAGCGCCGCCGCGCCGGGCGCGCTTTCATAGGCGATGCGCAGCTTGCGCGCGCCGTTCAGCTGCACCGTCAGCGGTGCGCCGTGGATGCCGTCGCTGGCGCCGGTCTTGAACGGCAGCGTCTTGCCGTCCTGATCGGTGATGCCGGCGATCTTCAGATCGCGCGTGTCGAGGACGATCTTCTGCGCGTCCGCCGCCGCCTGCACATCCAGCGTCGCGGTGCCGCGCATCACCTTGCGGTCGAAATCGGCGACCAGATCGAGCGCGACGTGCGTGACGCGCGCTTCCGCCGGGATGGCGTAGCTGTGCACGTCCTTGGCATCGGGCGTGGTCAGCACATTGGCGACGGTGGCGGGATCGGCAGTCACGTTTTCCGCGATGTTCTCCGCAGCGCTGCAGCTGGCCAGCGCGGTGGCGGCGAGCAGGATGGGGATCAAACGCATGGACATACTTTCATTGGGGGGAAAGGAGGATGGCGGCAGGCTAGACCGCGCGATGCCCCTTCGACAAGCACAGGGCGACCGGCTACCGTCGCGCGCATGAACCGCGCCTTGCCCCTGCTGCTGATCCTCGCCGCCTGCCAACAGGGCACCGATGTCGCCGATGCGATCGACAATTCGGGCCAGGCGGGCGATCCCCGCCCGGTCGCGCCGCCGCAATCGCAGCCGCTCGATCCCGGTGCCGTGCCCGTGCGTATCGGCGAGGGCGGCCCCGGGTTCAACGCGTGCCTGGGCATCGGCCGGGTGGTCAACACCACCGCGCTCGACGTCCGGCGGGCGCCATTCGGAGAGGCGACCCGCATCGGCAGCATCGCGCCCGATACGCGGGTGAACATCTGCAGCCGATCGCTCGATCAGCGCTGGCTGGGCGTGGTCTATCGTCCGGCCGACCAGCCGGAGCTTGATTGCGGCGTATCCGGTCCGGTCGAACGGCGGCAGGGTTACGAAGGCCCCTGCCTGTCCGGCTGGGTATCGAGCGCCTTCGTGCGGCTGGTGGCGGGATAGTTCAGGCGGCCATCCGCGCCAGCCGCGCCTCATGTTCGGCGCGGCCAAACGGAAAGAAGCGGTAGCACAGCGCCGCCGCCAGCCCGCTGCCGAAATGCAGGGCCATGAACAGGATCGTCATCCTGTCGATCGTGCCGACGGGCACCTGCCCCGGCCGTGCAGCCTCCGGGAACTGCGCCAGCGCCAGGATCACGCCCGCCACACCGATGCCCAGACCGCCGACCAGCTTCTGGACGAAGAAGGATCCGGCGAAGAACACGCCTTCGGACCGCCTGCCGGTGCGCAGCTCACTGTCTTCGACCACGTCCGCCATCATCGATCCGCCGATGATGAACGCGGCGATGCCGCACGCTGTGCTCGCGGTGAAGAAGCCGAACAATATGGCGATCTGCGCATGGCTACCAACCTGGGGCAACGCGCCGGTCAGCCGCAGGATATAGGGGATCGCGGTCAGCGCCGCATAGGCCAGCGCCAGGCCCATCGCCGCTTTCGCCTTGTCCCCTCCCCTGGAAAGCGCGGGCGCGACGAAAAAGGCCATGATCGCGCCGACGAACAGCACGAGGGGCACCAGCTGCATCGTGCCGGCGCTGAATTCCCAGACGAACTGGTACATATAGTTGCTGAGCGCGAACGAGATGCCCTGGGCGGTATAGGCGAACAGGCCCGCCGCCATCAGCACGACGAACGCCTTGTTGCTCACCGTCTCGCGGAATTCGCGGAGATGCCCGACGAGCGTGGCCTTGCGCGCATCCGCCTTGGGCAGGCGGGGGATTTCATGGTGCAGCCCGAGCGCGGACAGCAGAATCGCCGCCGCCATGATGATCGCGCCGATCAGCGCCAGGCTGGAATAGCCCGCGGCGTTGGTAAGGCCATTGGGGTTGTCCGGCGTCGGCACCAGAAACACGCCGAACGCCAGGAACAGCATCACCAGCCCGCCCAGCCAGCCGAACAGATAGCGATAGGAAAACAGCCTGGTCCGCTCGTCATAATCGCTCGACAGCTCCGGTCCGAGCGAAACCGAGGGGATTTCGAAGAACGATAGCGCGACCCGCACCATCAGCGCCGATCCGAACAGATAGAATAATGTTGCGGTCTCGCCCCATGCCGGCGGATTCCACAGCAGCACCCAGCCGACCGCCACCGGAATGGCGGAGGCATACATCCAGGGATGCCGCCGTCCCCAGCGGCTTTGTGTCCGGTCGCTGAGCACCCCGACCAGCGGATCGACGAACGCCTCGATCACCAGCGCCGCCATGATGGCGAGGCCGACCGAGGCGGCGGGCAGTCCGATGACCTGATTGTAGAAGAGCAGCAAGAAGGTAGCGAATCCGCCATCCTTGATGCCGAAGGCGAGGCTGCCGAACCCGAACGAGAACCGGCTGCGGAAGGACAGCTTGCGCGGCGGCGGAACCGCGAGGGTCTCGCTCATGCCGCGAACGCCGCAAGCGCGTCGAACAGGCCAGGCGTCTCCGGGTCCCAGCTATGCCGCATCCCCACCGCCAGGCCCCCGTCGACCAGGATGTGCGTGCCGGTGACGAAGCTGGCATCGTCGCTGAGCAGATAGGCGACTGCCGCAGCGATGTCCTCGGGCCGGCCGGCGCGTGCGACCGGCTGCGCGTTCGACGCCATCTGTGCGATGATTGCATTGGCCTGATCGCGTTTCTCGCCCGTGATGCCGACGGTGGCGGTGAAGATGTTGGTGGTGATGAAGCCGGGACAGACCGCGTTCACCCGGATGCGGTGCCGCGCGAGATCGGCGGCGGCCACCCTGCTCAGATGCAGCACCCCCGCCTTGGCCACCGAATAGGCGGTGGGCGCGGCGCCCGACATCAGCGCCGCGATCGAGGCGGTGTTGACGATCGCCCCGCCGCCGCGATTCGCCATCAGCGGCGCCGCCGCACGGATGCCGAGCGCGACCGAGCGCAGCAGCAGGTTCTGCGTCGCGTCCCAGCCCGCGACGTCGATCTCGTCGATATTCGCGCGCAGCCCGCCGGCCCCGGCATTGTTGAACAGCGCGTCGATGCCGCCATCGCCATGGGCGGTGGCCATCAGCGCGGCGATATCGCTGGGGTCCATCACGTCGCAGCGCTGGAAGGCGATTCGCCCCTCCCCTTCGCCAACCACCGCCATCGCGCCGTCTTCGTCGATGTCGCCGATCAGCACCTCGGCACCCTCCGCGACAAGGCGCAGCGCGGTCGCGCGGCCGATTCCCGATGCGCCGCCGGTGACCACCGCGCGCTTGCCCTCAAACCGCCGCATCATTCTCTCCAATTCTGCTTTTGCGCGACGATAGTATGGGGTTTGCCCGCGTCAATCCGCGTCTTTTGAAATTGCGGTGTGGCGAGGCCGCGTTATAGCTCAGTGGCAGAGAGCAAGCAGGGAGAGGACGCGCATGGCGCTCGACGCCGAAACCTTCGATGCGCTGATCGATACGGTACGGCGCTTCGTCAGCGAGCGGCTGCGGCCCCTGGAGGCGCAGGTCGAGACGGATGATGCGATCCCCGAGGATATCATCCGCGAGATGCGTGAAATGGGCCTCTACGGCCTGTCGATCGACGAGGAATATGGCGGACTGGGCCTGACCATGACGGAGGAGGTGAAGGTCGCGATCGAGCTGGGCCGGACGACGCCCGCCTTCCGATCGACGTTCGGCACCAATGTCGGGATCGGCTCGCAAGGTCTGGTGATGGCCGGGACTGACGAGCAGAAGGCCGAATGGCTGCCGCGTATCGCCAGCGGCGAGATCGTCACCAGCTTCGCGCTGACCGAACCCGATGTCGGTTCCGACAGCGCGGCGGTGAAGACCCGGGCAGTGCGCGCCAAAGATCAGGACGGGGGCGATGTCTACAAGCTCTCCGGCACCAAGCGCTTCATCACCAATGCCGACAAGGCCGATCTGTTCACCGTGATGGCGCGCACCGGCGGCGAGGGGGCGAAGGGCGTCTCCGCCTTTCTCGTGCCGCGTGACCTGCCGGGGCTGACCGTGGGCGAGCCCGAGAAAAAGATGGGTCAAAAGGGCGCCAAGGTCGCCGACGTCAATTTCGACGAGGTGCCGGTGCCGGCCAAATATAGGCTGGGCGAGGAAGGCGAAGGCTTCAAGATCGCGATGCGGGTGCTCGATCGCGGGCGGCTGCATATCTCGGGCGTATGCGTCGGCGTGGCCGAGCGGTTGATTGCCGACTGCGTCGCCTATGCCAGCGAGCGGAAGCAGTTCGGCAAGGCGCTGACCGAGCATCAGCTGATCCAGGCAATGATCGCCGATTCGAAGACCGAATCACTCGCGGCGAAGGCGCTGGTGCTGCAGACCGCGGAGATGAAGGACCGCGGCGAGAACACCACGATGGAGGCGGCCGCGGCGAAATACTACGCCAGCGAGATGGTCGGCCGCGTGGCGGACCGCGCTGTCCAGATCTTCGGCGGGGCGGGCTATATCGCCGATTACGGCATCGAACGGCTGTACCGCGATGTCCGCCTGTTCCGCATCTACGAAGGCACCAGCCAGATCCAGCAGATCATCATCGCCCGCGAGACCGTGAAGCGCGGCGGCTGAAGGAGAGAGACATGGACACCAGCAAGCTATTCAGCCTCGAAGGCCGCACCGCGCTCGTCACCGGCGGATCGCGCGGGATCGGCAAGATGATCGCGGCGGGGTTCATCGCGCAGGGCGCCAAGGTCTATATCTCCAGCCGCAAGGCCGATGCGTGCGACGAGACCGCCGCCGAGCTCGGCCCCAACTGCATCGCGCTGCCGCAGGATATCTCCACCGTCGATGGGACGAAGAACCTCGCCGCGCGCTATGCCGAGATCGAGGACAGGCTCGATATCCTGGTCAACAATGCCGGCGCCGCCTGGGGCGTGCCGTTCGAGGAGTTTCCCGAAACCGGCTGGGACAAGGTGATGGACCTGAACGTCAAATCACCCTTCTTCCTCACCCAGGCGCTGCATCCGGCATTGAAGGCCGCGGGATCGGCGGCGCGGCCGGCCAAGGTGATCAACATCACCTCGATCGACGGGCTGCGGCTCAACCCGTGGGACACCTACAGCTACCACGCGTCCAAATCGGCGCTGATCTATCTGACCAAGCGGCTCGCCGCGCGGCTGATCCGCGATCACATCAACGTCACCTCGATCGCGCCCGGCGCCTTCGCCAGCGAGATGAACCGGGCCGCGCGCGACCATGGCGACGAGGTGGCGCGGGGCATCCCGGCCAGGCGCATCGGCGAGGCGGAGGACATGGCCGGCACCGCGATCTTCCTCGCCAGCCGCGCGGGCGATTACATCGTCGGCGACACCATCGTGTGCGACGGCGGGCTGGTCAACGCGGCGCTTGGAACCTCGATCGACGCCTAGCGCGCGATCCCCCCAGCGGCCAGCACCGCCAGCGTCACCAGTTCGCCTGCGGTCGACGACATCGGGGCGATCTGGACCTGTTTCTCCATGCCGATCAGCATCGGGCCGATCATCGAATCCCCGCCCAGCTCGCGCAACAGCTTCGCCGAGATGTTGGCCGATTGCAGCCCCGGCATGATCAGCACATTGGCCGGGCCGGACAGGCGCGCGAACGGATAGTTCTTCAGCAGCTTCGGGTTGAGCGCGGTATCAGGCGCCATCTCGCCTTCATATTCGAACCCCACCTGCCGCGTATCGAGCACCTTGATCGCGCCGCGCAGATTCTCCAGCCAACGACCTTCGGGATTGCCGAAATTGGAGTAACTGAGGAACGCCACACGCGGTTCGTGCCCCATCCGCCGCGCGACCGACGCCGCCTGTTCGGCAATGTCGGCCAGTTCATCCGAGGTCGGCCGCTCGTTGATCGTGGTGTCGGCGATGAACACCGTGTGGGTCGCGCCGACCAGCACATGCATACCGAATGCGGTTTCCCCCGCGCGCGGATCGATCACCCGGCGCACTTCCCGCATCGTGTGCGCGTATGTGCGGGTGATGCCGGTGATCATCACATCGGCCTCACCCAGCTGCAGCATGGTCGCACCGAAGATGTTGCGGTCCTGGTTGATCATCCGCTCGCAATCGCGCCGCAGATAGCCGCGCCGCTGCAGCCGTTCGTAAAGGAAATCGACCATCCTGGGGACCAGCGTGGAGGTGCGGCTGTTGTGCACCTCGAAGCTCTCGGGATTGTCGATGCCCAGATCGCGCAAGCGGTCATGCACGTCGTCGCGACCGACCAGCACAGGCGTGCCATAACCGCCATCCCTGAACGCGATGGCGGCACGCAGCACCACCTCCTCCTCGCCCTCGGCGAACAGCACGCGCTTGGGGTGGGCCTTGGCCGCATCATAGGCGAGGGTCAGCGCCGCCGTTGTCGGGTTGAGCCGCCCGCGCAGCGTATGGCGGTAGGCAGCCATGTCGAGGATCGGTTTGGTCGCGACTCCAGAATCCATCGCCGCCTGCGCGACGGCGGACGACACCACCTCCATCAGCCGCGGATCGAACGGGGCGGGAATGATATAGTCCGGGCCGAAGCTGCGGGTGAAGCCATAGGCCGCGGCGACTTCCTCCGCCACCTGCTGCCGCGCCAGATCGGCGATGGCGTTGGCGGCGGCGATCTTCATATCCTCGTTGATCCCCGTCGCGCGGACATCGAGCGCGCCGCGGAAGATGAACGGGAAACCGAGGACATTGTTGACCTGATTGGGATAGTCCGAGCGGCCGGTGGCGATGATCGCGTCCGGCCGTGCGGCGATGGCGAGTTCGGGGCGGATCTCGGGCTCCGGATTGGCCATGGCGAAGATGATCGGCGCCTTGGCCATGTCCTTGACCATCTCAGGCTTCAGCGCGCCGGCTGCGGACAGACCCAGGAACACGTCGGCGCCGACCAGCGCCTCGGTCAGATCGCGTGCGTCGGTGACGGCGGCGTGGGCCGATTGCCATTGGTTCACTTCGCCGCGGCCCTGATAGATCACGCCCTTGCGATCGCACATGATGACGTTGTTCTGGCGGACGCCCATCGCCTTGATCAGCTCGGTGCAGGCGATCGCCGCCGCGCCCGCGCCGTTGACGACGACCTTGACGTCCTTGAGGTCGCGCCCGGTCAGCAGGCAGGCGTTGATCAGACCGGCGGCGGTGATGATCGCGGTGCCGTGCTGATCGTCATGGAACACCGGGATGTTCATGCGCTCGCGCAGGGTCTGCTCGATCACGAAGCATTCGGGCGCCTTGATGTCCTCCAGGTTGATCCCGCCGAAGGTCGGCTCCATCAGCTCGACCGCATCGATGAAGCGGTTCACGTCCTCGGTCGCCAGCTCGATATCGATCGAATCGACATCGGCGAAGCGCTTGAACAGCACCGCCTTGCCCTCCATCACCGGCTTCGATGCGAGCGCGCCCAGATTGCCCATGCCGAGGATCGCAGTGCCGTTGGAGATGACGGCGACGAGATTGCCCTTGGCGGTGTAATCATAGGCGGTCGCCGGATCGTCGGCGATCGCCTGCACAGGCACCGCGACACCGGGCGAATAGGCCAGGCTCAGATCGCGCTGCGTCGCCATCGGCTTGGACGCGATGATCTCGATCTTGCCCGGACGGCCCGAGGAGTGGAACAGGAGCGCTTCCTGCTCGGAAAATTTCGCCGCGCTGTCGTCGCTCATTCGTCTCTCCTGCTACCTCTCGTCTTTAGGGATGGCATGGCGCGAGGCAAGCGTGTGACGATGAGACCTCTCCACAAAAACAGGTTCAGGGTGACGGGTTTGACGTTCTGCGCGATGCGGCCCTTCCCTGCCCCCTGATCGTCCGTTAACCCACCGCCGATGGCCGACGCATCCCCCGCCCCCACACCGATGATGGCGCAATATCTGGCGCTGAAGGCGCAGGCGCCCGATTGCCTGCTGTTCTACCGCATGGGCGATTTCTTCGAGATGTTCTTCGAGGATGCAAAGATCGCCGCCGCCGCACTCGACATCGCGCTGACCGCGCGGGGCGAGCATGACGGGCAGAAGGTCGCGATGTGCGGGGTGCCGGCGCATGCCGCCGAGGCCTATCTCGCCAGGCTGATCAAGGCGGGCCACCGCGTCGCCATCGCCGAGCAGACCGAGACGCCGGCGGCGGCGCGCGCACGGATGGGATCGAAGGCGCTGGTCGCGCGCGGGATCATTCGCGTGGTGACCGCGGGCACGCTGACCGAGGAAGCGCTGCTCGACGCCCGCACGGCCAATTGGTGCGCCGCGATCGGCGAGGCGGGGGGCGGCATCGCGGTCGCCGCCGCCGATGTTTCGACCGGGCGGTTCGAGGTGATCCCGACCGACGCCGCGGGGCTGGATGCGGTGCTGGCCCGGCTGAACGCGGCGGAGGTGGTCGGCGTCGAAGGCGACGAGCGCGCCACCGTCACCCGCCCGCGCGGTGAGTTCGACAGCGCTCGGGGCGAAGCCCGGCTGAAGGCGCTGTTCGGGGTGGCGACGCTCGACGGGTTCGGCCGGTTCGATCGCGCCGCGCTGTCGGCGGCGGGCGGGCTGGTCCATTATCTCGACCATACCGCCAAGGGCCGGCTGCCCTTTCTCCAGCCGCCGCGCATCGCCGCGATCGCGCAGCACATGGCGATCGACGCCGCGACGCGCGAAAGCCTGGAGCTGACGCAGACCGCGGCGGGCGCGCGCAAGGGCAGCCTGCTCGATTGCATCGACCGGAGCGTGACCGGCGCGGGCGCGCGGTTGTTGGCCGAAGATATTGCCGCCCCGCTGATGGACCGCGCGAGCATCGACTCGCGGCTCGATCTGGTCGGGCTGTTCCACGACGATTCGGCGCTGCGCCAGCGCACGCGCGACGCGTTGAAGGCGCTATCCGATATCGGCCGCGCGCTGGGGCGGCTGGCGGCGGGGCGCGGCAGCCCCCGCGATCTCGGCCAGCTGCGCGACGGGCTGGAGGCAGCGCGTGCGCTGGGCGAGAAGCTCGGGCGGATCGATCAGCCTCCCATGCTGCTCGCCAGCCTCCTTCCGACGCTAGGCGGGCATGGTGCGTTGACCGATCTGCTGTCGCGCGCGCTTGTCCCCGCCCCGCCGATCGATGCAAGCGCGGGCGGCTATATCGCCGAAGGATACGACGCAGCGCTCGACGATCTGCGCGCCACCGGGGGCGACGGCCGCCGTGCCATCGCCAGGCTGGAGGCGGACTATCGCGCGCGGACCGGCATCGCGCAGCTCAAGATCCGCCACAACAACGTGCTCGGCTATCATGTCGAGGTGCCCGCCAAGCACGCCGATGCGCTGATGGCGCAGGAATCGGGCTTCACCCACCGCCAGACGCTGGCGGGCGTGGTCCGTTTCAACGAGCCCGCGCTGCACGAAGCGGCGAGCCGGGTGACGCAGGCAGGCGCGCATGCGCTTGCGGCGGAAGCGGCGCATCTCGAAGACCTGACCGCCGCCGCGCTCGACCGCCGCCTCGCCATCGCGGCGACAGCGGATACGCTGGCGCGGATCGACGTCGCGTCGGGTCTCGCCGAGCGCGCGGCGGAGGGTGGCTGGACGCGGCCGACCCTGGTCGATCATCCGTGCTTCGAGGTCGAGGGCGGGCGGCACCCGGTGGTCGAGGCGGCGGTGGCGAAATCCGGCGCGCGCTTTGTCGCCAACGATTGCAGCCTGTCAGAAACCTCGCGGCTGTGGCTGGTCACAGGCCCCAATATGGGCGGCAAATCGACCTTCCTGCGCCAGAACGCGTTGATCGCAGTGCTGGCGCAGGCGGGCGCCTATGTGCCCGCGACACGCGCCAGGCTGGGGCTGATCGACCGCCTGTTCAGCCGCGTCGGCGCGTCGGACAATCTCGCGCGCGGACGATCGACCTTCATGGTCGAGATGGTCGAGACCGCCGCGATCCTGGCGCAGGCGACGCCCAACAGCTTCGTCATCCTCGACGAGGTCGGACGCGGCACATCGACCTATGACGGCCTCGCCATCGCCTGGGCGGTGGTCGAGGCGATCCACGAGACCAACCGCTGCCGCTGCCTGTTCGCGACGCATTACCACGAGCTCACCCGGCTGGCTGAACGCTGCGAGGCGCTGAGCCTGCACCATGTCCGCGCGCGCGAATGGAAGGGTGATCTGGTGCTGCTGCACGAAGTGGCGGAAGGTCCGGCCGACCGCAGCTATGGCCTGGCGGTGGCGCGACTGGCCGGCATGCCCCCGGCCGCGGTAGCACGAGCCAAATCGGTGCTGGCGAAGCTGGAAGCCGGCCGCGCGGCGACCGGGGGGCTGGCGGCGGGACTGGACGACCTGCCGCTGTTCGCCGCCGCGATGGAGGCCGAGGTTGAGGCCAGCGACCCGCTGCGCGACGCGCTGGCCGCGATCGACGCCGACGCGCTGACGCCGAGGGAAGCGCTGGAGGCGCTCTATCGGCTGAAAGGGCTGGCGGCCGATTAGGCCACCGCCGCCCTGAGCGTCGCCTTCACGCCCTGCGCGCCGCCATCCACCTCCACTGCGCTCTTCAGGCTCTTGGCCATCGCGGCGATCAGCTTGGTGCCGACACCGGTGCCCTTGATCGCACCGTTGGCGGGCAGGCCGCAGCCGTCATCCTCCACCCGCAGCACGAAATGCTCCGGATCGTCGAGCCGCAGATCGACCCGGATTTCGCCGTCGGCATCGGCCGGATAGGCGTATTTGCAGGCGTTAGACACCAGCTCGCTGACGATCACCCCCAGCGACACCGCCTTGTCGGTGGGCAGCCGGATCGGTTCGCTGCTGAGCGTCAGCACGCGCCGCGCAGTGGGTGTCGACCAGGTCTGGCGCAGTTCGTCCGTCAGCGCGGCCAGATAATCGGCCATATCGACGCTTTCGACATCGTCGGTATTGTACAACCGCCGGTGAACATGCCCGATCGCGGCGATGCGCTGCTGGGTATCCTGCAGCGCGGCGCGGCCCGGCCCGTCCGGCAATGCGCGCGATTGCAGCTGGACGAAGGCCGACACCAGCTGCAGCGAATTCGCCACGCGGTGGTTGACCTCCTTCAGCAACGCTTCCAGCCGCGCGTTGCTCGCCTCCAGCGCATCATGCTGCGCCGCCTGTCGCAGCGCCTGATGGCAGGCGGTGGCGAACAGGTCGAAGAATTCATCGCCCACGGTCTTCACGACATAATCCGCCGCCCCCGCCTTCAGCGCGGCGACCGCGATGCGGCTTTCCTCCGATCCGGTGACGTACAGGATCGGCGGGCAATCGTCAGCCTCGCGCAGGCGCGCCAGCGTCTCCAGCCCGTCCATGCCTGGCATGTAATGATCGACCGCGATCAGATCGAAATGCCGTTCCGCCGCCAGCGCCACGCCCTGCGCGCCGCCGTCCGCCAGCGTCACCTCGAAGCCGCGCCGGGAGAGCGCCTTGGCGGTCAGCCGCCTCAGCCCTTCATCGTCGTCGATATAGAGAAGCCTGGGGAGCGCTTCGTTCAAACGTCGCCCTCCACCTCGGGCACCTGGATCACCGACAGGAACAGGCCCAGCTGGCGGATCGCATCGGCGAAGCTTTCATAGTTCACCGGCTTGGTGATGTAGACATTGCAGCCCAGATCATAGCAGCGCTGGATTTCGCGCATGTCGTCGGTCGTGGTCAGCACCACCACCGGCGTGCGCTTGATCGGGCTGTCCTCGGCCTTGATCTTCGCCAGGATATCGGTGCCGCTCATGTCCGGCAGGTTGAGATCGAGCAGGATCAGTGCCGGGCCGTTCAGCGCCGGGCCGGTGGGCGCCGTAAACAGATATTCAAGCGCGCTCGTCCCATCCAGGAAATGGGTGATCCCGTTGCTGATCCCCGCGCGGCGGATATTCTTTTCAATGAGGCGCGCATGACCCTCGTCGTCCTCGATCATCACGATGTGGACTGGCTGGTTCTCACTCATCGGCTTTTCCCCCCTCCCCTTCGAATTTGGCCGGCAGCGACAGACGGAAGGTCGATCCCTGCCCGAATTCTGACGTGCATATTATCGTCCCGCCCATACGATACGCTAGCGCACGTACATGCGCGAGGCCGATCCCCTCGCCCGGTTCGTTTTGCAGGCCGGACCGGCGAAACAAGTCGAATATCCGCGCGTGATCCTTAGCGTCGATACCCCGGCCATTGTCCTTGATGTCGATCAGGGCGCGGCCGGCCGCGATCTGACCTGACACCTCCACCAGCAGGGGCCGGTGGGGTGCCCGGTATTTGACCGCGTTCTCGATCAGATTGGCCAGGATCTGCTCCACCGCCAGTCGATCATGAACCATATCCGGCAGTGGTTCGACGATGCGGATTTCGCCGCCGACCTCCTCGGTCTTGTGTGCCAGCGTATCGCGAATGCCGTCCACCAGCGCCACCAGATCGATCGGCTCGGGCATCAGCACCCGCCGTCCCTCGCGCGACAGCTTGAGGATGGCGTTGATCAGCCGGTCCATCTTCTGGGTGGACGACCGGATGAATCCCGCAGCCTCGGGCAAGTCCTCGCGCGCGGCGAGCGCGGCCTCCTTGGTCAGCAGGTCGGGCTGCTCGGCCTCGACCCGATCGACCAGTTCGGCGAGCGGCTTGGTCGCCGCTTCCAGCTCGGCGGTGAAGCCCATGACGTTGACCAGCGGCGAGCGCAGATCGTGGCTGACGATATAGGCGAAGCGCTGGATCTCGTCATTGGCGCGCTGAAGATCGGCGGTGCGCGCGGCGACGGCGACTTCCAGGCCGGCGTTCAAGCCGCGCAGCTGATCACGCGATTCCGTCAGGTCGCGGCTGTAGCGCCGCATCAACAGCAGCGACACGATCGCCATGATGATCAGCAACCCTCCGGCAACACTGACGATGCCGAAGAACTGGGCGACACTGGCGCGCTGCGCGGCGGTGCGTTCCGCCAGCAGCGCGTCCTCCACATCGATCATGTCACCCGATACCCGCCGGATTGCGGCAATCAGAGAAAGCCCCCGATCACGGTCGCGAAAATTGACGATTTCCTGTTCGCGGCCGCCCTGCGCGATGGCGGCCACAGTCGCCTCCAGCAACGCCGTTTGCTGCCTGGAAAAATCTTCCAGCTGGAGTGCCCGCTCCTGCTGCTCGGGATTGTCCGCGGTCAGTTGGCCGATCCGTTGAACGGTTCGCGGCAGTGCGAACACCGTAGCCGCCACGGTACGGACATAGCGGGAATCCCCATCTAACAGGAAACCGCGGCGCGCGGTCTCCGCTCGCTCGGACAGCGTCTGCAGATCACGCAACTGCGTCTGCACTTCATAGGTATGGGTGACTGCCGCGACATGATCCTGGTTGCGAGAGACCATGTTCACCGCGGCGATGCCTGCGATGATCAGCGCGGCAAAGCCGATGCCCAGCAATATGAGCACGACGCGGCCGACGCGTTCGTCCGATACTCGCAGAGACTGGCCGATACGCGCCCGCATGGCGCCGCCTTAGATGCGGCGGGACCGTTCGCCAAGGGCAACATAACTGATGGAAATCAGGGTGCCTGCGCGAACAGGTGACGCGCGGCCGGCGCGGCCCTATCTAGCAGCCATGTCACAACGCTTCGAAACGCTGTCCAACCGCCGCGCCATCATCGATCGCCGTGCGCTGGCCGACACGCTCTCGACGATTGACGGCAAGGACACCGCCACGCTGCGGCGCGCGGTGACGACCGTTCTGAAGACGGCGCTGGACGCGGGCCGCGCGGAGATCGAAAAGCGGCTGGCCGAGCACCCGTCCAAGGGGCTGGACGCGGCCGCCAGCCAGGCGTTCCTGATCGACCAGCTGCTGCGCCTGCTCTACGATTTCACCACGCAGAAGCTGTACCCGAACAACAATCCGTCCGCCGCAGAGCGCCTGCTGCTGCTGGCGGTCGGCGGCTATGGGCGGGGCGAGATGGCGCCCTTTTCGGACGTCGATATCGGCTTCATCACCCCGTACAAGCAGACGCCCTGGGCCGAGCAGGTCATCGAATCGATGCTCTACAGCCTGTGGGACATGGGGCTGAAGGTCGGCCATTCGTCGCGCTCGCTGGACGAGATGGTGCGCCAGGCGAAAAGCGACCTGACCATCCGCACCGCGCTGCTGGAGGCGCGCTATGTGTGGGGCGACACCAAGCTGTACGATCAGGCGGCGGCGCGCTTCAAGCGCGAGGTCCAGGCGGGCACCGCGCGCGCGTTCATCGCCGACAAGCTGATCGAGCGCGACATCCGCCACAAGAAGATGGGCGACAGCCGCTATGTCGTCGAACCCAATGTGAAGGAGGGCAAGGGCGCGCTGCGCGATCTCCACACGCTGTTCTGGATCGGCAAATACGCGTACAATGTCCGCTATGTCAGCGAGCTGGTCGAGGCCGGGCTGCTGACGCGCAAGGAATATCGCCAGTTCAACCGCGCGGAGAATTTCCTGTGGGCGGTGCGCTGCCATCTCCACGCGATCACCGGCCGGGCCGAGGAACGGCTGACCTTCGACGTCCAGCGCGAGATCGCCCTGCGGATGCGCTATGCCGACCGGCCGGGCAAATCGCCGGTCGAGCGCTTCATGCAGCATTATTTCCTGCAGTCGAAGACGGTCGGCGATCTGACCGGCCTGTTCCTGGCGCATCTTGACGAGAAGTTCGCCGCGCGCGGGCGACGTATCGGCCTGCCGCGGATTCGGCGTTCGCCGGCCAAATTGAACGGCTTCGTGCTCGACCGCGGACGGCTGGCGCTGCCCAACGAGCATTTCTTCGAAGACGACCCCGTCCGTCTGGTCGAGGCCTTTGCGCTGGCCGACAAGCACGGGCTTGAGGTCCATCCGCTGACGATGCGCACGGCGGCGCGCGACGCCAAGCTGATCGACGGCAAGGTCCGCCGCGATCCGCGCGCCAATGCGCTGTTCCTCGACGTGCTGACATCGCCGCGCGATCCGGAGACGGTCCTCAGATGGATGAACGAGGCGGGCGTGTTCGGTCGCTTCGTGCCCGATTTCGGCCGCGTCGTCGCGCAGATGCAGTTCGACATGTATCACCATTATACGGTCGATGAGCACACCATCCGGGCGGTCGGGCTGCTCGCCAAGATCGAGCGCGGCGAGCTGGAGGAGGATCATCCGCTCTCCACCGGGATCATCGACCAGATCGTCTCGCGCCGGGTGCTCTATATCGCGGTGCTGCTGCACGACATCGCCAAGGGGCGCGGCGGCGATCATTCGGTGCTGGGCGCGGAGGTCGCCGAACGCCTCTGCCCGCGGCTGGGCCTGACCCCCGCCGAGACCGAGACGGTCGCATGGCTGGTGCGCTGGCACCTCCTCATGTCCGCAACCGCGTTCAAACGCGACCTGGCCGATTTCAAGACCGTGCTCGATTTCTGCGATGCGGTGCAAAGCCCCGAGCGGCTGCGACTGCTGCTGGTGCTGACGGTGGTCGATATCCGCGCGGTAGGACCCGGCGTGTGGAACGGATGGAAGCGGCAGCTCCTCTCCAACCTGTTCGAAGCCGCCGAGGAAGTTCTGCGCCTCGGCCACAAGCAAAAGGGCCGCGACGAGCGCATCGCCGCCAAGCAGGACGATCTGCGCAAGCACCTAGGCTGGGACGAGGCGCGTTTCGCCACGCTGGTCCGCCGCCTGCCACCCGCCTACTGGATCGCCGAGCCGTCCGACGTGCTCCAGCGCAATGCGCGGCTGGTGGCGGATGCGGGCGACACCCAGCTGTCGATCGCCGCGCAGGTCTATCCCGAGCGCGGCGCGACTTTGGTGACGGTCTATGCGGCCGACCATCCCGGCCTGTTCTACCGCGTCGCCGGCGCGATCCACGCGGCGGGCGGCAACATCATCGATGCGCGCATCCATACCACGCGCGACGGCATGGCGCTCGACAATTTCCTGGTGCAGGATCCCGTCGGCGGGCCGTTCGAGCAACCCGAGCAGCTGGGCCGGATCAAGCGCGGAATCGAGGACGCGCTGGCCAACCGCACCAAGCTGGCCGAGCGGTTGCAGCAGCGCCCGCTGTCGCGTCCGCGCGCCGAAGCCTTCCCGATCGCGCCCGCGGTGCTGATCGACAACAAGGCGTCCAACCGCTTCACCGTGATCGAGGTCAATGCGCGTGACCGGCCGGCGCTGCTCAACCAGCTGGCGCACGGCCTGTTCCAGTCGAAGGTGACGATCCATTCGGCGCATGTCGCGACGTATGGCGAGCGCGCGGTCGACACCTTCTATGTCACCGATCTGACCGGCGACAAGATCACCAACGGCCCCCGGCTGAAGGCGCTCGAACGGCGCCTGCTGGAGGCCGCTGGCGGAGAGACGCTACAACAAGCGGCATAGTGAGGGAGAGCGACATGGGTGTGCAAGGCATAGGCGGCATCTTCTTCCGGGCGAACGACCCGGACGCACTCAACAGCTGGTACCGCGAGCATCTGGGCGTCGGTGCCGGCTGCAATGCCGAGGGCGAAGGCGATCCCAACGACTGGTACTGGCAGGCCAAGGGCGGCCCGACGGTGTTCGCCCCGTTCAAGGCGACGACCGACTATTTCGCCGCCGACAAGCAGTGGATGATCAACCTGCGCGTGATCGATCTCGACAGCCTGCTCGAGCAACTGAACGCGGCGGGCATCGCCATCGAGACACGCGACGAATGGGACGATCCGCAAACGGGCCGCTTCGCCCGCATCCATGACCCCGAGGGCAACGCGATCGAGCTGTGGGAGCCGCCGCTATGATCACCGTCACCCTTATCGTGATCGGCGCGATCATCATCGGGACGGCCGCGTTCGTGTTGATCGCACGGTCCGGTGGCAAACCCGATCGCGACGGCGGTGACGGCGGCGACTGACACCGGCTTCAGCCTCGTCCTGCAAGCAGATCGGCAATCGCGCCGCAGCCGGCGTGGCGCGCCCAGTCGATCGCCCTCCCGTCCCACAACGCGTCCTTGATGTCGGTGCGCACGCCGTGATCGAGGAGCGTCCGCACCGCCGCCTCATGGCCAGACCAGGCGGCCTGGTGAAGCGGCGTCGAATGCGAATGGGCGCCCGGCGGGTTGTATCGGTTCGGGTCCTCGCCCGACGCCAGCAGGAGCCCGAGGATATCGGCCTGACCGTGCTGCGCGGCGAGCGCGAGCGCGATGTGGCGTTCGGCGGCGCTCGATCCCGGCAACAGGCGTTCGGCTGCATCGATGCGGCCGAGTGCGGCGGCGGCCGCGAGCGTTTCGCGTGCTCCCGACCGGAGCAGCGCGTCCGCCGCCGCGAATTCGCCGTGCGTCAGCGCCGCGTTCAGCGCACCGCCGGGGTCGGCTCCCCGCGACACCAGCAGCTCGATCAGCATGGTCTGCATGCCGGATTCGCGCGCGACCCGGCCCGACGCGACCAGCCCGAGCGTCTCATCGACGTCGCCGCGGTCCGCCGTCGCTCCCGCATCGAGGATCAGCCGCGCGATCTCGACGATGTTGGGCGGCAGACAATCGTTGCGGACGGGGTTTTCGGCAATGAACGCCAGCAAGCCGGGCGTGCGGAAATAATTCTCCCCTTCGAACATCGCCCGGCGCACGGTGAGATCGGGGTGGGCGTCGAGCAGGCCGCGGAGCCCCTCCAGGTCGCCATCGTCGAGTGCGTCGACTGCCTGCCGCAGCACCGGGTCGTCGATCCGGTCGCGCAACGAAACGGGCGTGCCCTCGGATGAGCTGATACGCGCCTTCAGGCGCGGCCAGCTCGCAAAGCCATATTCGCGCGCGATCGCGAACAGCCCGTCGCTCCACGTCAGCCGCGCTTCGCTTATGGCCTGGTCGGTGGCGCCGGCGAAGCGCGGGTGGAATTCGCGGAGACGCTGACACGCCTGCGGATCACCGGCCGCGCATCGGTTCAGCAGGCGCCGCGCCTGGCGCTTGAGATGCTCAGGATCGGGGTTGGGCGGGAGTTGCTTCGTCGGCATACGAACTTCCTCTCTATCGCCCTGTCCGCATCACCAGGCGAGAAAGTTCGAACGACCAGAGGCCATTGGGCGGGATAGTCCCTTTCCGCGGATCGGAGGCGCCCCAATGCGCCTGGAGGATGCTATCGAACGGCGGCGACCGAGTCGAGCATGCAGGCGCGCATCAGCGCTTCTGCCACACCCGTACGTAATCGATCTCCATCCGCGCCGGGAAGGTCGCGGCGTCGATGCCCTCGTCGCCACCCCAGCCGCCGACCGCGACGTTCAGGATCAGATATTGCGGCGATGCGAACGGCCAGGTGTCGTGATTGCCCTTCTTGTCGTTGTCGAAGCGCATGAACGCCTTGCCATCGACGCCGATCAGGATGCGATCGGCGTTCCAATCCAGCTGGTAGGTGTGGAACGCGGTGCAGGCGTCGGGCACCATCGTCTGCGCGGTCTTCTGCGTCTTGATGACGTGGTTGTACGCCTTGGTGTGGACCGAGCCGTGGACCGTGCCCGGCGTCTGACCGACATGTTCCATGATATCGATCTCGCCCAGCCCGGGCCAGTCGGCGCTCTCGTCGGTGCCCAGCATCCAGATCGCCGGCCAGCTGCCCTTGCCGCAGGCGAGCTTGGCGCGCACCTCGATGAAACCATAGGTCCAGTCGGCGATGCCGCGGGTAAACAGCTTGGCGGAGCTATAATCCTGCCCGCCATGATCGGCCGCCTTGTCCAGCCGCTCGTGCCGCGCCTCGATGGTCAGCATGCCGTTTTCGACACGGGAATTCTCGGGCCGCCCGGCTGCGTAATATTGCAGCTCGTTGTTCCACCAGCCTTCCTTGTTGCGGCTGGTGTCGTAGCGCCACTTGGCGGGATCGGGCAGGCCGGGGGTGGCGAACTCGTCTCCCCACACTTGCACATAGCCCTTGGGCACCGCGATCGGCTCGGCGGCGGAGGCTGGCGTCGGCGGAGGCGCGACGGTCTGCGCGGCCGCGCCCGCCGTCAGCACCGCGGATGCGGCCAGGGCGAGCGCAGCGCGCCGGATCACTTGGGCGCGAGCACCATCAGCATCTGGCGGCCTTCCATGCGCGGATAGGCTTCGACCTTGGCCGTCTCGACGGTGTCGGCCTGGACGCGCTGGAGCAGCGCCATGCCAAGCTGGCCGTGCGACAGCTCGCGCCCGCGGAAGCGCAGGGTGATCTTCACCTTGTCGCCTTCCTCGATGAACTCGGCGACCTTCTTCATCTTGGTTTCGTAATCATGGTCGTCGATGTTCGGACGCATCTTGATCTCCTTGATCTCCTGCGTCTTCTGCGACTTGCGGGCGATATTCGCCTTTTTCTGCGCCTCGTATTTGAACTTGCCGACATCGAGGAACTTGGCGACGGGCGGATCGGCATTGGGCGACACCTCGACCAGGTCGAGGCCGACTTCCTGGGCCTGCTCGAACGCTTCGCGCGTGAACATCACGCCGAGATTCTCGCCATTCTCGTCAATCACCCGCACCTTGGGCGAGACAATAAACTGGTTGAAGCGGGGGCCGTTCATCGGCGGCGGCGCCAGGGGGCGCCGGGTCATCGGAGGACGTATGGTTGTAACTCCCGTAGTGGACGTGTTTTGCGATTGCGGGTGAGCATAGCCGATGGCGGCGCGCCCGGCTAGGCCGCGCCCGCACATCCCGCGCGATTTACCGCCCGGTGCGGCTCAGCCGCCACGCTTATATCGGGTGGTGTGGCCTCCGCGACAAGCCGTGCAGTCCGGACACGGACGATATATGGCTCGTCGTGCACGCTGCCACGCCATAGAGTGGCGCCATCGACTCGACCGGGGGGACAGAGGATGCCGTTCACACCGTTCTCGACCAGCGAAATCCGAATGATCTTTGAGATGTCCGAAGGCGATGGCGGTGGTCATGCCGGGCGGTATCACGTCAATATGAGCAAGGAAGCGCTATCGGAGCGCGCGCTCGCCTACCGCGGCGGCGGCCTTTCGCTGCGTACCTCCTTCCTGACCTTCGCCGATCAGATCAAGGCTGCGCTCGACGTACTCAACGATCCCGCCAACGATGCCAGGCTGGAGGAATTCCGGATCAACGCCAGGGTTTCGGATCCAGGCCATTTTGAGCTCAAGAACATGCACCTGCCGAATCCCGTCAGGATGCATTATGCCATCGGTGGCGGTGCGCAGATCTTTCCGTGCCAATATTTCACGATGATCCTCCACAAACGCTCTGGACGGCCGCGCGACATGCACGTGGTGACGTTTTTCGGAACGATGGGTCCGCTCTAAGAGCTCCCTGAGCTACGCGAGATCTGGTGGCGTCGCATCCTTCACAAGCCGTGCGACCAATTCGTCCAGCGCGATCACTTCCTGCCGCGCGCCTTCACCCAGCGGACGTAAGGCGACGGTGCGTTCCTCCGCCTCGCGCTTGCCCAGCACCAGCAGGTTGGGAACCTTGGCCAGCGAATGTTCGCGCACCTTGTAGTTGATCTTTTCGTTGCGCAGGTCGGTTTCCACGCGCAGCCCGGCGGCCTTGAGTTTTTCCGCCACCTCGCGGGCATAGTCGTCCGCTTCGGACACGATCGTCGCGACCACCGCCTGCACCGGCGCGAGCCACAGCGGCAGCTTGCCCGCGAAATGCTCGATCAGGATGCCGATGAACCGTTCATAGCTGCCGAAGATCGCGCGGTGGAGCATGATCGGGCGGTGGCGCTCGCCATCCTCGCCGACATAGCTGGCGTCGAGACGGTCGGGCAGGACGCGATCCGACTGGATCGTGCCGACCTGCCAGGTGCGGCCGATCGCATCCGTCAGATGCCATTCGAGCTTGGGCGCGTAGAAGGCGCCCTCGCCCGGCAGTTCCGCCCAGCCATATTGCTCGGTGGCCAGGCCGGCTTCGACCACGGCGTTGCGCAACTCGTCTTCGGACAGGTCCCACATCTCCTCGCTGCCGAACCGCTTGTCGGGGCGCAGCGCCAACTTGATCGCGTAGGTGAAGCCGAAATCCCTATAGATGCGGTCGGCGAGCTCGCAGAAGGCGCGAACCTCGGCGACGATCTGGTCCTCGCGGCAGAAGATGTGCGCATCGTCCTGAGTGAACTGGCGCACGCGCATCAGGCCGTGAAGCGCGCCGTGCGGCTCGTTGCGGTGGCAGCAGCCATTTTCGTACAGCCGCAGCGGCAGATCACGGTACGACTTGATCCCCTGGCGGAAGATCAAGACGTGCGCCGGGCAGTTCAT
>JAESGW010000530.1_pt1 | contig 29400 bp, 25 predicted proteins | sample 9269791 | NCBI WGS metagenome assembly JAESGW01 (sample SAMN16773120, study PRJNA677053) | algae metagenome | isolation source: Aphanocapsa lilacina HA4352-LM1 and co-occurring heterotrophs from near cave... | place: USA: Maniniholo cave, near Haena, Kauai, HI | collected 2009-07-28
ATGTCGGGTTGGCAGATTTCCAGAAAACGCTGCGTGTCGTGATAGCGAACCGGCACGCCCCAGGGCCGGTCGAAGCGATAGCGGCGCGCCGTGGCCGCGCCATTGTCGAGATCGCTCTGGAAGAAGTAATCGTCCCGCGCCATCGCGCGGTTGAGACGCCTGCCGATCAGGGCCGGCATCTTGAGCGGCGACAGGCCCTGGCCGGGGCTGCGGACGGCGATGTCGCTTTCGGCGACGACCGTGCCGGCGGGGATGTCGCGGGCGGCCACCAGGCTCTTGGCGAGGTTTTCGCGGTTGATCAGTTCGCCCTGGCTGAGCGCGCGCTCGGCGAGCTTTTCGCCGCGGGCGGCTTCCACCTCGCGAATGCCCGACAACAGCGCCTTGAACTCTTCCGGCTCCAGGCTTGCCGCATGGTCGGGGCCTTCCATCTCGCGGTCGAGCGTGATGTGGCGCTCGATCAACACCGCGCCCATCGCGACCGCGCCGATCGAAACCGCAATCCCGCGCTCGTGACCGGAATAGCCGACGACGGGATGAATCTCCCGCAGCGTTTCCATGAAGCGCAGATGGATGTTGTGAAGCGCGGCAGGGTAGGTGCTCTGGCAATGCAGCAGCACGTAATGTGCCGACCGGTCGTCGAGGAATTTCGCCGCGGCCCGAATTTCATCCGACGTGCTCATGCCGGTCGAGACGATCAGCGTCTTGCCGGTCGCGGCGAGTGTTGCCAGCAAGGGCAGGTTTGTCAGGTCGGCGGAGGCGACCTTGTAGGCGTGGACTCCGAAGGTTTCGAGCGTTGCGACGCTGGAAGCGTCCCAGGGCGTGCAGAGGTACTGGATGTTCTTCGAGGCGCAATAGGCTGCGACACGGCGCTGCTGCTCGGTGGTCAACTCGAAACGGCGTAGCAGGTCGAGCGTGTATTCGACGGCGAGGTCGTCGTCCTTTCCGGAAAGGCTGGAGGCGCGGTAAACCTCGTCCAGTTTGCGCATCTGGAATTTGGCGCAATCTGCGCCGGCCGCGACCGCGGCGTCCACCAGCGCGATGGCGCGATCGAAATCGCCGTTATGGTTGTTGCCGACTTCCGCGATAACATAGCACGGCTGGCCGTCGCCGATCGTGCGATCGCCGATCCGGATGGTTGCCGCCTGGTTGGTCGAGTTCATGAAGCCTTCTCGGTCTGTTTATTCCTGCGGCGTGTCGCCGGCTGCGGGCGTTGCGCGAATTCGGGATTTCCAGGTTCGCAGGCCGCTTTCGTCGAACGCGATGCGTGAGCAGGACAGGCCCTTCTGCTCCAGCGCCGCAATCAGCGGATAGCGGTGGAACGGCCGGACAAAGAAGACGAAGTAGCCGCCGCCGCCGGCCCCCAGCAGCTTGCCGCCGACCGCGCCATTGGCTTTCGCAAGATCGTAGATCGCATCGAGCTCGCTGGAACTGATGAGCGAACTCAGGCGGCGCTTGGCGTGCCATGCCTCGTCGATCAGGCGGCCGCACTCCAGCAACTGGCCACGCAGCAGATGGTGGCGGATCTCGCGCGTCATTTCCTTTTGCCGGGCCGCGGCCGCGACCGCGTCGCTGGTTTCGTGCTGCTGCTTCTGGTCGCGGTGGATCGAACCTGAGTCATGGTTGCCGCCGGTGTAGCAAAGCACCAGGCTCTCTTCGAGTTCGGCGATGATATTGGGCTCGAGGCGGAGCGGGACGATGGTGTTTTGCTCCGACGAGAACTCCATGTGATTGAAGCCGCCGAACACGGTGGCGTACTGGTCCTGCCAGCCACCGGGAATGTTCAGCATCAGCCGTTCGGCCTGAAACGCCATCTCTGCGATCTCGTGGCGATCCCAACGGTCGGAACGAAATTCGTTGAAGCAGCCGATGATGGCGGACGACACCACCGCCGAACCGCCGAGGCCGGAGCCAACGGGAAAATCGGCCGAGACTTCGAGATCGAAGCCGTATGTCGGCTGGATCAGCCGGACCACCGATTTGATCAGCGCCAGTTCGCCCTCGCTACCGAGAGCGGCGAGATTCTCGGCTTCGACGGTGCAGCGAAAATCATGCGAGTAGATCCGGATGCAGTTGTCGGCGCGCCGCCGCAACGTCGCGTGTGCATACATCGCGATCGTCGCGTTGATGACGGAGCCGCCGTCATTGTCGACGAAATAATGCGTGAGGTCGGTGCCGCCGCCGGAGAAACTGATCCGGACCGGCGAGCGTGCGCGGGCGAACACCTCGCTCTCTTCGCCAAGCGTGAAGCGATCGCGGCTGAATACGTCCACTAGCCGGTTGCCGGCATCGAGGATCGGAATGACATGGACGCGCTGGTCGAGCAGCTTGAGGATCTGCTCGCGTGGGGCGCCGGCGCGCGCCCAGACAAAATTGCGGTTGATGCAACTCGCGACCTCGCCCTGAATCGAAATTCCGGCGAGCAGCCGTCGGCGGATGTCGCCGTCCGTCACGGCGCCAATCACACGCCCGGCGGCATCGCGGGCAAACAGGATTCCCAGCTTGTTGGCATTGAGCCGCTGGAACGCCTGTTCGATCGTGTCGCTTTCGGCGATGGTGAGGTGGCTCGTATCGGGCAATTTGGCGGGTCCAAAGGGCAACAGGTTCCGGCCTCTTGGCGCGGAAACGCCACTATTTTCGGGTCGTTAGTACGGCAGGGGGGAGGATCGTGCAAGCTCCGGATATCGCCATCCGCAACCGTTGCATCTCGCTCAGGACGGCTCCCAGCCGATCGCCAACAGCTTTTTTGGAGGCGCCACCAGTGGCCGGCCGATTCGATCCCAAACCGCGCCTCGGCCGACAGCCTCAAGGGATGTCTTGATCCAGAGATCGGGCATACGTAGCAGCCAGGGTGACCGGCCAAGGCTGACGCGATGACGCGCGATGATGTCCGCGACCGTCACCGGTGCTGGATCCGCTACGATGAAAGTCCCGCCCCGTGCGCGAGGACTGTTCAACGCGGTCTCGACGGCGGAGTTGAAGTTCTGGATCGACAGCACCGACCGCGGCGCGTTCATCGCGCCGAACGGAAGCGGGATCGGCAGGCGCGCAAGCCGGTGGATGGTCGCGAAGTTTCCCTTCTCGCCTGCGCCGTAAATCACCACCGGCCGCAGAATGGTGAATGAGATACCGGCCGCGCGAACCGCGTGCTCGGCGGCGAGCTTGGATCGGCCATACGCATTGACGGGCGCCGGAACGTCATCCTCGGATAGCTCGTGATCCGCACAGGAGCCCGACTGGGCGGCGATCGAAGAAACGAACACCAGATGCTTCGCGCCACCGGACATTGCCCGCGCGAGCGCCGCGGTAGCGCGATGATTGACGCGGTCGTAAAGCTCGTCCTCGGCCGGCTTGTGAGCAATGCCGGCAAGGTGAACCACAGTGTCGCATGTCTGCACAAAGGGTTGCCAGTCGAACGGCTCGGCGAGATCCGGAAGTAGAACAGTGGTGACGTTCGGATCATCGAATTGGACGGCCGTCCGCGATGCCGCCACAACCCTGTATCCGCGTGCGACAAGATGGGGGACGAGGTGCTGGCCGGCGAACCCGCCGGCGCCCGTCACCAGCACCGTCGGGTTTTCCTTGTTGCCGGCACTGCGCGAGGGGGGCGCTTCGCTCCGTCCTTGCGGATCGGCCGGGCCGGGAGCAGCGGTCGGTGGCGCGGTCATGAGCCCGGGACGCTCTCTTGCCGCTGAAGTTCCTGCTGCATCGAATTCGCGAACCAGTGGTTGAACTGACCGATTGTCGTCGGGCCATATAGCCGAAGGAAGCATGTTCGGACAATGCAGCGACACTGCCATCCGGCCGCATGTGCGCGCTTTGGTCACCGCCCCGAGCAGTTTTAAGCCGTCCGGCGACCGGCTTGCTATTGCCTTGCGGATGTCCTGCTTTTTTAATGCGGCCGCGGTCAATGTGAGGAGGGGTATCGAACATGCAGAAGCTGGTGTTGGTTATGGCGATCGGACTGTCGCTCGGGCTTGCTGGTTGCGGCAGGGATCCGGGTCCGGCGGGTCCGAAGGGAGAGACCGGAGCGCAGGGGCCGACGGGGCCACAAGGCGCTCAGGGCATTCAGGGTGTTCCTGGGCCGCAGGGGCAGCAGGGTCCGCAAGGCCCGCAGGGGCCGCAGGGCACGCCTGGTGCGAAAGGCGACAAGGGTGACGCCGGTCAAACCGGGCTTCGGGTCGTGCAGACCGAAGGCAGCGTGAGCTGCGAGGCCAGCGAGACGCTGGTGTCTGTGTTCTGTCCGGCCGGAGGTGCCGCCGACGGCGCCAAGTGCGCCACGAATCCGACCGTCGGACTTTGTCTCAAGAAGTAATCTCTCCGCGACAGCAAGCCTGCCGGCTCGCGCCGGCAAGCTTGCTGCGCAATCAGGTCCGCTCGTCGGCTATCACCTTGCCGTCATTCGGCAGCGTCCCGGCGCCAACGAGTTCCACATTGCCGCCGAGCTTCGTCACGGCGCGCAGGCTTGCCTTGAGTTTGTCCTGAAGTGCTTCGCCGGGCGCCGCCGTTTCCGCCTTCAGCGTCATCAGGTCGCTCTCGCCGGACCGCGTCACGACAAGGCGCAGACGTCCGAGTTCGGGATGGCGCCTGCCGATCTCGGCGACCTGCTCGGGGCGGACGAACATGCCCTTGACCTTGGTGGTCTGGTCGGCGCGGCCCATCCAGCCCCTTATGCGCATGTTGGTGCGACCGCAGGGGCTCGCTCCCGGCAGCGCCGCGGTGAGATCGCCGAGCGCAAGCCGGATCCAGGGATGCTGCGGGTCGAGCGAGGTGACGACGATTTCGCCGACATCGCCCGGCGAGACGGGTTCGCCGGTACCGGGACGTACGATCTCCAGGATCAAATCCTCGTTGACGACCATGCCCTCGCGCGCCGGCGTCTCGAATGCGACCATGCCGAGATCGGCGGTGCCGAACGACTGATAGGCATCGATGCCGCGCGACTTCACTTCGTCCTGCAACGATATCGGAAACGCCGCACCGGAAACCAGCGCCCGCTTGATCGAGGAGATGTCGCGGCCGGCGGATGCGGCGGCGTCGAGCAGGATCTTCAGGAAGTCCGGCGTGCCGCTATAGCCGACCGGGCGATAGGCTTCGATCAGTTCGAACTGCTGCTCGGTATTGCCGGGGCCGGCGGGAATTACGGCGCAGCCCAACGCCCGCGCCGAGGCGTCGAAGATGAAGCCACCTGGCGTCAGATGATAGCTGAAGGTGTTCAGCACCACGTCGCCCGGCCGGAAACCCGCCGCGAACAGTGCCCGCGCGCCACGCCAGGGATCGGCATGGACCGGCTCGGGCTCGAAGATCGGACCGGGCGACGTAAACAGCCGCCCGAACGATCCGAGCGGACCTGCGACGAAGCCGCCGAAGGGCGGCGCGGCCTTGTGCAGGGCAGGGAGCTCCGATTTGCGCAGCACCGGCAGGCGCGCCAGTGCGGCGCGGGTGGTCACGGAAGCAGGATCGATGCCCTTGAGGCGCTCGGCGTAGGCCGGAGCGGCCATCGCCTTGCGAAGCACATCCGGCAGGCGCGAAAACAGCTCGCTCTCGCGTGTGCCAGGCTCGCGCGTTTCGAGGGCGTCGTAGTGGTCGGTCATGGCTGATGCCTTAGATTTACACCGATTGCGCGCCGCTTCTGACGTGGTATCAGACGGCTGCCGGTGTCGGAGATATTCCAGGGAACCCAATGGCTGAAACGCAAAGCGTTGCGGCGGCAGACGATTCGGCCGATGTCGTTGCGAGGCTGAAGCTTCGCATGATCGAGCATTGCCTGCCGCTGTGGTCGAGCGAAGGCTGGGATCACACAGCGGGCGGCTTCATCGACCGGCTCGATCCGGACGGCCGCGCCGATACTGCGGCGCCGCGGCGGGTTTTCGTGCAGGCCCGCCAGATCTATTGCTACGCCAAGGCCGCGCAAATGGGCTGGTATCCCGACGGCCGCGCAATCGCGCTGAAGGGACTGGAGCACCTGCTGGCCAAGGCGAAGGCCCCGGACGGCAGGCCCGGCTTTGTCCATAAGCTGAAGCCCGACGGTTCGGTGCTCGATCCGCTGCGCGATTCCTATGACCACGCCTTCGTGCTGCTGGCGCTGGCGAGCGTTCATGCGCTCGATCGCGACGCGCAGGTCCGCGCCGAGATCGACGCGCTGTGCCATTTCGTCGACACGCAGTTGCGGTCGCCCCATGGCGGCGTTCACGAAGGCCTGCCGGTGTCGCTGCCGCGGCGCCAGAATCCGCACATGCATCTGTTCGAATCGATGATTGCGGCGTTCGACGCGACGCATGACCTGGTGTTCCAGAGCCGGGCCGGCGATTTCTTCGCGCTGTTCCTGGCCAATCTCTACGACAAGCAGCGGCAGGTGCTCGGCGAGTATTTCGAGGAGGATTTTTCGAAGATCGAGCCCGTCTGCGTCGAGCCCGGACACCAGGCCGAATGGACCTGGCTCCTGAAGGGCTTCGAACGCATCACCGGCTGCCCGACCGGACGCTACCGCGGCGAACTGCTGGCCTCGGCGCTGCGCTATCGCGACGAGGCGACCGGCTGTCTGGTCGACGAGGGTGATGCCAACGGCAACATCCGGCGGCATACGCGACGGCTGTGGCCGCAGACCGAGATCGCCAAGGCGTGGATCGCGCAGGCCGAAGCGGGCGAGGCGGGCGCCGCGGACGAAGCGCGTGCGGCGCTGGTGCGGCTCGAACGGCACTACCTCAGCCATCCCGTCACGGGCGGCTGGTACGACCAGTTCGACCGCGAGGGCAACTCGCTGGTCGCCACCATCCCTGCGTCTTCGTTCTATCATGTTCTCTGCGCGGTTACGGAAGCGGATCAGGTGCTCGGCTGAAAACGTGAGTTTCATTTTGACGCGTTTTCTTCACGCGAACCGGTCCCCATCCCCGGATCAAGTCCGAGGACATGCTCCGCTTGAAAACGCTATGATTCACAGCCACCGCTTTCGCCGCTTGAAGCTCTTCAGGTTCTTGAAGCTCTTGCGCTGGTCGCCGGCGCCGCCAAGGTAGAATTCCTTGACGTCCTCGTTGTCGCGCAATTCTTCGGCCGAGCCGTCGAGCACGACCTTGCCCTGTTCCATGATGTAGCCGTGGCTCGCGACCGAAAGTGCTGCGCGCGCGTTCTGTTCCACCAAGAGGATGGTCACGCCGAGGTCGCGGTTGATTTCCTTGATGATGCCGAAGACTTCCTTCACCAGCAGCGGCGACAGGCCCATCGACGGCTCGTCCATCAGGATCATCTTGGGGCGCGCCATCAGCGCGCGGCCGATCGCCAGCATCTGCTGTTCGCCGCCGGAGAGATAGCCGGCGAGCCCGGTGCGCTCCTTCAGGCGCGGGAAATATCTGAACACCATGTCGATGTCGGCGCCGACCTCGTTGTCAGTGCGCGTAAAGGCGCCGAGCTTCAAATTCTCGATCGAAGTCATGTCCGATATGATGCGGCGGCCTTCCATCACCTGGAAGACGCCGCGGCGGACGATCTTGTCGGGATCGATGCCGTTGATGCGCTCGCCGTCGAACATGATCTCGCCGCGGATGACTTCGCCGTCCTCGGTCTTGAGCAGCCCGGAGATCGCCTTCAGCGTCGTCGACTTGCCGGCGCCGTTGGCGCCCAGCAGCGCCACGATCGCGCCCTTCGGCACTTCAAGGCTGAGGCCCCGCAGCACCAGGATGACCTTGTCGTAGACCACCTCGATGTTGCGGACGCTGAGCAGTGGCGCAGCGGTAGGCGCAGCAGGTGCGCGATCCATTTGAGTTGCTTCAGTCATGCCTGATCACCTCTTGCCGTCATCACCCGCGAATGCGGGTGATCCAGTATTCCGGAGGCGTCTGCGATGAACCGAGAAGCCGCGGCGTACTGGATCCCCGCCTTCGCGGGGATGACGACGGAGTGTTGCGGACGCCCGTGGGCGCCCCGGGAAATTACCAGCCGAGCCACTCGGGCTTGCGCGGCAGGTCGATCGTCTTCACCTTCTCGAGCTTGATGCCGCCGTTCTTGATGAGATCGTTGAGCGGCGCATCGGTCGCGCCCGCGACCTTCATGCGATAGAGATCGACCTTGAGCGTGCCACGGTGATCCTTGTCGGTGAAGGTCGAGGGGTTGCAGACACCTTCGCTCCCGGCGGGCACCCAATCCTTCTTCTGGTAGAAGCCCTTCTTGACGTTCTCGCCGGTGGCGCCGCCATTCTTGGCTGCCCACTCGACGGCTTCCTTCATGTAGAGCGCGGTGCAGACGCCGGCGATATAATGCACCGGGCGATAGGTGTTACCTGTCGCGTCCGACATCTTGGAGATTTCCATGAAGGTCTTCATGCCGGGCGCGCTGCCGCCCCATGCCACGGCGGTGCGGAGCGGGAACACCACGCCGTCGGCCGCCGCGCCGGCAGCCTTGGCGGCGTTCTCGTCCATGCCCCAGACGTTGCCGAGGAACTGGACGTCGACGCCGGCCGCCTTGCAGGCGTTGAGCACGGAGATGTTGGAGCCGGCGGTATTGCCCAGATAAGCATAGTTGGCGCCGGAATTCTTCAAGGTCAGGCACTGCGCGCTGTAGTCGCCGGGCGTCAGCGCGAACACGATCGGCGGCAGCAACTCGAAGCCGAGTTCGTTGGCCATGGCCTCACCGGCCGCCTTCGGCGCGTTTGGATAGGGGTGGTTCGCGCCCATGTGAACGAATTTCGGCTTGCCGGGCTTGCCCTTGGCCTTCCAGTCCTCGGCCGCCCAGGTGAGCATGCCGCGAACCGCGTCGGAGTAGCTCGGGCCATAGAAGAAATTATAGGGCGCAGGCTTGGCCTTGCCACCGGCGCCTGTCGGGTCGGAGAGGGCTGCGGCATAGGAGGCCGAAATGTCGGGGATCTTGTCCTCGGCGAGGAAGCCCGTCAGCGCTTCGGTGTCGGCGGTGCCCCAGCCGAGAATGGCGGCGACCTTGTCGGCGCCCGACCATTTCTTGTACTGGGCGATCGCGCGCGGCACCTGGTAGCCGTAGTCGACGGTATCGACGTCGACCTTCTTGCCGTCGATGCCGCCGTTCTTGTTGATCCAGGCGTAGGTGTCCGCGACGCCCTGTCCGAACGGCGTTCCGACGTCCGACGTGGCGCCCGAATAGTCGGCGAGATGTCCCAGTTTCACCTGGGCCTGGGACGCCGTCGCAGCACCTGCCAACAACAGGGCCAGCGAAGCGGTGCTTAGCAGTGTCTTCATCGTCATGGACATATCCTCCGGTTTTCTTCTCGAGGTCTTCCTATTGTCTATTGTCCGTCCCGTTCCGACCTCAATGCGAGAACGGGTAGAGTTTCCAGTACGCCTTGATCTGCCGCCAGCGATGCGCGAGTCCGTCCGGCTCGAACACCAGAAAGACGATGATGATCAGGCCGATCGCCATCTCGCGCAGGAAGGCGATGTTGTTCTTCAGTCCCAGGAATAGATCGATGGGGCTGCCGCGGAGCGCGTGGCTGAGCCATTCCATGGATTCCGGCAGCAGCACCATGAAGGCGGTACCCATCAAGGTGCCCATGATCGAGCCGAGCCCGCCGATGATGATCATCGCAAGGAAGATGATCGAGCGGTCGATGCCGAAACCCTCGTTGGAGACCACCTGGTTGTAATGCGCGTAGAGCGCGCCGCCGACGCCGGCGAAGAATGCGGCGAGGCCGAACGACAGCGTCCGGTACTTGGTCAGGTTGATGCCCATGATCTCGGCGGAGAGATAATGATCGCGTACCGCGATCAGCGCGCGCCCGTCGCGCGAGCGGATCAGGTTCGTGACCAGCAGATAGCAGACCACGACATAGGCCAGCACGACGTAGAAGTACTTCTTGTCGCCGCGCAGCGAGTAGCCGAAGATCGAGAACGGCTCGGCGCTGGCCGGCACGCTGCCGCCGGTGAACCACTCGGCGCGGGCAAAGAAGTCGAGCAGGATGTACTGTGCCGCCAGCGTGGCGATTGCGAGATAAAGCCCCTTCAGCCGCGCCGCGGGCAGGCCGAAGATCAGGCCGACCGCCGCCGTCACGACGCCGGCCAGTGGGATGCAGAAGAAGACGGGAATGCCGAAGCGGTTGTTGAGGTAGGCCGAGGTGAACGCGCCGAAGCCGAAAAAGGCGGCGTGGCCGATCGAGATCTGGCCGGTGAAGCCGACGACGATGTTGAGGCCGAGGGCCGCGATGCCGAAGATGCCGATCTGGATCAGCAGGCTGAGGACGTATTCGTTGACGACGTGGGGCGCAAAGCAGATCAGGACGATGCCCGCGATCAAGGCATTGCGGCTGGTCGTGGTCGGAAACACGGTGGTATCTGCCGCATAGGTGGTGCGGAAGTCGCCGGCGGGAATGAGGGTCTGACCAGCCATGATATTACACCCGCTCGATGTCTTTGGTGCCGAACAGGCCGTAGGGCTTGATCATGAGAATGATGATGAGCGCATAGAACGGGGCAATCTCGTAGAGATTGCCCCAGTGCAGATATTCGCTGTCGAGAAAGTGCGCGACGTTTTCCAGGAGCCCGATGATGATGCCGCCGAGCACGGCGCCGCCGACGCTGTCGAGACCGCCGAGGATCGCGGCCGGAAACACTTTGACGCCATAGGCCGAGAGCCCGGCCGAGACGCCGTTGACCACGGCCACGACCACGCCTGCCACGGCCGAGACCGTCGCGGAGATCGCCCACGCCATCGCAAACACGCTTTTGACGGAGATGCCGAGTGACTGCGCCACCTGCTGGTTGAACGCGGTCGCGCGCATCGCGAGACCGTATTTGGACAAGCGAAAGAACCACGCCATGCCGATCATCATCGCCACCGAGACCGCAAGGCTCATCAGGTAGACCGTCTGCACCTGCAGCCCGAGGATATTGATGTTCTGGGTCTGAAAGATCCGCGGAAACGGCTGCAGGTTGACGCCGAACATCCACTTCATCAGCGCTGAGAACACCGTCGACAGCGCGATCGTCACCATGATCACGGAAATGATCGGCTCGCCGATCATCGGCCGGAGGATCACAACCTGGATCGCGATGCCGAGCAGGAACATGAAGACGAGGGTGATCGGCATGCCCAGATAGAACGGAACCTGGTACTTGGTGAGCAGCCACCAGCACACCCAGGCGCCCACCAGCAGCAGCTCGCCTTGAGCGAAATTCACGACCTGCGTCGCCTTGTAGATCAGCACGAACGACATCGCGACCACGCCATAGAGCGTGCCGACCACGAGGCCGTTGACCAGGAGCTGGATCAGGAGCTGGGTGTTCATGCGGTCTCACCGGACTTGCGGTTCGTCATCGCCGGGCTTGACCCAGCGATCCATCGCTCGAAAGAGTTCTTCGGAAGAGGATGGATGCGCGGGTCAAGCCCGCGCATGACGACCGGATTTGCGGCCATGCTGATGGTAGATCGCATCATTCCGCGGCCTCCGCCATCGGTTCGTCGCGGACGAGGTCGACCACCCGCAGCGTGGTGCGGATGCGCTGGGTGGTGCCGTCCTGGAAACGGATCACGGTGTCGACCGGAATTTCGTGCGCGCCGCTGTAGATCGCGTCGATGATGGTGGCGTATTTCTCGTTGATGACGCTGCGGCGGACCTTTCGGGTGCGCGTCAGTTCGCCGTCGTCGGCGTCGAGTTCCTTGTAGAGCAGCAGGAAGCGGGAGATGCGTTGCGCCGGCGGCAGCGTGGCATTGACGGTTTCGACCTCCTTGCGCAGCAGCGCGTAGACCTCGGGGCGCGAGGAGAGGTCGGTGTAGGTCGTGAACGAGATACGGTTCTTTTCCGCCCATTTGGAAATGATCGAGTAGCGGATGCAGATCATCGCCGCCAGCGCGTCGCGGCCGGCGCCGAGCACCACGGTCTCGGCGATATAGGGCGAGAACTTCAGCTTGTTTTCCAGATATTGCGGCGAGAATCGCTCGCCGCGCGCGGTCTCGGCCAGGTCCTTGATGCGGTCGATGACGACGAGCTGCCTGTCGTCGTTGAAGTAGCCGGCGTCGCCGGAGTGCATCCAGCCGTCCTTCATGTCGGCAGCCGAAGCTTCCGGATTCTTGTAATAGCCGAGGTACATGTTGGGGTGGCGCACCACGATCTCGCCGACGCCGTTGACGTCGGGGTTGTCGACGCGAATTTCGATGTCGTCGGCCATCGGCACGCCGGTCGTGTCCGGATCGACATTGTCCGAGGGGTGCAGCGTGTAGGCGCCCAGCAATTCGGTCTGGCCGTAGAGCGTACGCAGCGGCACGCCCATGGCCTGGAAGAACTTGAATGTGTCCGGCCCGAGCGCGGCGCCACCGGTCGCAGCCGAGCGCAGCCGCGTGAAGCCGAGCCGGTCGCGCAGGGCGCGGAACAGAAGCTGGTCGGCCAGGACAGAATGCTTGCCCTTCGCCAGCGCCGAAAGCCCGGCCTTCATGCCGATGTCGAAGAGCTTTTGTTTCAGCGGCGAGGAATCCATCACGCCGGCGCGCACGTCGGCGGCGATCGATTCCCAGACCCTCGGCGCGAACAGCACGAAGGTCGGCGCGATCTCGCGGAAATCGTGCATCATGGTGTCGGGCTCTTCGACGAAGTTGACCTTCATCCGGCAGAGCAGCCCTTTGCCCAGCGCGTAGACCTGTTCCATGATCCAGGGCAGCGGCAGCACCGAGACGTATTCGTCGTCGGGTCCCTTCGGATCGAAGGCGAGATAGGTGGCGCAATGTTTCAGCACGCGCCCGGCCGCCAGCATCGCAAGCTTGGGGTTGGCGGTCGTGCCCGAGGTGGTGCAGAGGATGGCGACGTCCTCGCCGCTGGTGGCATCGACCAGGCGGTCGTAAAGGCCGGGCTCGCGCGCCGCGCGGTCGCGTCCCATCGCAGCCAGCTTCTCGGCCGCCATCAGCCGCGGATCGTCGTATTTCCGCATGCCGCGCGGATCGGAAAAGACGATGTGCTTGAGGTTGGGCGCGCGGTCGGCCAGCGCCAGCAGCTTGTCGACCTGCTCTTCATCCTCGGCGAACACAAGTTTGGCCTCGCCATAGCTGAGCAGATAGGCCGCTTCCTCATCCAGCACGTCGCGATAGAGCCCGAGGCTCATGCCGCCGATCGCGTGAGTGGCGATTTCAGCCGCCACCCAGTCCGGCCGGTTGTCGCCGATGATGCCGACGACGTCGCCGCGGTCGAGACCCAGTTCGACCATGCCGAGCGCGAAGTCATGCACCCGGCGCTGGTAGTCGTTCCAGGTGAAGACGCGCCACAGCCCGAGGTCCTTTTCGCGCAACGCGATCTCGCTGCCGTGCTCCTTCGCGTTGAGGCGCAACAGCTTCGGGTAGGTGTCGGCCTGTGCGGCGCGTCCGGCGTAGTCCATCATGCCACGCTCTCCGCAGGTTTGTCGTCGGGGTCGACCAGAACCTCGTCCTCTTCACCGAGATAGGCGCGCTTGACATGGGGATCGGCGAGAACGGAGGCCGGGTCGCCCTCGGCGATCTTGCGGCCGAAATCCAGCACCATGACGCGGTGGGAGATGTCCATCACCACGCCCATGTCGTGCTCGATCATCATCACGGTCATACCGAACTCTTCATTGAGATCGACGATGTAGCGCGCCATGTCCTCCTTTTCCTCGAAGTTCATGCCGGCCATCGGCTCGTCGAGCAGGATCAGCTTCGGCTCCAGCGCCATCGCACGCGCCAGTTCGACGCGCTTGCGCAGGCCGTAGGGCAGGGTGCCGGCGGTCGCCTTGCGCACCGACTGCAGGTCGAGGAAATCGATGATCTCCTCCACCTTGCGGCGATGCTCGAGCTCCTCGCGCCGGGCGCCGGTCAGCCAGTACAGCGATCCCGTGATGAAATTGTTCTTCAGGAGGTGATGGCGCCCGACCATGATGTTGTCGAGCACGCTCATATGATGGAACAGCGCAAGATTCTGGAAGGTGCGGCCGATGCCGAGCGCGGGCCGCGCATTCGGATTGAGGCCCGTGATGTCCCGGCCTTGATAGAACAGCTTCCCTTCGGTCGGCTTGTAGCGGCCAGAAATGCAATTGACGATTGAAGTCTTGCCGGCGCCGTTCGGGCCGATGATAGAGAACAACTCGCCATCGTTCACGCCGAAGCTGACCTCGGTCAGCGCGCGGACACCACCAAAGCGCAGCGAGACATCGCGCACTTCCAACGTATAAGCCACTCATTCCCTCCGGATACGGCGCTTGAGCGGCGCTCTTTATCTCTTCCTCGCGCCCACAATCCTACATCGGCGGCGATCTGCGGACTATCCGCCTGACGGCCAATGTCCGCTCGCGTGCGTGGTAACGCCGCACCTTGTCATGGTGTCGCGGGCCGCACGTGCCAAGGTGGTCCTCCATAAGGGAATGGGATAGTTTGAAATGTCATTTGCCTGACAATTGGTCAGGAAATTTTGCCAGGCTGCATTTCTGTTGCACTGCAGCAAGAGATTGATAGGGATGCGACGGTCGACGCGATCATGATTGCTGCGGATCACCTCAAGCGCATCGCGGCATGGTCGCGCGAACTGAGCGAGCGGGAGATCGAGGTCGCCTGCGCCGGGATCGTGGAGAAATCCTACGCGACCAACGAGCATATCTTCATGCGCGGCGATTCCTTCGACTACTGGACCGGCGTCGTCACGGGCCTGGCGCGGATGAGTATCGTGACCAAGGACGGCAAGGCCGCAAGTTTCGCCGGTCTCACCGCGGGCGCCTGGTTCGGCGAGGGCTCGGTGCTCAAGAACGAGCCACGTCGCTACGACGTGGTGGTGTTGCGGGATACGAGACTGGCGCTGATGGACCGCAGCACCTTCTTCTGGTTGTTCGAGAACAGCGTCGCCTTCAACCGCTTCCTGGTGAAGCAACTCAACGAGCGGCTCGGCCAGTTCATCGGGGCGATGGAATATGACCGCACGCTCGATGCGACCGGCCGCGTCGCGCGTTCCATCGCCTCGCTGTTCAACCCGATTCTCTACCCGGATCTGACGCGCCATCTCGAGATCACACAGGAGGAAATCGGAGCGCTGTCCGGGATTTCCCGGCAGAACGCCAACCAGTGCCTGAAGCGTCTGGAGCAGGCAGGCCTGCTCCGGCTCGAATATGGCGGCGTCACCGTCATCGACCTCGATCGGTTGCGCTCCTACGGCGAATAGCGGCCGGGCCTAACGGGACGAAGTGACACCGTCACCTCACGTCACTCTCCGCGAAAACCAGTACACATTCCCCAATCATGCTTTAGGATGCCCGCACCCCAGGGGGCCGCAAAGAGCCGCCGGCGCGGGTTCGTTGGAGGAAGCATGAAGAAATTTCCACGCCGTCAATTCCTGCAGCTCGCCGCCGGTGCGGCTGCACTCCCGGCTGTATCGGGCGTCGCCCTGGCCCAGGCCTATCCATCGCGGCCGGTGCGGCTGGTGATCGGTTACACGCCCGGCGGCTCGGCCGATATGACGGCGCGTCTGATGGGGCAGTGGCTTTCGGAAAAGCTCGGGCAATCCTTCGTGATCGAGAACCGGCCGGGCGGCGGCACCAATATCGCCACCGAGCAGGTGCTGCGCGCCACGCCTGACGGCTACACGCTGCTGCTGGTCGCACCTGCCAACGCCATCAACGCCACGCTCTATGACAAGCTGCCGTTCGATTTCATCAAGGAGATGGAGCCGATCGCGGGCATCATTCGCTTCCCCAACGTCGTGGTGGTGCATCCCTCGCTGCCGATCAAGACCATCCCCGAACTGATTGCCTATGCCAAGGCCAATCCCGGCAAGCTCAACATGGCGTCGTCCGGCAACGGGTCGACGATTCACATGTCGGGCGAGCTGTTCAAGATGATCACCGGCATCAACATGGTGCACGTGCCCTATCGCGGCGGCGCGCCGGCGCTGACCGACATGCTCTCCGGCCAGATGCAGGTGATGTTCGACAACATTCCGACCTGCGCCGAGCACGTCAAATCCGGCAAGCTGCGCGGCCTTGCGGTTACCAGCACGGTCCGTTCGGAAGTGCTGCCCGATCTGCCGCTGGTCGCCGATTTCCTGCCCGGCTACGAGGCGAGCGCCTGGTATGGCCTCGCGGCGCCGAAGGGCACGCCGCCCGAGATCGTCAACACGCTCAACAAGGCGGTCAACGAGATCCTCGCCGACCCCAAGGCCAAGGCGCGATTTACCGAGATAGGCGCGATCCTGCTGCCGGGCTCGCCCACGGAGTTCGGCAAGCTGGTGGCGGACGAGACCGAGAAATGGGGCAAGGTGGTCAAGTTCGCGGGAGCGAAGGTGGATTAAGTCCGTGCCGCCGCGCGCGGCGGATTTCTTGCTAGAGCCACTGCCATCGCCGAGATCAGCGGCCGCATGAAGAAGGCGTCCTCGGCCGGATAGATGTCGGTGCGCAGGCCGTGGGATTTGAGTTCATCCGACACCGCCGGACCGACGGAAGCGATCGGCGTGCGCTCGAGGCCTTCGCGTAACCTGTCCTCGCAGCCGCGTGCGCGCGCGACCTCGATCAGGCGACGGATCTGGCCGAGATTGGTCAGCGCGATCGCATCGATGCGGTCCGCCGCCATCTCGTCGATCGCGCTGACGATATTGGCGTCGGCGGCCTGCGCGTCATAGGCGTAGGGCAGCACGGTATCGACCTCGGCGCCCATCGCCTCGATGGCGCCGATCAGCGCGCCGTGGTCCTTGTCCGGGTAAAGCTGCAGGCCGACGCGATGGCCTTTGATATCGACGCGGGAGAGAATCTCGGCGACGCCTTCGGAGGTCGGCTTTTCCGTCGTGACCTGCGGCTCCAGGCCGATCTCGCGCAGCGCCTTTCCGGGCTTGGGGCCGCGCGCGAATTTGCGCGCCTTGCCGAGTGCGGCGACGAATGCATCTTCGACGCCGATGACCCGCACCACCTTCATGAGGCGGCGAAGGCCTTCGCCGGTCAGCAGCACCATGTCATCCAGCGGCTTTTCAATGGTCCGCACGATCCATCTTTCGACCGGCGCCGGGTCCGATACATCGCGGATGGTGAACATCGGACATTGCAGCACGTCGGCGCCCTGCTCGGTGAGCAGGCGGGAAAACTGCGCTTCCTCGCGCGTTTCCAGGATCAGGATGCGGTAACCGTTCAGTCTGTCAGCCATGATCATGCTCCAACGCTTGGCTTCGCGCTTTGTTCATCCTGACCCCGGTTTCCGGATTGGCGCAAGCGCGCCGGCAGTGATAGAGCAGGGCCGCAACTCCCACGGTTTCACCCTTCTGCCTGAATTGTCATCAAGTCGCCATGCCCGATCACCAGTTCGTCCTGACCCTGTCCTGCCCGGACCGCCCCGGTATCGTTTCCGCGGTGTCGACCTTTCTCGCCCACAATGGACAGAACATCCTGGACGCCCAGCAGTTCGATGACATCGAAACCGGGAAATTCTTCATGCGGGTGGTGTTCACCGCCGCCGATCTCGCGGTCGAATTGCAGGCGCTGCAGACCGGCTTCACCGCGATCGCCGACCGCTTTGCGATGGATTGGCAGATGCGCGATCGCGCCAGCCGCCGCCGCGTCATGCTACTGGTGTCCAAGTCGGACCATTGCCTGGTCGATATCCTCTATCGCTGGAGGACCGGCGAACTGGAGATGATCCCGACCGCGATCGTTTCCAACCACCCGCGCGAGACCTACGGCGCGCTCGATTTCGGCGAGATTCCGTTTCACTACCTGCCGGTGACCAGGGAAACCAGGCGAGAGCAGGAAGAGGCGGTCTGGAAACTGGTTCAGGACAGCAGGACCGATCTCGTGGTGCTGGCCCGCTACATGCAGATCCTGTCGGATGACATGTCGGCCAAACTCTCGGGACGCTGCATCAACATCCATCACTCGTTTCTGCCGGGCTTCAAGGGCGCGCGTCCCTACCACCAGGCGCATGAGCGCGGCGTCAAGCTGATCGGCGCCACCGCGCATTATGTGACGCGCCATCTCGACGAAGGCCCGATCATCGACCAGGACGTCGAGCGCATCAGTCATCGCGACACGCCGGAAGATCTCTCGCGCAAGGGCCGCGACATCGAACGCCGCGTGCTGGCGCGCGCCATGCGTCATCATCTCGAGGATCGCGTGATCCTCAACAGCCGCAAGACCGTGGTGTTCATGGACTAGCGCGCTGCGCCTTGGGCAGAAGGCGCGGGCTTGGCCTCTTCGCCGCGCTCGGAAGCCGGCAGCAGGCGCTTTCTTTCGCGCTCCCTCATGTACTCGTCGTACTTGGCGGTGCCGGGACGCGGCGGCGCATCGGCGGGAAGGCCGCCAACCGCCGCCGGAATGGCGTCGCTGATTCCTGCGGCCAGTTTCTCGTTGATCGTTCCGCACGCGCTCACGCCGCAGCCCGCGAGGGCAACGGTCAGGAGGGTGGCAATGTGGCGCGCGCTGGTCGACATCGGTAGCAAGCTACAACCTTATACCTTTCAGGGTGATGGATTTGGGGCAGCCCTGGATCTATCGCCTCTTTGTTGACAGCCTCATTTTATTTGTACAATCGTACAAATAAGGATCTTCGCCAGAGAGATCCATATTGTGATACCGGCATGGGTTTGCGTCGCGAGGCGCCCCGCCGGACCAGAACCATCGTCCGATTGACAATTTCGCGCCGGGGAACGCCAAGTTGCCGCGCCGCGCGGCGGAATAATCTGGGTTATGGTACCGCAGGGACCGGGGGACTCGGTTCGAGGCATAAAACCGATCAGGGGAGGGACACGTTCATGTCAATTCGCAGTCAAATACTGCTGGCGGCAGTCGTCGCCGGGATGCTGGCGGCCACGCCGGGCCACGCCCAGGAGACCGTCAAGATCGGGCTGATCTTGCCGATGACCGGCGGCCAAGCCTCGACCGGCAAGCAGATCGACAATGCGGTCAAGCTCTATATGCAGCAGAACGGCGACACCGTCGCCGGCAAGAAGATCGAAGTCATCCTGAAGGATGATGCCGCGGTTCCCGACAACACCAAGCGCCTCGCGCAGGAACTGATCGTCAACGACAAGGTCAGTTTCATCGCCGGCTTCGGCGTGACCCCGGCCGCCCTTGCGGCAGCGCCGCTGGCGACGCAGGCCAAGATTCCCGAAATCGTGATGGCCGCGGGCACCTCGATCATCACCGAGCGCTCGCCCTACATCGTCCGCACTTCCTTCACGCTGGCGCAGTCGTCCACCATCATCGGGGACTGGGCCGCCAAGAACGGCATCAAGAAGGTCGCGACGCTGACCTCCGACTACGCGCCGGGCAACGACGCGCTGAACTTCTTCAAGCAGAACTTCACCGCCGGCGGCGGCGAGATCGTCGAAGAGGTGAAGGTGCCGCTGCAAAATCCTGATTTCGCTCCGTTTCTGCAGCGCATGAAGGACGCCAAGCCGGACGCGGTGTTCGTCTTCGTGCCGGCCGGACAGGGCGGCAACTTCATGAAGCAATACGCCGAGCGCGGGCTCGACAAGGCGGGCATCCGGGTGATCGGCCCCGGCGACGTGATGGACGACGACCTGCTCAACGGCATGGGCGACGCGGCGCTGGGAACCGTGACGGCGCATCTCTATTCTGCCGCGCATCCCTCGGCCGCCAACAAGGACTTCGTCGCCGCCTACAAGAAAGCGTTCGGCCAGCGCCCGGGCTTCATGGCGGTCGGCGGCTATGACGGTATTCGCCTGATCTACGAGGCGCTGAAGAAGACCGGTGGCAAGACCGACGGCGATGCGTTGATCGAGGCGATGAAGGGCATGAAGTGGGAGAGCCCGCGCGGTCCGATCATGATCGATCCGGAGACGCGCGACATCGTGCAGAACATCTACATCCGCAAGGTCGAGAAGGTCGACGGTGAACTCTACAACGTCGAGTTCGCGACCTTCGAGGCGGTGAAGGATTCCGGCAAGACCAAGAAGTGACGACGTAGTCGTCATCCCGGGGCGCGCGGAGCGCGAACCCGGGATCCCCATGTTGTTGCACAAGATTCCGGGTTCAGCGCTTCGCGCTGCCCCGGAAAGACAACCCAGTTCTTCCGGCACCGAATCCATGACCACGCTGTTCACCATCCTGTTCGACGGTGTCGCCTACGGCATGCTGCTGTTCGTGCTCGCATGCGGGCTCGCCGTGACGCTGGGGCTGATGAACTTCGTCAATCTCGCCCACGGCGCGTTCGCCATGACCGGCGGCTACATCTGCGCGGTGCTGGTCAACAATCAAGGCTGGCCGTTCTTCTCGGCGCTGCCGCTGGCCTTCGTCGTCAGCGCTGCGATCGGCGTGGCGCTGGAGCGAACGCTTTACCGCCATCTCTACACACGCAGCCACCTCGACCAGGTGCTGTTCACGATCGGACTCACCTTCATGTCGGTGGCGGCGGTCGATTACATCATGGGTTCGTCGCGCATCTTCATCAAGCTGCCGGCGGCGCTCGAGGGCCAGTTCGATTTCTTCGGCGTCGGCATCGGTCGCTACCGGTTGATGATCATCGTGATCTGCGGCCTGCTCACGGTGGCGCTGCAACTGATCCTGGCGAAAACCCGGTTCGGCAGCCGGCTGCGGGCGGCGGTCGACGATCCCCGCGCCGCCAGCGGCCTCGGCATCAACGTGCCGCAGGTGTTTGCCTTCACCTTTGCCTTCGGTTGCGGCCTGGCCGGGCTCGGCGGCGCCCTCAGCGCCGAAATTCTCGGGCTCGATCCGTATTTTCCGCTGAAGTTCATGATCTACTTCCTGATCGTGGTCACTGTCGGCGGCTCCTCCAGCATCACCGGGCCGTTCCTCGCGTCGCTGCTGCTCGGCATCGGTGACGTCGCTGGCAAATATTACGTGCCGAAGATGGGGCCGTTCGTCATTTACACCATCATGATCGCAATCCTGATCTGGCGTCCGAACGGCCTGTTCGGCCGCACAGCCGCGCGGTGAGCCTGCGATGACCGTCGTTTCCGATGTATCATCTTATGCCATCGCCCGCGCCCGCTGGCGTCCGGCTGAAATCGCGTTCTGGGTTCTCGCAGCGTCCTGCGCGTTCCTGTTCCCATCGCGCTATCTGATCATGACCGACATCCTGCGGCTGGCGCTGTTCACGCTGTCGCTCGACCTGATCCTCGGCTATGCCGGCATCGTCTCATTGGGGCACGCCGCCTTCTTCGGCGTCGGCGCCTATTCGGCCGGACTGCTGGCGCTGCACGGCATCATCACCGAGCCCGTCATCGCCCTGGTCGTCGCGGGCCTTGCCGCCATGGTGCTCGGCTTTCTGACGAGTTTCCTCGTCATTCGCGGCGTCGACCTGACGCGACTGATGGTAACGCTCGGCATCGCGCTGCTGCTGGAGGCGCTGGCTGAACGCTTCTCCAACATCACCGGCGGCACCGACGGGCTGCAGGGTATCGAGATGGCGCCGATCCTCGGCCTGTTTCCGTTCGACATGTTCGGCAAGACCGGGTTCTTCTACTCGCTGATCGTTCTGTTTCTGCTATTTCTGCTGGCGCGCCGAATCGTGAATTCGCCGTTCGGCCTGTCGCTGCGCGCGATCAAGAACAATCCGCTGCGGGCGGCCGCGATCGGCGTGCCCGTCAATCGCCGCCTGATCGCGATCTACACGGTCGCAGCGTTCTACGCCGGGATTGCCGGCGCGCTGTTCACCCAGACCACGGCGCTGGCCTCCCTCGACGTGTTCTCGTTCGAGCGCTCGGCCGACCTGATGCTGGTGCTCGTGATCGGCGGCACCGGCTATCTCTATGGCGGACTGATCGGCGCGGTCGTGTTCAAGATGCTGCAGGAACTGTTTCAGACCATCACGCCACAATACTGGATGTTCTGGATCGGGCTGGTTCTGGTCGTGATGGTGCTGGTCGGCCGCGAGCGCATCCATCGCTGGGTGCTGTGGGGGCCGAACCTCATCATCCGCCAGGTCTTTGGCCGCAAGGCCGTCGTTGCTGTTCCCGAAAGCGATGCGCCATGACGCTTGCGCTGGAAACGAAGGGTCTGGAAAAATCCTTCGGCGGTTTGCGGGTTACGCGCGACCTGTCGCTGAAGGTGGAGCAGGGCGCCCGCCACGCCTTGATCGGACCGAACGGCGCCGGCAAGACCACCGTCATCAACCTGCTGACCGGCGTGCTCAAGCCCAATGCGGGACGGATCGTGCTCGAGGGCAACGACATCACCGACCTGCCGGTGCACACAAGGGTGTTGCGCGGGCTTTCGCGGACGTTCCAGATCAACCAGCTCTATCCGGATTTGACCCCGCTCGAAACCGTAGGCCTCGCGGTCGCCGAACGGCTCGGCCGCGGCGGCGACTGGTGGCGGCGTATGGGCACGCGCGACGACGTCAACCGGGAGATCGCGGAGACGCTGGCGCGTTTTCATTTGATCGACGTGATGAACGAACCCACCGCGACGCTGCCCTACGGCAAGCAGCGCCTGCTCGAGATCGCGGTGGCAATTGCGACGAAGCCCCGCGTGCTGCTGCTAGACGAACCCGCCGCCGGCGTGCCCGAGAGTGAGCGCCACGATATTCTGGCGGCGGTCGCGGCGCTGCCGCGCGACGTCACGGTGCTGCTGATCGAGCACGACATGGACCTGGTGTTCTCCTTTGCCGACCGAATATCCGTCCTCGTCAACGGCGCGATGCTGGTGGAAGGCCCACCCGGCGAGGTGGCCAGGGATCCGCAAGTCAAGGCGGTCTATCTCGGCGAGGCCGTCCATGCCTGACCTTCTCGCCATCGACAGCCTGCGCGCCGGCTACGGCGAAGCGGTCGTGCTGCCCTCGATGTCGCTGACGCTCGGCGAAGGGCAAGTGCTGGCGCTGCTCGGACGCAACGGCACCGGCAAGACCACGCTGATCAATTCGATTGTCGGCATCACCCGCCGCTTCGGCGGCACGATCGCGCTCGGCGGGCAGGACATCACGGCGATGCGCCCGGACCAGCGGGCGCGCGCCGGGATCGGCTGGGTGCCGCAGGAGCGCAACATCTTCCGCTCGCTGACGGTGGAAGAAAACATGACCGCCGTGGCCCAGCCCGGCCCCTGGACCGTGGACAAGGTCTACGAGATGTTTCCACGGCTGAAGGAGCGCCGCGGCAATTTCGGCAACCAGTTATCGGGCGGCGAGCAGCAGATGCTGGCGATCGGCCGCGCGCTGACCCTCAATCCCAGGGTTCTGCTGCTGGACGAGCCGACCGAGGGGCTGGCGCCGATCATCGTTGAGGAACTGTTAAGGGCGCTGGGTGCGATTACCCGCTCCGGTGGCATCTGCTCGATCATCGTCGAGCAGAATGCGCAAAAGATTCTGGGGCTCGCCGATCGTGTTGTGATATTGGAACGCGGCGCGATCGTGCACGACGCGGCGAGTGCCGCATTGAGGGCCGATCCCGCGGTGCTCGAACGCTATCTCGGCGTATCCGGCGCCGCCGCGCACTAGGATTTCCGTGCATCTGGATTGATTGGGAGTTGAAGCCATGCAGAGAACCAAAGCTCCGTTCCGCGCCGACGAGGTCGGCAGCCTGTTGCGGCCGCAGCGCATCAAGGAAGCGCGCGCGAAGCTGGAGAAGGGCGAGATCACGGCGGAGGACCTGCGCAAGGCCGAGGACATGGAGATCGAGAAGGTCGTGCACAAGCAGGCGTCGGTCGGCCTGAAGCTCGCGACCGACGGCGAATTCCGCCGCTCGTGGTGGCACTTCGACTTTCTCGCCAAGCTCACCGGCTGCGAGTTGTTCCACCCCGACACCGGCATCCAGTTTGCCGGCGTGGAGACGAGGCATGATGCCGTCCGCGTGATCGGCAAGCTCGACTTTCCGGATGACCACCCGATGCTGGATCACTTCCGCTTCCTGAAGAAGCATGCCGACCGGGCGCATGTCACGGCCAAGATGACGATCCCGTCGCCCGCCGTGCTGCACTTCCGCGGCGGCCGCAAGGCGATCTCGAAGGAGGTCTATCCCGATCTCGAGGAGTTCTATGCCGATCTCGGCAAGACCTATCGCAAGGCCGTGAAGGCGTTCTACGACGCCGGCTGCCGCTATCTGCAGTTCGACGATACCGTGTGGGCGTATCTCTGCTCGCAGGAGGAACTGCAGAAGTCGCGCGAGCGCGGCGACAATCCCGACGGCCTGCAGCAGATCTATGCGCGCATCATCAACTACGCGCTGGCGGAACGACCCGCCGACATGGTGGTCACCACGCATGTCTGCCGCGGCAATTTCCGCTCGACCTGGATTTCGTCCGGCGGCTACGAGCCGGTGGCCGAGACCATGCTGGCCGGCACCAATTACGACGGCTATTTCCTCGAATATGATTCCGATCGCGCCGGCGGCTTCGAGCCGCTGCGATACCTGCCGAAGGGCGACAAGGTCGTGGTGGTCGGCGTCATCACCTCGAAGTTCGGCGAACTCGAGAAGAAGGACGACATCAAGCGCCGGCTCGAGGAGGCTGCGAAGTTCGCGCCGCTCGACCAACTCGCGGTCTCGCCGCAATGCGGTTTCGCCTCGACCGAGGAGGGCAACATCCTGTCCGAGGAGGAGCAGTGGGCGAAGCTGCGGCTGGCGGTGGAGGTCGCCGAGGAGGTTTGGGGGAAGTGACGCGCAGCGTCATTCCGGGATGGTGCGCAAGCACCAGACCCGGAATCTCGAGATCCCCCGATGCGCAATTGCGCATCTGAGATTCGCGTCTTCGACGCGCTCCGGGATGACGGCGCGCTTGGCGCACCGTCACTTCTCCGCCAGATAGACCTCGCCCAGCAGCGACGAGTTCGACCACGGCACCTGCTTGCCCTTGGTTGCGGCGACGACTTCGGCGCGGACGCGAGTCAGCATCTGCTGCACCTCCAGCCCCGGCGTGCCGATGTGGCGCGTCAGCGCCGCCGAGAACGGGCTGTTGGGGCCTTCGCCATCGAGCGCGACCTGTCCCGGCGCGGTCGCAAATGCGATCAGCGTTCCCGCACCCAGCGTCGCGCCAGCGCCGAGCGTGATCGGCGCGGCCAACCCCGATGATCCGGCTTCGATGTCGCGGGCAGGGCCGGTGGAAGCGACCTTCGGCGCCATCGGATTGTTGCGGCAAGCGTCGAGGATCAGGATGTTGGTGCGGACCTGATCGTCGAGGCCGGCCATGATCGTATCCATGTCCATCATCGTATCGGTCAAGCCGCTGCCGGCGCGAAACTGGAGATCGACCGGCACCAGATAGTTGCGGCCGTCGACCTGAATGCCGTGGCCTGCGTAGTAGACCACGACGATCTGCGCCCGCGCCGCCTCGCGCAGGAAGTCGCGGATCGTGGTCTGCATCCCCGTGCGGTCGAGGTCGCTGCCTTCCGTCACCACGAAGCCGATGTCGCGCAGGCTCTTGGCAATCGAACGCGCATCGTTGGTCGGATTGGGCAGTGCGCGGACATGCGCGTAGGCGCTGTTGCCGATCACGAGCGCGACGCGCCTGACGGTAGCCTTGGCCTGCGCCGGCGCGGGCGGTGCGGATGGGCTGGCCTCCTGCGGCGATTGGCGTTCGCGCGCGGCGCCAGCCGGCGCCGGTGCTGCGGTCGCCGCCTTCGCCGTTCGCGGAGCGGGTGGCACGACCGCCTCCGTCAGTAGCGATAGTCGAACCCTCGCAGTTGCCTGGTTGGCCTTGCTGCCGGCGTCAGTAGCTCTGCCTTCGACCGCGGCGGCGTAGTCCTGCTTGGCGCGGTCGAGATCGCCCTTGGCCTCGTAGGCAAGCGCGCGCTGGGTGTAGGCCGAAATCAGCAAGCTGCCGGGCGGCGGCATGATATTGGCTGGCGCCGTCGCCCTGGCCAGCCGGATCGCCTCCGACGTGTCGGCGATGGCGCGATCGAGATCGCCCTTTGCGCGCCAGATCACCGCGCGGTTGATCAACGGCTGCGGCAATGCCGGGTCGAGCCGGATCGCCGCGTCGATGTCGGCGAGCGCGCCGTCGAGATCGCCGGTGCGCTGCTGGGCGGGGGAAAGCGCCGGCCACAGCGCGGCGGCAAGCAGGGTGAGTATCAGGATCGTGCGGCGCATCAGGTCCCCTTGATTGGCGGTCGCAGTCGTGGATATCGCTTTGTTGCCCCCGGCGCGATGTGGGTTCACGGCTGCTCGGCGGTTCCATAGGCGGCGGGATGGGGTCTTTCCCCGGTGGGCAGATGGTGGTAGGACGTCTCCGCCAGCCGAGGTGGCCCACCAGCATTTCCCATCCTTCCAGTGCTTCCGGCCCGATGAAGAACGACCAGATCCTGAGCCAGATTTCCGACTTCTGCCGCCAGGCCGACATGGCGGAGACGACGTTTGGGCGCCGCGTCGTCAATGACGGCAAGCTGGTGCACCGTCTGCGCGAGGGCAAACGCATCACCGTCGACACGCTGGATCGCATCCAGGCCTATATCGCGGCGTCCACCGGCGCGCTTCCGCCGCCCCGGGGGCTCACGGTTCCGCCGGAGAAGCGCGATCCGCGCGGCAATTTCCGCTTTTTCGAGAACCGCCAGAAATACCTGCTGTTCGTCCATACCTGCAGCGAGAAGCGGGTGATCGCCGAAAGGGTGGCGCTGGAACTGTCCAGTCTGCACCCGCGCCCGCCGGCCCTGCGCGTGTTCGACGCCGGTGTCGGCGACGGCACCGTGCTGGCGCGGGTGATGCGCGCGATGCACGGCCGCTTTCCGCATATGCCGTTCTATATCGCCGGCAAGGAGTTGAGCCTGGAGGACGTCCGCCTGACGCTCGACAAGGTGCCGGACCGGCTGTTCGAGCATCCGGCCACCGTCGTCGTCCTGACCAATATGCACTACGCCGAGGCGCCCTGGCTGGCGCCGGCCTCGCCCACCGCGGCCGCCGGCATGATCTGGCACGAGGTCGCCCTGCGCGGGGCGTCTTCGGGCGAATTCGAGACCCAGATCGCAGAACTTGGACCGTTTCTGGAGCAGAACTGGCGGGCCAATATCAGCCCCAAATCGGGCATGCCGATCTACGAACGGCCCGTGGCGCTGGTCGTTTACCGGGAGGACCATCGGTTCCTGCTTGATTCGATCATCCCGCGGGCGGGTCGGACCGAGGCCAATTTCGACCTGGTGATCGCTTCCCAGCCCTACCGGGCAAAATCCTCTGTGAATTTCCGCGCCAAGCGGATTATCGCGCCGCTGGCGCGGGCGTTGCGGGCAGGCGGCCGGTTGATTGGAATTCACTCCCACGGGCACGATCCGGGCCTCGAAATCATCCAGGCGGTCTGGCCGGGAGAAAATCCTTTCGCTGTGAGCCGTCATGAGCTATTGCGCGCGGTGAAATACGAGCTGGGGTCGGCCGGGCGCGACCTCAATTTTAATGCCTACGCCGATAACCGTTCCATCTTCCGTTATGATATGGAAGCGCTGCCCAACGAGGTCACCGGCTCGATCGGAACCTCGACGGCCTTTGCAGCGTGGAATGCGGCGGTGTATGTCGCCCAGATCGAAGACGACCGGTTGACGGAAATGACAGAAAGCGGCCGAACCCTCGATGCCACCAGAGAGGTTCTGCGCAGGCATAATGGGCTTTGGTTTTACGACGAATCCTACGTCATTTCGCGCCGTCGCGACTGACATTCCAGGATCCATAACATAGACAGCCGCCGGTATCCGGCGGGAACAAGGGGTTGGTTGATGCGCGCGTCCTATCTGTTCACCAGCGAGTCGGTTTCCGAGGGTCATCCGGACAAGGTCTGTGACCGGATCTCCGACGAGATTGTCGATTTGTTTTTCCGTGAAGGCCCCAAGGCCGGCATCGACCCGTGGGCGATCCGCGCGGCCTGCGAAACGCTCGCCACAACCAACAAGGTGGTCATCGCTGGTGAAACCCGCGGACCGAAATCGGTCACCAACGACCAGATCGAAAGCGTCGTTCGCGCCGCGATCAAGGACATCGGCTACGAGCAGGAAGGCTTCCACTGGCAGAAGGCCGACATCGAGATCCTGCTGCATCCGCAATCCGCCGACATCGCGCAGGGCGTCGACGCGCTGCAGCCGGGCACCAACAAGGAAGAAGGCGCGGGCGACCAGGGCATCATGTTCGGCTACGCCACCAACGAGACGCCGGACCTGATGCCGGCGCCGATTTTTTACGCCCACAAGATCCTGCGGCTGATTTCGGAAGCCCGTCACTCCGGCAAGGAGAAGGTGCTGGGCCCGGACTCCAAGAGCCAGGTCACCGTGCACTATGAGAACGGCAAGCCGGTCGGCGTCCGCGAGATCGTGGTCTCGCATCAGCATCTGATCGAGGACATGACCTCGAACCAGGTCCGCGATGTCGTCGAGCCCTATGTGCGCCAGGCGCTGCCGGAAGGCTGGATCAACGGCAAGACCATCTGGCACATCAACCCGACCGGCAAGTTCTTCATCGGCGGTCCCGATGGCGACGCGGGCCTTACCGGCCGCAAGATCATCGTCGACACCTATGGCGGCGCAGCCCCGCACGGCGGCGGCGCGTTCTCGGGCAAGGACCCGACCAAGGTGGACCGTTCGGCGGCGTACGCCGCGCGCTATGTCGCCAAGAACATCGTTGCCGCAGGTCTCGCCGATCGCTGCACACTGCAGCTCGCCTACGCGATCGGTGTGGCGCGGCCGCTGTCGATCTACATCGACACCCACGGCACCGGAAAGGTGCCGGAGGAAAAGCTCGAGCAGGTCGTGGCCGAAGCGGTCGATCTGACGCCGCGCGGCATCCGTACCCACCTCGATCTCAACCGGCCGATTTACGCGCGTACCTCGTCCTATGGTCATTTCGGCCGCACGCCGGACAATGAGGGCGGCTTCTCCTGGGAGAAGACCGATCTCGCCGAGACGCTGAAGCGCGCCGTCTAACTCTTGTGTCATTCCGGGGCGCTCGCGACAGCGAGCGAACCCGGAATCTTCATCCATCACTTCGAGATTTCGGGTTCGCCGCTTCGAGGCTTCCCGGAATGACGAGCTAAACAACAGGAAGCTCTCATGACCGCTGCCGCCAAGAAGCCCGACTTCACCGACTACATCGTCAAGGACATGTCGCTCGCCGATTTCGGCCGTAAGGAAATCTCGCTGGCCGAGACCGAAATGCCGGGGTTGATGGCGACCCGCGAGGAGTACGGCCCGAAACAGCCGCTGAAGGGCGCCCGCATCGCCGGCTCCCTGCACATGACGATCCAGACCGCCGTCTTGATCGAGACGCTGGCAGCGCTCGGCGCCGACATCCGCTGGGTGTCCTGCAACATCTATTCGACGCAGGACCATGCCGCAGCCGCAATCGCCGCCGCCGGCATTCCGGTGTTCGCGGTGAAGGGCGAAACCCTCGCCGAGTACTGGGACTACACCGCAAAGCTGTTCGACTGGCATGGCGGCGGCACGCCGAACATGATCCTCGATGACGGCGGTGACGCCACCATGCTGGTACATGCCGGCTACCGCGCCGAGCAGGGCGACACCGCGTTCCTCGACAAGCCGACGTCGGAGGAAGAGGAGATCTTCTACGCGCTGGTCAAGCGCCTCCTGAAGGAGAAGCCGAAGGGT
>JAESGW010000531.1_pt1 | contig 29204 bp, 27 predicted proteins | sample 9269791 | NCBI WGS metagenome assembly JAESGW01 (sample SAMN16773120, study PRJNA677053) | algae metagenome | isolation source: Aphanocapsa lilacina HA4352-LM1 and co-occurring heterotrophs from near cave... | place: USA: Maniniholo cave, near Haena, Kauai, HI | collected 2009-07-28
CGCTCTAGTAGGGTAAGCTGGCTGAAGCTCATAGGGGTTCCTGTTTGTTGTGGTAAACGTCAGGATACCTCTATGAGTCCCTCAGCGGAAGGCTCTCAAGCGTTGCACTTCATTTTTGAATCGGCGAGGCTTTAGAAAAAGTGGAGATATCGACGGAGATACCGGTGTGGTTGAGACGTTTGAACAGGTCCTGCATGCTGAGGGTGCTTTTGTCCATGACGAGGGCCAGCCAGCAACTGAAAAAGAGCCGGGTATCGAGGACAGGAAAATCGTCATTGGGCAAAGCGGACAGAAAGGTTTTGACAAGTTGCGGAAAATCGAGTAGCATCAGCTCAACAATAATTATTTCACTTAGCCCAAAGTCTACACGATTTTGGGCTTCTTTTTGTAACCCCAATTCCTAGCGTTCAACACTTCTGCTACCCCGCATAGGCAAGCTGCAAAGAACTGCGTTGGCCGGCATCATCTTCAGCTGGGACAATAGACCTCTTGCGCGAATGCCAAGATAAACAGCTCAAACCATTGGAAACTCGTTCCGTGATCCAGTTCATGCAAGAGGTCTATTGCTGCCTCCTACCCGGTGGGCCTGGGCCACCCGTCTAGTCTACCTTGCCCGGCCTGGAGCAGGTTTCAGGTGCTAGGTTTCAGGATGAAAACCGTTGCTTGCCCTGGAAATTTTCGACGACAAAGATCAAAAAAGCGCGTCGATCCCGACGTTGACGCCGAAGCCGGGGGCGTCCAGGGTGGTGCCGTGCTCGCGGTAATTCGTATTGAGCACATTGTTGATGTTGACCCGCAATGTCGTGGCGCTATTCAGGGGAAAGCCGGCGCGGAGGTTGGGAACGACAAAGCCGGGGGTGCCGTTCGGGTTGATGCGCGGATCGGTGAGGTTGTTTTCCGAAAGCCGCCCCTGGTAGGTGGCGTAGCGCAGATACGGCTCGATGTAGGTTCCGGGCGTCGGCTGAAAGCGGACCCCCAGCATGCCGTTAAAGGGCGGGATCACCGTCTCGCCCACCAGGGGTGCTTCCGCGTAGGTGAAGGTGCCGGTGGCAAACAGCGACCAGACATCCCCCAGCCGGTAGCGCCCGCCCAACTCGATTCCCCAGATGGTCTCGTTGTCGCGGTTGACCGACTGGAAAACCTCGGAGGTGCTGCCGTCGGAGTTGACCACGGTGCCCACGCTCTGCGAGGTGATTCGATCGGTGTAGCGGCTCCAAAACCCGATCACTTCGCCTTTAAAGTCACTGCCTGCCCAGCGCAGACCGCCGTCGATGGAGAAAACCTGCTCGGGGCTGAGGCTGGAATTGGGGATGTTGATGTCGCTTGCCCGGCGCTCCCCGGCGTTTCCCAGATCGTTGATGTTCGGAGCGCGAAAGCCCGTGCCCAGGTTGAGGACAAACTGCAGATCCGGCACGAAGCGGTAGAGAAAACCGGCATTGGCGGTGAGCGCCTCGAAGCGGCGGCCGAAGCCGGAACTGTTGGGGCGCAGGGCGCTGAAAGGCACAGAGACATCTATCAGCGAATAGCGCAGTCCCAGCAGGGTCTTGAACTGGGCGCTCCAGTCGATCTCATCCTGCATAAATAGACCGTACTGGTTGAAAGTCGAGCCGTCCACGTAGCGCGGACCGTTCGGGTCGGGGATGGCACCGGTGGAATCGTTGCGTAGGGAGCGGGTGCTGCCCACCCGGTCAAAGTAAGCTTCTGCCCCATAGGTGAAAACGTTGTTGCCCCAGGTGCTCTTGATCACCGCCGAGGTGCCGATCAGATCCGAGAAGTTGCTCTCCAGGGTGGTATCGGGGCTCGGGGTACCGCTGCCGTAGTCGGGAAAACTCGGCCGGGGCCGGGCGAAATTGCGCTGGAAGCGGTCGTCCTGGATCTGCTGATAACCCAGGCGCACGCGCACTTCGTCGAGCCAGGTATCGGCAAAGACCGCCCGATACTCGCCCAGGACGAAGGTGCGCCCCTGGGGCGAAAAGCCGCGCTCGCTAGAAGCGACATTCTCGCCATAACCCTGGATGATCCCGTCCTGGCGTTGGACGGTCGGGATGCGGCTGTACTGGGTAGTGAAGGTAAAAAACTGGTTGTCCGCGAGGCGTACTTCCCCTTTGACATTGGCGCCGTAGTACTCGTAGCCCGAGCGGCCGATGCGCGCCGTCGGATTGGGGAAGATCACCTGCAAGTCAGGGCTGGACCCGACGGCCAGATCGCCGAAGCTGCGGTAGGTGAGCCCCACCATCGCCCACGCGCGCGCGCTGCCGCCCTGGTACTGAAAGTACGTGCTGCTCCCTGCCGGGTTGGCATTGTAGTCGGTGTGCAGGCGAAAGGCGGATTCGCCCACCTTGAAGCTCGGGGTGATCACGTTGGTGGCTCCGCCCATAGCATCCGAACCGTAGAGCGTGGAGACAGGACCGCGCACAATCTCTAGCTGCTCTAGAAAAAATGGATCCACATACCCCTGGTACTGGACATTCGGACGGGCAAAGGCATGGGAGAGCCGAAAACCGTCCACCAACAACAGCACGTCCCGGCCGGTCGCCCCCCGGATCACCGGCGAACCGGCGCTCGGGTTGGTGGCGCGCACGAATACCCCCGTCTCGCCGCGCATCAAATCCGCGAGGTCCGTCTGGGTGCGTTCCAAGGTCTGGGCGCGGGTGAGGACCGTGGTCGCCGTCGGCACGTCGAAAGCCGGCTCGCGCCTGCGCGTGGCGGTGACGGTGACCGTAGGCAACAGGTCGTTGTCGTCGCCGGGAGCCGCCGTCGGCTGGGCGGCCGGTGCACCGCCGGCCGCCTGGACCAGCAGATCCTTTGCCCGGGTACTGGCGGGTGGAGGCAGATTCGAGGCGATGGGTAGGGCGAGGATGGGTGCCGCCTGGATAAAACCGCAGGCGGTTGCGAAAAGCAGCAAATTCCGAGACGGGCGGGCGGGTGCTTTGGAACGATCTTCGATGCTCACCGGATGCCGAAATGCGTGACCTGGAAATTATCGCTCAAAGCGTATATGCGCGAAAGTCACCGGCGAGCCGGGAAGCAGTGCGCAAATGCTCAAAACGGAATGTCTTCGTCCGCGTCGATGTCGCTCACCTCGGCGGCGCCGGGCTGGGTGGCACCCGGCAGCTCGTCCGCTTCGCCGTCGAAACTGATCACCTCGCCGTTAAAAAATTCGGCGAGGCCGCGGGCGGCGCGGTCGAGTTCGTCCGGTTCCTCGCCGCTGAGCGGCGGCTTTGCCGCGCTCGGCGGCGCGATGGTCGTCGGCGAAACAGGGGTCACCTCAGGAGGCGCCGGCGGGCTAAAACTCACCGGCGGCGGAGTGTAGGCGGCCGGTGGGGAAGAGGCAACCGCAGCGACAGCGGCAGGGGCTTTGCCGATATGGAACTGCACTTCGATCGGCCGGCCCAAAAATTGCTGGAGCACTTCCTGAATTTGCTTCAGGCGCCGGGGCTCGCTGGCCCGCTTGACCAAAGGCTCGGTGGTAAAGCCGATGACCAGGCGCTTGGGAGTCTCCTCCAGCCAGAAGCTCGAAGACATCAGGCTCTGGGTCGGCTGGGGAATCAGGCGGATCCACTCCGGCCACCGCTCGCGCAGGCCGGTGCCGTCGGGGGTGGATCCCGACGGTCTGGCAGGCCGGTGCATGGCTGCCGCCGGTTCAATCGAGGGGGGTGGAGCCTGTGGGCGTGGGGGCGGGGTTGGCTCGACCGGCGTTTGCAGTGCAGGGTGGTGGGGTCGCTCCTCGACCCCACGCGGCGCAGCAGGCGGCGGCGGGGCTGAGACTGGAGCGGCAGGTTTGGCCGCAGCCGGGGCGAGTGCAACCGGCTGCGTTTGGCCGGGGGGAGCCAGCAGTCCCAGCAAACCCACCTCCAGCCACAGCCTCGGTTGGGTGGAGTTTTTAATCTGCGGTTCCGCCTGGCGCAATCGCTCCTGCAGCGCCAGCAGCTGCGGAACACTCAAGGCCTTCGCCCGCTCGCACATCTGCTGCCAGCTCGCGGCGGTCACCGCCACCAGATCCCGTCGATCGGGGGCGGTGTGGGCGATGAGCAGATCCCGGTAGAACCCGAGCAGATCCTGCAGCACCTGCAAGGGCTCCTTGCCGCTGTCGAGCAACTGGCGCACCTGCTCGATGAGCCGCGTGCTGTCCCCGGCCTGGATGCACTCGCCGATGGCGAGCAACTCCCGCTCGGGAACCGCCCCCACCAGTTGCCAGATTCGTTCTGCACCGATGGTCCCTTCGAGCAAAGCGAGCTGATCGAGCAGACTCTCAGCGTCGCGCAATCCCCCCTGGGCAATCTGCGCCACCAGTTCGACCGCCTCATGCTCGATGTCGATGTCCTCTTTCCAGGCGATCTCCTCCAGATGCTTGACCATGTCCGCCAGCGGGATGCGCCGAAAATCGAAGCGCTGGCAGCGAGAGATCACCGTGGGCAGCACCTTCTGGGGATCAGTAGTTGCAAGTACAAAAGTTACATGCGCAGGGGGCTCCTCCAGCGTCTTGAGCAGGCAGTTGAAAGCTGCAGAGCTGAGCATGTGAACTTCATCAAGTATGTATACTTTTTGTCTGCTCTGGACCGGAGCGAACTGGGCGCGCTCGATGAGTTCGCGGATGTTATCGACGCCAGTGTTCGAGGCGGCGTCGATTTCGATGACATCGAGGGCGCTGCCGGTGGCGATGGCCAGGCACTGTTCGCAGCGCCCGCAGGGGTCGGGGGTGGGACCGTGGATGCAGTTGAGGGCCTTGGCGATCAACCGGGCGGTAGTGGTTTTGCCGGTGCCCCGCGAGCCGGTAAACAAGTACGCGTGAGCGATGCGACCCGCTTTAAGGGCGTTGGTGAGGGTGGCGATGATTGGCCCCTGCCCCACCACATCGCCGAAGCGCTGGGGGCGATACTTATGGTGCAGGGGCTCGTAGGCCATGGCAAAGACCGGTGGAAAGTTCCATTATGACCACTGGCGGCGGGCCGCCCTTCAACTGTCGGGATCGACACCCAGTTCGCGCAGGCGCCGCTCCAAAACCTCAGATCTTTGTCGCTCCTGCTCGGCGCGCTGCTGCTCACGGCGCAGTTGCTGCCGGGATTGTTCGAGCAGTTCACCGGGGGTGGGGTAGCGGTTTTCCTGCTCGTCGTACCAGTAGAGCCACTCGCGCGTTACCGCCCGGAAAATGCCCACTTCCCGCCCGAGGGCAAGCTGCAACTCCGGTATCCAGACTGGTCCCTCAGTCGGTTGCAGCTGGTAAGCCCCATCCACCAGCCTGTAAACCTCCAGCGGCGCGTGCCGCCGTCGCCGCCGGGGGCTCAAGCTCGGGTCGTACACGGCGTAGCAGGGCACGCCCAGGCGCGCGTACTGCTGCAGTTTCTTGTCGTACTCGCCCCGGTAGGTCTGGGAGACCACCTCCAGCACAAAGCAGGGGACGATGCCGTTTTCTTCCCAGAGCACATAGCTCGGGCGCAAATTCTCATCGATGACCCGCTCGACGCCCAGGCTGATGAAGCCGTCGGGGACGATGGCGGGCAGTTCGGGGTCGTAGTAGACGCCCATGTCGATGACAAACAGCCAGTCGCGGCGCTCCTGCCACAGCTCGTCGAGAATCGAGCGCAGCAGTACCGGAATCAGTTCCTGCAGTTCGTTATCCACGGGGGCATCGTCGGAGTCGGGAAGCTCCGCCGAGGAGGGCCGAGGGCGGGTGGGATCATAGTGCCACATGGCTTTTGGTCGCGCGCTTGCTTTCATCTTATGGGGCTGCGTGCATTTGTCCACCAACCCGCCTGCCGGTCGATTTGGCGCAATAGTTCCTCCGGTACGTCGGGCTGGTCCGGATCGTCGATGAGCGAGGCGAACAGCACCGCCCGGCAGGCGGCCAGGGGACGGCGCGCCCTACAGGTGCAACGTCGAAGGGTGGCCGTGGCGGAGCGATTTTTCGCAGGCGGAGGCTTTGGGGATCGCATCGAGGGGAAGAGCAACTTCGATCAGTTTCGTGCGATAGGTCATGTTTGCAGGGACTCCTTTACCCATTGCCTAAAAGCTTTCAGCGCGGGTCGCGTCCCCGCCGTGTCGGCCATTTCGATAAAGTCAGGCAACCGCTCAACCAGCGGCAACCCCGGGAAAGTCGGACTGACGGGCGATTCGACGTACTGGCCCGACTGCAGAATATCGATGCGCAACCGCCCAGATTCGTACCTCCAGAGCTCCGGCACGCCCAGCGAGCGATACACTCGAGGCACCGTTTGCCGATCATCGCCGCATGGTTCTGGATATAAAAGCACTCCTCTGGCGCAGCACAATCCGCTGTCCCGGCTAAATGCTCAGTTGTTCAAGCTGCAGCATGACCGTCATCACCGTCTTCTCTTGGGATTCTCAGTCTCCATCTCAACACGGTTTGCTTCCCCGCTCGCGCAGTTCTGCAAGATCGTAATTCACACTGGTGGCGCCAAAGTCCAGTTCGCGGACAAAGGGACGGCGCACGTAGACGATTTCGCCCGGTGGCCTGGCTCCGGCAACTCCTCAGCAGGCACCTCCACGATGGCCAAGAGCCAATCGTCGGGCTTGTTGAGCGCTCTTAAAATTTCGTTTCTGGTGACGGTGACACTCTCAGCACCTTGGATGCGGCCTTTCACTTTGATAAAGCGCAACCGACCGGTGCCGGGGATGCGCGACTCGATGTCGTAGCCGGATTTGTCGGCACTCGCATCGCGCGGCTGATAGCCCTGACGGCCGCCTTCGTCTTGTGCACCTGGGCTTCCTTGCGCTCGCTCACTTCCTCGAAATGGGCCGGCACCAACCGGGTCACCGCGTAGCTGAGCGCCCGCCTCGCGGCCCATCCCACCGTGGATGCAGACGACGGCTTCTTCTTCGCCCAGCAGATTGCGGATGCGCAATGCCAGGTAGTTGAGCGTGTCGCGGTGCTCGGTAAACAACACCGGCGCAGGCTGGCGATTTCCGCCTCCAGTTCGGCGAGCGTGCCGCTGGCGGTGGCTTGATCGATGATGCGCTCCTCGGTCGCTTCGACTTCGGCGTCCAGGGCTTCTTCGAGATCTTCGGGGGATGAGGGCTACGCCACGTTGCGCATCGTTACGTACTGCTGCGGCACCGGGTAGCCCGCTTCGCCGAAGGTTTCGCGAATCAGGCGGTTGGTATCGAAATAGACCTGCCAGTAGTGGGCGTTGTTGCAGAAGGGCCGCACGGCGAGCACCGGGCCGGCGGCGCTGAATTCGAGAATCTCAACGTCCGGGGCCGGGGTAGTGAGCACATTCGGGATCGAAGAGAGCTTTTGTTTGAGGCGGGCGATGGCGTCGGTGTGATCGACGCTGGCATTGAGTTGGGCGGTCAACTCGACGCGGCGGTAGGGATTGGTCGAGTAGTTCTGGATGTTGTCGCCGAAGACCTTGGTGTTGCCCACGAAGGTGTGGACGTTATCCGGGGTGTCGATTGCCGTCACGAACAAACCAATCTCCTTGACAGTGCCGGTCACCCCTCCGGCGCAAATAAAGTCACCGACTTTAAAGGGCCGCAAGATGATCAAAAAGACGCCCGCGGCAAAGTTCGAGAGCAGTCCGCCCCAGGCCGCCCCGATCGCCACACCCGCCGCCGCCACCAGAGCAGCAAAGGTGGTGGTCTCGACGCCGAAGTAGCCAAGAATGGAGACGACCAACGCGATGTTGGCGAGCACACCGACGATCGAACCGACGTAGCGGACGATCGTCGGTTCGATTTTTTGTTTGTAAAGGGCGTTTTGCACCAATCCGATGACTACGCCAATCAGCCAGCGGCCAAAGACATAAAGAAGAATCGCGCCGACGACTTTTAAACCGACGTCGGTAACAGTGAGAAAAATCGTTTGACCGATTGCATTGAAGTCCATGTTTTACCCTTCTCTGGTGAGCGAAATGTGCAGCAACGTGTCCGTTAGATACTGAGATATACCAGCCCGAAGCTTGAGAGAACCGGCGAGGGTGATCACCGATGAGAATATACGGTCTCAAACTTTGGCCGTGTATTTTAGCCCACCGCCATATTGAAAAGCGGTGGCAAAGAACACTCAATAAGGCAACTGGCCGCGGGTGACACCCAACGGGTTGAAAAGTTTTAATTCCCGCCATAACTCGCTGCCGCTCATCCGGCCCGCCAAAAGCTGGCGGTAGCACTCGAGGACAGTGGCCACCCGCTCGGGGGGATCGTTAAGAAATTCCACCCGCAAATAACGCGCCCCCAATCCGACCAGATGCGGCACGTACTCCGCTGCGCTCTGGGCTCTGGCGTTAAAGAGCGTGTTGCGGCAACCGGCATCCGCTTTCAGGGGGTGCGCCGATCCGACGCGGTCGTGCAGTTGGACTTCGACCTGCTCGCAGGGCCGGCCGCAGTTGGTGTGATCGGTGCCTGCAGATAAAAAAGCGCAAAAGACACAGTGCTCCATGTGGAACAACGGCATGTGCTGGTGGACGGTGATCTCAAACCAGGCGGGCGGGGCACTGCTGAGCAGTGCCGAAAGCTGGGCGACGTTGAGGTCGTAACTTGCGGTAAGCCGTTCGAGGGCGTAGCGCTCTTGGAGGTACTCGGCGGTAAGCGGGTTGGCGACGTTCAAAGAAAAGTCGCCGACGCAGCGTTCGGAGGCGAAGTAGCGCAGGTGGTCGTAGTTGCGCACCAGGTAGCCGTCCGCACCGCTCGCCCTCACCTGGCTTAAGATCCACTCTTCGCCCATCTTGGCGATGCGCGGCGGGGCGACAAAGAGGGTGGCCCCCGCGGCGCGGGCGCGCTCCACCGCCCGACGATACTGCCGCACATCCTCCAGTTCGCAGTAGACCGTGCGCAGGCCGCTACCCAGCACCGCATCGAGTTGGGCAAACGAACGCACCAGGGCGATCAGTTCCGGCTCGGCGGGAACCGGCCCGTCGCAGCGCACGCGCAGAGCCGCCGGGGTCGGGTGGATCTGCCAGCGCAAAGGCTCGGCGCGCAGGGCGATCAATCGCTCCACCACCTCGCGGCGCAGCCGGTTCAGTTCGCTCACCGGCAGATGGACGGCCCCTTCGATGCGGTTGTCGAGGGTGCCCAGCTTCAAGGGCGTTCCCCCGAGGCGGCCCAACTGTTCCGCCAGCCGTTCGGTATCGAGGGCGTGCTTCCGGGCTTCAACCAGGGGCATCGACGATTGCACCCGCACCAGGCGACCGGATTCGTCCCAGGCTTCGAGGACAAGCGCTGCGCCCGCCCGCCCGTACACCTTCAGGTGTACGGGCCGCTGCAAAGGAGCTGCCCCGGGCACGAAACTCTGGCGCACCCGGCGCTCCAGTTCGGGGTCGCTAGTTTTCCAGAGTTTGTCCCCCGGCCGCACTTGCCGCCAGTGGATGTCCCCCCGACCAAAACCGACGCGGGCGAGTCCGTCGTGGGTTTCGACTGTGTAGACCCGGCCTCCCTGCTCAGGTTCCTTGGGCCTGCCGCCGTCGAAGACGACGCCGTCTCCCGGTTTGAGGGGCGCTTCGAGCACCAGTTCGACCGTCCCTGCGTGCACCCGCAGCACTTCGCCCAGGTAGACCCCCCGCTTCTTGCCGTAGCGGGCGTGGACCAACCGCTGGTTGTCGATGCCCTCAAGCCAACCGCTGAAAAGCCCCCGGGAAAAAGCTATCTCCAGGGCGTAGCGGGATTGGGGATAGACAGGACCGGTCTTGTCTAGATCGGCCACCGCCCGGTCGAGGGCCTGGCGGTAGACACGGGTAACACTGGCCACGTACTCGGGCGATTTGAGCCGGCCTTCAATTTTGAGCGCAGTAAGCCCGGCGCGCAGCAGCTCGGGGATGAGGTCAATCCCGGCTAGATCCTGGGGGCTCAGCAAGTAGGCGCGCTCCCCCAGGTCCACCCGTTCACCGTCCGCGACCAGTTCGTAGGGCAAACGGCAGGCCTGGGCGCACTCGCCGCGGTTGGCCGAGCGGCCCCCGAGCGCCTCGCTGGTGAGGCACTGCCCCGAGTAGGCCACGCAGAGCGCTCCGTGCACAAAGATCTCCAACGGCAAAGGCCGCTCGGCAGTAGCCGTGCGAATTTTGGCAATCTCGGCGAGCGAACATTCGCGGGCGAGTACCACCAGGGCGCAACCCAGTCCGCGCACAAAATCGACCCCCGCCGCGCTGGTGACGGTCATCTGGGTGGAAGCGTGAATGGAAAAATCCGGCGAGATGCGCCGAATCAACCGGCACACCCCGATATCCTGGACGATGGCCGCATCCACCCCGGCGGCGATGACCGCCCGCAGGCTGCGCTCGGCGGCGGCCAGTTCGTCTGTAAAGACGAGCGTATTGAAGGTGACGTAGCCGCGCACACCGCGGCTATGTAGATAAGCCATCAATTCCGGCAAGTCGGCTTCGGTGAAATTTTGGGCGCGCAGGCGGGCGTTGAAGCGCTCCAGCCCAAAATAAATCGCATCGGCGCCGTTTTCGACCGCCGCGCGGGCGCACTCCCAATCGCCGGCCGGAGCAAGCAACTCCGGACACCGCCTTTCCATGCAACCGTCCCCCTTGCAGCTTTTCCAATTTAGACCAGAGCAGGGGGTTGACCTGGACGGCGAAGCCGTAGTATATCTGTAATACGAAATTTTTGGACTGCGTCCACCGATGTTACGCCCAACCCGCTACGGTGCTTTGACCATCTGCTTGCTTTCCGCCCTCAACCGGTGGCAGCACGCGGGCACCATCGCGGGCAAGTTTGCCCTGATGCTGCAGGCCGCCGAGATAGGCGATGCGCAGCGCGAATTTGGGGCAGATCTGCCCATTTTGCGGCGAGGCGGGTGGTATGGGTTTGCCATACCCCAGGACGGCTAGAAAGAATCGACGCTCTTTCTGACTGACCCCCGCTTCCGGATTACCGAAGCGGGGGTTTTTGCATGGCGAGCCGCCGCCGCTGCCGCCGGTCCCGAAATTTACCAATCAACACCTAAGACCCGGGAGAGTGCACGACCAATGTTGAAGCTGATGTACACCGAAGCGGGAATTCACATCGAGGCGGTGGCCCTGTCCGTCGAGCGCTTCGTGGGCGAGCGCGGCGCCTTTGCCGCCTCGGTGGGTACCCACCTGATCGCTGAGCCGGGCTGGGCGTCGGTGCTGGTGGCGGACCTGCCCGGGGCGGCTTCCCTCGCGGGCCAACCGGGCATTGCCCTGTGCCGGGCGGAGGAAGGGTTCGTGGAAGTGAGCGTCATTGGCGTGTGGCTGGCGAGCGCGCCGACCAGCGAGGAGGGCGTCTTCGCCGCCGAGTTGCCCCCCGAGTGCGAAGCGCGGCTGCTGGCCCTGTGGGAGCACGGCTGCCGGGCCGAATTGAGCCTCACCGATTAGGGCAACGGTGGCGAAATCGCCGAGTAACCTGTCTGTAGTATGCTCCTGCGCCTTGCCGGGGCCGGGAAAGCGGCCAAAAATGGTGCTGGCGAGTGGATGGCAACAAGCCCATGGACGTTCCCCAGCTGATGCACGCGGCGGTCTTCTACGGCGTAGGCGATCTGCGCTACGAACAGGTGCCGGTTCCCGAAATCGCGGCGGACGAGGTGCTGGTGCAGGTGCGCGCCTGCGGTCTGTGCCAGTCGGACATCAAAAAGCTGCGCTACCCGCTACTCGACCCGCCGCGCATCTTCGGCCACGAGACGAGCGGCACGATCGTGCGCGCCGGGGAAGCGGTGGAGCACTGGCGGGTGGGCGAGCGGGTGGTGGTGCTGCACCATATCCCTTGTTTTCACTGCCCCTACTGCCTCAACGAGAACTACTCGATGTGCCGGGTCTACAAAGAAGTGACCACTACCGCCGGCTTTGCGCCCGCCGGCGGCGGCTTCGCCGAGTACGTCAAGGTGCCTGGCCACATCGTGCGCTCGGGAGGTCTGATGGCGATCCCCGACGGGGTGAGCTTCGAAGAAGCCAGCTTCGTCGAACCCACCAACTGCTGCCTGAAGGCTGTGAAAAAAGCCCGGGTCCAGCCCGGCCAGTGGGTGCTCATCACCGGCGCCGGTCCCATCGGCCTGATGTTCGCCATGCTCTGCCGCCACTTCGGAGCGAGACCCATCGTCACCGACTTGCTCGCCTCGCGCGTCGAGCGCGCGCTCGCGCTCGGGGCTGAGGCTGCCCTCGATGCGCGCTCCGCCGATCTGACCGCCCGCATCTACGCCCTCACCGGCGGCCTCGGAGTGGATGTCGCCTTGCTCGCGGTGCCCAGCGTGCAGGCCTTTTCCCAGGCCCTCGATGCGACGCGCAAAGGCGGCAAGATTCTGTTTTTTGCCGAATTTGCCGAATCGGTGCACATCCCGCTCGATCCAAATGTGCTCTACCGGCGCGAAATCGACTTGATGGGCTCCTACAGCTCCTCGTTCAAAGTCCAGCACCTGGCAGCCGATCTGGTCTTCGGGCGGCGCATCGACGTGCAGGCGCTCATCTCGGACTTTTATCCGCTCGCTGAACTGGCGGCGGCGGTGGAGCAGGCGGTGCATCCCACCCCCGAGACCTGCAAAATTCTTATCCGGCCTTGACCTGCCGCCCCCCCGGCAGGAGCCAGGCGATGCCGCCCAGTAAAGCGGCGACGGTGTAGACGGCGAACCAGAGCGCTCCGAAACCCAGGGCCTGCTCCGCAGGCACCCCCGCCATACCCAACAGCAACACATACCCCCCCTCGCGCACCCCCAGGCCGTTGATGCTCACCGGTGCCAGCGTCGCCAGGGTCGTGAGGCCGTAGGCGGTCATCAGAGCCGCCGACGGTACATCCATCGGCAGCGCCAGGGCAATCGCCACCAGCACCCCCCAGTTGATGAGCTGGACGGCGAGGCTGCTGGTGCCGATGCGCGCCAGATGGCCGGGGGTGCGCAGTCGCTCCTCCCAATCGGCAACCGTGCCCAGGGCTGGGGCAAGTTTGAATGGCCTTCCAGCCAGACGGCGGCTCACCAGACCCAACAGCGCCCAGGCGGCGAACACCCCCGCGCTTAAGGCCCACAGCCAGGGTTTGAGGCGGTCGTAGGTGCCGAGGGTGGCGCAGGCGGCACTCGCCAGCCCCAACAGAAACATCATGCCGCTGTAGCGGTCGGCAAGCACCGTGTAGGCGACTGCCCAGCCGCGCGTCTCGCGCCCGAGCAGCACCGCCCGACCGACATCGCCTCCGAGGCTGCCCGGCAAAAATGCCGCCAGAAACAACCCCATAAAGTAAACCTGCACGTAGCGGCGGCGGCTAAACGGCAGGGCCAGAGCCTCCCCCAGCCAGTGCCATTTGAGGGCGTTGAGCGCCTGACCGGCCAGAAACCCCACCACCGCCACCGCCAACCAGACGGGATTCGTGCCCGCCAGCACCGCTGCGACCTTGCGCCCATCGACGAAATACAGCAAAACCACCAGCAGCAGCAGACTGGCCACTACCTTTAAAACCGTTTTGGTCACAGGACCGACGCGCAAATGCGCACCTACGCCAGGTATTCGCAGGGACGGGAGCATAAGCATGATTTTACAGGAAGTGAGCGCTTCCTCCGCCCACAAACGCTCGCCCGCTCCCCTGCGGAGGAAAAATGTCATTTACGCTACCAGATCTCGCCGCGGTTGGCCGACGGCGGCCCGACCTTCAGATTTAATAATTCGTAACACTGATCGGGCGCTTTCCCCACTTTCGCGCCGCTCCTCCACAAGTTTTCCACAGGCCCCCGACGTAGGTGGTGTCACCTGGGACACTGCCTGTGGAAAACCACCGCCCCCGGACGACGGAGCTATTATTAAGCTAGGTGTACAGGATCGGAAGATTTAACCGATCGGATTATGTCGTCTGGACAAATGCTTCTTTGTACTCGACAGTTTCCGGCGATTGACAGTCCGCGCCCACCGACAAACAATAGGTTCAACTTGATCAACACGAGTTCAAACCGATGAAAACAATGGTCAGCGTTCTGGCTGAGATTCCCGAAGAATTGCATGATACGCTTCAAGTCTATCTGGACAATCATCCCGACTGGGATCAAAACCGTATCTTCACCGCCGCCCTCTCTTTGTTCTTGCTGCAAAATGGCAATGGAGACCGGCGTGCCGCCCGCACCTATCTCAATACCCTGTTTCAGAAGACTTCATAATTGCGGTGATTCGCGCTTGCCAGCTCGGGCCAACCGATAATAAGTGTAGCTATGTTTGCGGTGGCCCATTGCTGAGCATCGGCCTTTCTATTTGTCAGTTTCGACCTTACTTTATGCACAATTATTCCGTTGCATGGGCCTTGTTTTATTGCGAAACATCGCCCGTGGCGGTACGCAGGGAGATCCCGGGGAAGGGTGGTCGTGTCATAGTTGGCAAAGAGTCTGATTCAGGCAATGAACAAGGCCGAGGAATTGCTGGATGTACTGGTGGTGGGCGCCGGCCTGAGCGGGCTGGCGCTCGCCTGGAACCTCAAGCGGGCCGGCTGCACGTTACTGGTCTGTCAGGCGGGTGAGCGGGTGGGTGGAGCGATCACTACCGCGCTCACCGACGGGTTTGTGTGCGAGGGGGGACCCAGCAGTTTTCAAGAATCCCCGGCCCTCATCGAGCTGTTGACCCAGTTGCAACTTGAAGATCAAATCGTCACGGCCGATCCGCGCCTGGCGCGTTTTGTCTGGTGGGAGAACCGCCTGCGCTCGGTGCCGCTCACCCCGCCGCCGCTGGTGCGCTCCGACCTACTCAGTTGGTCCGGTAAAACCCGGCTGCTGTGGGAGTTGTTCGTCCCGGCCCTAGGCGAGCCGCGCGAGGAGACGGTGGCCGAATTTGTTCTGCGCCGCTTCGGCGAAGAAGTCCTCTCGCGGCTGGTCGATCCGCTGGTTTCGGGGATGTGCGCGGGCGATGTCGGCCAGTTGAGCGTCGAAGCCACCTTTGAGTGGTTAGTCGAGCTGGAGCGCCGCCACGGCGGGGTGCTGCGGGGTTTGTGGCGCACTGCCCGCACCCGCGCACCCCTCAAGCGCCTCTGCACGTTGCGCGGCGGCCTGGAGCAGTTGCCCCAGGCGCTCGCCCAGCGGCTGCAGACGCAGATCCTGCTTTCCCACCGCCTCGAGGCGCTCGAACGCCTAGCTGGGGATCGCTGGCGGGCGGTGGTGGCCGGTCCGCAGGGCGAGCCGCTGGCGATTGCGGCGCGCACGGTGATTCTGGCGGGTGCCGCCCACGCCATGGCTCCAGTGTTGCGTCCCCTGGACGCCGGTCTTGGACGCGCCCTTGAAAGCATTTACTACCCACCGGTTGCGAGCATCAATCTCGGCTACTCCAAAAGCCAGGTGCCCAACGCGCCGGAGGGCTTCGGGCATTTGATTCCCCGCAACCAGACCCTGCGCAGTCTCGGGGTGATCTGGAACAGCAGCCTCTTCCCCCATACCGCCCCACCCAACTGGCGGCTCTATACCTGCTTTGTAGGCGGTACGACCGATCCGGCCACCCCCAATCTCAGCGACACCGAACTGGCCAGCCTTGCCCACCGCGAACTGCAGACGGCCCTGGGCTTCCAGGCGGGCTATCAACTGCTGCGCGTGACGCGCTGGCCTCAAGCTATCCCCCAGTACGCCCTCGGCCATCCCAGCAAGCAGGAGCGGGTCGAACGGGCGCTGTTGGGACTGCCGGGGTTGTTCTTAGCTGGCAATTACTTCGGCGGTATCTCCCTGGGTGATTGCGTGTGCCATTCCGGCGCGGTCACCTCCCGCGTATTGCAGTTTTTGAGCACCATGGCCAGCAACGGCAGCCTGCACCCGGCCTGATCCCGGGTAGACTGAATATATGAAGCAATATTGCGAAGCCGGGCCGCTGGCGAACTGGTGGCCGGGGGAGCGCGCCGAAGCGATCGCGTTGGGTGCCCTGTCGCCGGTGCAGCGGCTGCTGATGGTCACCGACGGGACGGTGACCGAGTTGTTGGCGGCCTACTTTCTGGAGCCTATCGCCGTGCGCAAGCTCGGACCACTGGTGCTGCGGGATTTGGGTGAGCAGGTCTACGAGCGCGAGGTGCTGCTCACCGGCCGCATCAGCGGGCAAGCCTACGTGCATGCCCAATCGACCATCCTCATCGACCGGCTCACAGCGAATCTGCGCGAGGGACTGCTTGCCACCGACAAAGGGATCGGCGAGTTGCTGCGCGAGGGGCTCACCGAGACTTGCCGCGAGTTGAGCGGCTACTGGCGCGAGGCGGCGGGCGGCCGGGCTGCTTACTTCGGCACCGCTCCTGAAGCGCCACTGCTCGGGCGCAGTTATGTGGTGCGCTGCAACCAGACACCCACCATGCGGATCACGGAGCGCTTTTGGGCAGCGGCCTTCGCCTAGGACGGCGGTATAGTAGTATCTCCCTGTTGAAATTAAATAGACAGGTCCATGAAGCCACACCCAGGGCCACACGCAGCAATGAGCGCCGCCGGGCTGACGCCCGATGAGGCCCTGGAGCGTTTGTTGGAAGGCAATGGCCGCTTCGTGGCGGCCAAATTGGAGAATCCCCACCGCACGGCCGCCTACGTGCGCTCGATTGCCCACAGCCAGCATCCCTTCGCCGTCTTGGTCGGTTGCGCCGATTCGCGCGTCGCACCGGAGATCTTGTTCGACCAGGGATTGGGAGATCTGTTTGTCAACCGGGTGGCGGGCAATTGCGTGAGCGACGACATCCTCGGCAGCATCGAGTACGCCGTCGAGCATCTGGGTTGCTCGCTGGTGCTGGTGCTGGGCCACGAGCGCTGCGGGGCGATCCAGGCGGCGATCGCAGCGGCCACCGCTGGGGCGACCTTTAACGGCTATGTGCGCCACTTCATCGAGGCGATCCGCCCGGCGGTGGAAATGTGCCGGGCGCAAGCGGGCGATCTGGACGAAAACGCACTGCGGGCCAATGTGCTGCGCAATGTCGAGAAAATCAAGACGGCCTCCGATATCATCCACTCCAAGCTCCTGAGCGGTGAAGTCAAGGTGTTAGGGGGGCGCTACGACCTCGATGACGGCGTTGTGACGCTTTTGGGCTGATCTTGCAACTGGAGTTTGCGATGTTGGGCGCGCAGCTGCGCCAAGCGCGCTGCGAGGTTTTGGGGAGTCAGCAGCACTCCAAAATCGGCGGGTAGGCCGGTGGGGTTGGGCTCGAGCACTCGGCGCAGGACCATGTCGCCCACCGGCTTTAAAAAGTGCACCGGGTCGCCGAAGTTGCGCCCGTCGGCGGTCACCGAATTGACGCCCGCGAAATCCCAGACCCGGCCGCCGATGCGCACCGTCTCGGCAAGCCAGCCCAGGTAGGCGTCGATGTTGTAGGAACGAAATTTTTCGAGGCTAAAAGGCGGTACAACCAGCACCCGCGCCACTCCCGCCCCATCGAGCAAAGCGACGCTGCACGCGTATTCCTCCAGGCCGGTCGGCGCAACCGGCCGGGGGGGCTTGTGGTTCCAGCGACCGACATCCAGGGCCAGGGCACCCGCACTGACCGCATAGAGGCGCTCAGGGTCGAACGGCCGCCCGGTGGGGTAGAGTGCCTGCGGGCCGTTGTCGTTGCCGCGATCCCAGGTCTCAAAACCGTAGGCTTTGCGGCTGTCGAGATTCTCCGCGAAGAACAGCGCGATAATCCGCGGCTGGAAGAGCAGGTATTTGCCGTAGAAGCCCAGGGCCGAATCGCCGCTTACCAGCGGATGATCCTGGCGCAACAAATCGAGGGGATCGGTGGGCACCGACTGGATGTCGAAGTCGAGGCCGATGAGCGCTTTTTGGATCCGTTTTTGGCGGAGGAGCCACTCCAGTTTGCGGCGGATTCCGAAGCCGTTCTCCAGGCTCACCCCGAAGTTAAAGAAGCGATAGCGCTCGCCGCTGGCGCGATCGGCGGTAGCGGCGGCATAGTACATGGTGCGCGAGGAACCGAAAATAAACGCGTCGAAGCGCGGCTGGGTCAGCAGGTACTCGACTTTGAGGTAGCGGGTGTTCGGCTCAAAGTTTTTCTTGGCAAAGCGCACGATCCCAAACACGTCGTAGGGATCCACAGCGATCGCCACGACCAGTTGCACGACACTCAACAGAACGACCGTCAGAAGCAACGCGCGGCTGTAATTGCCCATATTTCAAAACTGGTAGTAGAGAAATTCGCTGGGCCTAGCCAGCAACATCAGCGCAAGCCAGGCAATCACCCCGACACAGACAGCCCAGCCGCCGCTCGGCCGCCAGCGCAGCGACCAGCCCTCGGCCGGCGGCGGATCTTTTTCGTAGCGCTCCACCAGCGATTTGAGGCTCGGGGTCCACCAGCAGACCGCCAGCAAGCCTGCGACCGATGACACGGGTACCCAGTCGGGATCCGCGAAGCCCAAATGGGGAAACAGGCCCGCTGCGGCATTTTCAGCATGCAGCCCGGCCATACTCTTGAACATCGTCCCCGCCGCCGCCAGGCTGTCGGAGCGGAAGATCACCCAGCCGGCCACCACAGCAACAAAGGTTACAGCAGCACCGATTCCTGGGGCCAGGAAGCTGCGCCCGGCCCCGGGCCTGCGCTGCAGGTCGTTCCAGAGGTGATTGAGGACAATATAGAATCCGTGCAGCGCGCCCCAGACGACAAAAGTCCAGTTGGCGCCGTGCCAGAGTCCGCCCAACAGCATCGTGAGCATCAAGTTGACGAAGCGGCGGGCGGGGCCTTTGCGGTTGCCCCCCAGCGGGATGTACAGGTAATCGCGCAAAAACTGCGACAGGGTGATGTGCCAGCGCCGCCAGAAGTCGATGATGCTCGCCGCTTTGTAGGGCGCGTCGAAGTTCCAGGGAAAGCGAATGCCGAAGAGCAGCGCCAGCCCCACCGCCATGTCGGAGTAGCCCGAGAAATCAAAATAAAGCTGCAGGGTGTAGGCGAGGGCGCCGAGCCACGCCTCGGCGGCCGTCAGTTCCACGCCCTTTGCAGCCGCCGCGAAGACCGGGGTGGCGTAGACGGCGATGCTGTCGGCAAAGACCACTTTTTTAAACAGACCGGCGCTGAAGATTGTCAGCCCCAGGCCTACACAGGCACTATCGAAGGAGAAGTTGAACCTGTTGAATTGAGGAATAATGTCGCGGTGGTGGACGATGGGACCGGCAATGAGATGGGGAAAGAAGACGATAAACAGGCAGTAATTAAAAAAATCGTACTCTTCGACTTTGCCCTGATAGACATCGACTAGATAGGCAATCTGATTAAAAGTAAAAAACGAAATCGCGAGCGGAAGAACGATATTGGGCAGTGCAAAGCCGGTGCCCCAGAGTGCGTTGGTGCTCGCCAGAAAAAAGTCGGTGTATTTGTAGTAGACAAGCAGGCCCAAATTCGCAGCGACGCTTACCCCCAGCAGCAGCTTTGCCTGGGGAGCCTGCCCCGCAAACTTCCGGCCCATCCAGGTTCCGACAGCATAATTGAATGTGACAGAAGCGATTAACAACAATAGGTAGGCGCTTTTCCAGTAAGCATAAAATGCCAGTGAAGCGGCAATCAGCCAGAGGGTTGCCGGTTTTTGTCCTCTCCGTTTGCCGATCTGAAAAAACAAAATCAGCACCGCAGGCAAAAACAAACAAATAAAAAGATGCGAGTTAAATAACATTGAAAGCGCACCAGAGACATCGGTTTGCGAGGCGAACTTTCTGCATTGATCCCAACTCGCGCTCAGCGACCCAATTCGAGCAATGTACCACGTCGGACCCGGGAGCCGTCACCCCCTAGGGAGCCTGCCGGATCCGGGCGTTGTTCCAGGCAAGCAGCATCGCCGGCCGCCTCCCGAAAGCCGACAGGGCGTACAGGCCAACGGCCGCCGCCCCCACCGCCAGGGTGAGGGGGGCACCGACCCACCCCGCGAAAAGGCCCGCCTGCAAATTGCCGATCGGAAAAAACCCCATGATGGCGAGGCTGTACATGCTCATCACCCGGCCGCGCAGGTTGTCGGGCACCTGGGTCTGCAGCAGCGTGTTGGTCATGGCCACCTGGGCGACCATCGAGGCGCCCACCACCACCAAAAGCGCCAGCGAGAGCGCGTAGCTGGGAGAAAGGGCGAAGCCGGCCACCGACACCGAAAAGCTCAAAAAGGCCAGATAGAGCACCCGTCCCCGCCCAAGGCGGTCGCCCCCACTGGCCAGGGCAATCGAGCCCACCACTGCCCCCACCCCGATCGCCCCCGTGAGAAAGCCGAGGCCGGTGGTGCCCACCTTCAGCACGTCGCGGGCGAAGACGGGCATCAAGGTCAGATAAGGGGTGGCAAACAGGTTGTTTACCACCATGCCCATCAGCAGCCACTGCACCGGCGGGGTGCGCCCCACATAGCAAAACGCCTGCCTGAGGCCCGACCAGAGGGGCAACGCTCCCGCCGCAGCGGGAGGGGCGGGCAATTTGAGCCGCTGCAGCGCCGCGAGCACCGCCAGAAAGCTCAGGCCATTGATCAAAAAGCAGCCCGCCATGTCGATAAAGACCAGCATCAAGGCGGCCAGGGGCGGTCCCAGCGTGCGCGCCAGATTGAACTGGGTGGAGTTGAGGGCGATGGCGCTGGTCAGATCCTCGTGGGCCAGATCCTTGACGATGGCCTGGTAGGCGGGGCCGTTGAGGGCGGAAGCCAAGCCCGCCCCGAAGCTGATGGCGGCAATCCAGGCGATCGTGACTGTCCCGGTGGCGGTGAGGGCGGCCAGCAAAAAAGCGAGCACCATCTGGGCCGTCTGGCAGAGGATGAGTAGCCGCCGCCGGTCGTAGCGGTCGGCGAACAGCCCCCCCAACAGCGAAAAGAACAGGTACGGCACGCCGCCGGCAAAACCGATCAGCCCCAGCCAGACCGGCGAATCGGTGATCTCGAGCACCAGCCAGCCCTGGGCCATGGTCTGCACCCAGCCGCCCAGATTGGAGACAAAGGCGCTAAACCAGAACAGGCGGTAATCGAAGTGGCGCAGCGCGCCGAGGCGGGCAAAAAGCCGCTGCCCGGCGTCGATTTTAAAGCCCACGGGTGGGAGGGCGGCCGGCTGTCCTCTGCCACTCGCGGTCGATCCAGACGTACTTGAACAGGTGCTGCCCCAGGGGGTCCGGGTGCCAGCCTTGGACCCAGGGTTTCTTGAGCACTTCACTATTGGCGTGGCTGAGGGGAATCACCGGCACCTGCTCCAGCAGGTACGCCTCGGCATCCGCCAGTCGCTTCAGACGCCCCGGCGCGTCCGCTTGGGCGGCAGCCAGGTCCAGCCGCCGGCTAAATTCCGGGTCCACCCAGCCGGAACGGTTGTTGGGGTTGTCGTTGAGGTAGAGATCCAAAAACGCCGCCGGGTCGACGTAATCGCCAATCCAGCCGCCTGCAAGCACATCGAAGTCACGGCGCTCGGCGCGCGCCTGATAGGTCTGGGCTTCTTCACTCTGCAAGTCAACATCGATACCCAATTCGCGCTTCCACATCTGCTGCACCGCCTGGGCCAGCGTCCCTGAGGAGTCGTAGTCGAGCAGGCTGACGGTGAAGCGTGGGAACCCCCGCCCGCCGGGAAAACCCGCCGCCGCCAGCAACCGGCGGGCGCCCTCGGGATCGGGGCGGTTGGCTCGGGGAGCGGGGTATCCGGGGACAATGGGCGGCACGACGCCGTAGGCAGGCGTCTCGCCCCCCAGGAACTTGCGGGCGATGGCTTCGCGGTCGATGGCAAGGCTCAGTGCCCGGCGCACCCGCACGTCGCCGAAGGGCGGGCGCGCCAGGTTGAAGTTGAAGTAGCGGGTGGCAAAATAGGTGCCGGCCAAAAAATCTTTGCGGCGTCGCAGTGCGCGAATGAGCGGTTTGGGCAGATAGGTGTTGCGCACCACGTCCAGTTCCCCGCTCCGGTAGAGATTGGCGTTTTGGGCCTGCTCGGCCACCGGCAGCAGGTAGACCGCTTCGAGGCGGACGCGGTCGCGGTCCCAATAGAGCGGGTTTTTGGCAAGCACGATCTGATCATACGGGACGTGCCCGGCGAGGCGAAACGGACCGCTCGCCACCAGGTGCTCGGGCTTTGCCCAGCGCTCGCCCCGCCGCTCGATCACGTGGCTGGGTAGCGCCACGAACGCCCAGGCGCTGAGCAATTTCGGCAAGATCAAAGTCGGCTGCTCCAGATCCACCTGCACGGTGAAATCGTCCAGGGCGCGCACAGCCAGACGCCCCGGGGGCAGGCGTCCCTCGGCGATGGCGCGGGCGTTTTGAATGGGGTAGGCGGCAAAGACATAGGGCGAGGCGCGCTGCGGGTCCACCAGCCGTCGCCAGCTGTAGACAAAATCGTGGGCGGTGATCGGTACGCCGTCGCTGAAGCGCGCTCCCCGCCGCAGGCTAAACACCCAGCGGCGCGCGCCGCGCTCGGAGCGCCAGCGTAGGGCGAGGGCCGGGCGCGCTTCGAGGGTGAGCGGGTCGCGGCAGGTGAGACCCTCGAAGATATTCAGGTAGATGTGCCCCTCGGCATAGGCGATCGAGCGGTGCGGGTCGAAGGAGCGCGGCTCAGCACCGTTGCCCACCCGCAGGATGTCGCGCTCAGGCGGGATCACCCGGCCAAAGTAGATTTCATCGGCGTGGGTGCTGCACCCGCCCAAGCAGAGCGCAACTGCGATCACCAGCCAGAAGCGCCGCACCCGGGCGATCAATCGCCGCTCTCCACCGGCCGCTCGTTGCGGGACGCCGATTGCCACTGGCGCTCGATGCGCACGTACTTGAACTGGTGCTGTTCGAGCGGATCGACGTACCAGCCCTGCACCCAGGGCTTTTTGAGGTAATTGAGCGCCATATAGGTAAGGGGGATGACGGGCGATGCTTCGACCAGCCGCGCCTCAGCTGCAGCCAAAAGCGCCAGGCGGCGACGCGCGTCCGGTTCGACGCTCGCCTGTCTGAGCAGTGTGGCGTAGCGCGGATCGGTCCAGCCCGAGTGATTGTTGGCGTTCGCCTCCACAAAGATGTCCAAAAAGGCGGTCGGATCGATGTAATCGCCCACCCAACCGTCGGTGGTCACCGCAAAATCGCGCCGCTCCAGGCGGGCGGTGTAGGTCTGGCCTTCCTCGCTCTCCAGCCGCACGTCGATACCGAGCGTGTGCTTCCACATGCTCTGGATCGCCTCGCCCACTTTGCGCACGTCGTCGCGGGCAAACAAAGTGAGGCTGAAGGCCGGAAAACCCCGCCCGCCCGGATAGCCCGCCTCGGCCAGCAACCGGCGGGCACCCTCGGGGTCAAAACCCACGGCCTCAGGTGCCCAGTAACCCGGAACGATGGGCGGCACGACGCCACCGGCGGGCACCTCACCATTGCCGATGAATTTGGCTGCGAGGACGGCGCGGTCGATAGCAAGACTCAAAGCCCGGCGCACCCGCACGTCGTCGAAGGGTTTGCGCGCCAGGTTGTAGCTGAAGTAGCGCGAGGCAAAATAGGGGCCGCGCTGGAAATCGCGCTTCAGGCTGAGGCGCGGGATCATCGGCAGGGGCAAATAGCCGCCGCGCATCACGTCGATTTCCCCGGCCCGGTAGAGATTGACATTCTGGGCTCCGTCGGCCACCGGATAAAGGTAGACCCGCTCCAGCTGCACGTTGTGCCGGTCCCAGTAGAGCGGATTTTTCTCCAGCACAATCTGGTGGTATGGGACATGCTCAGCCAGACGAAACGGGCCGCTTGCCACCAAATGCTCGGGCTGTGTCCAGCGGTCGCCCCGGTGCTCGATGACGTGGCGCGGCAGGGCGACGAAGGCCCAGGCGGTGACCAGTTTGTCGAAGTAGGGCGTCGGCTGCTCCAGGTCGACCGCCAGGGTGAAATCGTCCAGGGCCTGCACACCGAGCGCATCGACTGGGAGTTTGCCCTCGGCGATGGCGCGGGCATTCTTGATGCCGTAGGCGGCAAAGACATAGGGTGAGGCGCGCTGCGGGTCCACCAGCCGTCGCCAGCTGTAGACAAAATCGTGGGCGGTGATCGGTACGCCGTCGCTGAAGCGCACTCCCCGGCGCAGCGCAAAAATCCAGCGGCGACGGTCGGCGGTGGTCCACCAGGCGGTGGCGATGGCCGGACGGGGTTCGAGGGTCTTGCCGTCGCGGCTGGCCAGTCCTTCGTAAATGTTCAGATAGACGTGGCCTTCCGGGTAGGCGATCGACTTGTGGGGGTCGAACGACCGCGGTTCCTGGCCGTTGCCCACCCGCAGGATGCTCTCGGGCGGCGGGTCCAGGCGGCCGAAGTAGCTCTCCTCAGCCTGGCTGCTGCAACCGGCCACAGCCAGGCCCGCCAGCAACACCAGCCACAATCGCGCGGGGGCCTGGGGCAGCGGCACCATCTTCATGAAGACCTTGCAACGTTGGAGCCAGGTTAAGACAATTCGGGCGGCGGCTCTGTATGGCTTGACACACCTACTCGGCAGGCGGGGGGTCGCAAACGATCGCCGCCCAAGCACCACCGCAACCCAAGATGGCGATTTAATAGCTGACCGAGTAGAAAAGCGGCGCCGGGCAAAATACCAGAACCGCAGGGGAAATCACGACTGTCAATTCTGGCAATGAATTGCAGAAGCTGTTTCGCTCACTGCCGCCGTTGTACCACAGAAAATTCAACCGCAACAGGGCAAAATGGCGGAGGCTGAAACCGGCAAGCCGTTGTAACGTTCGGCGCGGGGATCGATCGGGGGAGATTCTAATTTTTTTCACAACTCTTGATGTTCTGAGGTTGAAGGTTTGCAGAATAATTTAAGAGCATTCCCGGAGTCAGGGAAGCCCTTCGGTCGCCTCGCAGCACCGGCGTTCGTAATAGACTGCTGTCGGCAGTTCGGGCGTTGCTGTTGCCGTTGGCGTCCGTTTGAGCTGCCCTGCAATTTTGACGTCCCATGTTAGGAGAACCCCACCATGAGCGTGCTCACCGGCGACAACCAACAGCGCGGCAGCAAATTGTTCAAGATCACGATCGCCCTCTCACCGACCCTCGCACACCATCCCTGGCCTGGTCCCGACACCCACGAACCGAGCCAGAGCAGCTACAGCACGGTCGTATCGCTCGAGCGGCTGTTGCCCGAGATGACCAGAATCAAGCGCAACGGCGGCCGGATTCTCGAAATTACCGAAGGCGAAGCTTCCCAGAGCCGCACAAACTTTCCGGCGGTCATGGAGCCGCCGGTGGTCGAGTTGTATCCCCGGGCCGGCGAAGCGGACGTGCAGGCAGTAATCGCCGTTGCCTACAAACAGATATTCGGCAATATCCACGTCATGGAGAGTGAACGAATTGTCTCCGCCGAGTCGCTGTTGCGCAACCGCTCGATCAGCGTGCGTGAGTTCGTGCGGCTTCTGGCCAAATCGGATTTGTACAAAGAAAGCTTCTTCCGTTGCACCTCCAACAATCGCTTCATCGAACTGAATTTCAAACACCTGTTGGGCCGTGCTCCTTACAATCATTCAGAAATTATCGAACACCTCGATCGCTATCAGTCGCAGGGCTATGATGCGGAGATCGATTCCTACATCGACAGCGACGAGTACGTCAAAACCTTCGGCGAAAATGTCGTTCCCTACCACCGCGGATTTAAATCCCAGGTCGGCCAACAGTCGGTGGCGGCTTTCGAGCGGATGATCCGGCTGTTCGGCGGCGATGCCAGCAGCGACACCAGCCTGAACCGCACCGGCCAGAAGCGCCTGGTCGATCCTAAGCAATTGCTGCGCTCCGGCCGCGGCATCGTCTAGGGGTTCTTGCGCTCCCGCCCCTGGGTTTGCGGGAAAGACCGCCGCCGTCCGGTGTCCACCCGAGCGGCGGCGCGGCCTGTTGCTGCCGCTGACACGCCGACATTGCCAGGAGTTGAAAACGGTGGGCACGCTGCTCATGTCCCGCATGCTGCTGTCCCATAGTTTCGACATTCCGGAAGGGATTGTTCCCTGGTTGGGTACCGACGAGATCGCCGCCGCCTTTCTTGGCGCCCTCGGGTCGTACAGCGGCCTGGTGTGCCGGTCCCTCGACCACAGCCCCTACTGGATGCTCGAAATTCGTTTTCCGTGCGCAGTATTGCCCCCCCGCCGACTTGGGGAGGCGTGCGCCAGGGCCTTGATCCAAAAGCGCCACCAGCTGCAACCCCAGCAGTGGTTGCACCCCACGGTGCTGGTCTATGGCGCCAAAAAAACCAGCCCGGCCAGAAGCACTTCCCCCGATGCCTTACAGCTGGGCGACTGGGGGGTGAACGTCGTCGAGACGGCCTCGGCTGCCAAACTACTCCAGGCCATCGACAAAGAATCGAACCGCAGCCAAAAACCGGCCGATAGCTTCTTTGTCTCGGTGGTCGACGAAGCCTGACGGATCGACATTGGATATGGACAAAAGATCTCAAATGCAGTAATCTGGTGGGCGCAAAGGCGATCCGGTCCAGGTGTTCCGGTTCAAGGCGCACCGTCGGCCCGCCACCTCAGGAGAGAAGCGATGAGCAGTACGGCCAACTCTGTTCACAGTGGCCTCCGGACCACCGCGACCCCTTATCTGTGCACCCGGGATGCCAGCAAGGCGTTGGAGTTTTACAAAAATGCCTTTGGAGCAACCGAGGCCATGGCGCCCATGACGGACCCGAGCGGCAAAATCATGCACGCCGAGATCAAGATTGGGGACGCGCTCATCATGTTTGCCGATGAATTTCCCGACATGGGCTTTTTGAGCCCGCAGGCGCTCGGCGGCTCGGCAGTGACCGTCGTGATGCGCGTTGAGGATGTGGATACGTTCACCGACCGGGCCGTCGCCGCTGGGGCGAAGTTGTGCGCACCTGTGGAGGACCAGTTTTATGGCGAGCGCATGGGCAAACTCATCGACCCCTTCGGCCACGTCTGGATGATCTCGACACCCATCGAAGAAGTTACGCCCGAGGAGCTGCACAAGCGCTTCGCAGCCCTCTACGGCTGAGGGCCGGTCGGCACCTCACGGTGTGGTGTTGATCAACACCGAGACACTGGCGGAAGGGTTGTTGCCCGTGGCCAGATCGATGTCGCCGTCGCCGTCAAAATCGCCACTCACCACGGCGATCGGATTGACGGCCACCCCAAAATTCTGGGCGGCGGCAAAGTCGGCCTTCCCCTGGTTGAGCAGCACCGCAACGGTGTCCGGACCCTGATTGGCGATCGCCAGATCGAGATTGCCGTCGTCGTCGAGGTCGGCGATCGCGATGGCATTCGGCAGATCCCCGACTGCAAAGCGGCGTTGGGCTGCGAAGGTGGCGTTGCCGTTGTTCAGCAGGACCGAAACGTCGTCGGAGCCGCTGTTGGCCGTGGCCAGGTCGAGATCGCCGTCGCCGTCGAGGTCGCCCACGGCCACCGCCTCCGGAAAGTCCCCGACCGCAAAGGCACCACCGTTCGCAAATCGGCCCCGGCCGTTGTTGACCAGCACGATGGCGCTGTCGTAGTTGTCGCCCACCACCAGATCCACATCGCTGTCGCCGTCGAGGTCGCCCGCGGCGATGGCACGCGGTGCGGCGCTTGCGGTGGCAAAATTGCGCACCCGCCCGAAGGTGCCGTCGCCCCGGTTGGGTAGCAGCGAGACATTCTGCGAGCCGAAGTTGACTGTGGCCAGATCCAGGTCCCGGTCGCCGTCGAAGTCGGCGGAGGTGATCTCAAAGGGCGAGGCACCGACGCGATCGGTGGCCGGGGCGGCAAAGGTTCCATCGCCGTTGCCCAAGAGAACCACCGCTTGATCGCGACCGGACAGATAACCGCGGGAGGTGGCAACGGCGATATCGAGGTCGCCGTCGCCGTCGAGATCGCCCACCGTGGCCCCAACCGAATACGAGCCGACGGCAAAAACGCCCGCACTGGTGAAGGAGCCGTTGCCGGTGTTTGTGAGCACCTGCAGTTGGGAACTGCCTACAGTCCCCAGATCTAGATCTCCGTCGCCGTCAAAATCGCCGGCAACGAGATCCTGCGAGAAGCTCATGGTCGCCACATTGACGGCCGGGGCAAAGTCCACCTGTGCACGCGCGGGTACAGTTCCTACAAAACAGGTCAGCGCGAGCCCCAATCCCAGGGAGCGGGCAACGACCCACCCCGAGCAGGCCAAGCCGGACAGAGGCGGCAACGGATGACATCTCATCTTGACAATCTCCCAAGTAAGGCGTCCCTTCGAGGAGTCTACCGCGGTTAGGTGCCCAGTGGCCGACTGCTATACATAATGCAAAATATGTCGTTCCGGCGACATGGCCACCGGGTCGCGCAGCAGGTATGCAGGAAGCGACAGTTCTTTCTCCTCGCCGAAACCATTACAATGCCCTCACCGCTTTGCTGAGGGAGAAGCCATGGACACTTTGCACACCCGGCGGGCGAGTGGCCCGCCGGTCTGGGGTTCGCTATTCGCATTGGCATTTGTGCTGACCGTTTCTGGCCTGGGGGCACCTGCCGCTCTGGCACAAGCGCTCCTGCCAGCCGACGCCCAGAGGCTCTATGTCTTTGGCGACAGCCTTGTCGATCTCGGTAATGTCTTCATCATTTCGAGGGGCACCTTCCCTCCCAGCCCGCCGTACTTCGCGGGCCGCCTGTCCAACGGCCCGCTGTGGATCGAAGATCTGGCCGCCCGGCTGAACCTGCCTTTGCAACCCAGTCTTGAAGGGGGCACCGGCTACGCCTTTGGAGGTGCAACCACAGGCTTCAAGCCGTCGCAACCCCCGCCGCCCGGCATCCCCCCCGGGATCCCGGGCGTACTTACCCAGGTGGCCACTTTCGCTGAAGCCCGGCCGCCGGTGGCCCCGGAGGATCTATTTTTTGTCGTGGCGGGTTCCAACGACATCTTGCTTTTCGGCGAGAGCGATATTGACCTGCTGCTCGATAACGTCGCCGCGGCCCTTTCGCAACTTTACGCCCAGGGGGCGCGGACCATCGTCGTGACCAACCTGCCGCCTCTATCCAGAACGCCCCTGGCGGGTTCCGACCCCCAGCAGGTTGCCGCTTTGGGCGTGCTGACACGGACCTACAACCGCAAGCTGGGACGCCGGTTGCAGCTGTTGGAGCAAACCCAGAAGTGTTGAATCAGTGAACGCTTGCACACAGTTCGAGCGGCCAGACCCTGCGCCTCCAGCTGCCCAGCAATTTTCCCAGCCAATGCACATAACTGACTTCCTGACACATACAACATTGCAAGTAACGCAATTTATCCAACCGTTTACTACCCCATATTTTCGGCACAGCTACCAGTTCCAATAGCAGGTAGGCAATCAGGGTTACGTAGACCTGCATCCGGATGCCATTCTCGTTTTTTGTCATCAAACGGCCCATTCAAGTTTGAAGTGCAACAGCACCTGACTGAGCTAAGAATACCTCCCGTGGTGTCCGATAACCAAGCACTTTTCGCGGGCGGTCATTGATCATGTCCATTGCCCTTTGCACCTGCT